>WNGL01018299.1_pt1 | contig 12130 bp, 13 predicted proteins | sample 5400591 | NCBI WGS metagenome assembly WNGL01 (sample SAMN13153377, study PRJNA577476) | soil metagenome | isolation source: 80 cm soil or saprolite under Garry oak tree replicate 1 | place: USA:California | collected 2016-06-15
CGCGATGGAGCTCCTCGTCCCCGAGGAGACGGTGTGGGACTGCCTCCAGAACGCCTTCCCGCGCGCCTCGGTGGGCGGTCTCCGGACGCTCGCCGGCTGCTTCGGCTTCTCCGGTGACGACATCGAGAAGCGCTGTCGTGTGCTCTCCGGCGGCGAGAAGGCGCGCCTCGTGCTCGCGAAGCTCCTCTTCGATCCGCCGAACTTCCTCGTCCTCGACGAGCCGACGAACCACCTCGACGTCGGGACGAAGGAGATGCTCGTCGCCGCCCTGGCCGGCTACGAGGGCACGATGCTGTTCGTCTCCCACGATCGGCGCTTCCTGGCCGCGCTGTCGAACCGCGTGCTCGAGCTCTCGCCGGAGGGCGTGCGCCCCTACGGCGGCGGCTACACCGAGTACGTGGCGAGCACCGGCCGCGAGGCGCCGGGCCTGCGCGCGGTCGCCGGCCGCTGAATCACCGAGTCACCAGCGCATCGCCACGTCGGCCGTCGCGGAGCGCGACTCCAGCGTGAGCGCCTTCCGGTGGCAGCCCGCCCGGCAGGTGCCGCACCCCCAGCACGCCTCGCGGTCGAGCAGCACCCCGCCCTTCGCGTCGCGGCGGAGCGCGCCGAACGGGCAGAACGGCAGGCACAGCCCGCAGTCCGTGCAACGCTCGCGGTCCTGCTTCGCCACGTCCTCGCCGCGCCACATGACGCGGATCCCGCCCTCGAGCTGCGTCTTCATGGCGAGACAGCCGCTCGGGAGGTCGCAGTTGCAGATCGCCGCGATGAAGGGCGTGCCGAACGTCCAGGCGGTGTGGGCGAGCCCCCGCTCCTCGGCGCGGCGCAGGTACGCCATGGCCTCCGGGTGGGAGAGCTTCTGAAAGCCTTCCGCCGCCGGGCCGCCGCGATAGCCGGCGAAGCACTCGGCCAGGACCCCGTCGTGCGGCTGGACGGTCGCGACGATGCAGCAGGACTCGGCGTCCGAGCCCTCCCGCATGGCGCCCCGGCACACGCAGGGGAGCCGGGTGATGTGGCTCGCCAGCCGCAGGATCCGGTCGCACTGCTCGAGCGGCACGGGCTGCCCGAAGTGTTGCTCCTGCTGGCTTCGTGAGACGCGCTCGGCGATGGGCTCGCGCAGCGGGCGCGGCACGTAGCGGAGCGCGGAAAGACCCGCCAGCACCGTGCGCCGGGTGCGCTCGAAGTCCTTCACGAAGCCCACCATGTAGCCGCGCCGGCGCAGGTCGGACTGGAGATCCTGGGCGTAGTTCGCCGCGTTGGCGTACCAGCGCTTCCCGTCGCCGTGCTGGATGCAGAACTGGCACATGCGCTCGCTCCTCGCTTCTGCCCCGAGAAGAGCACGGCCGCGCTGGGCTGTCGACGCTGCGGCGAACTGGCGCCGGCGAGCGCCCGCTGGCATAGATGGCGCACCCGTTTCGACGTGCAACCCCACCGGGCCGCTCAGCGCCCGGCCACCCTCGTTCATGGAGCGACCATGGAGCTCTCTCGCAGGACCGTCATGCTCGCCGCGCTCGCGCTCGCCCTCGCCGCGCCACGCGCCGCCCAGGCCGGCAAGACCCTCGACGCGGTGAGGCAACGCGGCGAGCTGGTGTGCGGCGTCAACACCTCCGGCGCCGGGTTCTCGGCCGCCGACAGCCAGGGCAAGTGGAAGGGCCTCGACGTCGACCTCTGCCGCGCGGTCGCGGCGGCCGTGCTGAAGGACGCCGGCAAGGTGCGCTTCGTGGCGCTCAACTCGCAGCAGCGCTTCGCCGCCCTGCAGTCGGGTGAGATCGACGTCCTCTCCCGCAACACCACCTGGTCGCTCACCCGCGACGCTTCGCTCGGCATCGTCTTCACCGGAATCAACTACTTCGACGGCCAGGGGTTCATGGTGCCGAAGAAGCTCAAGGTCGACAGCGCGAAGAAGCTCGGGGGCGCGCAGATCTGCGTCCAGGCGGGCACCACCAGCGAGAAGAACGTCGCCGAGTACTTCGCCGCGAACGGGATCAAGTACAAGTCGGTCGTCTTCGACACCGCCGAGGCCATCCAGTCGGCCTTCTTCGCCGGCCGTTGCCAGGCGTACACGACGGACATGTCCGACCTCGCCGGCGCGCGCACCCACGCCTCGAACCCGAACGACTACCAGGTGCTGCCGGAGGTCATCTCCAAGGAGCCGCTCGGCCCGGCGGTGCGCCGCGGCGACGACGAGTTCTTCCAGATCGTCCGCTGGACGCTCTTCGCCATGATCGAGGCCGAGGAGCTCGGGGCCGGTCAGGCGAACGCCGACGAGCTGCGCGCCTCCTCGAAGGCGCCCGACGTCCAGCGCATGCTCGGCGTCGGGGAGGACACGGGCAAGCTCCTCGGCCTCGACAAGGACTGGAGCTTCCGGATCGTGAAGCAGGTGGGCAACTACGGCGAGAGCTTCGAGCGCAACCTCGGCCCGAACACGCCGGTGGGCCTGCCGCGCGGCGTGAACAAGCTCTGGACGCACGGCGGCCTCATGTACGCGCCGCCGGTGCGGTAAGGCGCGAGTCGTAGGCCAAGTGACCGTTCGCCCTTCGACTCCGCTTCGCTACGCTCAGGGCGAACGGAGGCGGCCACCGCTGCTCTCCTGGTCGACGCGCTCCGGCCGGGCGCGCCTCTATCAGCTCGCGCTCCTGGCCGGCCTCCTCCTGGTCGTGGCCGGGCTGTGGTGGACCACCCGCCACAACCTGGCCGCGCGCCAGATCCGCTCCGGCTTCGGCTTCCTGCGCGAGCCGGCCGGCTTCGACATCGGCGAGGGGCCGGTCGGCTTCACCCCCAGCGATAGCTACCTCTGGGCGTTCTGGGCCGCGATCGCCAACACGCTGCGCGTCTCTGCCGCCGGCATCGTGGCGGCGACCTTGCTCGGCACGCTGGTGGGCGTGGGGCGCCTGTCGCGGAACGTGCTCGTCTACGGCCTCTCCACGCTCTACGTGGAGGTCCTGCGCAACGTCCCACTCATCATTCAACTGTTCACCTGGTACGTCGTCATCACCGAGCTGCTCCCCGACCCCGCCACGCCGCTCCAGCTCCTGCCGCACGTCTTCCTGTCGAAGGGAGGGCTCCAGTATCCGGTCCCGACCTTCGGCCACGGCTGGGACCTGCCGGAGGTGACCGCCTTCAACGTCGCCGGCGGCGGCGGGGTCACCCCCGAGTTCCTCACCCTCTTCATCGGACTCACCACCTTCACGGCGGCGGCCATCGCGGAGATCGTCCGCTCGGGTGTCCAGGCGGTCTCGCACGGGCAGGCCGAGGCGGCCCTGGCCCTGGGGCTCACTCGACGCCAGGTGCTGCGGCTCGTGCTCCTGCCGCAGGCGCTCCGGGTCATCATCCCGCCGCTCACGAGCCAGTTCCTGAACCTCACCAAGAACTCGTCGCTGGCGGTGGCCATCGGTTACCCGGACCTCGTCTCGGTGGCGAACACGGCCATGAACCAGAACGGCCAGGCGCTGGAGTGCATCCTGCTCATCATGGCGGTCTACCTCGTCGTGAACCTCGTCACGGCGCTCGCCATGGGTTGGTACGACCGGCGGGTGATGCTGGTGGAGCACTGAGGTGGCCACCACCTCCACCGCTCCGGCCGTTCCCGGCGCCGCCCGGCCGCCGCCCGCGCGCGTGCGCGGCGCCGGCGCCTGGCTGAGAGCCCACCTGTTCGCAGGCCCGTGGAGCACCGCGGCGACGCTCCTCTTCGGCGCCGCCGTCGCGTGGGTTGGCCCGCGCCTCATCCACTGGGCGCTCACGGGCGCCGTCTTCCGGGCCGACTACGCGGCCTGCCGCGCGCTCGACCACCGCGCCGCTTGCTGGGGGTTCGTGGCCGAGAAGCACCGGCTCATCCTCTTCGGCCGCTACCCGTACGGCGAGCAGTGGCGGCCGCTCGTCGCCACCGCGCTCGTCATCGCCATGCTCGTCGTGACCGCCTTCCCGCAGAGCTGGCGCCGCTGGCTCGGGCCGGCCTGGGCGGTCGTCATCGCCGTCTTCCTCCTGCTGATGGGCGGCGGCGCGCTCGGGCTCCCGCACGTCGATCCCGGCGAGTGGGGAGGGCTCCCCCTGACGGTGCTCCTGACCCTCGTCGGCATGTCGGCCTCCATCCCGCTCGGAATCGTGCTCGCCCTGGGCCGGCGCTCGACCCTGCCGCTGGCGCGGGCGATCTCGTCGCTCTACGTGGAGCTCGTCCGAGGGGTGCCGCTCATCACGGTCCTCTTCGTCGCCTCCTTCGTCTTCCCGCTGATCCTGCCGCAGGGCATGCGCATCAGCGTGCTCGGCCGCATCTGCATCGCCATCACCCTCTTCCAGGCCGCGTACCTGGCCGAGGTGGTGCGCGGCGGCTTGCAGGCTTTGCCGCGCGGCCAGCACGAGGCGGCCGCCTCGCTCGGCCTCGACTTCTGGCAGACGCAGGCCAAGGTGATGCGCGGCCAGCACGAGGCGGCCGCCTCGCTCGGCCTCGACTTCTGGCAGACGCAGGCCAAGGTGATCCTCCCGCAGGCGCTGGTGCTCGTCATCCCGAGCTTCGTGAACAGCCTCCTCTCCACCTTCATGGACACCTCGCTCGTGACGGTGGTGAGCATGTACGACCTCACCGGCTCGCTGCGCCTCGCGCTCGGCGATCCGGAGTGGCGCAACTTCTTCCTGGAGGGCTACCTCTTCGTGGCCGCCGTCTACTTCGCCAGCTGCCTCGCCATGTCTCGCTACAGCAGCTGGCTGGAGCGCCGCCTCGGGCGCTGGGTGCGCCGCCCGCAGGGAGCGCGCGCGTGAGCGAGCCGATCATCCTTCTCCGGGGCGTGAACAAGTGGTTCGGACGCTTCCACGCGCTGCGCGACGTCGACCTCGAGGTCGGCCGCGGCGAGCGCATCGTCATCTGCGGGCCGTCCGGCTCCGGCAAGTCCACCCTCATCCGCTGCATCAACCGGCTGGAGGAGCACGAGGAAGGGGAGATCGTCGTCGACGGGGTGACGCTCACCGAGAACCTGCGCGCGGTGGAGCAGATCCGGCGCGAGGTGGGGATGGTCTTCCAGCAGTTCAACCTCTTCCCGCACCTGACCGTGCTCGAGAACGTGACGCTCGCGCCGCGGACGGTCCTGAAGCTGTCCCGTTCCGCGGCCGAGGAGCGGGCCCGCCAGCAGCTCACCCGGGTCCGCATCGGCGAGCAGGCGGGGAAGTTCCCCGGTCAGCTCTCCGGCGGCCAGCAGCAGCGCGTCGCCATCGCCCGCGCACTCTGCATGCAGCCGCGCATCATGCTCTTCGACGAGCCGACGAGCGCGCTCGACCCGGAGATGGTGAAGGAGGTGCTGGACGTGATGCTGGAGCTGGCCCGCGCCGGCATGACCATGGTGGTGGTCACCCACGAGATGGGCTTCGCGCGCCAGGTCGCCGATCGCGTGATGTTCATGGACGAGGGCCGCATCCTCGAGCAGGCCCCGCCCGCCGAGTTCTTCGCCAGTCCGAAGCACGAGCGGACGCGCGACTTCCTCGCGAAGGTGTTGCCGCGGTAGCCCCGTGGCGGGGGATGAACCCCCCCTAGTACGTCATGTAGGGCGGGGGCTTGTCCCCCGCCGTCAGGCCGCGCCGGCCTCGTACACCGGCAGCACGTAAGGGCCCTCCGGCACCACCGCCACGTGCCGATCGCGGCTCTGCCGCACGCTCGCGGCCACCGCCGCCTCGACCGACTCGACGAGGTGCACGCCGGTCAGGGCGCGGTCCTCGGGCTTCAGGCCCCGCGTGAAGAGGTGCACCTTCGCCACCTTCATGGGCTTCAGCTGCATCTGCGTCTGCCACTCGTCGACGTCGGCGAAGCGCTTCGGCGTGATGTCGGAGAGGAACCCGTCCTCGCCCAGCGCGACGAGCCGCCGCTGCGCGTCGACGTACTCCTTCGAGCCCATCCCTTCCGAGCACTCCGAGGCGATGACGAGATCCGCGCCGGGGGCGAGGATGCTCATCGGCGCCACCATGCCCTTCACCGTCTGGTAGTAGGTCTTGTCGAGCGGATAACCGGCCGCGCTCGTGACGAGCGTGTGGAACCGCCGCGGCACCTTCACGATGGCGTACCGCTCCACGAACTGGACCGCCGCTGCGTGGCTCGCCACCACCTCGCCGTAGTTGACGAAGGAGAGCCGCCGCGCCTCGTCGAGGACGGTGTTCACGGCCAGGACGCGCCCGAGCTTCCGCGCGATGGCGAGCTGCTCCTCGTGGAGCGGGTTCCCCGTGAGCACGCAGTTGTCGGCCCGCGGATGGGCCATGAAGCGGTGACTGTGGAAGGTGGTGATGGTCTCCCGGTGCGCCACGCCGGGTGCGATGACCTTCCGTCCGCCCGAGTAGCCGGCCATGAAGTGCGGCTCGACGAGCCCGGTCACGACCTTCACCTCGGCCAGCGCGAAGCGGCGGTCGAGCTTCACCGGCGTCCCGGCGTCGGTCGGCCCGAGGTCGACGTGGAGGGCGTCGTCACGCGCGTCATGGTTCTCCACCCGCACCGTCTCGAGCACCCACGGATCGCCCACCAGCTCGGCGAGCTCCGCGCCCAGGTTCGGGCGGTGGAGTCCGGTCGCGACGAGCACCGTGATGCGCTCCCTCGGCACGCCCGCCTCGAGCAGCTCGCGCACGATGGGACCGAGGAGGAGCCGGTTCGGTACCGGCCGCGTGATGTCGCAGATCAGGACGCAGGCGGAGCTCTTCCCGCGCGCCTCCTCGCGGAAGGGCCGGGCGTCGACCGGCTGCGCGAGCGCCGCCCGGACGGCCGCCTCAGGCGAGGCCTCGATTGGCATGGACGGCTTGCGGATGACGGTCAGCTCGAGATCGTCGGGCAGCTGCACCGTGAGCCCGTCGCGCCCGTAGAGCAGGTCGATGTCCATACGAGAATGATAACGCCCGTCGAGTGTTGCCCCGGTGGGGGGGCGCGCCTCACAAGGGTCTCCTCGGGCCCCGACCGTCGGGCGCCCGGCCGGGCATTTCTCCTCCGGCCAGGCTGTTCCCCTGGCGATGACTACCCAGCTCCTCGGTGGCTTGATCCTTCCGCTCCTCTTCGCCGGAGGCCTCGGCTATCTCGTCTTCCGCTCCCGCGCCGGCAAGCTCCGCCGCGTCACCGCGGTCGCCCCCGGGCGCGTCGTGATCGCCGCGAACCTCGTCAACTCGCGCCGCCGCTGACTGTTCAGGCGCTCCGCCGCTGGCGCGCGCGGAAGTAGGCGTGCGCCCGATGGAACCAGCCGACGTCGGACAGCACCATGAACGGGCAGAGGTCCGTGACCGGCTCGACCCCGTCGGCGCGGCATCGCGCCAGGGCCTCCGGCGACACGGCGCCCGTGCCACCACCGCGGTGGAACCAAAGCTTGCGCACGCCCGCCCGGAGGCAATCCGCCACCGCGTCCGCCGTGCGGGAAGATGGCGTCATGAACAGCGCTGCCTCCGGCGCCGGGACGATCTCCCCCACGGTCGCGAAGGCAACCCGGTCAGCGATCTCGCCCCCGGCCGGGTTCACCGGCAGCACGTCGTAGCCCCGCGCGACGAGCGCGTTCATCACGCTCCGGCTGAAGTCCTTCGCGTCGCGCGAGGCGCCGACGAGCGCGATGCGGCGGCAGGCGAGGAAGGCGCGGGCACGGAGGAGGTTCGCGTTCGGCATGCCAGTCCTCGTGGGGACCGCCACGCGAATGCGTGGCTCGGTAGCTCGTCCCCGTGCAAGGAGACCGCGGGGCGGGTGGCCTGTCCATCCCCCGCTTGTCGCACGCATACCCGGCGCGCCCACATCGGCGCTTTGAGGCGCTCGCGACGGTGGTGATATGGCTCTCGGGATCGGCGGCTTCGCCGAGGAGCTAATGATCTGAGCCCTGCCGACCAGGAAGTGCCCCCGACGAGCCCTGCCGCGCCGGGCGAGCCGCCCGACGTGCCCGAACCCGCACCAGGCGGGAGGGAGCCTGCGGTCGCCCCCTGCGTGGCGACCACGGCGGCCGACGAGGACGAGGCTTGGGTACGCCCAACCACGTTCGAGGACGTCCAGCTCACGCCGAAGCTCCCCGACGAGCCCGCCGAGCCGAAGGTTCGGGCTCTCGCGATGGCGCCCGCGCCATCGCCCACGGCAGACGCTTGGCTGCCTCGCGTCGTCCGTGCCCTGCGTGAGGTGCTCGGTCCGGCGGCGAGTCGCCCCGCCTCGGCACGACCGCGGCGAGAGGAGCCGCCTGCGCAGCCCTCCCCCGCGGCGCCAGCCCCACCGCAGCCACCGACCGAGCCGCCACACCCGCCTCGCGCGCCGGCGCCCGCCTCCGCTTTTGCGCCGTTCGCGCGGCTGCTCGGTATCGAGGAGCCAGCCGAACCCGAGGCGCTCCCCCCCGAGGAGGAGGCCGGCGACGCCGCGCTTGCGTCCAAGGTCCTCGAGCTCTTCGCCACCGCGCCGCTCGACCAGGCCTCATTCCCGGCCATCGCGACCGAGATCCTGGCGCTCGTCTCCAGCCCGGACGCCGACGTCGGCCGCCTCGCGGCCACGCTCTCGCGCGACCCCGCGCTCGCCGCGGGCGTCATCTCGGTCGCGAACTCGCCGCTGTTCCGCGGCGCCTCGGAGGTGGAGACGGTGCGCGGGGCGGTGACGCGCCTCGGGCTCCAGGAGGTGGGCCGGGTCGCGGTCGCCGTGGCGACGCGCACGCTCTTCGACGCCGGTGCTCGCGCCACGCGCACCGCCTTCGGAGAGGGCTCGGGGGTGCTCTTCGCCCGTTCGGTGACGGTCGGGGCGGCCGCCGCGGCGCTCGGGATGCGGCTCCGCGGCGCGCGGACCGACCGCGCCTATCTCGGCGGGCTCCTGCACGACGTCGGCAAGGCGCTCGCGCTCGGCGCGCTCGCCCGCGGCGGCCCGGCGGCTTACGGCGCCGAGCCGGAGGCGGCGCGGCTCGCGCGCGTGCTCGACCGGGTCCACGTCGAGATCGGCACCGCGGCCCACCGGGCGTGGGCGCTGCCGCAGTACCTCACCTCGATCTGCGAGCACCACCACGACGCGCACGACGCGCCGGTCCTGCTCGGCGACGGGAGCATCGACCTGCACCTCGTGCGCGTCGCCTCGGCGCTGGTCGCCCTGCGCGACCCGCCGTTCGCGGCGCGGGCAGCGCGGGAGATCGTGCAGAGCGCCGCCGCGCTCCGGCTCGACCCTTACGGCGTCCGCGCCCTCGCCACCGAGCTGCGCCAGGCGGAGGAGCGCACCGCGGCGCTGCCTTTCTGAAGACGCGCCGGGTCGCTCGCGCGCCGCTGGGTTGGGTAGACCTTCCCGCTGCCGGACCTCGTGACGAGGAGGGACGCTCGGTTGCAGGGAGCGGCGGGCGGCACGTCGCGTGCGATCCAAAGCGGCAGGAGGTTCACCTTGCCCGCTCTCTCGAGTCCCCGGCTCGCCGCGCTCGCCGCCCTCACGCTCGCCTGCGGTGGCTCGGCCACGGCGAAGCTGAAGCTCCGCAACGACACGCCAGCCGGGTTGGCCGCTGCGGTGCACGGCGCCGCGCTCCGGCTCGCCGCCGCGCCGGCGCTGGCGACCTCGTCACCGGTGGCGCCCTCGCTGGTCGGCATCAAGCTCATCGCCGTCTATCTCGCCGAGGACGTCGACCCGGCGACCCAGGACAACGTCGGCCGGACCTCGATGATCTGGCTCAATGCGCAGTGTGAGGACGACATCTCGGCCTGCAACGTCTCTGGCGCGGCCGGGAGCTACGCGCACCGCGTCACCGACTACTTCGACTTCGCGCGGGGCACGGAGGCGGTCAACGCCGCGCTGAACTCGCAGGGTCGCGCCGTCGATCCCGGCACCTACCGCTACGTCCGGATGGAGTTCTGCAAGCTCGACCCTGGGACCGCGCTCACCGAGCCCAACTTCTCGTGGCAGGCGCCGCCGATGGCGGAGCCGCGGAGCTTCAGCGTCGGCATGTGCGGGGTGACGAGCAAGCCGTTCGCGACTCCGCTCGTGCTGAAGGCCGGCGACGCGGCTTCGGTGACGGTGGCGTACGACCTCACCACGACGGTCGTGACCGGCGCTGCCGGCACCGGCTCCGGCGGCGCCTGTTTCGTCACCGGTGCGGACCAGGTCTGCTACATGGACTGCGTCGATGACGCGGTCGGCGGCACGCGCACCTGCTTCAACCCGCCCGAGTTCACCCCCAGCGCAGCCGCCGGGCTATAGGGCGGCGGCGCCACGCCGAGGCTTCGAGCGCGAAGGCGAGGAGGGAGGGGTCCACGCCGGACCCGCTGCTGCAGCCGCCGCCCCGGGGACCAGCGCCCCCGGCAACGGGCGGCGGGTCCGTCGAGGGAGCCCCACCCGGGCGCTGAATTTCGGCCTGCGGTCAGGCGTCCATGGGACCGGCCGGCCATGGGCCGGCGGGAGGCGTCGATGACCGCGTCGCGCGCGCTGCAGCTCACCGTCTCGGTGGCGATCGCTCTCGCCGCGAGTACGGCTCGTTCCGCTGATTCGCTCCGCTGCGACGGGGGCCTCGTTTCCCCATCGGACACGGCGCTCGACCTGCTGGCGAAGTGCGGGCCGCCGGCGCTACGCGAGGATCGCCTCGTGGAGCGGGCCGCGGTCGTCGTCCTCGAGGCCCAGCGAAGGCTGGGGTACGAGCGGCGCGACACGGCGGTGGTCGAGCGCTGGACCTACAACTTCGGGCCGGGGCGCTTCATCCAGATCGTGACGCTCGAGGGGGGCAAGGTTCACCGCGTCGAGCGCGGCGGCTACGGCTACCCGCCCGAGCGGCTGCGGCCGCGTCCGCCCGCTGCCCCAGCGCAGTGCGAGCCGGACATGCACCTCGGTGACACCACGCTCGACGTGCTGGCCAAGTGCGGTGAGCCGGCCCTGCGCGACCGCCGCGACGAGCAGCGGTCGGTGATCGTGCCGGCCTCGGTGGGGGAGGGATATGTCGAGCGGCGGGTCACCGTGGGCGTGGAGACGTGGACCTATGACCTCGGGCCGGACCGGTTCCTGGTGATCGCCACGCTCGAGGACGGGAAGGTCGTCTCGGTCGAGCGTGGCGGATACGGGTACGCGAAGTAGCGGACGCGGCGCGCCTACGAAGGCATGCCGAGTCCCTCCTCATGCTCACGCGCGGGGAGCGCGTAGTTCTGCATCCCGCCGAAGTCGAGGACGACGCATGCGTCGCCGCCCACCGTCCAGGCGTCGTGGCCCGGCGGGATCACCACGTAGTCGCCAGGACCGATGTCGGTCTCCTCCCCGTCGTCCATGACGAGGTGCATCCGACCGGACAGCACGTAAGCCGAGTGCGCGACCTCGCAGCTCTTCGTGCCGGCGATGGGCTTGACGTCCGACGACCACTTCCAGCCGGGCTCGAAGACACCACGCCCGACCGTGCCGTCTCCGATCTTCAGGATATCGGCGTGCCCGTGCGCCATGAAGGGTCGCCTCTCGTCGGCGGACGAGAACTTCTTCACGATCAGCTTGGCCATGGGGTTGCTCCTCCTCACGCCCGTCATAGCGCGCGAGGGAGCAACCACCAGGGCTTCCGCGGGGCGAGGCGCTTTCGGGCGGCCGCTCGGCGGCCACCAGAGGGCGGGGCTGCTAGGCCGGAGGACGGGCGCCCGCCGCCAGCGTCCCGGTCTTGGCGGCCTGCGAGATCGCGGACAGCAGCTGCTGCGCCGTCGCGGGCTTGACGAGGAGCGCGGAGATCATCTGCGTCCGGAGCAGCACCGCGTCGAAGTCGGACGCGGAGAACACGACCACGGGAATCGTGCGGAGATCCGGTCGCACGCCACGCCAGGCCAGAAAGTCGTGCCCGTTCACTCCAGGCATCATCAGGTCGAGGAGGATGACGGCCGGACGGAGCCCGTCATCGAGGAGAGCCGCCATCTCGCGCCCATCGCCCGCGCGGATGACCTCGTACCCTGCGGAGGCGAGCAGCTCCGAGACGGCCTCCTGGATGTCCGGGTCGTCCTCGCCGATGAGCACCACGGGCCGTACGGTTGCTCGCACGCCGTCCCGACTGGGTACTGCTGGCAGCTCGACGAGGGTGCCGCCATCGATCTCGTCCATTGCGGTCGCTCCCACACGCCCTCGCTCGTACGTCCGCTTTCCTGCAAGGTAGGTTAATCACGGCCCGGTCGCGAGGAACCCCCGCGCGCCCGATATTCTTCGACTGCGCGGCTCAGGAGCCGTGGCCGAGGTGCCCAGGTTGAG
>WNGL01031818.1_pt1 | contig 12130 bp, 10 predicted proteins | sample 5400591 | NCBI WGS metagenome assembly WNGL01 (sample SAMN13153377, study PRJNA577476) | soil metagenome | isolation source: 80 cm soil or saprolite under Garry oak tree replicate 1 | place: USA:California | collected 2016-06-15
CGCCCCGCCGTGACGTGCTCGAGCCGCTTGATCGCAATCGGCGGCAGGAAGACCTCGTAGCCGACGCCGCCACAGTCGAGCACGATGCGGTCCTCCAGCTTCTTCCTGACCAGCCCCGACAGGGTGGCGATCACTGTAGCGGGGCCCGCGAGCCCGGCGCGATCGGTGGGTGGCCTGAAACGAGGTGCGCCCCGGCTCCGTTCCACACGCCGCGTTTCACTGGATCCGCCCGCCCAGCCTCGACAGCCCCGTCAGCGCGAGGGCGAGCGCGTCGGCCACGTGCGAGGGCGTCGGAAGCCGCCCGAGCCCGAGGAGCCGGCCGACCGAGCGCTGCACCTGCTCCTTCGAGGCGGCGCCGTTGGCCGTGACGGCGCGCTTGACCTCCGCCGGGCTCAGGGCCAGCACCGTCACGTCGTGCTGGCGCGCCGCGAGGCAGACCACGCCGCGGGCGTGCGCCATAAGCAGCGCGGTACGCGGGAACCGGTACTCGGCATAGAGGTCCTCCAGGACGAGCACGGACGGCGCATGGCCCGCCGTCGTAGTTAGCGAACACGGCCTGGACGTCGTCCAACTCCTCCAGCGCCTCGATGAGGCGCAGCACGCTAGCAGCGTCCTTGCTCTCGACCCGTACCGTCGACTTCGGCACGTGGGTCACCCGGGCCTCGAGCACGGGCACGCCCGCCCTCAGAAGCGCGTCACGGACGTGGTCCATTTCAGCAGGGGCGGTGGTGATCTCGAAAACTTTTTCGGCGCGCCGCATGTCCGTGGCGCCGGCGTCCAGGGCCTTCGCGAGGAGGTCGTCCTCGCTGATCTTCTCGGCGTCCACATGGATCACGCCCTTCCGCTCGAACATCCACGCGACGGCGCCGGCGGAGCCCAGGTTGCCCCCCTGCTTCTCGAACACGTGGCGGATCTCGGGCCCGGTGCGGTTGCGGTTGTCGGTCAGGACATAGATCAGGACGGCGACGCCGCCGGGCGCGTAGCCCTCGTACGTGACCTCCTCGTAGGATTCGCCGGGGAGCTCGCCCGTGCCCTTCTGGATCGCCCGCTTGATGTTTTCCTGGGGCATGTTCGCCTCTCTGGCCATCTCGGTCGCGGCCTTGAGGCGCATGTTCGCTTTGGGATCGCCGCCGCCGTTCCTGGCGGCGACGGTGATCTCGCGGAGGATCTTCGAGAAGAGCTTGCCCCGCTGGACGTCCGCCTTGCCCTTCTTGCGCTTGATCTGTGACCACCGGGAATGCCCTGACATCGCCCTACCCTCTTTCGTTCGAGAGTGCCGCCTTGAGTCGTTTCACGCGCTCGAGCCGCAGCTCACGCCGGGCCACCGCCTCGCTCCAGCGCCGCTGCTCACCCGGCGTCTGCGGGGTGAAGGGTGGGCACGGCCGTGGCCTCAGGTCGGGTCCCAGGTGCACGAACGTGAGGAACGCCGTGCAGGCGTGACGCACCTCCCCCGACCACGGTACTTCAGTCAGGACCTTGACGCCAATCTCGAGCGAGGAGGTGCCGACGTAGTTCAGCCCCGCCCTGAAGGTGACGACCTCGTGCGTGAAAATCGGCGAGTAGAAATCCATCGCGTCCAGGCACGCCGTCATCACGTGGCCCTTGCAGTAGCGCATCGACAGGATCCCGCCGGCCTCGTCGAGCGCCATCAGCATCTTGCCGACGAACATCGTGTTCCCGAACAGCGCGTCTTCCGGCAGCACGCTGCGCGTCGATTCGAAGCGCCAGCGCACGTCGCGCTCGGGTTCCGCCGTCGTGTCGCGGAGCCGCGCCGCCTTCTGCGCGAACCGTGCGAGCCGCGCCTCGCGCCGGAGCCGCGCCGCCTCGACGAGCTGCGTCTCGGCCTCGTCCTCCGGCTCGATTTTCACGGGGACGCGACGCGGCCGCACGTCGTCGCCCATCTTCACGAACACGAGGTGCGAGTTGAGCGTGACCGCGCGCGCGCCGGTCGCGACGTCCTCGGCCCAGACGCGCACGCCCACCTCGAGCGACGACGTCCCGACGTACTCGACCTGCGCCCTGAGAATCGCGATCTGGCCGACCCTCACGGGATGGAGGAAGTCGATATCGTCCATCGCGCCGAGGACGACGTGGCCCCGCGCGACGCGCACCGCCGCAAGCGTGCCCGCCTGGGTGATCCACTCCATCATCCGCCCGCCGTGGATCTGGCCCGGCGCCCCTGCATGCTCCGGGAACACCCACTGGACCATCTCGACGACGGTGTCGGCGATCGACGGCATACGGGCACTGTACCACCTTGGCCGCCTCTCAAGGGTTGGCCGCGGCGACGTCGCTGCCGCGCGGTCGCAGAAAGGCGGCGTTCGAGCGCCGGCTTCGCCGGCGCAACCGATTCGTTGGGGGGAGGCTTCGGAAGGGGGGCGAAGCCCCCCTCCGAGTCTTCTAACGCTCGGCGCCCGGCGCCGCCTCGAGCGTGACGGTGTCGAGCCGGCTGAAGCCCGTCGGGTGCAGGCGTAGCCCGTGCACGTCTCCGCGCGCCACGGCCCAGTTGAGGCGCACGTAGATCGGCAGCCACGGCAACTCCTGTGCGAGCAGGAACTGGGCACGGTGGTAGAGTCGCTGCCGCTCGGTGCGGAACGTGAGCTGGCTGGCGCGGATCAGCATGCCATCGAGCGTCGGGTTCCGGTAGAAAGAAAAGTTCAGCGTGCGCGGCCCCTTGCTCGCCACCTCGGTCGTCGAGAGCGGGGACAGGAACAGGTGCGGGTCGCCCGCGGTCACCGGCGCCTCGAGGAGGGCCAGGTCGTGGTCGCCCTTCTGGAGGATCGCGCGCGCCGCGTCGAGCGGCTCGGTCCGCAGCGCGAGCTGGATGTTCTGGGCGCCGAGGGCGACCTGGATGGCCTCGGCAACCTTGGGCAGGTTCAGCGGCGACACCTCTGATGGCACGAGCAGCGTGGGCGTGAAGGCCTCGGACCAGCCGCCCTCGGCGAGCAGCGTCTTCACCGCCCGGCGGCTGCCGCCGAGGACGCCGCGAGAAGGGGACCTTCTCCGTCTGGAACGCGAGGTAGCCGACGCGGAGGCCGGGAAGCGAGAGCGCGCCTTCGGTGCGCCGCGGCGGCCCCGGCGGGAACCAGATGTCGATCGTCCGCGCGTCGAGCTCCGCCTCGGCCTGGTCGTCGCCACCGACCTCGAGGAACACGAGTCGCTCCGACTTCGGGGGAGCCGCCCAATAGCCGGGCACGGCCTCGAGTGCCAATCGTTCGGGCGACGCGTCGACAACGCGGTAGGGGCCCGTGCCGATCAGGCGTGCCGTGCCGTCACCCCCCGTGACGCTTTTGACGACTCCCAGCCCTGGGTGAGCGAGCACCGTGACCAGCGGCGCGTAGGGCTGCAGGAGCACGATCTGCACCGTGCGCGTGTCGGGCGCCCTCACGTCTCTGACGACGCCGGGCGTCCCCTGGAAGAGTGCAGACCACACCACGGCCGTCCCCGAGGCGTCGGGACGGAGCTGACGCATGAAGCTCGCCACGACCTCCGCCGAGGTGAGCGGGGTCCCGTCGTGAAACCTCACGCCGTCGCGCAGCGTGAACGACCAGGTGAGGCCGTCGCGAGAGACGGACCACCGGGTCGCGAGCGCGGGCTCGACGTCGGTCGTGCTCTCGTGGTAGGCGACGAGCGTGTCGAAGACCTGGTGCGCGATGAGCGGGAGAGTCCCCTCGAGCGCCGTCGCGGGATCGAGCGCCGCAGGAATGCCGAGGGCCCCGACGCGCACTTCGCGCCGGGTGCTGGTCGGGACCGGAGAGCTCGGAGCCTGGGACAGCGCGGACGACGGCCACGCGAGGGCGAGGGTCAGAATAATGACGGGCAGACGCACCACCGGGACGCGCATCAATCTTCTTATACGTGGAACCTCGGGCATCTGCCACCCGTTCCGAGGGGGAAGGGAGGAGGCCGAGCGGTACGAAACTTGCTCCCGAAACCTGCCAACGGCGGCGGCAACGCTCGGAATGGGCGCGGAACGGCCAGCGAGGGGGGAAAATGCAGCGAATTCAAGGATTCAACGGGCGGTAAGTATGCGGCCAACCTTGACTTTCTTTTTTCCAGCCGCCTATACTTCGAGCACGAGGCGAGTGGTCGTGCACGAGGGGCGCACACGCGGCAACGTGGGAAGGGATGGGCTATGAAGGAGTTCGACAAGAAGAGTAGCCCGAGTCGCGAAGGGTTCTCGAAATTCCTTCCCGCCTCCATGTCCGATTCGAGCACACGCCGCCGGCTCACGGAGTATGAAATCCAGGTCCAGGACCTGCAGGCCTACATCCGCTCGCTCGAGGCCGAGACCGTCCACCTCCGCAAGAAGCTCGAGGACACGCCCAAGGACTTCATGATCCTCGAGAACAAGCTGCGGGAAGCGAACCGCCAGCTCGTGCAGGCGTTCAACCAGAACGAGAAGCTCGTGAACGCCCTCTACGAGGCCCGCGAGCAGATCACCGCGCTCAAGGAAGAGGTGGACAAGCTCTGCGCGCCGCCCTCGACGTACGGCGTCTACCTCTCCCTCAACGACGACGGGACCGTCAACATTCTCTCGCAAGGGCGGAAGGTCAAGGTCAACCTGCACCCCTCGCTCAAGCCCGAGGCGCTCAAGCCCGGCCAGGAGTTGATCCTCAACGAGGGGCTCAACGTCATCGAGGCCGCCGGCTACGAGATCCAGGGCGAGGTCGTCGTGCTCAAGGAACAGCTCGATCCCGAGCGTGCCGTCGTCACGCTCCGCGCCGACGAGGAGAAGGTCGGCATCATCGCCGATCCGCTCCGCTCGCAGCGGCTCAAGACCGGCGACCACATCCTGATGGACGCCAAGTCGGGCTACCTCCTCGAGAAGCTCCCGAAGAGCGATGTCGAGGACCTCGCCCTCGAGGAAGTGCCGGACATCGGCTACGACGACATCGGCGGCCTCACCGACCAGATCGAGGCCATCAAAGACGCCGTCGAGCTGCCCTACCTCTACGCCGACTACTACAAGGAGCACAAGCTCACGCCGCCCAAGGGCGTGCTGCTCTACGGCCCGCCCGGCTGCGGCAAGACCATGATCGCCAAGGCCGTCGCCAACAACCTCGCCGAGAAGATCTCCGAGAAGCGCGGCGAGAAGATCAAGGGCTACTTCCTCAACATCAAGGGCCCCGAGCTCCTCAACAAGTACGTCGGCGAGACCGAGCGGAAGATCCGCGAGATCTTCCAGAAGGCCAAGGAGAAGGCGAACGAGGACGTCCCGGTCGTCGTCTTCTTCGACGAGATGGACGCCCTCTTCCGCACGCGCGGCACCGGGATCTCGTCCGACGTGGAGACCACGATCGTGCCCCAGCTCCTCGCCGAGATCGACGGCGTCGAGGGCCTCAAGAACGTCATCGTCATCGGTGCCTCGAACCGCCAGGATCTCATCGACCCGGCGATCCTCCGCCCCGGCCGGCTCGACGTGAAGATCAAGATCGAGCGGCCGGACCGCGTCGCCGCCACCGACATCTTCAGGAAGTACCTCACCGCGGACGTGCCGATCGCCGCGTCGGAGCTGCGGGGCGACGTCGCCGCCGCGCTCGACGCGATGATCACCGCCGCCGGGGAGGCCATGTACGCTCTGAGCGAGGAGAACCGCTTCCTCGAGGTCACGTACGCCAACGGCGACAAGGAAGTCCTCTACTTCAAGGATTTCGCCTCCGGCGCGATGATCGAGTCCATCGTCCGCCGGGCCAAGAAGCTCGCGCTCAAGCGCCTCATCGGCGGCGGCCCCAAGGGCATCACCACCGAGGATCTCAAGACGGCCGTCCGCGAGGAGTTCAAGGAGAACGAGGACCTGCCCAACACCACGAACCCCGACGACTGGGCGAAGATCGCGGGCAAGAAGGGCGAGCGGATCGTCTATGTGAAGCCGCTCATGGGCGAGTCCAAGGAAAAGCAGCGGAGCGTCGAGCGAGTCGTCAACACCGGACAGTATCTGTAGGCGCGATCGAGAGGGGGGCGTCGAGCTCCCCTCGTCCTTCCCCTGGCCCCCGGCCTGGGTTTTTGTTCTCGGCGAGCGAGGGACGAATGGCCATCCCGAAAGTCATGGGCATCGAGACCGAATACGGGATCACGGTCAAGAACCAGCCTGACTTCAACCCGATCCTCTCCTCGCTCCTGCTCATCAACTCGTACGAAACGTACCGGTCCTCGCGTGTGCGCTGGGACTACGAGGCCGAAAGTCCGCTGCGCGACGCGCGCGGCTTCGAGTACATGGAGGAGAAGGAGGGCACGTCGAAGGAGGAGTCGCGGCTCATCAACCTCATCCTGTCCAACGGCGCGCGCTTCTACGTCGACCACGCCCATCCCGAGTACTCGAGCCCCGAGACGACGAACCCGCGCGACCTGGTGATCTGGGACCGCGCCGGCGAGCGGATTCTCAATCTCTCGCGCCAGCGGGCCGAGGCCGTCTCCCCGCCCGAACAGCGGATCCTGATCTACAAGAACAACACCGACAACAAGGGCAACTCGTACGGCACCCACGAGAACTACCTCATGGACCGGAAGGTGCCGTTCGCGCGGATCGTGCAGCACATGATGCCGTTCTTCGTCACGCGCCAGATCTTCACGGGCGCGGGCAAGGTCGGGGCCGAGAACAACGCCGACCCGTGCGACTACCAGATCTCGCAGCGCGCCGATTTCCTCGAGACCGAGGTGGGCCTGGAGACGATGCACTCGCGCCCGATCATCAACACGCGCGACGAGCCCCACGCCGATCCCGAGAAGTACCGTCGGCTCCACGTCATCGTCGGCGACGCCAACATGAGCGAGGTCGCCAACTACCTGAAGGTCGGCACGATGGCAATCGTCCTCAGCATGGTCGAGGACGACTTCATCGACCGCGACTTCTCGCTCGACAGCCCGGTCCTCGCGCTCCGCAAGGTGTCGCGTGACCTCGCGTGCCGCGAGCCCATCCGGCTCAAGGACGGCCGGACCGTCACCGCCATCGACGTCCAGCGGGAGTTCCTCGAGCTCGCGCAGCGCTACTACCGCGAGCGAGAGAAAGAGAGCTGGGTCGGCGACGTCCTCGCGCGCTGGACCCACACGCTCGACCGCCTCGCCGAGGACCCGATGCAGCTCGGGCGCGAGCTCGACTGGGTGATCAAGCACCAGCTCCTCACGAACTACATGGCGAAGCACGAGCTGGGCTGGGAGGACTCGCGCGTGCAGATGATCGACCTCCAGTACCACGACATCCGCCCGGGCAAGGGCCTCTACTCCAAGCTGGAGGAAGCGGAGGCCGTCGAGCGGCTCGTCACCGACGACGAGATCGCCAAGGCGATCTACGACCCGCCCAAGGACACGCGCGCGTACTTCCGCGGCATGTGCCTGCAGCGGTACGCGGACGAGATCGTGTCGGCCAGCTGGGACTCGGTGATCTTCGACCTCAAGGAGGGGCCCCTGAAGAAGATCTTCATGCTCGAGCCGCTCCGTGGCACCGAGGCGCACGTCCGCCAGCTCCTCACCGAATCACCGACCGCGGCCGACCTGCTCCGCAACATCTCGCGGTCGAGCGGCGGAATGTGACCGCGATGATGGACGCGGGCGACCGCTGGCGCGGCTTCAGCGACTCTTCGAACCCGAGCTTCGTGGACCTGCTCCGGCGCGAGGCGCCACACCTGATGCCGGGCGCGTCGCCCGCGCCGACGGACGCGCCGCGGGAGCCTCCGCACGGGACGACGGTGTTGTCCGTGCGGTACCGCGACGGCGTCATCATGGCCGGCGACCGGCAGGCGACCGCCGGCTTCCAGGTCGCGAGCCGGCGTATCGAGAAGATCTTCAAGGCCGACGAGCTCAGCGGCATCGGCATCGCCGGTGCGGCCGGGCCCGCGACGGAGATGGCCAGGCTCTTCCAGACCGAGCTCGAGCACTACGAGAAGGTCGAGGGTGAGAACCTCTCGCTCGAGGGGAAGGCCAACCGGCTCAGCCAGATGATCCGCATGAACCTGCCTGCCGCGATGCAGGGTCTCGTGGTCGTGCCGATCTTCGCGGGCTACGACGAGAAAGCGGGCGTCGGGCGGCTCTTCAAGTACGACATCACGGGCGGCCGCTACGAGGAGACCAACTACGACGCGCAGGGGTCCGGCGCCAACTACGCCCGCGACTCGCTCAAGAAGCTCTGGAAGCGCGACATGGCGCGCGAGGAGGCGCTCCGGGCCGCGCTCGAGGCGATCTTCGACGCCGCCGACGAGGACGTGGGCACCGGCGGCGCCGACCTCGTGCGCGGGATCTTCCCCACCGTGAAGCTGATCACCCGCTCCGGCTTCGCCGAGGTGCCCGAGGACGAGGCGCGCCGAGTGTGGGAGGCGATCCTCGCCGACCGGGCCCGCAACTCGCCGGGGGCCTGACGTCATGCCGCTGCCCTACTACGTCAGCCCCGAGCAGATGATGAAGGACAAGGCGGAGTACGCCCGCAAGGGCATCGCGCGCGGGCGCTCCATCGTCACCCTCGAGTACGCCGACGGCATCCTGCTGGTCGCCGGCTGGTCGCCGAGAACCCCTCGACCCTGCTCCACAAGATCTCGGAGATCTACGACCGGATCGCCTTCGCGGGCGTCGGCAAATACAACGAGTTCGAAAATCTGCGAATCGCCGGCATCCGTCACGCGGACGTCAAGGGATACTCGTACAGCCGCGGCGACGTGACCGCCAAGGCGCTCGCCAACGCCTACTCGCAGGCGCTCGGGAACATCTTCACGCAGGACATCAAGCCGTTCGAGATCGAGGTGCTCGTGGCCGAGGTGGCCGAGTCGAACGGCTCGAAGAACGAGATCTACCACATCCTCTACGACGGCACGATCGAGGACGAGCACAACTATGCGGCGATGGGCGGCCAGGCCGACGAGATCCGGCGGTTCCTCAAGGACCACTACCGCGAGGGGCTGCCGCTCGGCGAGGCGCTCGGGCTCGGCGTGCGGGCGCTGACGGTCACGCAGAACAAGACGCTCAGCGAGCGCGACCTCGAGGTCGCCGTCCTCGACCGCACGAAGGTCCAGCGCAAGTTCCGGCGCATTCCCGTGGAGGCGCTCGGCCAACTCCTGGGCACAGCGAGGTAAGTCGTGCTAGTCTGAGAGCAGCAATGGAGCCCGCGGTCCCGTGAAGCGCCGAATTTTCGGCCTCGAGAACGAGTACGGTCTCACCTGCACTCTGAACGGCCAGCGGCGCCTCAGCCCCGACAACGTCGCGCGGTATCTGTTCGAGAAGGTGATCCCGGGCGCGCGGAACGCCAACGTGTTCCTCGAGAATGGCGCGCGGCTGTACCTCGATACAGGATTCCACCCCGAGTACGCGACCCCTGAATGCGACGACGTCACCGAGCTCGTCATCCACGACAAGGCGGGCGAGCGGATCGTCGAGGACCTCCTGCACCAGGCGGAGAAGCGCCTGCGCGAGGACGGGATCTCGGGCAACATCCTGTTGTTCAAGAACAACACCGATTCGGCGGGCAACTCGTACGGCTGCCACGAGAACTATCTCGTGAGCCGCGACGTGAGCTTCCAGCGACTGGCCGAGGCGCTCATCCCCTTCTTCGTCACCCGGCAGATCGTGGCGGGCGCCGGCAAGGTGCTCCAGACCCCGCGCGGCTTTCACTACTGCCTCTCCCAGCGCGCCCAGCACATCTGCCAGGAGATCTCCGGCGCGACCACGTCCTCGCGCTCGATCATCAACACGCGCGACGAGCCCCACGCCGACGCGGAGCGCTACCGGCGTCTCCACGTCATCGTGGGCGATTCGAACATGTCCGAGGTCGCCACGTACCTCAAGATCGGCACGACCGCGCTCGTGCTCGACATGATCGAGGACGGCTTCTTCGACCGCGACTACTCGCTGCAGTCGCCGGTCCAGGCCATCCGCGACATCTCGCACGACCCGACGCTGAAGGAGGCCATCAAGCTCAAGGACGGGCGGACGATCAGCGCGCTCCAGATGCAGCTCGAGTACCTCGAGTACGCGACGCGCTACGTGGACTCGATCAGCCCCGATCCCGCGACGAAGGACGTCCTGGCGCGCTGGACCGACGTGCTCGGGAAGCTCGAGACGGACCCCATGCAACTCAGCCGCGAGCTCGACTGGGTCATCAAGCGCCAGCTCATCGAGAACTACATGAACCGCCACCGGCTCACGTGGCGCGACCCCAAGGTCTCGCTCCTCGACCTTCAGTACCACGACATCCGGCCCGACAAGGGCGTCTACTACCGCCTGGTTGCCAACGACCACGTGGACCGAATCACCGATGACGAGACCATCGAGCAGGCCAAGCACGTGCCGCCCCAGACCACGCGCGCGCGGCTCCGCGGCGAGTTCATCCGGCAGGCCAACCTCAAGGGCAAGGACTACCGGGTGGACTGGGTGTACCTCAAGCTCAACGACCCCGAGCGCGAGACGATCCTCTGCAAGGACCCGTTCCAGTCCCACGACGAACGGGTCGAGCGCCTGATCCGCTCGTTCTAGCGCGCCGCCGTCGGCCTGCCGCCCCACAGCGTGAAGGTGCGCCAGTTCCGTGACCGCCCCACCCAATGTATGCCCGCCAATGTTGACATCCCCCCCGGCAACCGCCCTATTCTGGTTTCACGGCAACGTGACGACGACGAACGACCAGCAGAGCGCGCAGCGATCATCCGCGGCGCACGGGAGTGGCGACTATGTTCGGGAGAAAGAGCGGGAAGCCGGCCGTCAAGGGGAACGACCTCACCGCGTTCATCGACGAGGGCTCCGAGATCGAGGGGAAGTACACCTTCAACGGCACCGTCATGCTGAACGGACGCTTCCGAGGCGAGATCGTCTCGAACGACACCCTCATCGTCGGCGAGAAGGGCGTGATCAACGCCTCGATCCGTGCCGGGGTCGTGCTGATCAACGGCGAGGTCGTGGGCAACGTCATGGCCTCCGAGCGGGTCGAGATCCGGGGCTCGGCGCGCGTCTTCGGTGACGTCGAGGCGCCCGTGGTGGTGATCGAGGAGGGCGTGCTCTTCGAGGGTCACTGCCGCATGACCAAGGCCCGCCCCGTCGAGGCGGCGCCCTCGGCGCGCGACACCGTCGTCTCCCTGAAGCGCCAGCTCTGAACCACTAGGCCCCACGCCTCACGTCGCTCCGTACTCGAACCGCTCGAACTCCGTCACACTGTCCGCCTTCGACCAGCACCCCACCGCGCCCGGGCCCGCGAGCGCGCCGTCGCGCACCGTGAAGAGTCGTCGGCCGTCGAGCGATACCCGGAACTCGGCGCCCGCAAAGTCGACGCGCAGCGTGCGCCAGTCCCGCGACTTGACGCCACGGATCTCGAAGTCGGTGGCCCTGCCGTCGGGAGCGAGATCGTCGCGTCGGCCGTTCACGACCTTGAAGGCGAGGACGTTGCCGGCCAGCGCGTGGGCGCGGGCAACGTAGTAGTTGCCCGGGTCGCGCCAGCGCCAGATGACGCCGCCCGCGCGGTCCTCGCGGCCGCCGATGGAGCGGAAGCGCACCTGGACGAACCCGTCGCGGAGCGGCGCGTCCTTGACGAGCGCCCACCCGACGGTCGCGCCGCCCCGGTAGATCAGCCTGCCCTGACGCTCCGACCACTGGGCGCCGCCTCTGCCCGTCGGGCCGAGCGACCATTCGCGCGGGGTCTGCGCCGGGACGGCAGAGGCCACGAGCAGCGCCGCGAGGGCGAGCCGGGCGACGATCGCCCTCACTCGAGCGGCCCGATCGCGGCCTCCACCGCCGCGAGCACGCTCCCTTCCTCGGCGAGGGCGCGCGCCGCGTCGAGATCGGCCTTGAGGTAGCGGTCGCCGGCGAGCGGCGGGATGCGCCGGCGGACGCCCATTCGGGCCGCGGCGCTGCCGCGTCCGGGCTCGAGGGGCGCGCGCAGGTCGAGCGCCTGCGCGGCGAGCACCAGCTCGATCGCGAGCACCTGGCGCACGAGGGCGAGCGCCCGGCGGAGCTTGAGCGCCGCGCCGGCGCCCATCGAGTTGTAGTCCTCCTGGAGCCCGGAAGTCGGAATGGAATCGACGCTCGCGGGATGGGCGAGCGTCCGGAGCTCGGCGACGAGCGCCGCGGCCACGTACTGGGCGAGCATGTAGCCCGAGTGCACGCCGCCGTGAGGCGAGAGGAACGGCGGCAACCCCTCCGAGGTCAACGGGTTCACGAGGCG
>WNGL01008340.1_pt1 | contig 12129 bp, 11 predicted proteins | sample 5400591 | NCBI WGS metagenome assembly WNGL01 (sample SAMN13153377, study PRJNA577476) | soil metagenome | isolation source: 80 cm soil or saprolite under Garry oak tree replicate 1 | place: USA:California | collected 2016-06-15
GGGGAGAACCGCACGCCCGCGGATGAGGCCATCCACGCCTTCATCCGTCATCTAGCCAACCGGGACTTCAGTATCACCACCCGGCGGATCCGGCGGCATTTCCTGGACGAGTACCTGGAGCACGTCCAGCGGGCCGCCGACACGGCCGATATCTCGGCTGGCGAGCTCATGGAGCCCGCGCGCACCGCCGCTTGGCTCGCTGACGCGGCCGACGGAAAGACCCGGAGCCGTAATACCCTCGGCGGGCCCGACGCCGCCGCGTTCTCCAACTCGATGCGCGTGCGCATCGATACCTATAACGCCTTCGCCGAATTCCTCAGCCTGCCCAACCGCTATGACCGCCAGCCGCCCGCTGCTGGCGACTACCTAACCCCGGCTGATACCGAGCGTCTGCTGCACGACCTGGCGGTCCGCAGGCCCATCCATGCCAACGCGGCCACGGCGATCCGCACCGCCGCCGTGGCCGCACTCGTGGCCGACACCGGCCGCAACGTGCCCGAACTCACCCGGCTCAATGTCAGCGCCCTGCACCTGGAGGGTGAGGCACGCGTCGATCTCAGCGAGGGTTCCTGCCCGCTCAGCGGCGCGACCGTGCAGATCCTGACCCGGTGGCTCGACGTCCGGGCGGCAATCGTCGCCGAGCTCGAGGGCAGCGACCCCGGATACCTGTGGATCCCGACCAAGCCCGGGCGGCCGCGCGGCGGACGGCCGCCCGTCAAACCCGGCCTCTCGCGCGCGGCGGTCCGCACCCTCCACGCCGCCCATCGAACCCTCGTCAGCCAGGTACGCGGGAGGCCGCTTCGTCCTGGTGCCTTCCGCGCCGTGAGCCCATCACATTCTCGGTCTGGCGAGGATTCCTGAAGACGGACTTGCGCTATACGCCGGCCCGTCTCTGCTTATCTGAACGGAGCAGAGCCGGACCCGATCGCACCAGGCTGGAACTGAGGCAACGAGCCAGATTGGCCGACAACCGGCCCTCAGCAGGCTTGCTACTGGTTCCGCCGACGCCATCGGCTATGGTGAAGGCGTGTGCTGCTTGGCTGCCATGACTACCCGGACCGCCGCTTAGCGGCGGTACGGGGGCTGCTGTAACCGTGGCCTCAATGCCCGCCCCTGCCGGGGTCAGTGCTGGGTGTACCGCCGGATCAGTGTCCCGCCGGCAGCCACTCGCGTGTCCATCCCCGCGCTGCCGGATCGTCCTGCCTGATCAGGGGAGTCATGTCTCAGTCGCAGCGATCCGATTCACATTCACAGCACGAACAGCCATTCCCGCGCCCGCCCGCAGCTGTACCCGCTGTCGCGAACGGCCAGCCCGGCCAGGCCCGGCAGGAGCGCCCGCCCGCCTGCCAGCCTCGCCAGTGGCCGCCGACACCCGCCGGTATGCGGTCTGGGTCCATCGCGGCGCAGGACCCGTGTGCCGGCACGATGTTCCTGATGGCCGGGCTTCCCGGAGCCGGGAAAACTACCCGGGCCGAAGAGCTCGCCGCAATGCACCGGGCGCTGCGGCTGACCCCGGATCACTGGATGATCCCGCTGTTCGGCGATTCGATGGCCGGCGGCAAGCGCTTCGTGCTGGAAGGGCGGCTCATCTCCGTTGCCCTGCAGGCGCTGCGCCTGGGGACCAGCGTCGTGCTCGACTACGGGCTCTGGGGCCGCGATGAACGGTCGGCACTGCGCTGGCTGGCGCGATCGGCCGGGGCGGCCTGCCAGGTGGTCTACCTGCCCGTGGACAAGGACGTCCAGCTCGCCCGGATCGCGCACCGCCAGGCAACGGCACCGCATCAGACATTCCCGATGAGCGAGGCCGACGTAGACCAATGGCGGGAGCAGTTCCAGGTGCCTGATGCCGCCGAGCTCGGCGGCGGTGAAATCCCCGGGCCGCCAGCAGGGTGGCCGGGCTGGGCGGAGTGGGCAGTAGACCACTGGCCCACATGTACCGGCAGCTAACCTGACCGTCCTGTTCTAGGGCCGTCCTGACGGGCATTCATGCTGGCCAGCGATGTCGCTGGCGTATCGCCGCAGTTCAGCCAGCGCCGCACTGGCGGCGGGCGCAGCCCGCATGCACGCCGTCAGGACGGCCAGACAATGCTGTGTCAGGTCTGCTGAGACAACGAGCGGGATGCGGCAGATTGGCTGAGACTGCGTCAGCTCGACTGAGACGGGACAACCTTCAGGCATGGTCGGCCAGGGCCGCTCAGTGATTAACTTTACATAATGTATATTATCGGCATTAAGGTGGGGCCACGACAGTAGTCAGATTTTGGCCGTCCTTTGTCCCGCTCATGGAACATGTCGAATCTTGCACGCTCATGTCTCATGTCGACAGGCTGGCCAGTCGCCACTGCAATGACCTGCCTGGTTCGACTTGAGCTTTGCGCTCCCCGCGCCATACTTAAGAACCTTCCGCTTCTTGCTGTTATCTACCAGGTACGTTGTGGGTGAGCGGCTCGACCGCATCGACTCCGTCCTGGTCACCAGGCACGGCGGGATGCGGCGGGAAGCGCCTCGGCTGCCGCCAGGGCACCTGGGTACGCCCGGTGAGCGGTACGGCCAGCGGCGTCCGGGCCAGCACGCTGGTCAGCGCAATGCCAGAGGGAAAAACGATCGCCACGATAGCCAGGCACAGCACTGGCCACGGGATCACCGAGCTGAGCCTCCCCCAGCCGACCCAGGTCAGCGTGAGGATGAAAAGCATGTGGGATAGGTAGACGCCGTAAGCGTTGTCCGAACCGGAGCGCACCACGGCCTTGACCCGCCGAGACCGCCCCGGCCGCACCAGGGCCACGCCCGCCAGGTACCCGCAGGTGACCGCGCCGACATTGAACGGGATGACGCTGGGCTGGAACGGGTCGCTTCCCGAACCCAGCACGGTGATCACCCCGTGGGCGGCCAGGAAGTAGATCCCCTCCGCGGCGAGCGCCGCTGCCGCGGTCAGCGCGACTACCAGCCGCGCGTGCGCGCATACCCACGCGTGCACCTGGTCGAGGTGGAAAGCGACGACGCAGCCTCCGACCAGGTAGAGCAGGTAGCTGAGGGCGTCCTGCTGCCCGAACCTGACCATTTCCCTGGGAAACACGCCCCAGTGCATACCGATCGCGATCGCGGCCTGGGCCAGGATCGCGACGGCGACGACCAAGCCGTGGTGGCCTCTCGTACGCCGCAGCAGCACCAGCACGAGCGGGAAAACCAGGTAGAACTGCATGATCACGAGCAGGAAGTACAGCTGGTAGTACCCGGTCTCCACGATGGAGGCGAGTCCTCTGAAGGCCACCGTCATGCTCACGTAATGCGATACCGGAAGAGTGCAGAGGAAGTAGATGACACTCCAGCACAGGTAGGGAATCCCCACTGAGAGGAACCGACGCCAGTAGAAGCGGCGCAGCCCGGCCCGGTTGAGGTCGGCGTACGCGTAGGTCAGCATGCATGCCGAGATGAAGAAGAAGCCCTCCCTGGATACGTGCAGCAACAGCAGCGCGGCACCGGAGCCCGCGCTGGCGGCCGCGGGCGCGAAGTACAGGATCGCGTGGGTGCTGATGACGCCTGCCTGCTTGACCGGGCGCATGGCGTCCACATGGTCGAGGCGGCTGCGCGCCATCAGTTCGTCATCCGGGGATCAAGGCAGGGCCCTGACTTCACACGACCGGCGGCGGAACCGGGCGTTGCCGCTGGGAAGTAACGAACGGGAAAAGCCGGGTGGATGCTGCCGTGTGTCGTGCGCATGAGTTTCCTTCATCGAAGGCGGCCAGCGTGGACGGTGCAGGTCCCAGCGGGAACCATGAATACGCAGCGTGTGCCCGGTTTGTGAAAGGCAGGTGAATAAACGACCGCTGAGAGCAACCTCGAAGAACACTTTCAGCTCAGGCTGATTCCGCTTACCTGCATCGTTGCGGTGACGTCAAATGGTTCCGCGTGGCCCGTTTACGGTCTGGGGGCGTGCTTCACTGTGCTCCCTTGCCCTGATTGCCGCCGGTTCCTGCGAGCGGGCGGCCGGGTCAGGGGGCGCGGAGCGCCCGCGCAGCGGCGCCGCAGGCGCCCTTGATGCGGCTGCCCGGGAGGGGATCATGGCCGGCGGGGCAAGGGAGCGAACCGCGGGGTCGGAGGATTCGGGGGCTGGCGTAGGCCTTTCTCTTTAGGAGGGGGGTGACCTGCTCCTGGCGGGACGGGGCGGCGAGGGGCAGCCAGGCTTACCTAGGCCCGCGGGCGCGTGCCGCGCCCGGCGACATGATGATCGATTGGGCGTCCTCCCGCCTGCGGGGGATGCGGCCGCTCAGTCTATACAGGCCGTCCGCCTGACCCTGCGCGGCAGGACCGTAGCGGCTGACAGCGGACTGGCGGGAGCTGGCCGCGGTTATGCCCCATCTGGTGAGTTCGGCTCCGGCTCGCTGCCTGGCCGGCCGCGTCAGGATGGGCCACCGTGGGATGCCCGGGTTCAGGCGGCGGTGAGCGCGTCGTCGCCGAGCTCGGCCAGGATGTGGCAGGCCTGGCGGAGGATCTTGCGGGCCTCGGAGAGGGCGGCGCGCTTGCCGCCTTGGCGGTCCTTGACCTGTGCGTAGTAGCGGTGGTCGGGGGCCGACGCGCGGGCGTGGGTCTTGCCGGCCTCATAGACCGCCCAGCGCAGCACCTCCGGGCCCTGCCGGGACAGCCGGCCGGGCGGGCCTTTGCGGTCCGAGGACCAGACGGTGATGTCCAGCCCGGCGAACCGGACCGCCTTGCGGGAGGAGGAGAACCGGCCGGCGCCGCCCAGCCAGCAGGTCAGCGCCAGCGCGGTGGCCGGGCCGACCCCGTACAGCCGCTCGGCGAGCACCTTCGCCCCGGTCAGGTGCCGGGCGGCGTCCACCAGCCGGTGCCGCAAGACCTCCAGCCGGGCCTCCAGTGCGCCGGTTATCTCCAAGGCGGTGGCCACCTGCAGCTGCCCGGCCGGGGATAGGTGCGCCACGGCCGATGCGCGCACCGCCTGCAGGTCGCGGCCGGTGCGCAGCGCGGCCTCGCCCAGGGCCGGGGCGCCCTGGTGGAAGAACACCGCGCAGCTGCGCCTGGGCAGTGTGCTCGGCCCGCAGGTCGTGATAGGTCTCCAGCAGCGCCCGGCACTCCAGGATGCGCGACGGCGGGATCCAGCACTCCGGCAGCCGGCCCTCGGCCAGCAGCTCCCGCAGGTGCCGTGAGTCGGTCTTGTCGGTCTTGGCGTGCCGCTTGCGGCCGCGCGCGAATGCGGTGTCGGCCGGCTCGGCGACGTGCGCCGCGACGCCGGCCGCAGCCAGCTCCTCCGCGACGTACCGCCAGCCGGTGCACCCCTCCAGCGCGAACGCGACGTGATCGCGGCCGGCGAACCGCGCCAGCCAGGCCCGCAGGTGGACACGGTCGGCCGGGGTGATCTGGCCGCGCTTCACCTCCCCCGTCGCGGTGTCCAGGTAGTCGAACGTGATCTGTTTCCGGTGGATGTCGAACCCGCCTACGATGGGCATCGGGACCTCCTCAAGCTCCGGAGGGGCGCGCGCAAGCGCCCCATGCGAAATGCCCTACGCGATCAATCGTGACGCGTCTGAGCTGGGGAGGTCTCCCCGCCAAGAACACTGGCCTCAGCTCAGCCAACCCGATGCATGTCATCTATAGAAAACCTCATGGCATGACGTGCCGTCTTCAGCTGACTCTCGACATTAGCCAGGGAAGATTTAAGCTTGCGACGGTCGCACGAGGTCGTAGATGAGCGATGTCCATCGATGATGCGCGGCCGACGGCGGGTCGTGACGACTACGGATGTTCTGGGCCCGGACTGAATGGTGCCGACCTCTCCCCCGCACCACCCGCCGCAGCCCCTACTCGTCTCAACTCGACATGTCGCATTACCAGTTAGTCGACCAGACACGACTGGACTGCCCCCGGCGACACTCACGACCTGCTGCTGGCAGCTGTGGATCATCACATCCCGCCAGCCGACCGGCAGACGATGCGCGAGATTGTCGCCAAAGGCGACCTGGCGGTCTTCATTCAGGTCGACGACCTAGACAAAACCTTCGAGTCGCTGCGCGCCGCCGGGACGGAGATCCTTCAGGAGCCCATTGACCAGCCCTACGGCGTCCGCGACGCTGCCGTTCGCGACCCCAGCGGCAACCATCTGCGGCTGAGCCAGCCGCCACCGACACGGGGCTGAGGTTCCGGTCTCCCCGCGCCTTGTTCGAAGCCGCTCGCGTGCACAGTATCCAGTCACTGCTGCGGCCGAGCCGATAGGAATCCGGGAGCGCTGCAGCTCCCCGCCATTGGCAACCGGAACCGCCCCGCACGTACGGGTGCGGGGCTGGGACGGCCATTGTGCAGGGAAGGCGCGGGTTGTGCCGGGTCTGCCTGCCCGGCACGTTGGCCGGGACGAGGGCGGCGCATCGAAGGCATGGCTCGCCTGGCCGTGGGCCGCTCCGAGCACTACGCCCGGTCGCGTGGCGCCGTTCCGTCGGCTGATTGCGGGCGCAGGCGCGAGCGCCCTGGGGGCCGGCCCGCAGGGGCGTTCGCTCGTTAGGCGAGGACCGCCGGTCCGTGACGCGCCTACCGGTCAGCGCCGGCGAGCGGGTGGACGGTGGCGGCGGCAACCTCGGGGTTGCCTTCGACGCACGGCCAACGCGCGGAGTTGCGCAGCGCGCCGTCGGACTCGTCAACGGGTTTGTCAACGACGGAATTCAACGACAGGTCAATGTCCGGTCAGCTCGGCGACGACAGGAGCGAGCGCATCAGCGGCGTTGGCGCCGACGACGATATATGAGAAGCCGCTCTCCTCGCGTCGTCGCAGGATTTCTTCGGTGGCCGCCGTCGGGTCGCTCGGGAGTATCAGGAGCGAGTCCGCCGCGCGTAGCGCGGCCATCGCTGTCCTTTCGCTGTCGCCCGAGCCCTGTGCCGGGTTTCTACATCACATCGAACGGGCCCGGGCAGATTCGACAAACACAGTCGGCTCGGTAGACCTGCGCACCACCCGAAACTCATCGGCCGGCCGACTCACCAACCGGCTTTCGCGGGCGCTCAGCCTGCTGTCACCGCCTGGCGGCACACAATCGGGCTGCCCGTGCGGATACGGATCCCCCTACGGACACTGCTCCGCACGATCGCCGACGGTCCACAACCGATGAGATCAGGGCGGTGGTCCGGTCTAACCGAGCGACGACTGACCTTGACCCGCCTTCGAGGACACCGTGTCCACGGACGCGGCGAGATCAGACCCCGACCCCAATCAAGAAGAAACCGCATGAGGCTCACTGGTGACATGACTACGACGACCGACGAGGTCATCGACCGCTTCAACCGGGCGTTCCAGGAGCGAGACGCCACCCTCCTCGAGGACATTATCGCCCCCGACTGCGTCATGGAGAGCATCCAGCCAGCCCCCGACGGCACCCGCTACGAGGGCTATGACGCTTCGTTCAGCTCGTGGAAGGCGCTCATCGACGACACCACCAGCCACTTCGAGGTCGAGGACGTCCACACAGGCGACGAGTGGCCGCTCATCCGCTGGCGCTTCGTATGGGGTCCCGGCCCCGACCATTCGGTCCGAAGCGTCAACGTCATGCGGGTCGTCCAGGCCGCCGGCTACTCAAAGACCGCGCCGACTGTCGCCGCCCTGGAGGGCTGACCGACCGATGACCACCGTCAACGCTAATCAGGTGGCCCTGGGCATCGAGTCGTTCGGTGACGACGACGCACCACTCGTCCTGCTCGCGGGCGGAACGACGATGCTCTCCTGGCCCGACGCGCTTTGCGAGCGCCTCACCGCCGGCGGGCGCCGCGTCGTGCGCTACGACCTGCGCGATAGCGGCGAGTCGACGACTGCGGATCCGGAGGCGCCCACGTACACCCTGCGCGACCTCGCTGCCGACGCGGCGGCCCTTGTCGACACGCTCGACGGCGGGCCCGCGCACCTCGCGGGGATCGGTGTCGGCGGGATGGTCGCCCAGATCGCCGTGCTCGACCATCCCGGCGCGTTCTCGGCGCTCACCCTGGCCGGCACCCGCGCGGTCGCGCCCGGCAAGTCCGACTCTGACCTCCCCGACCACGACAAGGCGACGATGAAGCGCCTGTTCACGCGTCCGATGCCCGACTGGACCGACCGCGAGGCGGTGGCGGAGTTCGCCGCTGCCCGCGCGGAGATCCTCGGCGACGACCCCGTCGCCGCACGCGCGATCGCCGCGCGCATCTGGGACCGCACACCCGGCACCGCACCCCCGACCCAGATGGCCAGCCAGCTCGGCATGGTCTTCGCCAAGCTCAACTGCAAACCCCGCTGGCGCGAGCGCCTGCCCGAGATCGAAGTCCCCACGCTCGTCGTCCACGGCCGCCGGGACCCGTTCTTCCCCGTCGGCAACGGCGAGGCTATCGCGCGCGAGATCCCCGGGGCACGGCTGCTCGTCCTCGAGGAAGCTGCCACTGCGATCCCCGATGCGGCAGCCGGCGAGGTCGCCGAGGCGATGCTCTCGCTCGGGTAGAGGACGGCGCGTGCCACGCGGGTCTGGCCTCCGTGCAGCGGGCGTCGGAGGCTCGAGAGTTCCGTGAGCGTTGATCGCAGGCGAAGTCGCGCGGCCGTGTCGGATATCCCTCCGAGGTCGCCGCTGGTCGCCATCCGTTAGCAACGGCCGCGAAATGGCCCTCAGGACAAAAGTCCTGAGGGCCATTTCGCATTGGTAGCGGGGGCAGGCGCCCAGGCCATGCTCTGGCTCCGCGCCATCAACGCCCAGCGGCGACACCGACACCTACTGGCACTGGCACATCGCCCAGGAACACCAGCGCAACCACACCAGCCGCTACCAGCCCGGCCTCGACCTCCACCTCGCCGCCTGACCCCTCACGCCAAAAGAGCCACACCCTGGGACATCCATGCTGTATCTGCGGCAGGATCCGGAAAAGCAGGGGCTGAGACGGGCCTACCATGATCTGCGTGGAACCGGGGCTGGCGGGCAGGTAACGGCTATGCCGATGCTGATCGGAACGTCCGGCTGGCAGTACCGTGACTGGCGGGGCGGGCTGTACCCCGAGGGCGTGCCTCAGCGCTTGTGGCTTGAGCATTACGCCACCCGCTACCTGACCGTGGAGAACAACAACAGCTTCTACCGGCTGCCGTCGCGGGAGACGTTCGCCGCCTGGCGGGAGCGGACCCCGGACGACTTCGTCATGGCGGTCAAGGCCAGCCGGTACCTGACCCACGTACGTCGGCTGCGCGACCCGGCCGGACCGGTGGCCCGGCTGCTCGGCGCGGCGGCGGGGCTTGGGCCCAAGCTCGGGCCGGTCCTGCTCCAGCTGCCGCCGACGCTGAAGGCCGACCCGGACACACTGGACGCGTGCCTGAAGGAGTTCCGGACGGCGGCCGCTGCGCTGGGCGAACACAGGCTCCGGCTCGCGGTGGAGCCGCGGCACGAGACCTGGTGGACCGACGAGATACGGCAGGTCCTGGCCGCGCACAACGCGACGCTGTGCTGGGCCGACCGGCGCGGCCGCCCGATCACACCTCTGTGGCGCACCGCGACGTGGGGTTATCTGCGGTTCCACGAGGGCACGGCCCAGCCGTGGCCCAGCTACGGGCCGCAGGCGCTGCGGTCCTGGGTGGCGCGGTTGACCGAGACCTGGCCGGATGAGGCCGACGTGTACGTCTACTTCAACAACGACCCGGGTGGGGCGGCGGTGATCAACTCGGCCCAGTTCGCCGACCTGGCCCGCCAGGCCGGACGTTGCACGACCCGCACGCCCGGCGTCGGCCAGGTGGCCGCGACCGCGGCCATCCCGACCTGGTGAGACGCGGTGCTACCGGCCGTCGAACTTGTCGGGGTCAGGGCCAGTGCGCTCGTTCTTGTTCAGCACCGTGATGTCCTCGACGTCGGTGGCGGACAGCTCGAAGTCGAAAATGCCGACGTTCTCCCGGATCCGGTCCGGGGTGACCGACTTGGGGAACACGACGTCGCCCCGCTGGATGTGCCAGCGCAGTACGACTTGAGCCGGGGTCTTGCCCGTCCGCTCGGCGATGGACCGGATGACCGGGTCGCCGAGGACGCTCCCCTGCCCTAGCGGCGACCACGCCTCGAGCGCGATCTGGTGCTCGACGCAGAAAGCGCGCACGTCGTCCTGAGCCAGGTACGGGTGCACCTCGATCTGGTTGACGGCCGGGATGATCTGGGTCTCACCGTGCAGCCGCCGCAGGTGGTGAGGCTGGAAGTTGGAGACGCCGATGGACCGGGCCCGGCCCTCGCGGTAGAACTCCTCCAGCGTCCGCCAGGTCTGCACGAAGTCGCCGCCGTACCGGGTCGGCAGCGGCCAGTGAATCAGGAACAGGTCGACGTACTCGGTGCCGAGCGCCTTGAGCGTCTCTTCGAAGGCCTGCCGGGCCTCGTCGGGCTCGTGCGCGTCGTTGCCCAGCTTGCTGGTGACGAAGACCTCGCCGCGATCCAGGCCCGAACTGGCGATGGCCTCGCCCACCTCGGCCTCGTTGCCGTACATTTCGGCGGTGTCGATGTGCCGGTACCCGGCCTTGAGCGCCGTGCTCACCGCGGCCACCGTGTCCTTCGGCTCGATCTGGAAGACGCCGAAGCCGAACTGCGGGATGGTCTGACTGTTGTTCAGCGTGATGTCCGGAATGGAAGTCACGAAAAGAACTCTCCTCAGCAGGAATCGCGTATGCGGACCTGCTGCACCTGCCCCGATCAGGCCGGGCTACACACAACGGGCCCACGACACGGCATCAGGATCAACGCCACCTGCTCCCCCGTAGCCCCGGCGACGGCTATACGCTTCTTGCTGTTATCCAATCGGACGCCTCGCGGCCCGACCGTCCTGCCTTGGCATCCACTAACATCCCCAGTCCAAGCCGACCGGATAAGCTCCCGTCGAAGGTCCGGCTGGGACGCGAAGTCTCGCGCTGTTAACCAGCCGAGCCGCACCTGATGCGAGCGAGCGGTGAGGGCACCTCCCCCGGGCCGGCCCTCCCCCGCAACGAGCGCATCGTCGTGACTGATTGCCGGACGATCCAGCGGGCCTGATCCGGCAACCCGGCCGGTTACGTACGGTCCTGGGCGTCAAGGATGGCGTCGCCGTTGGCCTCGGCCCAGTGAGCCAGCATCGTGATCGGGTCGATCAGGGTACGGCCGAGCTCGGTGAGCTCGTATTCGACTCGGGGCGGGGCCTCGGCGTAGGCATGCCGGGCCACCAGCCCGCTGTTCTCGAGCCGGCGCAACGTGTGCGTGAGCACCTTGTTGGAGATGCCGCCGATCAGCCTGGCCAGCTCGCCGTGCCGTCGTGGCTGGCCGGCGAGGCCGTACAGGACCAAAACGGCCCACTTATCGGCGATGATCTCAACGGCCAGCCGGGCCGGGCAGTCGGCCAGGAACACGTTGCCAGCAGTCACGAGCCGAAGGGTACCAATCGGTTCCTATCGGCCTCCTAACGTCGTACCGAGGCTGCCGCCGGCGGTCAGGAACGGAGGAGTCACCGATATGCGTTCGATCCGTCAGCAGGCCTTCGGCGGTCCCGAGGTCCTGGAGCTTGCCGAGGTGGCGCGGCCGGTGCCGCTGCCCACCGAGATGCTGGTCCGGGTGCGGGCAGTGGGGGTGAACCCGGTAGAGGCGGTGATCCGGTCCGGGCAGTTCCCGCTGCTCGGCCAGCCGCCGTTCGTTCTCGGCTGGGATGTCTGCGGGGTGGTTGAGGAGGTCGAGCCCGGCGTGACCCGGTTCCAGCCCGGCGACGAGGTGTACGGCATGCCGTTCTTCCCGCGCGCGGCCGGTGCGTACGCGGAGTATGTCGCGGCGCCGTCTCGTCAGCTTGCCCGCAAGCCTGCCGGCTTGTCCCACGCCGAGGCCGCCGCGCTTCCGCTGGCGGGTCTAACCGCCTGGCAGGCCCTGGTGGACACCGCTCAGGTGGCCCCGGGCCAGCGGGTGCTGATCCATGGGGCCGGGGGCGGCGTCGGGCACCTAGCGGTCCAGATCGCCAAGGCTCGCGGCGCTCACGTAATCGGCACTGCGAGCGCGGCCAAGCATGACCTCGTCGCGAGCCTGGGCGCCGATGAGCTCATCGACTACCGTGCCACCAACTTCGCCGCCTACGTCGACGGCGTCGATGTGGTGCTCGACACCGTGGGCGATGACATCGCCCGGCGCTCCATCGGCGTGCTGCACC
>WNGL01016194.1_pt1 | contig 12129 bp, 12 predicted proteins | sample 5400591 | NCBI WGS metagenome assembly WNGL01 (sample SAMN13153377, study PRJNA577476) | soil metagenome | isolation source: 80 cm soil or saprolite under Garry oak tree replicate 1 | place: USA:California | collected 2016-06-15
TCGCAACCATTCGCACTCAACCGGCGTATAATCGTTCGACGAATCGTTCTTTCGTCTAACAATTTCCAGCGAGTGTTCATCATGCAGCCTCAGCGAAATCTTAGCGGCAGCACCGGAGTGACCGATCAGAACGCGATCGTCTGCACAAAGTGTGGCTCACCGATGCCGAACGAAATGCGTTTCTGTCGCTCGTGCGGCAACCGGCTTGGCGAAGGCCCGGCGGAATACACCGAGACGGTGCGTTTCCCGAACGCTGCGAGCGCGAACGCACAATTCAATGCTGTGTATGTTCCGCCCAGCGCGGCTCCAATTTCTGAGCGATCATCGTGCGATTTCACTCGACGCCGGCGTCGCTTGGGTTTTGGGGGCGTGACCTGGATCTGGATTGTGCTCGGCGTCTTCTTCGCCAGTGGTGGCGCGATGAGTGTTCTGAAGGCCCCTCACCGTGGGAGGCCGACAGTCCCAATGTTTTTGGATCGTTCTATTTTCGGCGTGGATGGATTCCAAACGACTGAAGGTGGAGTGACATTCGAGGACGTCGAACCACCGGGTGCGCCTGCGGACAAAGCAGGTCTGGTGGGCGGCGATATCATCACCACCTTTGACGGCCGGGACGTGAAAAAAGAAAGCGAGTTGATGGATCTGATTCGGCAGACACCGATTGGCAAGACGGTCGAAGTGATTTACCTCCGCGATGGCGAGATCAAAAAGACGCAACTCGCCACAATTTCGAGGCAGGAGAGCAGTCAACTCGAAAGCTCGTATGGCAACCGCACGGAAGGACAGGGCAAAGTCGGATACAACTATGGCGATTCCAGGCGCGTCTTTATTCCTACAACCAAAATCTTTGGTGTGCGCCTGGACAGAGTCGAACAGAATGGTCCGGCTGACCTGGCGGGAATCAAAAAGGGCGATGTTGTGATCGAGTTCGACAAAACGCCGATTCGTACTACTAACGAACTACTCTCGCGCGTGCGTCGGGCAGTTCCATACAGCACGGTCACGGTAGCAGTGATGCGAGACGGGCAACGAATTGAGATTCCGGTAAAAATCGGCAAACGATGATAGGTTTTTAAGATTGTGCGGCGTGTTCCCTCATGCGATTTTCCATCTCCCGCCGCGCTTCTTCCCTTTCCTCTTCGGTTTCATCAGGCTCGAAAGCTTCACACAGTGCATATTGTTGTTCGGCTAGCAGCCGCAATTCCCAGGCTTCGCGGCCCTGGTGCGACGGCCGAGCAAACCAAAGCGCATCGAAGTCTGCATCGACAAATCTTGCTTCTTTCAAAAGTTCACGCGCTTGATGGTTGATTTCTTTGCAGGTCGCCGAGTGCAACAGGACGCGCCTCAACTTCCAGCCGTGTCGTTGATAAGTGGCGATGATTTCCTTGATTAACTCCAGCGTTTTCATCGCAGCCATAGTATATCGTGAGCGCAACTTGAAACGCAGAGTAATTCATATCTTATGCGCAGTAATCCGAGCGAGTCATCAAAGCAATGCCTGTGCCGGCCTGTCACAGCGTTTTTTGCCGCCAGCGCTTGCCTGAAACTGCGAAATATTCAGCCCGGCGTGCGTAGATTTGCCCGGGACACGTGTTGTCGCAAGGTCAATGGCGGGAGCCGGAGAAATGCACTTCGGCAGAATGCCGGCGAGTGGTAACCGGACACGTGTTGTCGCAAGGTCAATGGCGGGAGCCGGAGAAATGCACTTCGGCAGAATGCCGGCGAGTGGTAACCTACGTCAGATCAGTGACGGCTTAACCCAGGAGAACTGAACAGTGAAGGTACTTTGGTGCGCGAGCCTGATGCTTGGCTTACTTGTTAGGGTTAGCGGGCCAGCACCCGGTCAAGTAAGCGCTAATCCTGATCGTCAACTTGAAGCGCAGGTCGATGCCTATTTAAGACCTTACCTGGACCTCGGCGGCTTCAACGGCTCTGTCTTAATCGCCAAAGGCGGGCGTGTTCTGCTAAGCAAAGGTTACGGAATGGCGAATTATGAATTGAACGTTATCAACACGCCGCAGACGAAATTTCACCTCGGCTCCGTGTCCAAGACGTTCACGGCCGCGGCAATTATGCTGTTGCTTGAGCAGGGCAAGTTGAGCGTGCGCGACCCCTTGACCAAGTACATCCCGGATTATCCAAATGGAGAAAAGATTACGATTCATCATCTGCTGACGAATACTTCGGGCATTCCAAATGTCAATAACTTTCCCGAGTACGCAACTCAGTCAAAATTTCCGCACACGCCTGCTGATCTGATCGCAATGTTCAAGCAAAAGCCTCTGGATTTTGAGCCGGGCACACGCGGATATATCGAGAGCAACTCGAACTATAACTTGCTCGCATACATCATCGAAAAGTTATCGAGACAAACTTACGGTGAATTCTTGAAACAGCGGATCTTTGATCCGCTCGATCTGCGTGACACCGGCCACGACGGCAATGCGAACGCGCTGATCAGGAACAAAGCGACCGGCTATGTTCCAGCCGGTCTGACTGACTTTGAGAACGCGCCTTACCTTGATTGGTCGATCAAGACGGGGAACGGTTCAATCTATTCAACCGTGGAAGATTTGTATCGCTGGGATCGCGCCCTCTACACCGAGCGAATTCTGAAAAAGAGTTCATTGGCCACGATGTTCAAAGAGGAATATGGCTGGTTCAGCGGCAGGCGTCTGAATCGAAACGTTGTGAGAATGAATGGTCGCAGCCCTGGCTTCAACTCGGATTTGCAAAGATACGTTGATGATGACGTGTGCATCATCGTGCTCGCCAACAACTATGTGCCCACCGCTGGCGTGATCGCCAACGATTTGGCGAAGATGGTTTTTGGTGAATCGTATGAAACTCCGAAGCTGGTAAAGCCGCCGCGAATCGATCCGAAGATATATGACGCCTACGCGGGAAGTTATCAATTCGGCCCGGACTTTTTTGTTCCGAATGGTGTCTACAAGATTGAAAGAAAAGGCGATCAACTGCTGATGGTTGCTCCGGGCGCCGATGCCACGCTGGTGCCTCAGACGGCCACGGAGTTTTTTGATCGTCCGTTCTGGTCAATGATCGTTTTCGTAAAGGATAATGAAGGAAAGGTGACCCATTTCCTCTGGCGTTATGGCGGCCGCGATTACCGCGCCCAGCGATTAGCGTTCGGATCTACGCAGTAACTCTACTGTGTTTCGCGCGCCGGTCCTCGAGCACCTCGACAGCTTCTCTGACGCGAGTGTAGATGCCATCGGCATCGAGTCCGTACTTCGCGAGCAGGAGTTTCGGATCGCCGTGAGTCACGATTCGATCGGGAATGCCCATTCGCACCACGCGCACTCTGTCTTGCAGGCCGTTTTCTTCCAGCAACTCGATGACGGCTGAACCGAAGCCACCGGCGAGATAGGCTTCCTCCACGGTCACGATCATGCGCTTCGTGCGAGCGAGAGCCAGCAACAAAGCGCTGTCCAAAGGCTTCACGAAACGAGCATTGACCACGGTCGTTTCAATTCCATCCTTCGCGAGATTCTCGGCTGCCTGCAATGACGGATGAACCATTGAGCCATACGCGACGATCGCAATTTCGCCGCCATCGCGCAGCAGTTCGGCTTTGCCAATCTCCAGAAGTTCAGGATCCCGATCCAGCGCCACTCCTATGCCGTTGCCGCGCGGATAACGCATCGCGGCTGGCCCGACATGCTCGACCATGGTAAACAGCATATCGCGCATCTCGCCTTCATCTTTCGGCGCCATCAAAATCATGTTCGGCACGCCTCGCAGGTAGGCAATATCCAGCAATCCGTGATGCGTCGGGCCGTCACCTCCGGCAATCCCGCCGCGATCCAGGCAGAACTTGACGTTCAGGTTTTGAATGCAGACATCGTGAACCAATTGATCGAACGCGCGCTGCAGAAACGTCGAGTAGATCGCGCAGACCGGCTTCAAGCCTTCAATGGACAATCCCGCGGCAAAAGTCACGCAGTGCTGTTCGGCGATACCGACATCGAAAGAGCGTTCGGGAAATCTTTCGAGCGCCGCGCAAACGCCGGTGCCGTCAGGCATCGCGGCTGTCAGCGCCACGACCCGCTCGTCCTTCTCCATCAATTCGCAGAGCGTCTCACCAAAAACTTGCGTATACGTCGGCGCCTTCGCCGGTGATTTGATCGGCTTGCCGCTTTTCAGATCAAACGGGCCAGTTGCATGCCATTTGTAGTAATCACGTTCGGCCGCGGGATGGCCTTTGCCTTTTGTCGTTAGCGCGTGAACGATGACGGGACTATCTTTGATTTGCTGCGCTTCGCGAAACGCTTTGACCAGCGCGCGCGGATTGTGACCGTCGACATAACCGATATATTTGAACCCGAGTTCGTTGACCAGAGCACCTGGCAAGACCGCCGCGGCAATGGCGTCCTTCATAGTTTTCGCCGCGTGATGCAGCCGCTCGCCGACCGAAGGGATCGACAACAATGTTTCCTCTACCTCGTCTTTGAAGCGATGATAACCGTGCGCTTCGCGAATTCGATTGAGGTAACCGGTCAGCGCGCCGACTGCCGGTGCGATCGACATCTCGTTGTCATTTAATACGACAATCAAACGCGTCTTCAGATGTCCGGCCTGATTCAGCGCTTCCATCGCCATGCCGCCGGCGAGCGAGGCATCGCCAATCAGAGCCACGACGTGGTAATCCTCGCCTTTACGATCGCGCGCAATGGCCATCCCCAGCGCCGCGGAAAGAGAGGTCGAAGCATGGCCTGCACCAAACGTGTCGTACTCAGATTCATCGCGCCGCAGAAACCCACTAATACCGCCGTATTGTTTGATCGACGGCAACAAATCGCGACGCCCGGTGAGAACCTTATGCGCGTAGGCTTGATGGCCTACGTCCCAGACCAAACGATCGTGCGGCGTATCGAACGCGTAATGAAGCGCGACCGCCAATTCAATAGCGCCGAGCGACGCTCCCGTATGCCCTCCCACACGGGACATTGTTTCCAGAATGTATTGCCTGATCTCGTCTGCGACCTGCGGTAGCTGATCGGGGCGGAGACGTCGCAGGTCTGCAGGCGAATTGATTTGCTGAAGAATTTCCATTGCGGCGCAATTGTAAACTGCCAGTCGGGGTTTTGCTATCTCACAAAGTGTTCACATTTATTGGACTTAATGACCTGACTGCCCATCTGACCACGCCTAAGTCGAATAACTTTGCATGGCAAAGTTATTTGTACCGCAGAACACGGGCCTTAGTCAAGGCTTATTTCAACCATTCCGACGCTTCCTGCGTCTAAGTCTCTGAAACGCTGATTGGTCTCCCTGAAACCAATACCCTTTTCGAACAATTAAGGAGTAAATCTCAGAATGCTTAGACGAACTAAACTTTTCAGTGCAAGTTTGGCGCTGGCCCTCTTGGTCGTTGTCGGCGCCACCTGTCTTGCCCAACAGCCCCAGAATCAGACCCAAAACCAATCGCCCGGCGCGGGCGGACCGCCTCCGTTCGGGCGCGGTGGTCCAGGCAGGCGCGGGCACGGCCCGGGAGATCCAGGTGGTCCCGGAATGTTAGGTCCGGGCGCATTGCGCGAACTCAATCTGACCGACGATCAGAAACAACAAATTCAAAAGATCAGGGAAGCGAATTTCGCAAGCACCAAACCCCAACGCGAGGAGCTGCGACAACTGATGCAGAAGCGATTCCAGGGAACGCTCACGGCAGACGAAGAAGCCCGCGCTAAGACTCTTCGTGAACAAATGCAAGTATCAATGAAGGACACCGAGTCGCAGATCGTGGCGATACTCACTCCCGAACAAAAGGCGAAGCTCGAAGAGTTGAGAAAGGAACGCAAGGCAAATCACGATGGCTTTGGTCGTCGCGGCGGATTTCGTAAGGAACAGGGCCAACGTAATCAATCGACACCGCCACCCGCCAGTCCGCCGGTTGAGCCATAACGGGCAATCACTACTCGCCCCAGCAGCTAGCTTTCACAACTTGCGCCGCCGATGAAATCAAAATTCGGCGGCGCTTACCTTGTTTCCGAAGCCGACTATTTAGATCGCGGATGAATCGCTGTAAGCTTGTCTCCGCAAGCGCCTGCGTCAGCTTCAGGAAGGTTGTCTTTGAGCACGACAAATACTTCCCATTCGTTGCCATCCGGATCGCGCACCCAAGTCTTGTCCTGAATCGCGTAGCAACAGTTCGTTTGCATCTCGTCTCGAGAAAAAAGGCCGGCGTCGGTCCACTTCTGCTTCATCCCCAGTACATCGTCCGTCGATGCGACCTGAATGCCAAGATGCGAAAGCGCGCCGCGACCGGTGATGGGCGCTTCATTCAGAGCCAGATTCAGTGGCGGATTATGCACGTCAAATTTTGCATAGCCCGTTCTTACCTTACTTGGCTCAATGCCGAGCAGCTTGCGATAGAACTCGATGCTTTGCTCGACGTTTCGTACGTTCAGTGACAGGTGGGCCTTCAGTGCCTTGACGGCAGCAGATTCGTTCGCGGCCATCGTGTCTAGCTTGCTTTCCATTCGAATCCTCCCTAGAATCATATTCGTCTAAGCGAATGCGACCTCCGATGTTAAGCGAATCAAACATATCTGTCAAGGCGCATGTGAATAACGGTCCCGTGATCGGGCCAATGCGGCCATCCGATTGGGAACAGGTCAGGGCTGTCTACCTTGAGGGCATTGCCACCGGCGTTGCGACATTTGAGACGCACGCGCCGTTGTGGGAAGCGTGGAACTCGTCGCATCTTCCGTTCGCGCGTTTGGTCGCGCGCTTGGGCGATCTTGTCGCCGGCTGGGCAGCCTTGAGTCCGTTTTCGCAGCGCTGCGTCTATGGGGGAGTCGCGGAGGTGAGCGTTTATGTTTCGCAGACTCAACGCCGTACAGGCATCGGGCGCCAGTTGTTGGAGGCTCTGATAAGCGAATCTGAACGAAACGGCATCTGGACCCTGCAAGCCGGAATGTTTCCTGAGAATGTGGGCAGCCTCGCACTGCATCGAAGGAGCGGTTTTCGCGAAGTTGGACGACGCGAGCGGATTGGCAAGTTGAACGGAGTGTGGCGCGACACCATTCTGTTGGAGCGCCGCAGCTCGCTCGTCGGAATCGAATAAACCATGACCAAGAACAAGTACGACATTGAAACTCTTTTCAAAGCGCTGGCCGATCGCACCCGGCTGCGTCTAATTAGTCTGATGGGTGATTCAGAAGTCTGCGTCTGTTTTTTCGTCGCGATTCTGAAAACCAGTCAGCCGAAGATTTCTCGTCACCTCGCGTATCTGCGACGTGCCGGAATTGTTGCCGCCCGACGCGAGGGCAAGTGGATGCACTATCGCTTGACCGAACCGCCGGACGAACACGCGACTCACATCTTTCAGGAAGTGCGAGTGTCATTGTCAGAGCATCCGGAATTTCAGCGCGATCGCGAGCAGTTGTTGAAGGTTTGCTGCGCAACCCAACTACCCGTGCAACTGCGTCGCGCGCCTCGACCGTCCGCCATCGCTGCCTAACATCAATCAGGCATTCCTCAAGGGATGCCTGAAATCGGTATGGACACAATACAGACCGGCTGCTCGTTTGCTGAATCAAGAAATATCCCGCCTCAGAATTCTGTTTGCTTGATGTGACGGCAAGTTAAGGTCCCGAAAAGTAATTAGCGCGCGCCGCCGAGTCCGCCGGGCGTGGTCTTCACGAAGGCAGGTTTGGCGGCGCTACCCGTGCGGCATTCCTGGGCGAAGGAGGCGTAGCTATCGGCATTGAGAAGCCGCTGGGCGGCGCTCAGCGGCCTGATGAACACGTCGTCGAACCAGCCGCGACCATTGTCGATGATCAACTCGCCATCGCGCCGGCTGGTAAAATGCGCCAGTTCGTGGATAAGAATGAAGGCAGCGAAATCGTTCGACACGTTTGGAGCGAAGAATCCCAGGCCGAGGCGGATTTGACGCGCCGGGTTGTCCGCGCCATCCTTCAGCGGCGGCTCGAAAACGCCCTGGGCGGTGGTCAGCGCGATCTTGGCGTTCTGCGGGTCAACGTCGAACGCGTCGATCGCGCCGAACATGTCGAAAAGGTCGGGCTGGTTGACGACGAGCGCCATCTCCGAATAGGTCTCGAACAAGTTCACGCGTGCGTTGCTCTGACCAGAAGCATCAATCGTGTTGAGTGCGAAATGCCGGTTAAGCCGGTCCTCGGCGAGCGCCGCGGATACCGTCGTCCCGGGCCCGCTGGTGATGACGATGGTCACGTTCTGAATTGCCGCAGCGAGCGCCGCTCGTAAGAGCGGCAGGCTGGCCGCAAGCTTCGCGTTCAGATCGAATTTCGAGATCGGCGAGTCGATCTCGTTCAGGCGCAAGATCGTCTGCTTGCCGGGCTCGACCAGCCCGTCGGCGCGGACCGACCTCACCTGAGCCTGCTGGAATTTGAGTATCGCGGACTGCGTCTTCGGCCCCTTGATGCCGTCGACGACGAGGAGGGGGATCGGCCCTCCCGTGACGCCCTTCACAGTCACTTGGTTCAGAGCTTCTTGGATAGTCTTGACGTCGTCGGGAATATTGCGAGCGAGTGGGCCCTGCCCGACGGGCTTGGAGATCGCGATCGGCCCGGCGCCCGTCGGCAACGTGGATGTCGAGATGCAAGACCCCACAGCGGGCATCATCAGAAAAGTACTCATAATCGCTCAAATCCTCCTTACCTGGGTTAAATACTATCCAGGCTCATGGGCCAACCAACGCCCGAATTAACCGGGATGGTACGACCAAGTAACGATAAGAGGCAAGCTAGCCCTTACCGGTGATTTTGTAAACATCGATACGATGTCCAACCTGCCAACACCGCCACGCATCAATTAGCCGAACAGCGTCTTTTTTTTGCAAGTGGCACCCATCACTTCGTTCCTAAAGCGTCTCCCCATACGCTCGAACCAAACTGTTACACCTTAGGAGGCCAAAACTCATGAAGCGCACTCTCCTTTTAATCGTAGTCTCTCTGCTTTCAGTCAACTCTTTCGCGCAAACACGCAGAACCGCTCGCGCTGCCGTTGCGCCGACACTAAACGCTAAGACGACGACGCAGACTCTGCCGATTCGTCGCGTGACTCTCTACAGCAACGGGGTGGCTTACATCGAACGCCGCGGCACCGTCAGTGGCCACGCTGAGATCGATCTTTCATTCAAGCAATCGCAAGTCGACGATGTTTTGAAATCGATGGTCGTGCTCGATCTCGGCCAGGGCCGCATCGGCGCGGTGAGTTACAACTCTTCAGCGCCACCCGCGGCGCGCCTGGCGGATATTCCCTTCTCGGTTGAGCCGGGAACTCAGAATGAAAATCAGGGCGGACTGGCCGGCGTACTGACTCAGCTTCAGGGCGCACACGTGATCGTGGCCACGGCCAGCCGGACGGCTGCGGGATCGATTCTAACGGTCGAAGAACGTAAGTCGCAGATCGATGCCAACAAACCGCCCTCAATAACTCACGCGCTGGTCATCGCATCCGAGAACGGCGAGTTGATGAGTTTTGATCTCGCCGACGTGCGTACGGTAAAGCTGGTTGATGAAGGCGCGCGGCGCGACGTAGGTGAATTTGCAAACGCCAGCGCGTCGGCGCGTCGCCGCGATGCAAAGACCATCGTCGTCACTTCGGACGGCAACGGCACTCGTGAAATGCTGGTTAGCTACACGATTGCGGCGCCAATCTGGAAAACGACGTATCGGGTCGTGCTCGATTCGCAAGGCAAGCCTTTCTTTCAGGGTTGGGCCATCGTCGACAATGTCAGCGAAGAAGATTGGACCAACGTCTCGCTGGCGCTGGTCTCCGGCTCGCCGGTGTCGTTCATTCAGCCAATTCAAAAACCGTTCTACCGCTACCGGCCGATTGTGCCGATGCCTGATGATTTGAAGCTGGAGCCGCAGTCTTATGAACCAGGTGAGGGCGGAGGCAACAGCGGTGGCGGCGGGGCCGCGGCTAAGGATGGGAACGAAACGGTCAATGTCACCAACGCACCGGCAGCGAAGTCGGCGATCTCTTCGAGTATCGCATCGAACAACCTGTCACCGTGCCGCGCGATCGCTCGGCGTTAATTCCGATCCTGCAAACGCGCATGGATGGCGAGCGCGTTTCGATCTACAACGAAGCCAATCGGCGCGATCGGCCGATGGGCGGAATGCTTTTGAAGAATACCTCGCCGCTCACTTTAGAAGATGGCGCGATGACGGTGATTGATGGCGATGCTTATGCGGGCGAGGCTTTGATGGAACGTCTAAAACCCGCCGAACAGCGTCTGATTTCGTTCGCGCTCGATCTCGGCACGTTGGTCAATGCGCGCGCGAAAGAAGATCGCGAGCCCACGTTTCTGGTGCGCGTGGTCAACGGTGTCTTTCAAGCCCACTACTATCAAACCAGTGAGAAGACCTACACCCTGGTCAATCAAACCGACAAACCGCGCGTCGTCTATATCGAACATCCGGTGCATCAGGATTGGGAGTTGACGAGCAATACGCCGAAGCCTGACGGCAAGAGCGCGCGTTACTATCGCTTTCGCGTTCCGCTCGGACCGCATGAGAAAGTTGAGCTGCCGGTCAAGGAGCGACGAGCGCTGATGGACGCATACGCGCTGCAAAACTTCAGCCGTCAGGATCTTGAGTTATTTATCTCGCGTCGTTACATCGACGCCACGACTCGCGACCTGCTGGAGAAGATCATCGATCTGAAGAGCCGGATGGCAGCGACCGATGCGCGCATCCAGGCGATTGATCGAGAAGTGACTGAAATCAGCGCTGACCAGCAACGCCTGCGCGACAACATCAAAGCTCTGACCGCGACCGCCGAGGCAAAGCAATTGATCACGCGTTACGTCTCGAAGGCCGACACGCAGGAAACTCGCCTCGACCAGCTCAACAAAGAGAAACAGGCGGCGCAGGAAGAACGCGTGCGTTTGCAAGGAGAGCTTGAAGCGCTGATTCGCGGTTTGAATATCGACCGAACGTTGACTCAGTGACGTGGATCACGCGCCGAGTGTTTCTTTTACTTTTACCAGGAACTTATCGAGTTCCAGCGGCTTAAGAAATACTTCGGTGCAGCCGGCGTCGAGCGCGTCCTGCTTGACCTCAGGCGTTCCGTAAGCGGTGACGGCAAAGATGGGCGTGCGCGAGAGGCTGTTGCGCTGACGAAGTTGGCGCGCCGCTTCGACGCCATCCATTCTGGGCATCGCCAAGTCCATTAAGATCAGGTCCGGCGCGACTCTGTTGGCCTGAAGCAAGCCTTCGCGGCCGTCGCTCGCCTCGATGACCTTATAGCCCTTCGCGCGCAACAGCGATGAAAGCAGCGCCCGAGTGTCTCGGTAGTCTTCGATTACCAGAATGGTGCGAGTTAAGTTCGTACGCATTTCAGCTTCCCCCTCCGCAGTAGATCGAAACCAGTCACATCCGCTATCCGCAGGTGCTTCTGATTGATGAGATCCGATCAGCGGGGGTTCTGTTCAGACAGGGCGTGTTACTAAGATAGCTCTTCGATCGTAGGTAACGCAACTGAAAACGCAGGGCGTTCTAATCCAGTCTGCCTCTGCGTGATCTCAGCGACCTCTGCGACCTGCGTGAATCGCGCGTTCAAAGAGTCACCACGGAGTCGCCGGGATCATCGAAGGCGCAGAGAATTTGAGATTCTCTGAATCAGGCCCACAAATCATTCGCGGCGAATTATGAGCCATGCCATTAACGAACTCGCCAGGGCGAGTCCACAGCCAACTAACATCACTCGACGGAAACCGGAGACGAAACATTCGTCGATGGCTTGCTTGATCGCCGTCTGTATCGGCTCAGCCGCGGGAGGAATGTCTGCGGCGGCTAGCTTGATGCGCTGATTATTTACGGCTTCTCGAATTCCAACGGGCACTGCCATTTGATTGAGCCGCTGATCCAGACAACGATTGAAAGTCTGAAACATGATCAGTCCCAGCACCGCGATCGCCAGCAAGCCGGCAGTGCGCGAGACGGCGTTGTTGACGCCGGAAGCGATGCCGGCATGAGTTTCTTTTACTGAGTTCATGACCGTCGTCGTCAACGGCGCGACGCTAATCGCCATGCCGAGACCAAGCACGACGACGGCAGGGAAAAAAGTTGTCCAATAACTGTCGCCGACTCCCGGCCTCATGAAGAGAGCGAATCC
>WNGL01026662.1_pt1 | contig 12129 bp, 9 predicted proteins | sample 5400591 | NCBI WGS metagenome assembly WNGL01 (sample SAMN13153377, study PRJNA577476) | soil metagenome | isolation source: 80 cm soil or saprolite under Garry oak tree replicate 1 | place: USA:California | collected 2016-06-15
GATCAATGGACGCAATTGAGAGAACGAACTCGAAAGATTATTCCTGATAACACTGTATACATGCCTCGTCCCCAGCACTCTCTCTTCGGTCAGGTTCATGCTTAAGAATAAGGAGATCGCTTGCGCGGAGTCATGGTAATCAAGTGCGACCAATGCGTATCCTATGCACGATTGAACGCTCGCAATTGGCTCGGACATCATCTGAACCAGGACTGGGCGAAGCCGTCCGATATATTCGGAGTCACGCAGAATAACTTTACCAATGGCTAGAGCTGCTCGGCCCCTTGTGGTGTTAATACCGTCTGTGTAGATGTCACCACCATAGAAGTGCTTTCCGGAAGGATGGGAGGCTTCCTCCCAACGCTCGTGCGATGGGCTGGCATGTTCAGTCGCCAGCCACGAAAGCATTTCAACTGCATCATCCGGAAGGCGTTCCTCAATCGAAGAGAGCACGTCACAGATTTCTGAGCCAACATCATCTTCTCGATTGTCGCTGTATGCTTTGCGGCAGACCGCGAGCTTGATGTCGGCGCCCGCGGTGGAGGATTCCAAGTTCCGCAATATTTCTTGAATGTAAACGGTGTTGGTACCAGCGGGGAGTTGAAGACTGAGCAGACCAAATCTTTCTGGTTCTTTCGTTGTCAAAGTTCCAATTGTGCGCGCCAGCTCTAAAGCCCCTCCTTTTAGAAAATCTTTTGCCGTGGCATGATCGTGCTCCGATTGGTAACGAGCGACCGCCTTCAGAAATTGCTGGTCGCTCATCTTCGTAGCCGCCTCTACATCGATTGGCGAGCGCACGAAGCCGCCAGTCACACCTTGAGGTGGCCCACCGGGTTCTTTGAATTTTCGCTCCAGCTCCCTGAAAATCCCTTGCGCTGCCGGGCTTCGCAATGCTTCTGGGATCGCGGAGAGCAAATTGAATCGTGCATAGCCACGTGCTCTGAATCCGAGGCGAGTTTTTTCATATTGCGACGAGAACTGCAGGATAGCTGCTTCGAGCTTTTGTCGGTTTTCAATTGAGCAAAACTGCACAATAGCGCTCACCGTCTGTCTTGCGAACCAGTATTCACTGTCGCTCCATCCGCATCGAAAGCGCCAAGGTTCGTGAGCCAGGGTCGTTGCTGCCTCATCGGCAAATCTCTTTCCACCACTCCCGTACAAAGTCATAAGAAGAAGGTTCGCAACGTAGGTGTCCCGACGTCGAAGCTCGGCACGAATCTCGCTGAGATCCACCAGGGTGTTTGGTCCCACCGCGGCTAACGCATCCAAGAGGCCGGTGAGGCTTGCATCGCCTGCCCCTCGGGGGTGGTTTGAGCGTATGAGCATGGGCCAAACGTGATCCTTTCTTGGGGGCTCATATGAGGTCTTGGTTGCCCAATCCGATATTTCCAAGATGACGGGGAGAACCAACGAAACGAACCTCTCGGGAGCAGCCTTAGCCGCGCTTCTTATCGGTTCATCTCCGAACTCATCCTTACCGAAAAAATCGCGTCGATTCGGGCGCCCGTCTTCTGTTTGTGCGAGGCAGAGTCGACGCCGGAGCCAATTAGCCAGCACCTCCGGAATCCATTCTGGTTTTTCCTTTCCTAAGCCGTGAAGGAGATTCCAAAAAGTGCTGTTCACCGCAATCGGGCCACGTGCCTCGTCCAGGGTTCCATCGTCTATTAATCTCAGAAAGAGCTCGAAAAACCGTCTGTCGGTTGAAAGATCCGCCCACTGCATGATATAGCGCAGTCGAGCAGCCCATTTCTGGTCAGCGCCGACGTAAGGTTCGAGCAGATGCACCACAATGCTCGCGGAATGTGCCTGGTGAGCCCGCAGAAATTGAATCGCGCAGTCGGCAACTCGATCTTCTTCGGACGCAAGCCACTCCGCAATAACTCCCCGACTGTGCATAAAGGTGAACCACGAGGCAGAAGGAAAGAAACGCTGCCACGCAATCTTGGACACCGTGTCTGTGTTAGTTGAGCCTGATCTGATCGTGTCCAAAGCCCGATGTATCAGCGGTTCCCAAACGCGCCATTCTTCATTACATGGATTCGAAACATTGGCGGCAACTGCTAAGGCGAGATCTTTGAGATGTATCCTCACCCCCGCATCTTGCAGAAGTGCATTAAGCTCGCGGCAATAACGAGGATGGTCGGCCTCACGCAGATACACCAGAACCTGACGCACCTGTGCGCGACGGAATAAATGTTGCTCGGAGGTTGTGAGAAAGTTAGTGATCGAAAGATTCTGAACGGCAAACTGGCGAGCAAAACAATAGTCAAAAAAGCTCTCATGCCCGAAGCCATATCGGCGTCCGTCAAAGGTGAGGACGCCTTCTGATGCCATTTGCGAAACGTAATCGGACGGAATGGGGTCCAGCTGCTCTTTCGCGACGAACATTTTCTGGCTTATCGTTATTGCTTCGACGAGAATACGAATGACGTCGGCCCAATGATCCGGGGTGGGTGAAACTCTTGCGGCTACAGCCCTTCTCTTTTCCTCCCAATAACGATCGAATAGTTCCAGTTCCGTGGTAAATGAAGGGCGTTCGGACGCCACGAAGCCACCCTCGAGGAATAGGGAAAGATTCTGCGGCAGTTGCAGGAGAGTGATCTGCCGGGTCTCAAAAAGAGAACTATCGAAACGTGATCGTGCCAGAACAGCGCGGACTTCGTCCGGTGTGAAGTTGGATACCGCGACCTTCGAGTGCTCGTTCGGCAGAAGGCGACGTAAACGATGGTCGTTTTGCCAATCGAAATCTCGACAGGCAACCACAACGTGCAGCGACAGTCGATCACGAATTCCACGTGCTTCCACCAAAAGGGCTTCAATCGTTTCAAAGAACCCGCTCGCACGTCCGGAAGTAGTGCTGACTGCGTCGAGTTGATCTATGACGAGCACAGCTTCCTTGCCGTCTGCGGCACTCGCAAGAACGAGAACCGGGGATTCCTCTAACCCGAGCCTTTGCCCGAGTTCCGTCGTAGTTGAGACGAGCTCAATCCTGTCCAGTCGAAAAGCCAAGACTGGAATGTGGCGCTGTAGAAGTTGACTCACAAATTCAGCAACACAAGCGGTCTTTCCTGCTCCAGCTCCTCCGGTCACAACTGAATCGCCCGCGTCTTTTCCCAATTTCGCAAGCAGATCGTTTGTTGCCGTTCTTGGAACGAGAGACCCCAAAATGAGCTTTCTCCTGGCTCCGTCCAGATAACGCATCGTAATTTCATGCACTATGGGGGAGGCATGTCCGACGGTCGCAAGGCGACGGAGAGTCAAACCTTTTTGTTGCAGACGCTCCAGGAGTGCCTCACGCGTCCAAGTCTGATGTATGGAGTCCAGTGCTATCGTTCGTAATTCCGAACAAACATGATCTGGGTTTGCAAGGAATAATGCTTGAGCGCTCAGTCTTGCCTGCTCTTGAATGCCTCGCTCGTCAAGTGTCCGAACTTCGATTCGGCGCAGGCGGTCGTATGCAGTTGCGAGGTCGCAAGAATTCCAATAATTCCGCAATCGGGTTAGTTTCTGCGCTTCTTCTTTAGCAGCAACGAACAGGCCCTCAAACTCCTGCTCATTCGCGGAGGCACGTGCCCGCTCTGTCAGCTCGGCCAGTTCGCGTGCGTCGCTGCTGGAGACAAATACAAAGCGATACTCGTTATCATTGAGTTGCGTTCCGATGAACTGAATCAACTGGTGGCTAGATCCACCGAGGGCCGCGGTGGTCCACTTACCGCTTGGATGGCTCCGTTTCGCCTGGTGAAACTCTCTACGCGAGTTACGGAACGCCACCAATTCACATTTTTGAAGGCCGGGATCCTCAATGCGAATCGAAGTGAGCTCCCCATGCAGCATCCGCTGAAGTTGCGAGATCGTCCACCAAAGCTCATAACGATTGCCGAGCTTGTCAGCTGGTCCTCCTGGAAGCGGCATATGACCTCAGGATAAAGTACTTGGTGTGCATCGAGCTAATCTCTCGACTCGACCTTCCATATCAGTCAAGAAAATATGAGATCCAGCCATCATCGATCAAGCAGATCTGGTGCCAGCGGAGAGATTCGAACTCTCAAACACCTGTTTCTAAGACAGGCTGCTATTCCAATTCGCACACGCTGGCACTCTGGTGCACAGGGGAGGATTTGAACCTCCGCGTCCCACTATGGGAGACCGGGTTACAGCCGGTCCGTTTCGGCCGGGCTCACGCACCTGTGCAAAGTTGGCGGAAGGTAGACGACTCGAACGCCCATCGCTCATCACGATGCCCTGGTTTTCAGGACCAGTTGCCGGCCATTCAGCAGTACCTTCCCCGTGGCGGAGAGTACGGGAGTCGAACCCGTTAGCCTCTTGCGAGAGCCCTTGTTTAGCAGACAAGTGCCTTACCGTCCGGCCCACTCTCCGTTGAATTGTCAAAGAACGACAGAATTCTGGTAGGCCCGGTGGGATTTGAACCCACAGAAAGGCTGCTCTTGAGGCAACTGCGTATGCCAATTCCGCCGCGGGCCTAAACGCTTAAAAATTGAGCAGGGATCAATAACTCAGTCGGGATCGACGGAGTCGTAACGACAATCGAAATTGAAGCAGGCGCTTCACAAATTCAATGTAGCACGAAAATCATGATTTGACCGCATTCAATTTTCCGATCGCTCATCGGCAACAGAGGCTGATTACCCACTTTTTCTGCGCTTATGCAATTTGGTTGGTGCACTAGGCGCTGCGACGTAGGTGGTTGTGCTCTTCAGGTCGATGCAACAATGGCTGAGCTCCACGAAGCCAGTTCGCGAGTCCATGCGGGTCGAAGCGGATCGCCCCGGCCACTCGGAACGAAGGTAGTGTTCCTCGAGCCGCCATCTTATATACGTGTTGGGGAGTAACTTGGAATAATCGCGCCACTTCTCGCGCGCGTAGCGCACCGGTCTCCTTCTCTAATCTCTCTATCAGAGTCATCTTTGGTCACCTCACAAATAACGGCTTTCCACATGAACCAGGGCAAATGCTGTCTGTGTAGAACGATCTATCATTAAGGTCAAACGGCTTCGGCTTGTTTATCCTGCAGGAGCGCCTGTCACACTCGCTGTGACCAAGCCGGAAAGATTCCTGAAAGCCTCTTGCCGGGACTGCAGATTCCACCATCAGTTCGCGCTCAGCACACGTATCGGGCCAAAGCCCCGGCATTCACTTTCGCGAGTGCGTCTTTCGATTGGACGCCCTTTAGATAGACCATGGTCGACTTAATGTCGCGATGGCCCATCCAGCTTTGCAGGGTCCGGATGTCGATGCCATGCCGCAGGTGCTCGGTTGCGAAAGTGTGGCGAAACTTGTGGAGGAAGAAATGCCGGCAGTACGGTCCCTGGGCGCATTTGTTTCCGTGTTTGGTGACGCACTGTCCGCAATTCAATTGGGCGCGCTCGGCCACGCGCTTGACGATCATGTCATTTTCACTGTCGGGATTGCCTCTCGAATTGGGAAACACCAGTTGTGAAGCTAGCCCGTTCCTACGCTCTCGGAGAGTTTGCAGCTGCTCAATCAGTGGAGTGGGGAGCGGCACCGCACGCTCCTCCCAGTTTTTCGGCTCGAAGCGCCAAAGCGGCTTGGCCGTCACCCGCACCAGGCTGTTGCGGCAATCGAGGTCGCGCCAAGTGACATGGCGGACTTCGCGGTCGCGGAAACCGGAGGCCAGCATGAACTTGAGAAAGATGCCCTCAACTTGGTTCGCGTGTTCACGCATGGCCGCGATCTCGTCGGCTTCGTAAATCGGGCGAATGGTCTCGACATAATCCGGCCAGTCGTTCGACGCAATGAGTTTGGCTCGTCCGTAACGTTTGAAAAGTTGGAGCACCACCACCAGTTTGTCGTAGACCGTGCGTTTGCCGAGACCGAGTTTGTAGCAATCGGTCATGAACTCGAGAATGTCCTCGCGTGTGACCTGGTCCACGAAGTGACGTAGGTTCGTCCTTTGCGGTGAGCTTTAATGAAATCGAGATACTCGTCAATGGCTTGACCGATCATGACACGCTGCCCTTCCAGTTCTCCGCTCGTTTCAATGATTCCGGCCTTTTGTGCATTTACTTCGATCGACTTGTGCCGCGCTGCTTCGATCACATCCGCAAAGTCTCGGACCGCTTGGCGCTTTCGTTTTCCGTTCAGGTACCACTCCAGGTAGTAGCCTCCTTCAGGATGGTGTTCGTCAGAGCCAGAAATGAGGACATGGTCGCGGACGATCTTTCCGTTTCGCGCGATGACGGAGGCGAGTTTCCACGCCTGGCCGACTCGAACCTTTTTGAGAATATTGACCCTCTGGGCGTACTGTTTGGACCGAGCCATGTGGTGCCTCCCTTAATGGGGGAGGACGTTACCGTGGGTTGGGGATTCGGTCAAACAGAGGAGGAATGGACACCAACGCGGACACCAAAGGAGGTAAGTGATTGAAAAACTAGGGATGGCGGTTAGAAGGCAGCGTTCTAACCAACTGAACTACGTCCCCACTTGCTTTTCATGCGGTTAGCCGGAAACCCGCATGTTTGCTGTCTATTTTTGCTGTCTATCAATTCGCCTACGTCTACTCTTTCCACCCCATATATCGAAATTTCGAGGGGAAATGGACAGCATGGACAGCAAGCTCAACCGACCTTCCATACTGACCGCAGACAGCCGCGCTCCAGAGCATCTGTCCCTGTCCTGTGATCAAATTGTAGCAGAGCGAATCGAGGTCAGTACAGGATCAGACTCGAATCCGCCCCGCAGCTAAACGTGGACTGTTGGAACGTATCGAATATTTGAAGCAAGAGGTTCAACAAATAAAACGCGATCTGAGGCAGCAAGGGCTTCTTCATTACACCTCCTGAATGTGGGCCGAAGGGGCGGAACACTGTGACCACAATCAGCCGTGAGGTTTCCCACAAAGGTCTTTAGGCTGCCAGAAATCTACGGTCCCATCATGCTACTGGCCACTAGCTTGTACGTGCCCGCGTCCAGGAAAAGCAGTCCGCGTACCCGGACTACATCTCCGTTGCCGACGGTCGTAAGGCCGAGCAGTTCTGTCGCTGGCTGCTGAAAAACTGTAAGGGTGGTGTTCCCGGTGAGCGTTGCAAAGACTGAATCGGAAGCCACCGTCAGCGTGAAAGTAGCCTGCGAGCCACTTGCGGAATAACCAGACACCGCGCCCCGCAGCCCTTGCTGCTCAAGCTGTATTGTGCTGGCGTTCACCGTCCCGCCACCCATCATTCCGCCCATGCCACCACCTGACATCATCCCAGTGCTGCTCACCGCCACAATTCTCTGCCCCTTGAAAATAGTGTTGCCGTCAAAAACAGGCGTGAATGGGAGATTGCTCATGTCCACGTCATCAGAATCGGTATTGAAATTAGCGGTGGAGCTAACGTTCACCGTAATGGCAGAAGCCAGGTCTGAATTCGTCATTCCGCTGCCTGCACCGTCATGGGCGACAAGTGTCAACTGGGTTGCAGGGTTTCCAGTAAGGCTGGTGACGAGACCGTCCATCATGGCCCCTCCAGACGTGGGCATCATCGATTCAACGTTCTGAGCCATAAACGACCCGTCCGGCTGCATCCCGGCGTCAACCATGACGATCATGCCGTTGGACATACCACCCATGCCGCCCATTCCTTGAAACTGCGTGCCTGAATTGGTCGCTACGGAAATGTTTTGAGATGTCTGCATCATTGACAATGTAAAAGCGCCGCCCGAGAGGCTCTGGATAGTGCCTGCCCTGTGCTGCATGCCGCCGTTCTCCGGATCGTGCCCGTTGCCAGTTCCCCCTGCATTCACAGAGGCGGTCACAGTGGGAGACATCATGACGTTGCCTGCAACGTCAATCGACACCGATGCCGCCATGTTCATGTCTAGGTTGAGAACCATCGGACTGGAGCTCACCGTGAGACTCGGACTAAAGCTCATCGTAGCCGTCATCGGACCCGGCACGTTCTTTTGCACCATCTGGCCCGTGACTGGCGACATATACGTGACCAGAGCGGACGAAATAGTCATTGTCGCTCCCGAATATGTGCCCTGCGCTACGCTCCTCAGCGAAATCGGCTCCGTTGTTCCCATGCGGTGCATCATTTCAAGCGTGGTTGGAGTAGAAACAACGGGAACCGAGCCACCGGCAGCGTTGGACAGGGTCATCGAACCGATTGTCATGCTAACTGCAACAAGTTGGTCAGACGGGCCGTCGCCGATATTCACCTGCAATGCGGTCGTGCTAGGTTGAGGATTTGGGCTCCGTAAAGAAGATGATGTTCCGCCTCCACAGCCGAACAGCAACAGCACTGAAAAAAATAGAGAGGTGCACACTATGCTCCTCGTAAACTGCGTCGACATGTCCAGAACTGTTCTCATAGCCCTCACTCCTCTACGGTGTCGCCCTGCTCCAGCAATCACCTTACGTGCAAGGGTTTGCCAACCTGAACTTGAGGTTCAAAAGTCTGCGCGACTGAGAGTGCTCGCGAGACGAGACACAGCGCGTCAGCTTTCTGCAGTAACACGAGTGCTCGCTCCCGGCCCTCCTCACTCCAAATCGTTAGATTGGGCCGCATTATGATTTCGCTAAAGCGATAGCCGGAATCAGCTCTGTTGATGCTCCCCAGAGCCTCAACTTCCAGGTCGGCATATTCAAACCTTGAGCGTTCCGCAAGCGCTCGGAAGGTGGTTGTGTAGCAACTGGCGACAGCGCTGAGGAGCAAATCTTCAGGCGTCCACCGGCCTTCAACACCGCCAAACTGGAGTGGCGCAGTGAAATGGATTGCATTCGGCGCAGAGTCGGACTTAGCCGTGCCAGTTCGTGCCGATGCCCACCAAGCAACCACTCGATATTGATGCGTGTCTGCCACGAGTGGCCCCAGTTCGTCTTTTCCAGGTTTTTTTGACGGTAAATTCAAGCCCGATGTTGTCATTCGCCCCTCCGGCTGCGGTTCGGTATCCAAAAATATTGCCCCGTACCGATTGGCCCCGCCGTGCTGGAAGTCACCTTGTTTCGTGATGCTGATCACAGGAGTAATCTTAGAGTTCCAACAACATTGACTCTTAATGCCCGCTCCCTACGGCCTGAACATCATCGATAACTGCCTTACGTGTCCGGTTCGAGAGGAACACCTCTTCTGCAACTTATCCCCGCTCGCGCTGCAGAAGCTGAACGACATTAAATCCACAGCAATCTATCCAAAATCGGCAATGTTATTCCTCGAAGGCCAGCAGCCAAGAGGAGTGTTCGTCCTTTGTGCCGGGAAAGCGAAACTGTCCACTTCCTCCTCCGAAGGCAAGACCATCATCATTAAACTTTCCGAAGCAGGCGACGTGCTCGGACTGAATGCGACGATTTCCGGCCGCCCTTATGAGATCACAGCGGAAATGGTCGAGCCTGGCCAGGCCAACTTCATTCCCCGCGACGCGTTACTGCACTTTCTGCGGGAGCATGGCGAGGTCGCATTGCGGGTGGCGGAACAGCTCAGCCGCAACTATTACTCGGCGTACGAAGAAATTCGTACGCTGGGGCTGAGCAATTCGCCAGCTGAGAAGTTGGCCAAGCTGCTGCTTTCCTGGGCTGCTAGAGCGGACCAAACAAAGAGCCCTATCAAAATGAGACTGACGCTTACTCATGCCGAAATCGCAGAGATGATCGGCAGCACGCGCGAAACGGTCAGCCGGCTGTTTTCGGACTTTAAGAAAAAGCAGTTGGTGGAATTGAAAGGTTCAACTCTCATCATTCGCAATAAATCCGCACTGGCGAAATTTGTGCATTTGTAATGGCAAGGAGCCCGTAGCTCGCTGGACTCTCACGCTGCGAACTTGGCAGGTTCTTCAGGTTTGTCTGCTTTTCCTCGCCTGTTGACGTTGATCTCCGCTTTTGGGATCTGTTCGATCCGCTTCCGCAGCCAGCAGGCTAGAGCTTCTTCGAGTTCCATCTGCGTGCCAGCCCGGTAGAAATAATCTATCGTTTGCCCGGCTTCGGTAAGCAAAATGAACCGACAGGGCGCGCTCTCTCCCCGAAACTGAGGAGGCACAAATTCCATCAGCGGGCATTCAGCGCAGGGGTGGGGCCGATCTGCATCCTGAAAATTGGGGCAGGTCGGGGAATCCTCGAAGACATAGGGAGTTCGCCACCGCGTACGCGGCGAATGTCGGTAGCCCCCATTCTCGAGAAATCTCAGCTCGAACTGAAACATTCGGAAAATTTCGGCATCGTCTCTCCTCGTAACCCACCTCGATATGCGGAGCACTAAGGTTCGCACGAACACACCTCGATTCGCCATGACCACGGACACACCATTGTGTGATTTGAATCAAATTGCATCCCGTTTCTCCGTTCAGGTCGTCTATGTTCCGTAGTGCTAAAATCTCCAACTTCAGATTTGTGATTTCAATCACAACCAGGTGTACCTTCCGCCACAGATCAACTACTCCGGCTTTCGGATAATCAACTCTGAAATAGAGGAATGCAATGATCTGGCCCGGTTCTTCAGGACGGCTGCTTTCAGGATTGAAGGGCTTGTGTTGCCTTGCTTCTGCGAAGGGGGCCATGCAGGCGCACGAAATCGCGGACAGAATCCACGTGTCCACCGCGGAGACAAGCAAAGTGATGCAAATGCTAGTTTGGGGTGGGTTCGTGACTTCCCGGCGCGGTTCGAAAGGCGGGTTCCAGCTTGCGGCAACTGCAGATCAGATCAAAGCAGGTGAAGTTGTCCAGTTCTTCCTCTCAAAGTATCAGTCGGACCAAAACCTTGATTGTCCGGTGATGCGTGTTCTTGAGAACTATAGCGCTCCTTGGCAAGAAGCCTTCGGGCGTTTGACCTTGGCTGAAATTGCGGCAGGGCGCAGCAATTCTAAGTCGCTGTTGCCGAAAAGGAGGGTGTGAATCATGAAGCATTTTAGTCTTTGCGCGGTACTGGTTCTGCTTTTCGCGGTCGCAGCGACCGCCCAGGACGGACCACAATACAAGCAACCGGAGGGTGGCGTTCCCGTACTCACAGGTTTTGTGGGATTTGGCACTACCTTTCAATCGGGACAACAGCAACTCTCGCCAGACATCTCGCCTATAGTGCTCGTGCCGTTCGGTGAGAAGTGGCTCGTCGAAAGCGAACTAGAAGTGGAAGGCGATTATACCCACATGACCAACCAGCCCTGGGACCACGCCTGGGCCAAGGGGTTCGAATACGCTCAGATTGATTACCTCGCCAACAAATACGTCACGGTGGTCGGCGGCCGTTTCCTTACTCCTTTCGGCATTTTCAACGAGAGGCTACACCCAGGATGGGTACGCAATCTTCAGACCGCTCCTTATATCACCGCTTTCGAGATGACTGACAGCAACGGCGGCATGTTGCGCGGTGCAATTCCCGTGGGAAGATTCCTCAATGTCAACTATGCAAGTTTCTTCTCGGCGGCAGTCAACAATTCTTGGGAAGGATCGACGCGTGCAGCGGGTGAACGCGTGGGATTCTTTTTCCCAGCAGCGCGGCTTGAGGTTGGCACATCTTTTCAACGTCAACTCCAGGACCAGCACGTTAATACTCTCGGCGTGGACGCCATCTGGCAATCCAGTCGCATACCGCTCGATGTACGGGCGGAATATGCGCGGAACGCCACCATCGGGAGTGGCTATTGGATCGAAGGCGCCTACCGCATGAGAAAGTCGCCAGTGTTGAAGGCGTTCATGCGGAAGTCTCAGGCGGAGATCCGGTTTGAACAATTCTTCACTCCTTCGGCCATAGGCATGGGCGGGGCATCCGGAGACATGGAGCTTCCCGACTCCAATGCAAAGCGTATCGTTGCCGGTTGGAGCTACTGGATTCGTCCGGACGTGCGATCGAACTTCTCTTACGGGCGCGAGTTCATCGACTCCGGCGATCACAACGTCTGGACAGTGGGGCTGACCTATCGGTTCGCATTCCCGCTGATTGGAGGAACGAAATGAAATACCGGATCTCTGTAGGTATCTCTCTGATTCTCGCGTTTGTTCTGGTAGCTCTGGTCGCAGCGCAAACACCGAACAGCGGAAGTTCTGGTTCGACATCTGCGTCGCAGGGCTCCAGCACCTCGTCGCAACCGAAGACGGACAAGACGACGAAGCTTCATCTTCCTCCGAACTTCTCAGCGGATGAAGCCTACAAGCAGAACTGCACGCGCTGCCACTCGGAG
>WNGL01014888.1_pt1 | contig 12126 bp, 12 predicted proteins | sample 5400591 | NCBI WGS metagenome assembly WNGL01 (sample SAMN13153377, study PRJNA577476) | soil metagenome | isolation source: 80 cm soil or saprolite under Garry oak tree replicate 1 | place: USA:California | collected 2016-06-15
ATGGTCTGCTTTGAAAGGGCGCGGTTTTAACCGCGCCGCAAGAGCCGTAGAATCAGTGGGGCTTTGCAGGCTGCGAGAAAAACTCTGTTTTGTAACAGGGCATGACTTCAGTCGTGCCGAAAAGACCGCAAAAACACCGTGGGCTTTAGCCCCTGAGGGAAAGCCTGGTTAGCATTGGCGGCATTCAGAGTTGTTACTCATTTCGGGCATTTGCTTTTCAATTGTCAGCCGCTATTTCATTACGCTTGACTTGGACTTAAGGTAGCTGTCGAAGGGTATCTCAAAATAGAAGAGCTCGTTTCCGCTGGCATCGCGCAGCTTTCGCAGGTGCATCTTGGCGCCCTTCAGCGGGTCGTCCAGCTGCGACACGTCATAGAAAAGAAACCCGGCGCGCGTTGAGTGCGGCTCCACCACAAGCGCTCCGTATTCAAAAGTGTCGAAGTCCTGCTCGATGTCCTTATTGCTCGCCTTCGGCTTGAGCTTAATCGAGGGAATCGGCCCCGGCATGGGGATCTTTTTTCCCTCCCGCTCCTTGCGCGTCATCAGCCGCTCCACGTCTTCCGGTTCGGCGGCCTGAATCTTGTCGCCTGCCGCGGTCAGGAAGAGAATGCGTGCGTCGCGCAGGGAGATCGGCTTGTCGCCGTTGTTCGTGACGACGAGCCGAACGGGCATGATGCCGTGGCCAAGGTAATCCACGCGAAAGATGGATTCTTTTTCGCGCGTGTCGTAGGGCTCGACGGCGATGGCGACCTTTTCCTTGTCGTGCACTTCGACGGCTGCGAAGGAGGTGGCTGGCTGTATAGGCGGCGGAGTGCGATCGCTGGCGACGGCAGAAAGCGTCAGCCCAATCGCCAGCAGCGGCAACACACGAAAAGCCCTCATCGTGCTCGACTGTATCATTTGAGGGTTAGACAGGGGGAAGGCGAATTCCGTCTCGCATGATTCTCTTTTTCTACAACCTTGCACTGCTGGCGGCCTTGCTCGCCGGGGCGCCCTGGTGGTTGTGGCGCCTGGCTACCACGCAGAAGTATCGGGAAGGGCTCTGGGAACGTCTGGGTCGGGTTCCGGAGTTGCTGCGCAGCACTGGCGGCGACCGGTCTGTGATTTGGCTGCACGCTGTTTCGGTGGGAGAGGTACTTGCGGTCAGCCGTTTGGTTCAAGAGCTAGATGCGTCGTTCTCGGGATATCGACTGCTAATTTCGACGACCACCCGCACCGGCCAGGCATTGGCTCGGGAGCGGTTCGGCGCAGACCGCGTCTTTTTTTGCCCTCTCGACCTGCCCTGGGCAGTGCGGGCGTATCTCAATGCGCTGGATCCGCAAATGTTGATTTTGGCGGAGACGGAGTTCTGGCCCAACCTGCTCAATAGCTGCTTCCGCCGCGGGATTCCCGTGGCCGTCGTCAATGCGCGCATCTCGGACCGCTCGTGGCCGCGCTACCAGATGCTGCGCCATTTGTGGCGCCCAATTCTCGGGCGGTTGAGCCGAGTTCTGGCTCAGAGCCCGGTCGACGCCGAGCGCCTCATATCCCTCGGCTGCAACCCGGAACGAGTCACTGTCGCCGGCAACCTCAAGTTCGACGTGCGCGCTACGGTTGAGGCCGAAGCAACTCGGTTTCTCAAAAATCGAGTGGAAGGCCTGCGTGTCGTCGTGGCCGGCAGCACCCTTGAAGGCGAAGAGTCAGCGCTTCTAGAAGCTGTTCGATGGGTCAGGCGGTCCGAGTGGAAATCGGTGGCGGAAAGCGAACTGCGTTCGTTGCAGGCTGGCGAAATCGTTCTGCTGGATTCAATCGGTGAGCTAGCGTCCGTCTACTCCATCGCGACAGTCGCTTTTGTCGGCGGCAGCCTTGTCCCCGCTGGCGGCCACAATCCTCTAGAGCCGGCTCAATTCGGCGTTCCCATCGTCATCGGTCCACACTATGCCAACTTCCGTGCCATCACGGAAGACCTGCTCACCCAGGACGCCATCCGCATCGCTGCCGAGGACGAGTTGGCTGAGTCGATGCTTGCCCTGCTGCGCGATCCGGCCGACGCATCATCCATGGGCACACGCGCCAAGCAGGTATTTGACCAGCAGGCCGGCGCGACAGAACGCACAGTTCGCGCCCTTGCAACGCTCCTTGCCCGAGAGGGTCAAGCCGTATGAACCGCTCGTGGTTGGCTCCACTCGTGCCGCTCTACTCCGCAGGCATCGCCTTGCGCGAACTCCGCCTCCGCCGGGGATGGGAGTCGGCTCGCCGACTGCGATGGCCGGTCGTCAGCGTCGGCAACCTGTCAACTGGAGGTGTGGGCAAGACGCCGTTCGTGATTGCGCTGGCAAGGCTCCTTAGTGCGAAAGGCTTCGATGTCGATGTTCTTTCGCGTGGCTACGGCCGGCACAGCCACTTGCCCGCGCGCGTTCGCCCCGGCGGCACAGCCGAAGATTTCGGCGATGAACCTCTGCTAATCGCGCTTGAAGCGGGGGTGCCGGTCTATGTGGCTCCGCAGCGGTACGACGCCGGCCTTATGGCCGAAGCTCATCACTCCGAGGAGTACGATCGTGGATTGCATCTTCTGGACGACGGCTTTCAGCACCGGCAGCTCGCCCGCGACGTCGACATTCTGCTGCTGAATCGCGCGGACTGGGAGGACAGTCTGCTGCCTGCGGGAAATCTTCGTGAACCACGGCATGCAATTCACCGGGCCGCGATCGTCGCAATTCCGGCGACTGACCAAGAACTCGAGAATGAGCTGAAAGCCTGGGGATGGCAGGGGCCGGTCTGGCGCTTCCACCGTCAGATCGAAGCCCCGCGGATTGACGGCCCCGTCGCAGCCTTTTGCGGAATTGCCCGTCCGGAGCAGTTCTTCGCTGGCCTAAGAGCTGCCGGCCTCTCTGTGGCCACCCGGGTTGCCTTTCCCGACCACCACCGCTACACGCTTCGCGACGTTCAGCACCTGCTGTTCTCCGCCCGCGGTGCAGGAGCCAAAGCGCTCATTACAACGCAAAAGGATCAAACCCGGCTCGGCCGCCTTGCCGCGTCAATTCCTCGAGACCTGCCGCTCAAGTACGCTCGTCTACGCATAGAAATCGAGGAGGAAGCCAGCGCTTTGGAGTGGCTCACGACTCGGCTTTCGCAGCGGAAGACCGGCGAGCCCCTGTGAGAAAATCAGAGCTTGCACACGCAGTCCAAGTTCCGTCTGCTCGTGGTCCGTCTCGGCGCCATGGGCGACATTCTGCATGCGCTGCCGGCGGTGACGGCGCTGCGAACCGCTCATCCAGGCTGGATCATCGGCTGGGTGGTTGAACCACAGTGGCGCGCGCTACTCTCAGCGCAGTACGACACACTCTCCGGTAACGGCCGAGGGAAACAGTTACAGCCGGTGGTGGACGAGCTCCATTTCGCTGCAACCAGAAAGTGGCGCAGCAGTCCGTTCTCAAGCGAAACCCACGCTGAGATCGGCTCCCTGCGCAAGTCCCTGAAGGCCAGAGATTCAACCCAAAGAGCACATGTGATCGAGCAAGATATCGAGCTGGCGTCAGCCGTAGCCGGCGACGATCTCACTCCGATGCAGCCGTGGCTACCCGTTGATCCGTCCGCCGAGGCATGGACCACTCATCTACTGGCTGAATTTGAAGGCGCACCTGCCGTACTCATCAATCCCGGTGCCGGGTGGGGCGCCAAACGATGGCCGGTCGAGCGCTATGCAGATGTGGCTCGAATCTTGATGGGGCGCGGCTTCCGCGTCTTGGTCAACGCCGGCCCCGGCGAAACGCTCCTTGCCGACACGATCGTTAAGAGGACCGGAGGAGGCGCCATCCCACTTCTCTCGTCCATCGAGCAACTCATTGCCGTCACTCGACGGGTCGCACTGGTGATCGCTGGCGACACTGGCCCGCTCCATCTGGCCTGTGCACTCGGCCGCCCGGTCGTCGGCATCTATGGACCAACCGACCCGAGCCGGAACGGCCCTTTCGGCACCCGATTCAAAGTGTTGCGAAGCCCCCACAGCCGGCGCGATCACACGCGCCACGAGGCGCCCGAAACTGGCCTGTTGACCATTACGCCGGAAGACGTGCTACATGCCACTGAGGAACTGCTTTATCCTGAGGCCGCACAATGACCCATACCCCCAACGCGCCGAATGACCGAGGCCCCAAGCGAAAGGTCCACGTCGACGGGGTGGACGACTGGATTGCCCGCTGGCAGCGCATCACTCGGCGCATCCGCGTGCCACTCGGCTTCGTCACCGCCGCGCTCTATCTATTTGAACTGTGGCGCCGCGCTCCGCAACCAGCTGCGGTGGCCTGGAGCCTGGCATTGGTTCTCCCCGGCCTGTGGCTGCGGGGCTATGCCGCCGGCTATGTAAAGAAGAACCGCGAACTGACGCAGACGGGCCCCTATGCGCACACGCGCAATCCGCTTTACTTGGGTTCGATGATGATCGCCGCCGGATTCGCCGTCGCACTACTCAGATGGCCAGTGGCGCTCGTGCTTGCTGCGGGATTTCTCGTGATCTATGTTCCCGTCATTGCTTCGGAGGAGCGCTTTCTACGCTCAACTTTTCCCGACTTCGACGCGTACTGCCAACGCGTACCTCGGCTCATCCCTCGCATCACGTCCGCCAAAACCAATGTACAGTCCGGCAACTTCTCCTTTTCGCTCTACTTAAGACACCGCGAGTACAATGCTTCTATAGGTGCCGTACTGCTCTACCTCAGCCTGCTCTTCCTCCGGCCGGCTCTGGGCTCGTTTGTTCATTTCCCGCATTAGCCGGTTCCGACGCCAGAAGAGTCAAGTACAAGGAGCAGAGTCCCGACGGTGAAGACGCGCACAACGCTTACGACGCTATTCTGCGCCCTAACCTTAGTGATAATTGCGCACGCCCAACAGACTCCACCACTCGCGCCGCCACGCGCCGGGTTCACGTTCCCCCAGAAGCAGACCCTGACTTATTCGGTGGATTGGCGTGTCTTTTCCGCCGGAACTGCCGTGCTGCATTTTGAAGAAGTGGGCGACCGGCAGCGCATCACCGCCAGCGCCGACACCGTGGGCGCCATCAACCTGCTCTTTCACGCCAGCGATCACTTCCAGTCGACCTTCGATCGGGCCAAGGGTTGCACGTATGAATTTGACAAGCAGACCGTAGAAGGCCGCCGCCAGATCAACTCCACGCTTCGCTTGGATTACGCCGCGTCCAAGTCCATTCTCGACGAAAAGAATATGGTGACCGGGCAGTCCAAGCACGTCGAGTCTCCGATCCCTGGCTGCATGACAGATTTGCTGACCGGCGTTTTTTATGCGTCATCGCAGCCCATGGAAGTGGGGCATAGCTTCGTGCTGCCCGTGGTCGACGCCATGCACAACGTCCCCGTGACCATGAAGGTCGAAGGACGTGAAGTGATCAAAACCACCCTTGGGACCTTCAAAACCATACGCGTACAGCCCACGGCAGATGCAGGCGTTGTGAAGAATCGCGGCAACATCTGGATCTGGTATACCGACGACGAGCGCCACCTTCCGGTGCAGATGCGCGCACGCCTCTTCTGGGGTACCATCACCTTCCGCCTGACCGGCAACGAGAACAAGTAGCGCCACCGAATTTTATCGATAGCGCTCGCGCATCAGCAGCGCGTGTTGACCTAACCTTTTCGAGGTCCGTACACCAATTCTCGCGCCATTGGGAATACTCAGCACCAAAATCACAGATTCCGTAAAATAGGATTGGATGGCTTTCACCGAACAATACGATGTGGTGGTAGTAGGTGCGGGACACGCCGGCTGCGAAGCTGCGATGGCGGCTGCGCGCATGGGCCTGAAAACCGCGATCATCACCATGAACCTCGACCTGATTGCGCAGATGAGCTGCAATCCAGCCATCGGCGGCGTGGCCAAGGGCCACCTGGTACGCGAAGTGGATGCGCTTGGCGGCATCATGGGTGAAGTAGCCGATGCCGTCGGCATCCAGTTCCGTTTGTTGAATACATCGCGCGGTCCGGCCGTCTGGAGTCCCCGCGCGCAGTGCGACAAGCAGCTCTACCGCGTGAAGATGCGCGAGGTGCTCGAAGCCCAGCCCGGCCTGCACATCCGCCAGGCTGAAGTGGTGGACCTGGTGATCGAAGAGGCTCCCGCAGTTACGGATGCAGTCCTCGAAGAGGCAGATGAAATCCCGCGCCCAGTTCGGCCGCGTCGAAAGGTCCTCGGCCTCAAGCTGCGCGATGGCCGGCGATTGATGGCAGGAGCAACCATCATCACGACAGGCACATTTCTTAATGGCCTCATACACTGCGGCGAAGAGCGCTATCCGGCGGGACGCAGTGGCGAACCGGCCTCCATCCTGCTTGGCGAATCTCTTCGCGCGCTCGGCCTTCGTACCTGCCGTCTCAAGACTGGCACGCCACCCCGTCTCGACGGCCGCACCATTCGCTGGGACGCTTTTGAAGAGCAGCCCGGCGACGCCGATCCGACGCCGTTCAGCTTCCGCACAAAGAAAATTGTGCAGCCCCAGATAAGCTGTCATATCGCCTTCACCACACCCGATACACTGCGCATCATCCGCGAAAACGTCCATCGCTCCGCAATGTACTCAGGACAGATCGAGGGCATCGGTCCGCGCTATTGCCCGTCCATTGAGGACAAAATCGTCAAGTTTCCTGACAAGACGCAGCACCAGTTCTTTCTCGAACCGGAGGGGTTGAACACTCACGAGGTTTACGTCAACGGCATGTCTACCTCGCTCCCGATGGAGGTGCAATGGCAGATCGTGCGCTCCATCCCCGGCCTCGAAGAGGCGGAGATGCTGCGCCCCGGCTACGCCATCGAGTACGACAGCGTGGATGCGACGGAGCTTGATCGGTCGCTCCGTGTGAAGAGCATGGAGGGCCTCTATCTCGCGGGCCAGATCAATGGAACAAGCGGTTACGAAGAGGCTGCCTGCCAGGGAATCATGGCCGGCATCAACGCGGCGCTTTGGCTCAACGGCGAACCGCCATTCACCATGGATCGGACCGAGGGATATACGGGAATCCTTATCGACGATTTGATTTCGAAGGGCACCAATGAGCCTTACCGCATGTTCACTTCGCGCGCCGAATTCCGTCTGCATCTGCGCATCGACAACGCTGATCGCCGGCTGACTCCGCACGGCCGTCGACTTGGCCTTATCGACGACGAGGCCTGGGCGGAGTACGAGCAGAAGCAGTCACGCATGGTTGCTCTCGAGAAGCTACTAAGCACGCGCAGGGTGGATGCAGAAAAGTTGGCCGCCGCTGGCTTGAGCGTACTGACCACAACCACTGGCCTCACATGGGCGCAATTGCTCAAGCGGCCCGAAGTGAGTATCGATCCAGTGTTGGACGCGCTTAGAACTGATCTAGCCGCCGTGCCGCTGCTTACTGAATTCACCACGACACAGGGCCAAAGCCCCGAGGCGCGTGCAGCACTCCGCAACGAGGCGCGTGCAGTCGAAACGGAAATCAAATTCGCCGGATATCTCGATCAGCAGAAGAAGGCGATTGAGAAACTCAAGGCAGCCGAAGCTGTGGCGATTCCGGAATGGATTGAGTACAACACCATCAGCGGACTTTCCCGCGAAATGCGTGAGACGCTGGAGCGAGTCCGCCCCATCACGATTGGCCAGGCGAGCCGCATTCCGGGCGTAACGCCAGCTGCGCTCAGCCTGGTACATGTATCAATTCGTGTGCAGGGAAACAAGCGGTCCAGTGCGCCTGTAGGCTGACCGCGGACCGATTCCATTGCTGTTGTAAAGTTGGATATGCTCACGCAACTTAAGCGATTTCTCCTCGCTCTCAGTGCCCTGTTTTCCCTCATTGGCGCAATAGCAAACGCCCAAAATTCAACTGGTCCTGTTCGAGCGCGCGGCCTTGGTGTCCCCTTTGATGGAACTCCGGGGCCGTTGAATGCCATCACCGATGTCGCCGGAGTGAAAGTAGGATCGACGACTCTCATTCGCGGCGAAGGTGCGTTGAAAGTTGGCGAAGGACCGGTCCGCACAGGAGTCACCGTCGTTCTGCCACGCGACGCGAAGAGCACCGATCCGGTTTACGCGGGCTGGTTCAGTCTCAACGGCAACGGCGAGATGACCGGAACAAGCTGGGTCGAAGAGTCGGGATTTCTCGAGGGCCCCGTGGCCATCACCAATACTCACAGCGTCGGCACGGTGCGCGATTCCATGATTGTGTGGGGTTTGAGTCACGGAGCTTTGGCGCAGCCGTGGGCCCTGCCGGTTGTGGCGGAGACATGGGACGGCTGGCTGAATGACCTCAATGGCTTTCATGTAAAACCCGAAGACGTATTTGCCGCGCTCGACTCCGCGAAGAGCGGTCCCGTTTCCGAGGGAAACACGGGTGGCGGCACGGGCATGGTTTGCTACGGTTTCAAAGGCGGAACTGGAACGGCCTCGCGTGTGCTGCCAGCCGATCAAGGCGGCTATACAGTAGGTGTCCTGGTGCAATGCAACTGCGGACGCCGGCCGCAATTGACCATCGCGGCGTTCCGGTTGGCAGGGAAATTCCAGGCAATGAGCCCTACGCGGAGCTGACAAATCCCGCTGCATTGCCTGGCGGCGAAATGAACGGTGATGTTGGTTCCATCATCATTGTCGTGGCCACTGACGCGCCGCTGCTGCCACATCAACTGAAGCGTATCGCGCGTCGCGCATCGATGGGGCTAGCCAGGACCGGGTCCACCTCCGGTAACGGTTCCGGCGACATATTCATCGCATTCTCTACCGCGAACCCGCTTGCAAATGTCGAACCTGGACCGAACACGGTGAAAACAGTCTCGAACGAGCGCATCAGTCCGCTATTTTCCGCTACGGTAGAGGCCACAGAAGAAGCCATTGTGAATGCGATGGTGGGCGCGAAGACAATGACCGGAATCGACGGACACACCGTGATTGCTCTACCCCACGATAAGCTGCAGCAGGCGCTGAAGAAATACAACCGTTAAGGACCGATTGATTTACTAATCCTTCTTGTCGCCTTTATCGCTCCTTGAGAACAGTGGGATATGGAAGGGCATTTCGGCATTCGATTGCTTCTTGCCTTTCGCATTCGAATCCTCCCGGAGCCCGGTACGCTGCGAGTTGATGCACATCCAGCCGCCGCGAGCGCGCTCGAAGACGTGTGTAAACACGCCTTTTTCATCCACTTGACCGGAGCTGACCTTATGGTGCAGCACGTAAGTGCCGTTGGCCACTGCAATGTCGCCGAGCATGCGCACAGTGATCACGCGCTGTGCGAGGTGCAGCGTCTTGTCGTCTGCGGTGATGAGGAAGGCGATCTGCTGGTTGCGGGTGGTGATGTCACCAGAAGCGGAAACATCTACAAACAGGGGCGATAGCACGTTCTCCAGGCTGTACTGGTCCCGCCGATTAATGGAATCGGCCCAGGAGTCCTCAATCTTCTGGAAAGATTGAATTTCAGGAGAAACCGCAGAGGTAACCGGCTCCCCAGCTGGCGGCGGGACTGGAGATTGGGCAACCGCGATGCAGGAGAAAAGCAAAACAGAGAGACAATTTGCAAAACGGGTCATACGCACACAGACTCCCATTTAGATGATAAATCTTTGACTCGGGGGAGGGGCTGGCGGGAGCGGTAAAAGGAGGTAGAGAGTGCTTTGCAGGCCGTAGCTGGCTTAAATAATCGACTGCAGGTTATCAGGATTGTGCACCGTGATGAGCGAGTCTTCGATTGAGATCCAGCCGTCTTTGCGGAACTGGCCGAGTGTGCGTGTTACGGTTTCACGCGTGGTACACGCCATGGAGGCCATCTCTTCGTGGGTAAGGAGCAACGGGAAACGAAAGCCTCCGCCATTCAGATGTTCACCGATTTGATGGGCCAGCTCGAGCAACAGGCGTCCAAGGCGTCCGGCAACGGTTTCAGAGAGGGAGATGCGGCACGCATCCTGCAGAGCAAAGCGATACTCCTGGCAAATGCACTGAACAGCGCGCATTTGCGCCTCTTTGTGGATACGCAGGAAACTTAAGAACCTCTCTCGCTCTATCGGGCGAAGCTGGGCGGGAGTGAGCGACTCGGCTGAAACTTCATACACGCCATGAGATAGAGCGGCGTAAAGGCCAAGCATGGATCCCGGCCCGGCGATGCGGACGATCATCTGACGATCTTGAACGCGACCGGCGGTGAGCTTGAGATATCCGTCGCAAATGAGATAAAGGCAGCGAGCGTCTTCGCCTTGGGTAAAAAGTGAGGCCTGTGCAGGGAGGCTGATGGTACTGGTAACCAACTCCAGGTCAGCCAGAACTGCGCTGCCAAGAGAACAAAACCAACCTGGGCGACGGTTCGCGCAAGCGGCACAACCGGCAGGCGACTGACGGGGAATATTCTTCTGCCGTCGTTGCGCGACTGTCGGGATTTCGAGCTCCGCCATTGTCCTGCCTGCAATCAGAATGACGAATTCGTCAGGCTATGGATGTGATGGGCCTCACGTCTATGAAGAAGAACGCGTCCTGCAGAATTCCACTCGGACAACTTATCTGCTGTGCCCCGTACCAGCGATTTCCGTGATGGAGACGTCCCCGAACACACGAAAAGCGTGCAAATCCCAGAAAATCGCGCGAACGTGGTCAATTCTGAGCATTATCGAATCGACTGGCGAGGATACGTTGAACTGGGGCGACTCGATAAGGTCAACTCCCCTCGCCCTGGCAATCTGGCACGGAACACGCCAAGCCCGAATCAGAACGGCTCGACGGGGCCAAACTCGTGCGCATCACCATAGAACTTGAAATTAAAAAGCAGAACGCTGACTTCAATGCATGTGATGAATGTCACCGTACGGGCGCCGCAAATCACGTTACGATGCAGCCCATAAGGTGATGCTCCGCACAGAGTGTGCCTTCGTACGAGAAAGACCGGAACCCGGTTTTGCCCGCTCCGCAGTCGGGAGCTAGTTCAATCGGCACTTTGGCCAATCCCACATCGAAGGCCACAACGAGAGCTCCCAAGGTGGTATTTGATGCATAGAGATGGGCCAAAAGCGCGAAAGATGAAAGTCGCGGTTCCGGGCAAGTTGCCGGGATTGCTAGTCCTTTTCATGCTGGTGCTCGGTGTGGGGTTGTTCTCCGCCACGGCAACGGCAGCTCCTACAAATGGAGCAAACCCTGGCGCAAAGACCGGTCAAGCCGCAGCCGCGCCTGGAGATTTTGTGGGCCAGGAGACCTGCGCAACCTGCCACGAAGAGGTTTCGAAGGGCTTTGCCTCCAACCCGCACGCCAGGCTGGCTGAGGCGCATGGCAAGACCGGAGTTACCTGCGAGGGTTGCCACGGAGCAGGCAAGGCCCACGTCGACGGCGGCGGCGACGCAACCAAGATCTTCAATCCCGCCAAAGCCTCGGCTAAGGAAGTGGACGAAAAGTGCCTTGGTTGCCACCAGGGACAGCACGCGAACTTTGAGCGCTCGGCCCACGGCGAAGCCAATGTGAGTTGCATCGGCTGCCACAGCGTCCACGTCGGGGAAGACAAGGAACATCTGCTCAAGGTTTCGCAACCCAAGCTCTGCTTCCAGTGCCACACCGACGTCAAGCCGCAGTTCAACATGCCTTTCCATCACAAAGTGGAAGAGGGACTCGTCAAGTGCTCTGATTGCCACGACGCGCACGGAACGTTCGGCAAAAAGAACCTGAGGTCCTCCTCACAACAGGACGCAGTCTGCACCAAGTGCCACACCGAAACGGCCGGACCGTTTGTGTATGAGCACGCCGTGGTCAAGACCGAGGGCTGCACCGCATGCCACACACCGCACGGCGGACCGAATCCGCGCCTGCTGAATCGCGCCACAGTGAACACCATCTGCCTGCAGTGCCATTCGCCATCGGCGAACTTCTCAACGTCCCAGCCCATCGGGCCTGCGCACAACCAGGCGACACAGTACCAGGCATGCACCATTTGCCACACCAGCATCCACGGCTCAAATACGAGCCCGGTTTTCTTTAACTCCACAGAGTAAGGGGCGAGCGATGACAAAACAGACAGAATTCGCAAACAGTCTGGGTGGGTCGCCGATCGGGTTCAGCATTTCCCGGTTGTGCACCCTTACCCTAGCGGCCATATTGGTCACAAGCGCGGTCGCCGGCTCTGGGCAAACCGAGCCGGAGTCAGCCAAACCCGC
>WNGL01019458.1_pt1 | contig 12123 bp, 15 predicted proteins | sample 5400591 | NCBI WGS metagenome assembly WNGL01 (sample SAMN13153377, study PRJNA577476) | soil metagenome | isolation source: 80 cm soil or saprolite under Garry oak tree replicate 1 | place: USA:California | collected 2016-06-15
TGCTGAGGAGCACGGTGACGTCGAGCCGGTCCTTGAGTTGCCGCGCCGCCGCGATGGCCCGTTCGTCGACGCCATAAACGAGGACGGCGCCGGCCGACTGCAGGCTGACCGTCGCGGCGGGCTCGATATCGAGCGCCGCCTCGGCGAGGAGGGCGGCGATCTTGGGCGTCGCCGCCGCCGCGTCATCGGACCAGCCGGCACGTTCGCGGATATTGGTGAAGCCCAACGCGCCAGTCGCGTTCTGCGACGCAGCGGTTTCGCCGAAGAGCGGCGCCTCCTGGGTGCAGGCAACGAGCAACGGCACCCCCTCGGCGATTGCCGCCTCGAAGCGCGCGAGCTGGGCGCGGCACAACTCGGTATGGACGGTTGGCGCCGCGCTACCCAGCGCCGCAGCGAGCGCCGATCCGTCGAGCGGCATCGACACACGGCAATTGCAGATTAGGGTTTTCTTGCCGTTCAGCTCCATCCAACTGCTCCTCGACCCGACACCCCCATCATCCGCAGCGCCTGCCGGGAGCCAGCTTATAGCCCGACTGCGATGCTCAGGCGACCAATCTGTGCTAAAAGAGCCACATGGCAGAGCAAGCGGCCCCGCCGTATCGCGACGCGATGCCGGTCGGCATCGTGGTCGAACGCCGGCGGCTTAACAATCCCTGGCAGGCGGACGCGTGGCTTCCGGTCGCCGTCCTGCCGGGTGCCTCCGCGGCCGGGTGGCGGGTGCTGCACCAGGACGATCAGCGCCTCCAGGCCTATGCCGGAACGCTGCCGGTCGAGCTCTTCCGCAAGGAGACGGCGAGCTACAAGTACAACCTCGAAACCGGCACGCCCAAGGTCTATGTCGTGCTGCGCCGGTCGGACGATCCGACATGGCCGTGGCGCCCACAGCTTGCGACCGTCGCCCCGGACGAGGCGCAGGCTTCGCTCGAAGGCGGCGACGATATCGTCGAGGGCGTGGCGATGCCGGAAGCGATGGTCGAGTGGGTCGCCGCCTTCATCGCCGTCCACCACGTCGACGAGCCGACCTACAAGCGCCAGCGTCAGCGCCACGAGGAGAAACGGCCGACACTGACGTTACCACGGCGAGCCGGGAGCGGGCGATGAGCGGCGGTGAAGGCTTCGGCGCACGTTGGTCGCGGCTGAAATCGGCGGACCGTCGCCGCATCGCCGTCGAGCCGCCGTCCGACGGCGAGACGCCGGCGGCGGACGCCAACGTTGCGGCACCACCGCGCGGCGTCGAATCGACCGACACCGAGGCACCGCCCCCCGCCGATCTGCCATCCCTCGACAGCCTGACCAAGGACTCGGATTTCTCGCCGTTTCTGCGTCCAGGCGTCCCCGAGGACTTGAAACTCGCTGCCTTGCGCAGGCTGTGGACGAGCGATCCCGTTTGGGCAGCACCGGAACGGCTTGATCTCCACAATCTTGACTATACTTGGCCGAGCATTCCCGAGATCGTCCGAACCGCCTATCGCATCGGACAGGGATTTTGCGAGCCGGAGGCGGCACCCCCGGAAAGTGCAACACACCAGATAGGGGCTGCGGCGCCGGCCAAGCTTCCGGCAGAGCCATCCCCTACAAGTGATAAGAAGAACACCCAAAAGGACCATAGGCTTGTTGACCAACAGCCGTCAGTCGGCTGTAATGAAGGCGATGAAAGCTCGTCCTGATTGCCGGGTCTTCATCCAAAAAGAGCTTAGACGAGGCGATCTGGGGAGACTGCGCCGGTGGCAAACCGTGCCGTGCCCGAAGCAGGCATTGCGGAAGAAGAGCAGTTACGGGCGCAAACTTGGCGTTTGCTGGGGCGGCTGTTGCGAGCGCCGCCCGACGCTGCGACCCTCTCGGCTCTTGCCGATCTCAGCGGCGACGACAGCGCGCTGGGACGACGCTATGCCGATCTCGCCAAACTTGCCAGGGCGGTTGGTCCGAATGAAGCCGCCGAAGAATACGCCGCCCTGTTCGTCGGTCTGACGCACGGCGAACTCATTCCTTACGCGTCCTACTATCTCACCGGGTTTCTCCATGAGAAGCCGCTGGCGCGGCTGCGCGCCGATATGGGCCGGCTCTGCATCGCTTCTGCCCCGGGCGTCAGCGAGCCCGAGGACCACATCGCAGCGCTGTGCGCGATGATGGCCGGCCTCATCGAGGGCGAGTTCGGTACCGTCCCGCTGGCCGAGCAGGAGGCGTTCTTCGCCAGCCACATCGCCTTATGGGCGGCGCGCTTCTTCGCCGATCTCGAGGCGGCGCCGTGCGCAGCGCTTTATCGTCCGATCGGCGCGATCGGCCGCCTGTTCGTCGAGATCGAGGTGCAAGGTTTCGCGATGGCGGCGTGAACGCTACCGCGCCGAAGAAAGGGAGTCCAAGGTCATGGCCCGCAAGAGAGAAGACAAGACAACCACCTCGCGGCGCGGTTTTTTCCGCGGCGCCGTGCTCGGTGCCGGCGCCGCCGGAGCGCTCGCCATCGTCGGGCGAGCGACCGGCGCCGAGGCGACGGACCCCGCCGCAAAGAAAAACGCGGGATACCGTGAAACCGCGCATGTGAAGAAAGTATACGCGCTGGCGCGGTTCTAGGGCGCCGCCGGGGCCAGAGGAATTGGGAGACGAGCGATGCTGACAAGAAAGACAAGCGCAGCGGATAGCGCCAAGACCGCCCTCGCCAAGGTGTTGGCTGCCGGGACCGGTGCGACTGTCGACCGCCGAGCCTTCCTGAAGCGCTCCGGTCTCGCTGCGGGCGGCCTTGCCGCCGCTTCCGCCGTGCCGCTCGCCCTCGTCAAACGCGCCGAGAGCGCCGGACCGGCGACCGGCAATATTAAGACCGTGAAGAACATCTGCACGCATTGCTCGGTCGGTTGCACCGTCACCGCGGTGGTCGAGAACGGCATCTGGGTTCGCCAGGAGCCGAGCTTCGATAGCCCGATCAATCTCGGCGCGCATTGCGCCAAGGGCGCCGCCATCCGCGAGCACGCGCATGGTGAGCGGCGGCTCAAATACCCGATGAAACTGGTCGGCGGCAAATGGCAGCGGATCACCTGGGACCAGGCGATCACCGAAGTCGGCGACAAGCTCCTCGACATCCGCAAGAACGCCGGTCCCGACTCGGTATTCTGGCAGGGCTCGGCGAAGTTCTCGAACGAGCAGGCCTATCTCTTGCGCAAGTTCGCCGCCCTCTGGGGGACGAACAATATCGACCACCAGGCGCGCATTTGCCATTCCACCACGGTCGCCGGCGTCGCCCAGACCTGGGGTTACGGCGCGATGACGAACAGCTACAACGACATCCACAACACGAAGAACATCTTTCTCATCGGCGGCAATCCGGCCGAGGCGCACCCGGTCTCGCTGCTCCATCTCCTCAAGGCGAAGGAGCAGGGCGCGCCGCTGATCGTCGCCGATCCGCGCTTCACCCGCACCGCCGCGCATGCCGACGAGTATGTTCGCCTCCGCCCCGGCACCGACATCCCGCTGATCTGGGGCATTCTCTGGCACATCTTCGAGAATGGCTGGGAAGACAAGACGTACATCAAACAACGCGTCTATGGCATGGAGCAGACGCGCGCCGAGGTGAAGAAATGGCCGCCCGACGAAGTCGAGCGCGTCACCGGCGTTCCTGGCGCTCAGCTCAAGCGCGTCGCCAGCCTGATGGCGAAGAACCGGCCGGGCACGCTGATCTGGTGCATGGGCGGCACGCAGCACCACATCGGCCACGCCAATGTGCGCGCCTATTGCACCCTGCAGCTGGCGCTCGGCAATATCGGCGTGGCGGGCGGCGGCTGCAACATCTTCCGCGGTCACGACAACGTCCAGGGCGCGACCGATCTCGGCCTCGACGTAACGACCCTGCCAGCCTATTACGGCCTGACGCCCGAGGCATGGAAGCATTGGGCCGGCGTCTGGGGGCTCGACTACGAGTATCTCAAGGGCCGCTTCGGCACGCCGCAGCTGATGGAGGCCAAGGGCATCCCGGTGACCCGCTGGTTCGACGCGGTTCTCGAGGCGAAGCAGAACGTCGATCAGCCGAACCCGGTCAAGGCGATGATCTATTGGGGCCACGCGCCGAACAGCCAGGTGCGCGGGCCCGACATGAAGAAGGCGATGGAGGCGCTCGATCTCCTCGTCATCATCGACCCCTACCCGACCGTCTCGGCGGTGATGCACGACCGCACCGATGGTGTCTATCTGCTACCGGCGGCAACGCAGCTCGAGACCGACGGCTCGCGGACCGCCTCGAACCGCTCGTTGCAATGGGGTTACGAGATCGTCAAGCCGCTCTTCGAATCGAAGCGCGACCACGAGATCATGTACCTCTTCGCCAAGAAATTCGGTTACGCGAAGGAGCTCTGTAAGAACATCAAGGTCGAGGGCAATGTCCCGCTTGTGGAAGACATCCTGCGCGAGATCAATCGTGGGGCATGGACGATCGGCTATACCGGTCAGTCGCCGGAGCGGCTGAAGTTGCATCTGGCCAACCAGGCGACGTTCGACAAGACGACCCTGAAGGCGAATGGCGGTCCCTGCGACGGCGATTATTACGGCCTGCCCTGGCCGTGCTGGGGCACGCCGGAGATGAAACATCCGGGGACGCCCAATCTCTACGACACCTCGAAGCCGGTCGCCGAGGGCGGACTCAACTTCCGCAATCTCTTCGGCGTCGAGCGTAACGGCGAGAATCTTCTTGCCGAGGGTTCCTACCCGGTCGGCGCCGAGATCAAGGACGGCCACCCGTTCTTCACCTATGGCATGCTGAAGAAGCTCGGCTGGGATGGCGATCTCAGCCCGGCGGAGCTCGCCACCATCCAGAAGATCGGCGGCGAGAAGCCGGAGACGGTGTCATGGTCGACCGACACCTCGGGCGGCATCCAGCGCGTCGCCATCAAGCATGGCTGCGCGCCATTCGGTAATGCCAAGGCGCGCACGGTGGCGTGGAACTTCCCCGATGGCGTGCCGGTCCATCGCGAGCCGCTCTACACGCCGCGCCGCGACCTCGTCGCGCAATATCCGACCTATGACGACAAGAAGGATTTCCGCATGCCGGTGCTCTACAAGAGCATCCAGCAGCGCGACGTCTCGAAGGAGTTCCCGATCATCCTGACCTCGGGACGCCTGGTCGAGTACGAGGGCGGCGGCGACGAGACGCGATCGAACCCGTGGCTTGCCGAGCTGCAGCAGGACATGTTCGTCGAGGTCAATCCGTTCGACGCCAATCAGGCCGGCGTCAAGGACGGCCAGATGGTGTGGGTCCACGGTCCCGAGGGCGGTGCCAAGGTCAGGGTGAAGGCGATGGTGACGCCGCGCGTCGGCAAGGGCGTCGCCTTCATGCCGTTCCATTTCGGCGGCCACTTCATGGGCAAGGATCTGCGCGCGAAATACCCCTCCGGGGCCGATCCCTTCGTGCTCGGCGAGGCGGTAAATACCGTCACCACCTACGGCTACGATGCGGTGACGCATATGCAGGAAACCAAGGTCACCCTCTGCCGCATCGAAAAGGCCTAAAGGGAGCAGCGTCATGGCACGAATGAAATTCCTCTGCGACGCCGAGCGCTGCATCGAGTGCAACGCCTGCGTCACCGCCTGCAAGAACGAGCACGACGTGCCGTGGGGCATCAACCGCCGCCGCGTCGTCACCCTCAATGACGGCAAGCCGGGCGAGCGTTCGATCTCGGCGGCCTGCATGCATTGTTCGGACGCCCCCTGCATGGCGGTCTGTCCGGTCGACGCCTTCACGCAGACCGCCGAGGGTATCGTCCTGCACTCCAAGGACATCTGCATCGGCTGCGGCTATTGCTTCTACGCCTGTCCCTTCGGCGCGCCGCAATTCCCCAAGACGACCAATTTCGGCAGCCGCGGGAAGATGGACAAGTGCACCTTCTGCGCCGGCGGTCCCGAGGACGGCCATCCGCACGCCGAGGAGGTCAGCCAGGGCGGCTACGGGCGCAACCGCATCGCCGAAGGCAAGCTGCCGATCTGCGCCGAGATGTGCTCGACGAAGTCGCTGCTCGCCGGCGATGCCGACCAGGTCTCCGACATCTATCGGGAGCGCGTCGCGGCGCGCGGCTTCGGCTCGGGCGCCTGGGGCTGGGGCACGGCCTACCAGACGAAGGAAGGGTCGTAAGGTCGCGCGATGGTCATCAACCCGGGAGCGCTGACCGCCATCGCTTGCATTGCCGCGGTCATGCTCGTCGGCTGCCGCGACGAGGAGCAAGGGCGGGTTCTCGCTTTCGACAAGGGGCATTATGCCGGCGCGCCGGTGACCAAGCCCAGCGCTCAGGCGCTGGCGACTTTGCACGACCGCGCGCAGATGCAGAGATATTGAGGAACGGGCGATGAAAAAGGGGATCGCGACCGCTATCCTGGCTCTCGGCCTTCTCCTCATCTGCAGCGCCGGCGTGTCGGCACAGCAGCCGCCGCTGCCCGAGCCGGGCCGCAACCTCTCGAACAATGCCGAGATGTGGCGGGGCGCGCGCCAGGGCATTCAGGGATATGTTTCGATCCCGAACAAGCAGGCGGGCGTCCTCGTCCAGTCCGAGGGCGAGAACTGGCGCAACCTGCGCAATGGCCCGGTCTCGACCTACGGGACCTGGCTGCTCCTCGGCATGGTCGTCGCCCTCGCCCTCTTCTTCGCGTTGCGCGGCCGCGTCCGCATCGAAGCGGGACCATCGCCGCACCGCATCAAGCGCTTCGGCGCCATCGAGCGCTTCAGCCACTGGCTGACCGCGACGACGTTCATTCTGCTCGGGCTCACCGGGCTCAACATGCTCTACGGGCGCTATTTCCTCCGCCCGCTCATCGGCGCCGACGCGTTCTCGGCCCTGACCGCGTGGGGCAAGTACGTGCACAACTACATCAGCTTCGCCTTCATGCTCGGCATCGTGCTGCTAGTGGTCCTGTGGCTACGCGACAATCTGCCGACGCGCACCGACCTCAAATGGCTGGCGATGGGCGGTGGACTTTTCAGCAAGGGCGTCCACCCGCCTGCCCACAAGTTCAACGCCGGGCAGAAGCTCATCTTCTGGGGCGTCGTTTTTTTTGGAACGGCGATCAGCATCTCCGGCCTCCTGCTGATGTTCCCGCTCTCCGTCGCCGATATGCACGAGATGCAGCTGACGCAACTCGGCCACAGCATCGTCGCGCTGCTCTTCATCGCGATGATCATCGCGCATATCTATATCGGCACGATCGGCATGGAAGGTGCGTTCGACGCGATGAATTCCGGCATGGTCGACGAGAACTGGGCGCGCGAGCATCACAATCTCTGGGTCGCCGAAATGAAGGGCGAGAAACCGCCCGCTGACCACGACCCGCAGAATCCCGGCCCGCCTGGCCGCGCTCCGGCAGGCGGCGCGACGCGACCGGCATGAGGCGCGCGGTCGCCATCGTCTTGGCCGCCGGCCTCGCTGCCGGCGCCGCGCAAGCCGCGGTGACGCCGGACGACATCAAGCGGCAATTGGAAAGCGCCTATCCCGTAGAGGTGCTGAGGGTGGAGCCGATCGAGCTCGCGGGTAAGCCGGCATTCACCGTGCGCGTCATGGTAAGCCGGCATTCACCGTGCGCGTCATGCAGAAGCAGTCCGGCGGCAACGACGCCTTCAGAGTCACTACCCTTGCTGTCGACGGCGAGACCGGTCGGCTCATCTCCGCCTTCCACCACCGCGCCAGCGGCTATGCGCTGTCCGACGCCCCTGCCGTCGAACCGAAGCAGATAATCGTCCCCGAGCAAGGGATGAGGACTTGGCGCTAGCGAACCCTGGGACTGACGCTACGAAGTCGAGGCCGCGGCAGCTTCCTGACTGAGTCGCTCGCTGCGCCGCTGTTTGACGCTGTCGGATTTGAGCTGACCGCAAGCTGCCATGATGTCCTGGCCGCGCGGCGTGCGGACCGGCGAGGAATATCCGGCCTCGAAGACGATGTCGCTAAACGCCTTGATCGTCTCGCGGGTCGAGCATTCGTAGGGCGCACCCGGCCATGGGTTGAACGGGATGAGGTTGACTTTGGCGGGAATGCCGCGCAGCAGGGCGACGAGGGCGCGCGCTTCCGCCGGGCTGTCATTGATGCCCTTGAGCATGACGTACTCGAAGGTGATGCGGCGCGCATTGCTCGAGCCGGGATAGGCGCGGCACGCGTCGAGCAGCTCGGCGATGGGATATTTCTTGTTCAGCGGCACCAGCACGTCGCGAAGCTCATCCGTGACGGCATGCAGCGAGATCGCCAGGTTGACGCCGAGCTCGCGGCCGCAGCGCTCGATCGCCGGCACGACCCCCGAGGTCGAGAGAGTGATCTTGCGCTTTGAGATCGACAGCCCCTCGCCGTCCATGACGATGCGCAGGGCCGTCGCGACGGCGTCGTAATTGTAGAGCGGTTCGCCCATCCCCATCAGCACGATATTGGTGAGCTGGCGATCCTCGGCGGGAGAGGGCCACTCGCCGAGCGCATCGCGCGCCACCATGACCTGACCGACGATCTCGGCGGGATCGAGATTGCGCACCAGGCGCTGCGTCCCGGTGTGGCAGAATTTGCAGGTCAGCGTGCAGCCGACCTGGCTTGAGACGCATAGCGTGCCGCGATCCTCCTCGGGGATGTGCACGGTCTCGACTTCCTGTCCGTCAGGGAAGCGAAGCAGCCATTTGCGCGTACCGTCGACCGAGTCGAGGGCGCGCGAAACCACCGGCCGCCGTACGACATAGGTCTCGGCGAGAATTTCGCGGAAGGTCTTCGACAAGGTGGTCATGACCGCGAAGTCGGTCGCGCCGCGGTGATAGATCCAATGCCAGAGCTGGCGTGCGCGGAACGGCTGGGCGCCGAACGCTGACATCTCGGCGGCGAGCGCCTCGCGGCTCAGCCCGACAAGGTTTTTGCGCAGGTCAATCGGCACCGTCGTCCGGTTTGCCGGCATAACGCTATCGGAGTGCATGTCGCCTGATATAGGCGGGCGGCGGCGCCGGCGCAAAGGAAAAGCCGGCCGCGGGACCGCGGCTGCTCCGGTTCGTCCCGTCGAACCTTGAACAGACGGCGCCTCGTGCGTATTTACAGTTTACGAGTGTGAAAGTAGTGCTGCGATTATTCTTGAACCGTCCGACGGTTCGAGGAGGCAATATGGCAATTGGTCGATTGACGCCACCCAAACACTGGGAAGACTGGGTGAACCTGGCGTTGGGGATGTGGCTGTGCGCCTCGCCCTGGGTGCTAGAGTTCTCCAACGAGATGACGGCGACGCAAAATGCCTTTGTCGTCGGCTTCCTGCTCATCCTGACCGAGTCGGTGGCCTTGGCTGCCTTCAGCATCTGGGAGGAATGGGCGAGCGTCGTTCTCGGGGCGTGGCTCGTGGTATCGCCCTGGGTCCTGGGCATCGCTGCGCTGGCGGCGGCGAACGTCGTCATCGTCGGCTTGGTCGTCCTGGCGCTGGCCCTCTACGAGATCTGGGACACGCGCTGGCATTCGCCCCACCCGGCGTAGCGAGACACATAAGGCGAGAGCGCCTCTTGGTCGGAGGCGCTCTCGGATCGTCCTGCGTCAGCAGTTGAGACGAGCAGCGCTCAGGGGGAGTGACGATCAAAAATCGGATGCCGACACCGACGCGCCGCCGAAACTCGATCAGCGGAGCATCGACCCCGGGCCGTGCATACTTTGTTCATCGATGATCGGGTATATTCTCGCACTAAATGGCGACGCGGCATCATCGGATTGCGCTCACCGAGGCCGATGGAGGCGTCGTCTTCCATCGTCTGCCCGTTGCTGAGATCGCCGACCCGGACTTCCGGCTTCTGCTCGAATGGTGGCATGGCAAGCGCGGTGAGCGCGCGATGCCGGCACGCGCCGACCTCGATCCGAGCGAATTGAGGCACTTCCTCCATCGCCTGCTGATCATCGAGGTCTCGTACGACCCGCCGGATTTCCGCTACCGGCTCGCCGGCAGCCAGACCTACGATATCCACGGCGTCGAGCTGACCGGCCGTTCCGTCCTCGACATCAAGCCGCAGGGTCAGGGTCGGCTGCTATGGAACGACATGTGCGAGATGCTGGAGCGCAAGCAGCCGCAGCATGTCATGTTGCAGTTTACCAACCAGGAAGGCCACCCGAGGAGCTACCGCGTCCTGCGTCTGCCGCTATCGCGAGACGGTGATACGGTCGACCAAGTGCTCGTGCTGCAGGATTTCGGCGTCGCAAGTCACGAGCTGAAGGACATGTATAGAGAGCTCCTCCACCGCCCTTAGCAAGGCGACCGGCCGTTCCCTCAGCCCCTAAGCCGGATGGAGCAGGGCGCGCGTGATCGCCTCCCACTCGGCTTCGAGCGACGCGCTGGCGACTGGCCTGCCGGCGCGGCGATACCAGTAGCCCGCATTGGCGAGATCTCCCTCTTTGCGGTGGAGATAGGCATGCACCCAGGCGCCGGCCGCGTCATCCTGCGCCTGGGCGCACTCATGCGCCTTTTGCCAATCACCCTTGGCGTCCCACCACAGCGCCTGCAATGCCATGCCGAGCGCCGGCGGCGGCTGCTTCGCCGAGATCGAATCTCTGAGCGCCTTGCTGTCCATCGCATCTCAGCCCACGAAATAGAGCAGACCAAGCGAGAGTGCGCCGGCCGCCCAGCAATACCAGGCGAAGGGATCGAGCGCCTCGAAATCGTGCTTGCCGAAATAGCGCATCAAGAACGCAATGCTGAGATAGGCCGTAATGCCGGCAACAATCCCGGAGACGACGGCAAGGCCGACGAAGTTGCCGCCGGCCGCCGCTTCGCTATGCAGCAGCTTGGGCACCTGATGCACGCCGGCGGCGGCAATGATCGGCGTCGCGATGAGGAAGGAGAAACGCGCCGATTCGCGGTGGTGCAGTCCGGCGAGCAAACCGCCAACCATGGTGACACCGGAGCGCGAGATGCCCGGAATGAGAGCGGTGCATTGCCAAAGACCAATCATCACCGCGCCGCGCCAAGTGAGCTCGCTCAGCGCGCCATCCGCGGTGAAGCTATTTTGCCGGGCACTCTTCCGTCGCAGCCGCTCGGCGATGAAGAGGACAACGCCGTTGACGATCAGAAAGAGCGCCGCGATTACCGGTACGCCGAAAAGATCGCGCAGTTTCTCCGCGAAGGCGAGCCCGACGATGCCCGCCGGGATCGTCGCGACGATGATAAGGCCGAGAAGACGCAGCTCCTCGCCGCGCGAACGCTCGGTCGGCCGGCCGAGCACCGCAAGCAGCAGCTGGATCCAGTCGCGCCAAAAATAGACGAGAAGCGCCGCCGCCGTGCCGAGATGAAGCACGACGAGGAAGGGCAGAAAGCTCGGCGCGTGTTGGTCTAACTGCCAACCGAGGAGCGCCGGCAAGACCACGGCATGGCCAAGGCTGCTGACCGGAAAGAGTTCGGTGACGCCTTGCAGGATGGCGGTAAAGATCGCTTGGAAGGCGGTCATCAAGAACCTCTGAAAGAAGGGCTGTCAGCGCTGTCAGGCTCGGCTCAGCGCTTGACCTTGCAGGCTTTGTCGATGCCGGCGAGGACCTGGCCGAAGCCGGCGAGGGTGTAAGTGTCGGTGGTCGCGGTGCCGCGCGCCGAGCTCCCCTTGAGCACCGCCTGCTTGCCCTTGAGCATCGCCTCGACGATGGACTTGTCGGTCGCGGCATCCCGCGCCCAGGCGGTGTCGTCCTTGGTGAACAGACTGAACTTCTTGTCGCCGATATCGAGCTCGGCGGGACTGCCATCCTTGAAGGCGTAACCGGCGATGAAGCTGACGACGCTATTCGTCTTGTCCGACGTGTTGTGCGTCACCAGCAGATGCACGGGATCCCGCTTGGCGTTGGCAGGCTCGGTTTTGGCCGGATCGCCGACGATGTAGCAGATCTGCCCGCTCTTTTCCGGCGCGGTGTAGGCCGTCCAGCTCTGCGCCGCGGCCAGACGTTGCGGCTGCGTTGGCGCCGGTTGGGTCTGCGCCGGCTGTTTTGCGGGAGGTTTCGTTTGGCAAAGGGCCGGCAGCGCCAGGAGTGCGACTACTCCCAGCACCGCAGCGAAAGCGGTGCGATGCATGGCGCCACCATAGCCAGCCCGACCGAGCGTGCCAAGCGTCGTTGCATGGCTTCGGCGTGCGCGATGAGAGGCGGCTTTGCGGCACCCTTGCATCGCCGCAGCGACCTCGGCAAGGTGGCG
>WNGL01017437.1_pt1 | contig 12119 bp, 7 predicted proteins | sample 5400591 | NCBI WGS metagenome assembly WNGL01 (sample SAMN13153377, study PRJNA577476) | soil metagenome | isolation source: 80 cm soil or saprolite under Garry oak tree replicate 1 | place: USA:California | collected 2016-06-15
TGGCTCAGCCTGCAGCGTCGCCGACATGACCACGATCCGGAGATCGCCGCGCGCGCGCCATGCCTGGCGCGCCAGCGCCAGTCCGAGGTCCGCATGGATGCTGCGCTCGTGAAACTCGTCGAGGACGATCGTGTGGAAGGCTCCGAGAAGTGGATCCTGCTGCAGGCGGGCGGTCAGGATGCCCTCGGTGGCGAACAGGACGCGCGTGCCCCCCGAGAACGTCCGTTCGAAGCGCACGTGCCACCCGACCTCGTCACCGATCGTCCAGCCCTGCTCGGCGGCGATCCGCCTCGCCATCGATCGCGCCGCCACCCGGCGCGGCTGCAGGACGACGACAGGACCGTCGACAGCGAGCGCGGGCGGCACGCGGCTCGTCTTTCCCGCGCCGGGCGCCGCCGACACGATCAGTGCCCGCCGGCCTCGAACGGCCGCCACAATGTCGGGAATGTAGTCGTCGATGGGAAGCGGAACGATTGGCAGCCTCTCGCCCGGTAAGGTACAACACTACGATGCATGCACTCCTGAGCGTCGCAATCGCCCTTCTTTCCGCCCAGTCGCGGGACACCGCCTTCCACGTCGGCACAGCGGCATCGCCGCGCGGCCAGGTGGCTCGGGGCGCCATCGACGTGCCCGCCGGGGTCGACGCGGCACTGACGATTCCGGTCGCGGTCGTCAATGGCGAGAAACCCGGTCCTGTGCTCGCCATCGTGTCCGGCGCGCACGGCACGGAGTACGCATCGATCATTGCCGTCGAACGGCTGATTCAGCGTCTCGACCCACATGCGATCAGCGGCACCGTCATCCTCGTACCGCTCATCAACGTTCCCTCCTTCGAGCAGAAGATCGCGCACGTCAATCCTGTCGACGGCAAGAGCATGAATCGCTTTTATCCCGGCAGGGCGGACGGGACGCAGACCGAGCGCGCCGCGCTGGCGGTCACCCGGGAGGTCGTCGACAAAAGCGATCACCTGATCGATCTGCACGGCGGCGACCTCGACGAGAGCCTGCGGCCTTATTCGTACTGGACGAAGACCGGCAACGAGCGGCAGGACGCACTCTCGCGCGAGATGCTCCTTGCCTTCGGTCTCGACACCATCATCATCGCCGCCGATCGACCGAAGGATCCGGCTGCATCGCGGTACCTCGAGAACACCGCGTCCACACGGGGCAAGGCGTCGTTCGCCGCTGAGGCCGGCCACGCCGGCACGGTGGAGACAGACGATGTGAACCTGCTGGTTGATGGATGCCTGTCGGTGATGCGCTATCTGAAGATGATGGACGGCGAGCCGAAGACGATAGACGCGCCGGTGTGGATCGAGCGCGTCGCCGGCATCACCAGTGAGGTGAACGGCATCTTCTATCCGCTCGTGAAACGGGGCTCATACGTGCAGAAAGGCATGAAGGTCGGGTACATCACCGACTATCTGGGCAGAACGCTTCTCGACGCCAAGGCGCCCGAAAGCGGCATTGTTCTCTTCATCAGAGCCGTGCCGTCGATGACAAAGGGGGAAACCATCGCGAATATCGGCGTCCCCGCACGGTGAAGCACTGTGGAGCTCGCGAGTGGGACGTCGAACCCGTCCGCGAGGCGGCACGTCTAAGTGTTGGATCGGGGGTTTCACGATGACGACGTTGCTGCAGGATGTGCGCTTCGCTCGACGGCTGCTGTGGAAGGATCGCGGATTCACCGTCACCGCCGCGCTGACGCTGGCGGTGTGCATTGGCGCCAATGCCGCGATTTTCGCGGTGGTGAACTCGGTCCTGCTCCAGCCTCTTCCCGTTGCACACGCCGAGCAGCTCGTTTACATGTACAACGCGTATCCGGGCGCGGGGTCGGCGGCGTTCGGAAGTACGGGAGTGCCCGACTACTACGATCGCCTGCGCGAGACGACGGTATTTCAGGAACAGGCCCTGTACAACACACGGGGCGTCACACTCGGCGGCAACGCCGAGCCGCAGCGCATCGTCGCAATGATCGCGACGCCCTCCCTGCTGCGCTTGCTGCAGGTTTCGCCGATTCGCGGCCGCGTGTTTTCAGCCGAGGAAGGCGAAGTCGGAAACACGCACAAAGCCGTGCTGACGTACCCGGCCTGGCAGCAATGGTTCGGCGGCCAGGATGCCGTCGGGCGCGACGTGCGCATCAATGGCGAGCCGTACACCGTCGTCGGCGTCCTGCCGAAGGGGTTCGTCTTCCTCGACGCGGACGTGAAGGTCTGGCTGCCCGTCGCGTTCAGGGCGGCGGACAAGGCGGACGATCAACGCCACAGCAACAACTGGTCGTACCTGGCGCGCCTCAAACCTGGCGCCACCGTGGAACAGGCACGGCAGCAGATCGATGCGCTCAACGCGCGCAACCTGGATCGCTTTCCGAACCTGAAGCAGATCCTCATCAACGCCGGCTTCCATACCGTCGTCGAACCGTTGCAGGCGCATCTGGTCCGCGACGTGCGGAGCACGCTGTTCCTGCTGTGGGGCGGCGTGGTTTTCGTGCTGCTCGTCGGCGCCGTGAACGTCACGAACCTCATGCTCGTGCGATCCAGCGCGCGCATGAAAGAACTGGCCACGCGTCATGCGCTCGGCGCGAGTCTCATTCGGATCACACGGCAATTGATGACCGAAACGCTGCTCCTCGCCACAGCTGGCGGCATCGCCGGCCTCGGCCTTGGCTACACCGGCGTCCGCGCGCTCGCGCGGTTCGGTCTGGACGCCACGCCTCAAGGCACCCAGATCGCGATCGACGCCACCGTTGTCGCGTTTACCTTCGGGCTCTCCGTGGCGCTCGCGCTGCTGATTGGCGCCATTCCCGTGCTGGGCCTCCGCCACATGAATCTCAGCCAGGCGTTTCGCGAAGAGGGGCGCTCCGGCACCGCCAGCCGCGGCGCGCGCGTCACACGGCGCGTGCTCGTGGCCGCGCAGATTGCCTTCGCCTTCATGCTCCTCATCGGGGCGGGTCTGCTGCTCTCGAGTTTTCAGCGCGTGCTCGCGGTGAAGCCGGGGTTCGAGCCCAATCACGTACTCACCGGTATCGTCAGTCCGCCGGCGTCGCGATACAAAGAGGATGTGTCCCTTGTGACGTTCTGGACGCGGCTGGTCGGTGCCGTGCAGGCGCTGCCGGGCGTGCAGGCGGCAGGCATTACGACCAATCTGCCGTTTGAGGGGAACTATAGCGACAGCGTGATCCTGGCCGAGGGATACACAATGTCGCCGGGCGAGTCGTTGATCTCGCCCTACAGGGTGTCGACGTCGGCCGGCTATTTCCAGGCGATGGGGATTCCGCTGAAGCGGGGCCGCGTGTTTACCGCGTCCGACGATGACCACGCCCCGAAGGTGACCGTGATCGACGAGCGGCTCGCCGCGCGATTCTGGAAGGGGACGGATCCCATCGGACGGAGGCTCTGGAAACCCGAGTCGCCCGAGGAGCTCACGAAGGGACCGAGTTCCGAGAGCCACTTCTACACCGTCATCGGCGTCGTCGGTAACGTTCGCGTCACCGGGCTCACCGAAAAAGAGCCGGTCGGGATGTACTACTTTCCATTCGCGCAGAGTCCCGGTCGCGGCATGACGCTCGTCGTGCGTTCTGCCGGGGATCCCTCGACGCTCACAAGCTCGATCCGACAGCAGATTAGCGCCATCGATCCCGAGCTGCCGTTCTTCTCGGTCCGGCCGATGCAGCAGTGGATCGAAGCGTCGCTGGTGAACCGCCGCACGCCGATGATGCTGGCGTCGCTGTTCGGCGGCATCGCGTTGTTCCTGGCCGCGATCGGCATCTACGGCGTGCTCGCGTATCAGGTCGCGCAGCGGCAGAAGGAGATCGGGATCCGGCTGGCGCTCGGCAGCGATGGACGCCGGGTCTTCGGGTTGATCGTGTCGGAAGGGTTGTGGCTGCTCGCGGTGGGCGTCGGCGTTGGACTTGCCGGTGCATTTGCAATCCGCCGCGCCATGCAGACGCAGCTGTTCGGCGTGCAGCCGATGGATCCGGTGGTGCTCTCGCTGGTCGGCATCCTCCTGAGCGTCGTCGCGCTCCTGGCCTGCGCCCTGCCCGCGCGCCGCGCCTCCCGGATCGATCCACTGATCGCGCTGAGCGAGCAATAGCGACGGCCCACGCGGCCTTAGTGATCTTTGTGATTCAACCGTCTGACCGTTAGACTTCGATCGTGGCCCTCGAGACGGTCTTCCTGGATGCGGGCGGCGTGCTTCTCCATCCGAACTGGTGGCGGGTCGCCGACGCGCTGAAACTCGCCCATGCGGGTATCCCGCGCTCCGACGCGACGGCCGCGGCTCTCGAAACCCTGCACCGCTATCACACGGCAAGCAATCTCTGGGAGTACGTTCCGCCGCACGTCGTCCCTGCGCTGCAGGCGATGCGGGCGCGCGGCTTGAGGCTCGTCGTCGTGTCGAACGCAAACGGGACGCTCCGCGCGCACATGGAGCGACTCGCACTGACCGCGCAATTCGACTGCATCCTCGATTCGGCTGACGAGGGCGTGGAAAAGCCCGACGCACGGTTTTTCGATATCGCGATCGAGCGCAGCGGCGCGCGCCGCGAGACCACCATCCACGTCGGTGACCTGTATTACGTGGACGTGATGGGCGCGCGGAATGCAGGCCTGCGCGGCGTCCTGCTCGACGAGGCGGATCTGCGCCCCGATGCCGATTGCCCGCGCGTACGCTCACTGGGGGAGCTGGTGGGAAAGATCGCCAGCGGAGAGTTCGACTCGAGCGAGGATCTGAAGTTCTAAAGTTCTAGGGTTCCAAGGTGACGCGCGCGTTGGTCGAGAAATCGACAAGTTCCCCAAAAAGTCTACGGTTGAGCAATCCTGTTGCGGATCGCGTAACGCACGAGATCGCTGACCGAACGGAGGCGCAGTTTCCGCATGATGTTCGCGCGGTGAGCCTCGATCGTTTTCACACTGATGCCGAGCGTTGACGCCGCTTCCTTATTCCTTTTGCCCTCCGCGAGCAGTTGCATGATCTCGCGCTCACGCGCCGTGACCGCATCGTGCGCCACACCGTCGTCGCGTGTGTCTGTTCGACGCAAGTAGTCGTCCAGGACGAATTCCGTCACCCTCGATGCCAGAAACGGCTTGTGCTGGCGCAAGCTCTCGACCGCCGCGATCAAGCTCTCGTCGGCATCCGATTTCAGGACGTAGCCACGAGCGCCGGCCTGCAGAACGTCGCGCGCGAGCTCCTCGGAATGATGCATCGTGAGCACGAGAATCTCGGTGCGCGGCGAATCTTTCAGGATCTGACGCGTCGCATCGAGGCCGTTCAGCTCCGGCAGGCTCAGATCCATGACGACGACGTCGGGCCGAAGTCGCAGGCTTTGTGCCACCGCGTCGCGTCCGGTCGTCGCTTCGCCGCACACCTCCCAGCCCTCGTGGCTTTCGAGTAGCGATCGGACGCCTCGACGCACGACCGCATGATCGTCGACGACGAGGATGCGCAAGGCGGTCATGGGGCGTCCGGCGAAAGCGGTATTTCGGCGCTCACCGTCGTCCCTCGATCGCTCGACTCGATGTCGAGCGTGCCTCCGAGCTGCTGCAGTCGCTGGCGCATTCCGGCGACGCCAACCCCCAGCGCGTCTCCGCCAGTCGGCAGTTGGGCGATCAGGTCCGACGGCATGCCACGGCCGCGGTCCTCGATCGCGAGGGTCAGTCGATGTCCGTCGACGCGCAGGCGAATCAACGCGGTCGGACTTTCAGCGTGATGGTGAATGTTGATCAACGCCTCTTGCACGACCCGGAACAGCGTCGTCTCCACCTCCCGCGGCAGGCGCTCGAACGTCGACGGGAGATCGAGGTCGACCTTGATACCGCTTCGTTCCGCAAATCCCGACGCGTACCACCGTAACGCCGAAAGGAGTCCGGCTTCGTCGAGAAACGGCGGATGTAGAAGGTACGACAGCGTGCGAATGCCGGTCATCGACCGTTCGGCCAGGTCGATGCTTTCCGTGAGAGCCGCGCGGTCCGGATCAGACACTCCCACGCCTGTTCGGGTGAGGCGGGCGAGGTGCATCTTCAATGCGGCGAGATCCTGAGCGGTGGTTTCGTGCAGCACCTGGGCGATGCGCCGGCGCTCGTCGTCCTGCGCGCTCATCAGGCGCCCGGTCAGCGCGCGCATCTGCTTGAGAGCATCATTCCGCTCGTGTTCCGCCGTGGTACGTGCAGAAATATCTTCGTTCACGATCACGGCTCCAGTGATGTTGTTATTCGCGCCGCGGATCGGTGCGGCAGAGTTTTGGATGACTTTCCGGACCCCGTCGAACGCCTCGATGTCCACGGCTTGGTTGACGGAGGTTTCGCCATTGACGCGTGCACGCACCGATGCCCACTCTTCCGGCGCGACTCTCTTTCCCGTGTCATGCCACCACGCCTTGCTCCTGGCATACCGCTCAGGCCCGGAACGTATCAAGTCGCCCCAGATGTGCCGGGAGGCGGGATTGCTGAGGATGATGTCGCCGGCGATATCAACAACCGCGACACCGACAGGGAGCGTGTCAAGCACCAGCCGCAAGAGCCGCTCGCTTTGCGTCAGCGCCTCCTCGGCGCGTTTCCGAGCGCTGATGTCGCACGTGATCCCCAGCACACACTCCTCGCCGAGGATCTGGATGCGTGCCATCCACACGAGCAGGTTCAGGATGCCCCCGGACTTGGTTCGCGCTCTTGCCTCGAAGTCCCGGGCGGTCCCGTGCTCGTTCAGCAATCGCAATAACTCCACTCGGTGCGACGGATCGGCCCAGAGGCCAAGGCCGAGGGCCGTTTCTCCCACCGCCTCCGCGCGCGAATACCCGAACATCGTCACGAACGTGTCGTTGACGTACAGGAATCGTCCATCCCCAAATCGGTGAATTGTCATGCATGCGGGGCTGGAATAGAACGCGGTCGAGAATCGGCGCTCGCTTTCGCGCAGGCCTTCTTCCGTGAGATGCCGCTCGACGGCAATGCTCGCCAGATGCGTGGCGCGATCGACGAGGCGAAGCTGCCCTTCGTCCGGACGTCGCGGCTCGTGGCTGAACACGGCAAACGTGCCGAGAGTGTCGCCATGCTTCGATAAGAACGGCGTGGACCAGGCGCCGGCAATGCGCGAGACGCGCGCGGCGTCGCGCCACAGCGCGAAGAGCGGACTCGCGGCCACGTCCGCGACGATCACCTGTTCGCGCCCGTTCACCGCGGCGCCACAGGCGCCGTTGGTTGGCGTCGCCGCGAATGACCTCGTGGCTTCATGCCACGCCTCGGGCACCTCGGGGCCGGCGAAGAACGTCATCCGCCTGCGGTCGCGATCGAGCAGGTATACCGACGACATCAGCCCCGATTCCTCGTCGATCACGCGGCACAGGGCGGCGAGTACGTCGTGCAGTCCGGCGCCGGTCGCAATCAGCTCGAGGACATGACGCTCTCCCGTCAGAAAGGTCCCGCTCTGAGAAGTGTCAGCGATGGGCGGCTGGGTCACCGTGCTACCTCAGGCTCAGCGGTGGGCGCTTCGCCTCTCACCATACACCTATGCCGAGCCGGGTCAATGAGGATTGTCCTTAGAACGCCTTAGGTAATTTTCGCTCGCGAATTACACAGTCGCACCGATGGCGGCGCACGTGTCAATGACTTCAAATGATGGAGACGCCGCGTCTCCCGCCCGCGGGCTGGGATCTCTATGCCCGCCGAAGCCATGGACCTCTATCGCGAATTGCTCGACCGCCTCGGCGCTCTCGTCTGGGAAAGTGATCCGGACCCACGGAGGTTCGTCGGCCTCGACACCGTCCATCCCGAAGACCGCCCCCGTGTGCGAGCGGCCTGCGCCCGTGCGATCGAAAACTGTACCGACGATCGAGTTGAGTATCGCGTTCTCACACCCGACGGTCGCACACGGTGGATCCGCAACTCCTTTCGTGCTGTCTGTCAGAATGGTCGCGCGCGCCGGCTCGTCGGCGCAATGCTGGATGTCACTGATTCGCACGGACTGCAGCAGCGCGAGGGCTACTACCGAGCAATGGTCGATAACAGTGTTGACGCCATCGCTCTGCTCAATCGCGACGGCACGATTCGCTTCGTGACGGCATCGGTCGAGCGCCTCACCGGGTTTATCCCCGACGAACTTGTTGGCAGCCAGGCATTCGACCGGATTCATCCCGATGACCGCGCGTCCGTCAGCGACGCGTTTGGACGCGCGCTTGAACAGCCAGGTCTGCCGATCTCCGTCGAATACCGCGGCCAACACAAAGATGGATCCTGGCGTCATCGAAAGGTCGTGGGCGTCAATCGACTCGACGATCCGGCCGTGGCCGCTGTCGTCGTCAACTATCGGGATACGACCGCGCACGAGGCAGCCGAGGCAGCGCTCCTCGAGCGCGAACGTGTTTACGAGGCGACATTCGATGAGGCGTTGATCGGCCTTGCGCAAACGAGCCTGGAGGGTCGTTTCCTTCTCGTGAACCGCCGCCTCTGTGATCTGCTCGGCTACACACCCGAAGAGCTGAGAGCCCTCGATTTCATGGCGATCTCGCACGCTGACGAGACCGCACAGGATGTCGACGCGAAGGAACGCTTGATCGCGGGCACTCTCGATCGGCATACGCGTGAAAAACGGTATCGTCGAAAAGACGGCAGCTTCATCTGGGCGAGTTTGACCGTGAGCCTCCACCGCCACGTCAGCGGAGACCCGAGCTATTTCATTGCGACGCTCGAGGACATCACCGAGCGAAAGCGCGCCGAGGAGGAGGCCCGACAGCTTCACAAGATGGAGGCCATCGGGAGACTCGCCGGTGGCATCGCACACGACTTCAACAACCTCCTCACAGCGATTGTCGGGTACGCCGACCTCGCGCTGAATCAATTGGGCGCCGACGATCCCGTGTCCCGGGACATCCAGGAGATTCGCGTGGCCGGCCAGAGTGCGGCCTCGCTGACGCGGCAGTTGCTCGCCTTCAGTCGCAAACAGATGCTGCAGCCGGAGGTTCTCGACCTGAACGTGGTCGTCACGCGCCTGAGTGGGTTGCTCAGGCGGTTGATCGCCGAGCATATCCGTCTCGAATGGAAGCCGCAGATAGCGCTCAATCGCGTCAGGGCCGACCCCGGGCAAATCGAACAGGTCATTCTGAATCTCGCGCTCAACGCCCGCGACGCGATGCCGCGCGGCGGCACCCTTTCAATCGAGACGGCCAATGTCGAACTCGACGCGGCGTACGCGGCGGACCATCCAGGCGCGACGACCGGCAAGCACGTCATGCTCGCCATCAGCGACACCGGCATCGGAATGGACCGCGCGGTTCAGGACCACGTGTTCGAACCGTTCTATACGACCAAGGAGCCAGGCAAGGGCACGGGGCTCGGCCTAGCCACCGTCTACGGCATCGTGAAACAGAGCGGCGGCTCGATCTTCGTCTATAGCGAACCAGCGCGTGGCACGACATTCAAGATCTTCCTGCCGTGCTCCGACCTCGCGGCGGAGGTTGTTCCCGCGCAGCCCCACACGGCGCGAGCGTTCGTCGGCAACGAGACGATTCTGCTCGTGGAAGATCAGCCGGAGGTCCGTGCGGTGGCGCGCGCGGCGTTGACGCGTCACGGATACACGGTGCTCGAGGCGAATCAGGGTGAGGAGGCATTACAGATTGAACAAAACCATCACGAACGCATTCACCTCCTCCTGACCGACGTCGTAATGCCCGCCATGAGCGGGCGAGAGCTGGCGCAGCGGCTGCTCCAGCGGCGTCCCGACGTCCGTGTGCTCTATGCCTCTGGTTACACAGACGACGCCATTCTTCATCACGGCGTGATTGAGTCGGGTGTGGCCTTTATCCAGAAACCGTTTTCGCCAACCAGCCTGCTTCGCAAAGTGCGTGAAGTGCTGGAAGGGCATAAATGACCCTCACGCCAGCACGTCATCCCAGAGCCGCAGCCCAATTCGCGTGGCAACATCTGTCACGGGATGCCACTCCGAAGAACAAAGAGAATGCCGGTCAGACACGCGCTCCTATAGGCGTCGCGAAGCGGCGAGGCTTTGTGACGCGCTCTGAAAGTTCGAGGGTTCGAGAGATCGAGAGATCGAGAGATCCTAGAGGCTTTCACGTCCTCGGGTTCTGATCGCCATCGGGACTTCGCGAACCGCGAACCCTAGAACCCTAGAACTCTAGAACCTTAGAACCTTATTAGCCCCTCCCCCTCCAGCTGTCCTTCAACGTCACTGTCCGATTGAACACAGGACGGCCCGGGGCAGTGTCCTTGTCGACGCAGAAGTATCCGAGCCGCTCGAACTGCAGGCGCGTGCCGGCGGGAGCCGCGGCCGCGGCGGGCTCGACCTGTGCGTCGCGCACAGTTTCGAGCGACTGCGGATTGAGCGCCGTGCGGTAGTCGTCGAGCTTGCCTGGCTCCTCGACGCTGAAGAGCCGATCGTACAGCCGGACCTCGGCCTGCACAGCGTGCGCGGCCGAGACCCAGTGCAGCGTCGATTTCACCTTCCGTCCGTCCGGAGCGTCGCCGCCGCGCGTCGCGGGATCGTACGTGCAGCGCAGCTCAACGACGTCGCCGGTTGCGGGATCCTTCACGACCCCGGTGCACGTAATGAAATACGCGCACCGGAGGCGGACCTCGCGGCCCGGCGCGAGCCGAAAGAATTTCTTCGGCGGATCCTCACGGAAGTCGTCCCGATCGAGATAGAGCACTCCCGAAAAGAGAACCCTTCGCGTACCAGCCTCGGCATCCTCCGGATTGTTGACGACGTCGATTTCTTCGGTCTTCCCCTCCGGATAGTTCTCGATGACGACGCGCAGGGGCCGGAGCACGCCCATCACGCGCGAGACCCGTTTGTTCAGATCCTCGCGGACGGCGTGTTCGAGGAGCGCGACATCGACGATGTTTTCACGCTTGGCGACCCCGATGCGATCGCAGAAGGCGCGAATGGCCTCGGGCGAGTAGCCGCGGCGGCGCATGGCCACGATCGTCGGCATGCGTGGATCGTCCCAGCCGCTCACGTGCCGCTCCTGGACCAGCTCGAGCAACATGCGCTTGCTCATGATGGTGTAGCTCAGATTCAGCCGCGCGAATTCGATCTGGCGCGGGGTCGCGGGCACCGGCAGATTCTCGATCAGCCAGTCGTAGAGTGGCCGATGGTCCTCGAACTCGAGCGTGCAGAGCGAGTGCGTGATGTGCTCGATCGCGTCGGACGGCGGGTGCGCCATGTCGTACATCGGATAGATGCACCACGCATCGCCCGTGCGATGGTGGTGCGCCCGCCTGATCCGATACAGGACCGGATCGCGCATGTTGATGTTCGGCGACGCCATGTCGATCTTCGCGCGCAGCACGTGAGCGCCGTCGGGGAATTCGCCGGCGCGCATCCGGGTGAACAGATCGAGGTTCTCGTCGATTGAGCGCGTCCGGTACGGGCTGTCGACGCCGGGCTCGGTGAGCGTGCCACGCCTCCGGCGAATCTCGTCAGCGTCCTGGCTGTCGACGTAGGCGAGGCCTCGCGCGATCAGGTGCACCGCGTAGTCGTACAGCTGCTCGAAATAGTCCGAGGCGAAGTACAGGCCCTCCCACTCGAACCCGAGCCAGCGGACATCTTCCTCGATGGACTCGACATACTCGACGTCTTCTTTCGTCGGGTTCGTGTCGTCGAAGCGAAGGTTGCAGGAGCCGCCGAAGTCGCGCGCGACGCCGAAGTTGAGGCAGATCGACTTCGCGTGGCCGACGTGAAGATAGCCGTTTGGCTCGGGCGGAAACCGCGTGGCGATACGTCCGCCGTTGCGGCCTGCGGCCTGGTCCTCGGAGACGATGGTCCGGATGAAGTCGAGCAACTCTTGATTATAGTCTGAACGTGCTGCGCTTCCGGCTCTCGGCGGCCGCGGCGGCGACCGCCGCCATCGCATGGATGCCGGCGCCGCCGGTTGTCGTCTCGGGACTCGATCCCGCCGGGTTCGATCGGACCGTCGCTCCTGAGGATGACCTCTACCGGCACGTCAACGGCGGGTGGCTCGCGCGGGCGGCGGTGCCGGTCGACCGCGTCACCTACGGCGCGTTCGATGAGATCGCCGATCGCACTGACCTGGACCTGCGCTCGATTATCGAAGGGGTCTCGGCGCGCCCGAACCGTCCGCGCGGTTCGACTCTCCAGCAAATCGCAGACTTGTA
>WNGL01023600.1_pt1 | contig 12117 bp, 10 predicted proteins | sample 5400591 | NCBI WGS metagenome assembly WNGL01 (sample SAMN13153377, study PRJNA577476) | soil metagenome | isolation source: 80 cm soil or saprolite under Garry oak tree replicate 1 | place: USA:California | collected 2016-06-15
TGGTTGCCAGCGCGGGGCTTACGTGGCGCAGCAGGTAACCGTAGGCGCTGAAGGCCACCAATGAACCAAAGACGACCAGGTAGACTATGGCCCATAGCGACTGGCTGATGGTCAGGTTTGGCGTTCCCTCCCTGGTTACCATGCTCAAGAGAATGAGCACAACGCCGCCTACCAGCATTTGCGCTGAGCTGGACATCAGTCCCGCGGGCAGCGAGATATGCTGGCTCCATGCCGAACCAAGCGCCCAGAATATGGGGGCGAGGAGCAATGCTATGGCTCCCATGGGATTGGCCCAGACACCATTGCCGAAGTTTAAAAGCAAAACGCCTGAGAAGCCTAAGCCCAGTCCGAACCACTCGATGCGCGTAGGCCAGCGTCCCCAGAGGCCGGCGAAGAGTGCCGTCCAGAGAGGTACGGCGGCGATGCCTACCGAAGCCAGTCCTGTTGATACCCACTGCTCAGCGAAGGCAACACCACCGTTGCCTCCTGCCAGTAAGAGCGTACCGATGATGGCCGCCCCAATCCATTGTTTCCTGGTAGGCGCGCGATTGCCTCGCACACGCAAAATCAAAAAAAGAATGCTTCCCGCCATCAAGAAGCGAATGCCGGCCATAAGAAAAGGTGGGAAGCCGAGCAATGCAATACGCATAGCAAGGTATGTCGAGCCCCAGATTATATAGAGGGCGAGTAGGGAGAGCAGGATCAGAAAACGATTGCCGCGAGGCTCCCTGGAAGTATCTTTGGCCGTTGCCAGTCCGTTTCTTAAAGGTTCCCCCTGTGCGATGGCAGCCGGTACGCTATGAAAGCTCTGTTGCATGAATTCCCTATGAGTCTAGAAAAGAAAGAGAGGAGGGACACGGGTATATCCCGCTCCCTCCAAAAGTATAAGAGGCGACCATTCGCTAGTGAAAACCATACCACTGTTGTCTGCGCAGCCATTCAAGGCTGTTGATGCCGTCTAAACTATCGAAGCCCCAGCGTAAGGCTGACATATCAAGAGCAATGATCATAAGCAAGATGATGAGAAGTGCCATCACATGCCCTCCTTCGATCCCTCTCGTGAAGGACCCTTGTGCTTATATGAACTCAATATACATCGGAACATATTACTATATAAAATATAGTAACACATGAAATGTTCTATTACTACAGCCAAGTTGCTCTATAATGCACGCGATTGACTCTCTCCGTCCGTAGGGGCGATGCCTTGGCTCGCCCTCCCAATAACTGATAATATGATAGGATAGTAAGATGATGAATGCTATCTGATTCTTGCGCTGAAACTTTCGCGCGAGAATCTCGTTGAACCAGGAGAGGCTATGTCCAAAGCTGAACGTTTGAAATCCGATATTGATGAGCTGGTACCCGATATGGTGGCCTTGCGCCGCGACCTGCACGAACACCCTGAACTTGCCTTTGAAGAGGTGCGCACCTCCGGAATTGTGGCGCAGCGTCTTCGTTCGCTTGGCCTGGAAGTGCAGACAGGCGTCGCCAAAACGGGTGTAGTGGGCCTGTTACGCGGAAGCGCGAGCCAACCAGGCGCCAAAACGATCGCCATTCGCGCCGATATGGATGCCCTTCCCATTTATGAGCTGAATGAGATCGACTATCGTTCCACCATCGATGGCAAGATGCACGCCTGCGGTCACGATGGGCATACCTCTATTGCGCTGGCCGTAGCTGATATCTTGAGCAAACGCCGGGCAGAACTCACCGGCAATGTGAAATTTATCTTTCAACCCGCCGAGGAGGCTATAGGCGGAGCAGAACCGATGGTGAAGGAAGGAGCGATGGAGGGGGTCGACGGCATCATTGGCCTGCACCTGATCAGTGACTATCCGACGGGCCGCGTCGGTGTGCGCTCAGGCACAATCTTTGCCAGCGCCGACAAGTTTGTCTTGACTGTGCGCGGCAAGGGTGGCCATGCCGCAATGCCGGAGACAACGGTTGACCCCATTGTGGTTGCGGCATACATCATCACTGCGCTGCAAACGCTGATCAGCCGTGAGACTTCGCCCTTCAGCCCCGCTGTCATTACCATTGGCAAGGTGGAAGCTGGCACGGCCTTTAATATTATTCCCGAAACGGCGGAATTGCACGGCACAATGCGCGCCTTTAGCGCGGAACATCGTGAGAAGATGTTGCGTCGTATTCGCGAAGTGGCATTGGGCGTGGCCAGCGCCATGGGGGCCAGTTGCGATGTCAGAGTCATTGGTGGCTGTCCACCTTGCACCAATGATGCCTCGATGACAGAGGTGGTACAGTTGGCAGCGGTCGCATCTGTAGGGAAGGAAAAAGTCGATAATGGTGAAGAAGTGATGACCACCGGCAGCGACGATATGGCCGCTTTCCTCAACGCGGTTCCTGGCTGCTACTTCATTGTAGGAGCGAAGAATGAGGCAAAAGGCGCGGCGTACCCACATCACCATCCACGTTTCAACGTAGACGAAGATGCTATGCCTGTTGGGGTCGAGGTTTTGACCAGGGCAGCGCTGGATTTTCTCAAGTAGCAATAACATATGGAACGAGCCTGGCGGAGGGTGGAAAACCACCCTCCGCCAGGCTCGTTCCATATTCACTACCCTAAAACTGTATCCACCTGTTCGAGCAATTTCTGGCTATTGGCGAAACCGTAATTGACCGCGCGAGCGCGGCCTGCAGCGTCTAACAAGACGGTGGTCGGCACTGTAAGCACGCGATAACGCTGCGTCAGTGCAGGCTCATTTGGCGCGTCGACTTCCACTATCGAGACCTGTTCTCCGTAGGCTTCCACAATTCGTTGGAGCGCGGGCGCCTGGAGTTGGTGACACTGGCTACAATCGGCGCTGCTGAAGGCCAGGATACGCACAGGCGAAATGCTGTTGGGAGATTCCCTCTTCTCTTCTACTGCAAAAGCGGATCCTAGTGGGGCGGTAAGCGCGCGATAGCGCTGCGTTTCGACGAAGCGCCGTCCTGACCAGACGAGCAGCCAGGATACCAGGCCGAGCAGGAGAAGAACGCTTGAGCGTACAAGAACTTCTGGCATCGCGCTCACACGCCTCTCCAATGAAAGCTGCCCTCGTAGCGCACGCGCGGCAACAGGCCGGTGCGTCCCAGGTGATAATATACAAAGCAGCCAGCGCAGAATCCAACCGTCAGGTTGATACCGGCCAGCACAAAAACAATCAGATCAAGTCCCCAACCAACAGCCGTCGCGTTCGTCAAGTAGAGGACAAGTGTTGCGGCAATAAGAAAGGTTGCGCCGACACCCTGGGCGAAGCGGTGTGGAGCTGGATCATCCTCGACAATGCGCGGCTTCAATATGCGCAGCGGAATCGCAACTCCGGTATAGACCAGGCGGAAGAGGCTCACAGAGGGTGACAGTACACTCAGGGCCATGATTAGCGCGGTAAGCGGGACGATAATTGGCAGGTTCAAGAGAAAGGCCAGGCCGGTAAGTAGAACGACACAGGCCTGCGAGAATTTGGCCAGGTGGGTGTCTACACGAGGAATACTCGTTGCGGCGGAGGGTGAGTTGGCTTCCAAGATGTTCTATCTCCTTCTAGAGCCACAGAAGGACCTCTTTGTCCCCATAGCTTACTGTTGATAGCTTTGGTCAGCCAAAGTGGACTTATTCTATCAACAAACTTAACTACCATTAATTGTAGTATCCAGGTGGGGTGTATGTCAAGGAGTAGGGGCGCAATGAATTGCGCCCGCCTGGGGAGGGGTTTGGGTTACCAATCATCCAGGACGATACAAATCTGTAGGGGCCGATTTATCGTGCCCTGAAGCAAGCTTTGTTACATTCCCATAAGCTCGGAGCGTTTATCGCGCAAGAACTGGGCAATCGCTGCTGGATTATCCCTCTCCAGCGCCATTTTCTTCAAGTCCGAGAGCACCATGCTCCATTGTTCTTTGGCCGGCAGATAGCGATTATCGCGGCTGACGAGATCTTCGAAGATGCGGCGCTCCAATTCGTGCCAGGCTGAGCGGTCGCGTCCATCTATGTCGTCGCCTTCAGGGATATAATCCTGGTCGTTGGTATTATTGTCAACGCGCGCGTAGAGGGGACGGAAATAACTGTTGACCATCTCCTCCATACGGACTCTGTCGAGCGAACCGGCATCGAAGTTCAGTATGCCAATCAGTTGTATCTGGACGAGTGGACGCAAAGAATCATGCTCGTGTTTGTAGCTCTCACGCTTGCAGTAGTCTTCAAGGCGTGCATAGAGCGTTTCCGGCTCGGTCAAGCCATCCACGCGCAGTTCGTGACGCACGAAAGGACGGCGCTTGCTGACCAGGTGAGTGGCGCGGTGATAGCGCGCCGTTTTGTTGAGATCGATAATGCGTTCAGGCTCGTCGGTGTCAATTTCGACGAAATAGTAGCCGCGATCCTCCCACGCCGATTCTTCCGCGCCACAGGTCTCAGTCGAACCGGGGTTATACATCCAACCTTCAAATTCGTAGGGCTTATGAATATGGCCCAACGCCAGGTAATCGACGTGTGAGCGTAGTGGTTGAAACTGTGCCATGGCCGGTAACCCCTGGACGCGCGGGACTATGCCCTCTACGCCGGTGTGCATCATCAGGAGACGATACTCGATTCCAGCGGCCTCTTCCCCTGCGCAAGCGGCGGCCATAGCCTCGGCCAACCCCTCCATGCTGCGGTTGGTGGCCGCCCCCTGCCAGGGGAGGCCATAGACGCGCAAACGCCCGCCAACGAGATCGACGTGCGAACCGCGCATAGTATCTGACTGCCAGCGGCTTATCTGCGGCGCCCCATCGCGCATATACGGAGCGAGAAGCATGAGGTATTCCTGGTGGCACAAAAATTGTAGCCAGGAGGTGCCATCCCGGTAGTAGCTGCGGTCGTGGTTTCCCTCGATCGCAATGACGGGAACATGGCGCTCTTTGAGCTTCTTTAAGCCTTCAATGGCGTGGAGGAGTGTCTGGGCATCGATGGCGCGCTTATTAAACAGGTCTCCGGCAATGACCACAAAATCGACTTGTCGCTGTACCGCAACTTCCATGATATCCCAAAAAGCGCGGCTAAAATCGTTAAATCGTTCGCGCACACCGTACTGTTCGTAGCCGAGGTGCGTATCTGCTATGTGGATAAAAGAAGCTCGCATAATGTTCTCCAGGTGTGGGGTATCGCTAGCGGGTGTTTCCGTTCCGCCTGTTACGGCCATTGCAGCGGCCCGGTCATCCAGGCGCGAAATCCGGCGGCAAAGAGAACCAGGGCGGCGATACTGAAGATCAATACGTCCCGGCGCGGATTTTTGCCGCCGGTGGCATAGGTCAATGCTACGGGAATAGCCAGCGCCACGATGCCGCCATAGACGTAGTGCAGGTAATAGAGATCCGTGCCTGTGCCCGGCTTTTGACCAAGCAGTACCAGCGTGACGCCAAAAACTCCCTGCAAAAGGGCATCAATGGCCGTGAATATAAGCAAAATGCGCCAGGGCCGGTAAATAGCCTTCGTCTTCTTCATGAAAAAGAGTACAAATCCCCAGATACCTGCAACCAGGCTGGCAGCAAGTACCAGGAACAGATTGAAATAGTGTAGTTGAAGGATGACATCCAACATTGTGCTCTCCGGAGCCGCTTTTATGTGCGACGAATATAATCAAACAGTTCTTTTTCGCGTGTTAAAACCTGGAACAACTTGTGATCCAGGTGGATAAACCTACTATACCGTGTATAAGCAGGAAAGACAAGTGGGTCCGCTCGCACGTCCATAGTAGGGGCGATGCCTTGTGCTCGCCCTCGTCCCCTTGTCCTTGTCCTCGTCCCTTCCCTTGTCCTCGCCCCTTGTCCTCGTCCCTCGCCCTGTTACAGCCCCCATCTAGCCCCCATCCCAACGCTATTTTTCCCAAATTTATATGCTATGCTTAGCATAGCGTTTATTGTTGATGTATTTAGCGGAAATGACTCAGCAATATAACGCGAAGAAGCCCCATTGACTCCCTCTTGCCACTGGTAAGAGCGATGTGGGCACCAAGCGAAGCTCTCTGTTAGTTGTCTGTAGGGGCGATGGCTTGCCTCGCCCTGCAGGAAGGGAAACACCCTTTCAGATACCAGAGCGAAAAGGAGTTACCTTAATGGCTCGTGTCAAATTTGAGCACGTCTACAAGCGTTTCGGCAAAACCGAAATTGTCCGCGATATCAGCCTCGATATCCAGGACAAAGAGTTCCTCGTACTGGTCGGCCCCTCTGGTTGCGGCAAGAGCACCTGCCTGCGCATGGTCGCAGGGTTGGAGGAAGTCAGCGAAGGGGATATCTACATTGGCGACAGGATTGTCAATAGAGTTGATCCAAAGGATCGTGACATCGCCATGGTGTTCCAGAACTACGCCCTCTATCCCCACATGTCGGTCTACGACAATATGGCCTTTGGCCTCAAGTTACGCCATCTGCCCAACAACGACATTCAGAAGCGTGTCCAGGAAGCAGCCGACATCCTCGGCCTTGAGATGTTACTCAAACGCAAACCGAAAGAACTCTCGGGAGGGCAACGCCAGCGCGTCGCGCTGGGCCGCGCCCTGGTGCGTTCGGCACAAGTCTTCCTACTTGACGAACCGCTCTCCAACCTGGATGCGAAACTGCGTGTGCAGACCCGCGCCGAGATCGTCAAGATCCACCAGCGCGTCCAAACCACGTTCATCTACGTGACCCATGACCAGGTTGAGGCCATGACGATGGGGAGCCGTATCGCCGTGCTCAACGCTGGTATCATCCAGCATACGACCATCCCGCCAACCAGTTTGTCGCGGGCTTCATTGGCTCTCCAGCCATGAATTTCTTCGAAGATGTCAAAGTAACCAGCGATGGCGATAAGACCACGATCGTGATTGACGGCATAGGGCAGGTCGAGGCACCGCCACTCTACGCGGGCATTGTAAGAGAAGCTGCAGGCAAGAAACTTACCTTCGGCATACGCCCTGAGCACCTGGAGGATGTCGCGCTGCTTCCTCCAGAGGCCCAAGATCATTCCACTCTCGAAGCGCCCGTTGAAGTTGTGGAGCACCTTGGCAATGAGTTAATGGTGCATATGGTCGCCGCTGATAAAAATATCGTTGCGCGCCTCGACCCACATTCCAGCGCGCGCGCCGGTAGCGCTATCAGGCTGCATGTCGATACCGATAATATTCATCTCTTCGACTCGGAAACACGCGCGGCGTTCTTTTAACCCCCCTAGGGCGACCCTTGCGGTCGCCCAACTAGTCTACAACTGGAAAGGGTATTTCCTGGTAGAGGGCGCCGCCCAGACCTGCACGGTGTGGTCCCAACTGCCTGAGGCAATGTAGCGGCCGTTAGGGGACCAGGTCACCGCATCTACGGCATTGCTGTGTCCCCTGTAGGTAAAGATAGTAGCTCCTGTGTGTGCGTTCCAGATCTGCACGGTGTGGTCCCAACTGCCTGAAGCAATGTATTGACCGTTGGGAGACCAGGCCAGCGCGCTCACTTCATTGCTGTGTCCATTGTAGGTGAGGAAAAGCTTGCCCGTAAAGGCTTCCCAGATGCGCACCGTTTTGTCTCTGTTCCCGGCGGCGACGTAGCGTCCATCAGGAGACCAGGCCAGCGCCTCGATGATGCCTCCCGTATATTCGGGATACACGCCAACCGTGTATCCTGATTGTGCGTTCCAGATGCGCACTGTATTGTTCCTATCCCCCGAGGCAACGTATTGACCGTCGGGAGACCAGGCCACTGCGTCCAAAAATTCGCTGTGTCCTCTGTAAATGCGGATAGTCTCGCCCGTTTGAGCATACCAGACCTGCACAGTGTGATCCCAACTGCCCGAGGCAATATATTGACCGCCAGGAGCCCAGGCCAGAGCACTCACAGCATTGGTATGTCCCTCATAGATGGTCAGCAGAGAACCTGAAAAAGCATCCCAGACCCGCGCAGTGCCATCCCAACTGCCCGAGGCAATATATTTTCCATCTGGAGACCAGGCCAACGCACTTACGACATTCCTATGTCCTTTGTAAGTGGTGATGATCGCTCCGGTGTGTGCATCCCAGACCTGTACAGTCCCGTCCCAACTGCCCGAGGCAATGAATTGATTGTCAGGAGACCATGCCACTGCATCTACGTAATCACTGTGCCCTTGATAGGTGAAGAGTGTTGCCCCCAGCGGCAGCGAACTGGTGATGCTGGCAGTTAGCAACTGAAAGAGCAGCAGCGCGATCAGAATAAGACAGGCAACGAAGGCAACTGGAAGGGCCTTGCGCGGCGAGAATATGTTACGGCCACCAGCAGTTCTTCGCCTGCCAGGCAAGGAGACACGGGAAGCGCTGCCGCCATTCATCCTCTTCACAGCGTCTCTTTCTTCCTGATCCTGGATTGAAAGCTGAAATGTAGAAAGGCGAGGCAACGGCTTCAGCGCGGGAGGGGGCAACGCGCGCAGGCGGGAATCGAGAAAGTAATAGTCGTCCTGGGCCGCTTCACATGCAGAACAGGTTCGTATATGTGTATCAAGGTCTGCGCGATCAGCGGGCGAGAGATCCTCTCGTCTCAGTGCGATTTTCTCTGCCCAGGCGACGCAGGGTGGTTGGCTTCTCATCGGCCCCGCTTCCCTCCTCTTCTTGTAGTATCCGGCTCGTTCGCGAGCCGCCGGTAGATTTGTCGCAGCTCCTCTTTTCCTCGACTCACGTACTTGCCTATGCAGTTTTCCTTTATATCCAACAGTTCAGCTATTTGCCGTTGTGAGTACTCCTCTACAACATATAAGATAAGACATGGACGGTAGGTAGGAGAAACACGAGCAAGCGCGAGTTTCAGCAATTCTGTTTCCTCCACCTGTTCCTCTGGCCCCGCGATACTGGGTATCTCAGCCCTCAGTGCATACTCATCCAATGGAATTACGCGCAGCAGTTTCGCGTGCTGTTGATAGTTATACGCCCGGTTTGTCGCAATGCGGTAGAGCCAGCTAGCAAAGCATGATGGATCACGAAGGCTCAGTAAAGCCTCCCATGCTTTCAGGAAGACTTCCTGAGTAAGCTCGCACCCGATGCCATCATTGCCAACCATCCGGATCAAGTAACAACATACACGGTCGTTATAACGTTCATAGAGCGCTTCGAAGGCTAACTGGTCACCGCCTTGTGCCCGTAGTACAAGGTTACGCTCGTCTGAGGTGCTTCCTGACTCGGATGAAGGAGCATCTCGTGAATCGTACTCCATTGGCCGACTCCTCAAAACGTCTGCCTATTCCCTCTTCTCAAGGATCGTCGCTAATACCCTACCTGAGCTTGCAAAGTGCTACCCCGCGAAGGTCTGCTATTTCCTCCTGATGATACAATATCCTGCTTAGATTGGCCAGATCCTCCACGGAGCGCGCGGCCAGTTCGGCACGCTTCAGGTGGGTCTCTGCCAGCTCATACAATCTCCGCGCTTTGAGAAAGACTGAAAAATGTATGGCGCCTCGTATCAGGAGCGCAGACATTCCCCGCTCGAACGCGGCCTGGAGAGCCGCCAGCACATTGCTCGCTTCCAGTTCAAGTATCTCGTAGTCTGTTTCGTGCATTTCCACGAAATTGGTATAATACTCAACCATCCGCTCGTAGGCCACTGAGCCATCTTGCCAGGCGCTTGCGTAGTCAAAGATGGTTTGATGCAGCGTGTAGCGCTCCGGTCCAGCGCTCTCCAAAAGTCCAGCGTCGACCAGTTCGTCAAGCAGCTCTACTGGCGCGTCGCTCACCGCCAGCGCAGCCTCTTCTGAAAAACTGTGCGGTTTCGCAGGAAAGGCAGATAACCGGGAGAGGACGCGCTGCGCCGCTTCATCTAATTGCCGGACACTGGTCTCTATCACGGCTTGCAGCGACAGAAGAGCATGTTTTGAGCAAGTACAATGCTCGAACGGAGCCAGCTGCATCGTTAGTTGCAAACGCTCCTCTGCGCGCCGTAATCGCTCCAGGGCAGCTCGCAGGCGTCGCGGTTGTCCGCTGTATACCTGTGATTGCAGGTACTTCCCTATCAGGGTGAGCGCTAATGTAAGCCCACCCGCGGATTGCGCCAGCGCGCGCGCCGCTCCAGACTCATTGGCGACAAAATCCGGTGTAAAGCGTGCTAAGAGTTTCAAACTCTCTTCTTCATCGAGTTCATGAACGACGATGGCTCCGCCATTAGCGAAATGCAATGCGACTGACGGTATGCGTGTTGTCAGCAAATACGCGCAATTGGGACCTCCCACTTTGAAGGCTAAGGCTTCGTCGATTTTCCAGGCATCATCGATCACCAGCAGCATTCGCCGCGTGCCAATGACATGGTGAATGGCTCTTGCCCGCTCCTCTTCCCCTTTTAAAAGCGCCATCTCGGTAGCAGGGATACCCAGCAAGCTAGCCCATCTCCCTAGCAGGCCTGACAGGTTTGGCCACAGTCCCAGACCCACCCAGAGAATCCCGTCACCAAAGTATTGCTGAATGTCGTTTTCATAGATGAGTTCGCGAGCAAGGGCAGTCTTTCCTACTCCAGGCAACCCATGAAGGGCTGAAATGTTCAGCCTCTTTCCAGCACACAAACATCGCTTGAGCTGCTCTAGCAACGTGTCCCGGCCAACGAGGCCGCCAGTATCAACGAGCATCTGGGGAATGGCCGGGTCATACAATGGAGATGGAGAGAAGGAGAAAACACTGGCCCGGTGAAACATGTGTTGTACAGCAACAGTTTGCAGCGCATCGTCATGCTCTCCCGGAAATAGTCCTAAATCCTGGGCTAGCATGCCAAAGAGGGTACAGAGCCTCTGCAAGAAATAAGAACTGGGAAAGGCGACCCCGCGTTCCCAGCGTCCAATCGTCTTGGGATCGGCCACGCCAATTTGTTCAGCCACGTACTGCCGGGACCAACCTCGCCGTTGACGCTCTTGTCTCAACTGCTCGTTTGGGAACATCTTGACCATGATTCTCATCTCCTGATTTTTCTCATCTCCTTGGCTCTTTCTTCCGTCTATCCCTTTGAATTGATCAATAGACGTTCCATTGTTTCCATGTACATAATGCAAGATGCATTTTGCTCTTAATGGTTTCCTGGTATTTGTTTCGTATCTCCTCGGAAGAATGAGGGAAATTATCTCCTACTACTAGAGACAGATGAAGTATGATAAATATGACAGTGAATTTGTGAAAGTAGACCCTTTCTAGCCCCCAAAAAGACGTTCAACTAGCCGGAGTTTCCTTGTACGCTCAGAAGGTGCATAGGTTCCCCTCTGAAGGAAAACTTTATAATATTGGCCCTATCAAACACTCACGCTCGTCAGGGTAGCGAGTAAAGCCTATCTAACGATAGGCTAAGCACGGTATAGTCCGATATTACTTACCCCTTTTGTGAGGTACTTCGTCTTTCAGACGTATCTTAATAGATTGCAAACTTGCAGTCCCAGGGACAGCTAGCCAGACTTTAGCACTATTGCTAAGGTCACTGTAGAGTAATTATCTTATGAAGGAGGAGTTTTATGCCAATTTACGATCGTCGCAACCGTCGCGACCTGGATCAACTCGTCGAAGAGTACATCACCACATGCAATATTAACAGGCGCCAGTTTTTGCAGCGGGCAACCGCGGCTGGCCTGAGCATCAGTGGGGCCTCAGCCTTGTTGGCAGCCTGTGGTGGTAGCAGCTCTAGCACCACAGGCACCCCAAGCACAGTCACATCCATTGACGTACTGACCGTGTGGAGCGGTAATGAACTGGCTAATTTCCAAATGCAAAACGCGGCGTTCAAAGCGAAGACCGGCATTACGGTCAACGTCGAGTCGACCCGCGACCTGCCAACTGTACTGAACACGCGCGTCAGGGCGAACAATCCGCCCGACGTGACCGGTTCACCTGGAACGAGCCAGTTCCAGACACTGGCTACCCAGGGCAAAATTGTGGCCCTGGACTCATTTATGAACATGAGCCAGATCCAGCAGAACTACGCCAAGACCTGGATCGATTATGCTTCGTACAACGGACACCTGTACGCCGTGTTACCGAAGGCCAACAGCAAGGGCACCATCTGGTATAATCCCAAGCAGTTTCAGGCCAATGGCTATACCGTTCCCACGGACTGGAATGGCCTGATTGCCCTCTCGGACAAGATCGCCAGCAGTGGTAAATATCCCTGGTCGATGGGCGTGGCTAGCGGGGC
>WNGL01011862.1_pt1 | contig 12116 bp, 10 predicted proteins | sample 5400591 | NCBI WGS metagenome assembly WNGL01 (sample SAMN13153377, study PRJNA577476) | soil metagenome | isolation source: 80 cm soil or saprolite under Garry oak tree replicate 1 | place: USA:California | collected 2016-06-15
CTTCGCCGCGCCCCGTAGGGGTCGTTCCGGCGCAGCCTTCTGGAGCGGCGATGTGCTAAGGTTTCCGCTCACTGCGGGAGAACAGGCGCGGCGATTCAGGAGGCGTCAACCTCGTCGGGGCGGTGTCGATCCGCACGCTGTTTCGGTGCGCCTTGCAGCTCAGCGGGAGAAAAACGATGGCAAACGAATCGACATCGACCGCAGCCGGGCCGGGGACGTCGCTTCCGGGCGGCACGGCGCTCGAGCCGCGGACGGTCGAGGCGGGCCGCGGCGCGTCGTGGTGGGTGGAGGGCTGGCGACTGTTCACGCCACGCGTCGGTATGTGGCTGCTGATTGCGCTGATCCTGGTCGGCCTGGTCTGCCTCCTCGGCCTGGTCTCGCTCATCCCTTTTATCGGTCAGCTGCTCCTCTTGGCGTGCGACGTGCTGGGACCGGTCTTTGTCGGTGGCTTGATGCTGGGGTGCCGGGCGGTGGACCGCGGCAATCCGCTCACCGTGGCGCATCTTTTTGCCGGCTTCAGCCAGCGCACCGGACCGCTGATCACCGTCGGTCTGATCTATACGGGCCTCACCATGCTGATCAGCGTCATCATCGTGGGCATGATGATCGCGATCTTCGGCGTTGCGATCCTCGGCATGCTCACGGGCGGAGCCGACGCCACGCAAACGGGCATCTCGCTCGACAGCGTGGTGGTCGCGGTCCTCTTAGGCTTCCTGTTCTTTCTGCTGTTGTTGCTGCCGCTCATCATGTCGATCTGGTTTGCACCGGCGCTGGTCATGCTGGGAGGCATGAGTCCAACCGCGGCCATGAAGGCGTCGTTCCACGGCTGCCTGCGTAATATCGTTCCGTTCCTGGTCTACGGCGTGATCTGGCTCGTGCTCGCGATTCTTGCGTCGATACCGTTCGGACTCGGCTGGTTTGTGCTCGCCCCGGTCACAATCGCGACGCTCTACGCGTCGTACTGCGACATCTTCGAGGACAAGGCCAGCGCGTAGCTACCAACGTGCCGCTAATTGACCGGCGGGTGCGCCCCAAGCGCGCTGTTGACGCGAACCGCGACCGCCGCCGGGGCATTGCGACGAAGGAACCAGCGCAGCTGCGCGGTATCGCCGGCGGCAGCGAATCCAAAGGGTTTGAGTAGATGCTGCACCGCTGCCGCATAGCGTGAGCCGCGCGGGATGCGAACGACCCAGGTCTTCTTTCCGGGCGGTGTATCAAGGAGCGCTTCGAGCAGCGCTTTTCCGTGGCCGCCGCCGCGGCGCTCGATTTCGAGACCGGCGAGCCAAAGCTCATAGCCCCCTTCGAGCGCACGAAACAACCCGAACCCAACCGGAGGCATGCCGCTGTTCCGCCCGTCGGGCCAGAAGACGTAGCCGGGAACGGCGACCGCTTCGACGCGGCCGGTCTTCGGGTCTTCCTCGACGAAGTAGCCGCTGACCAGCGCCCGCTTCAACTTGGCGAAGAACTCGATGGCTTCGGGCGTGTCGGCCGCCAGCACGCGATCGAAGCTGCCCTCTGCCGCGCCTTGACGGATGAGCGAACGCAGCATCGCCAGGTGTCCAACGTGGGCCGGTACCAGCACGGGTCTCTCGGGCAGACGAAGACAACCTAACTTAACGCGCGTTCGCACGGCGTGGGGTTGCAAGCTTACGAACGGACCGCCCCGGGACACGAGCGGTCGCAACCCCGAACCCGCGAAGCACGCACTGCTGAGGTGTGTACGACAACGTTCGGCGCAGGCCAAATAGTGCGCCGAGCGCCGAGCGCCCAGTGGCCAATGGGCGCAACAAAGCAGACGGCCCGCGTCACAGTGATGCTAGTGCGCTTGCTCCCAGTTGAGTCCTACGCCGAGATCGACGACCAGCGGTACGTTGAGACTCGCCACGTTCGTCATCAGCCGGGGCAGCTCGGCGCGCAAGCGCGAAACCTCCGCGTCGGGCACCTCGAGCACGAGCTCGTCATGCACCTGCAAAATCAGGCGCGAGCCCATCCGCTCGTGGTCGAGCCACGCTTGCACGGCGACCATCGCGAGCTTGATGAGATCGGCGGCTGTCCCCTGCATCGGGGCGTTGATCGCGGCCCGCTCGGCCGCCTGCCGTCGCGGGCCGCCGCCCGCGTTGATGTCCGGCAACCATAATCGTCGCCCGAAGACGGTCTTCACATATCCCTGGCTGCGCGCGAGCTCGCGCGTGCGTCGCATGTATTCCGCGACGCCGGGATAGCGCGTGAAGTAGCGGTCGATGAATGCTTGCGCCGCGGAGCGCTCGATGTTGAGCTGCGCCGCCAGACCGAAGGCGCTCATGCCGTAGATCAGCCCGAAGTTCACCGCCTTGATGTAGCGGCGCTGCTCGGGGGTAACCTCGCCGATGGTCACAGCGAAGATCTCGGCGGCGGTCGCCCGGTGAATGTCCTCGCCGGCAGCGAACGCGCGCATCAGCGATTGGTCGCCGGACAGGTGCGCCATGATACGAAGCTCGATCTGCGAATAATCCGCGGACATGAGCACGTGTCCCGGCGGGGCGATGAACGCCTCCCGGATGCGTCGGCCTTCGGTGGTGCGCACGGGAATATTCTGCAGATTCGGATCGGTGCTGGCGAGCCGCCCGGTCACCGCGGTCGCCTGCCCGAAATTCGTATGCACGCGGCCGGTGTCGGAATTGATCATCTGCGGTAGCTTGTCCGTGTACGTCGACTTGAGCTTCGAAAGCGCACGGTGCTCGAGCAGCACCTTCGGCAACGGATAGTCGGCGGCAAGCGCCTGGAGCACATCCTCGTCGGTGGATGGCTGGCCGGTCACGGTCTTCCTCACGACCGGAAGTTTCATCCGCTCGAAGAGGACCTCGCCGAGCTGGCGCGGCGAGCCGAGGTTGAACGGACCTCCCGCGAGCTGGAACGCCTGCTGTTCGAGTGCGACCAGTCGTTCGCCCAGGCTTCGGCTATGTTCCCCGAGCAGTCGCGCATCGAGCAACACGCCCGTGCGTTCCATGCGAAAGAGCACCTCGCGCGTCGGGATCTCGATCGTTTCGTAGACGTGCTTGAGCTCGGCGTCCGCCGCGAGGCGCGGATACAGCAGACCATGCAGTTGCAAGGTAACGTCGGCGTCCTCGCCCGAATATTCGGTCGCGCGCTCGACCGCGACCTCATCGAAGCCGATCCGATTCGCGCCCTTCCCCGTGACCTCATCGTAAGTGATCGTCTTCACGTCGAGATGGCGCCAGGCGAGGCTGTCGAGGTCATGCGGCCGATACGACTCCAGCAGATACGACTGCAACATCGTGTCGTGCGCGGCTCCGGCGAGCGCGACGCCGTGGTTGGCGAGAACATGCTGGTCGTACTTGAGATTCTGCCCGAGCTTGGTTGCGCGCCGATTCTCGAGCCAAGGCTTGAGTCGCGTCAGCACGACATCCAGTGGCAGCTGTGCCGGCGCTCCCGTGTAGCGATGCGCCACCGGAATGTACGCGGCGCGACCGGGTTCGATCGCAAACGCGAAGCCGACCAGCCGCGCCCGCATCGGGTCGAGGCTCGTGGTCTCCGTATCGAGGCAGACGAGATCGGCATGCTCGATCGCGACGAGCCAGCGATCGAACGCGGCCTGATCGAGCACCATCTCGTAGTTTCGTTCGACCGTCGGGCGTCGCGCATCGGGCGCCGGCACGGCAGGCACCGCCCCCTGGACGCTGGACGCCGGACGCTGGACCGCAGCGGTGGCATCGTTCACGTCCTTGATCCAGCTCTTGAACTCGAAGCGCTCGTAGAGGCTCTTGAGCGCCGCGGCATCCGGCGGCCGAACAGCGAGCTCCGCGGGTTCGAAGGGCAGAACGCAGTCGGTCTTGATCGTGAGCAGCTTCTTCGCCTGCGGCAGCCAGTCGAGCGCCGCGCGGAGATTCTCGCCGACCACCCCGCCGATTTCGCTCGCGTGCGCGATCACGTTGTCGAGCGTTCCGTATTGCTCGAGCCACTTGGCCGCGGTCTTGGGGCCGACCTTCGACACTCCGGGCACGTTGTCGACCGCATCGCCGGTCAGCGTCAGAAGATCGAGCACCTGATCGGCGCGCACGCCGAACTTCGCGACCACGCCCGCCTCGTCCAGCGTCTCGTTGCTCATGGTGTTGACCAGCGTGATGTGCGGCGCGACCAGTTGCGCGAGATCCTTGTCTCCGGTGGAGACCACGCAGTCGATGCCTTGCGCTTCGGCCTTTCGCACCAGCGTGCCGATGACGTCGTCGGCCTCGACGCCGTCGACCATCAGCAGCGGCCAGCCTTCCACGCGGATCAGCTCGTGCAGAGGGCGGATCTGGAGCATGAGGCTCTCGGGCATCGGCGTTCTCGTCGCCTTGTATTCCGGGTACCACTCGTCGCGGAACGTCTTGCCCGGCGCGTCGAATACGACGGCGAAGTAGTCCGGGTTGCCGTCGATGACCAATCGGCGCAACATGGCGACGACGCCCCGAATCGCGCCGGTCGGCTCGCCGCGCGAGGTGCGCAGGTCAGGCAGAGCGTGGAATGCGCGATACAGATACGACGAGCCGTCAACCAGAACCAATTTCGACATGATTTTGACCAGCAAGATTCCCGAGGTGATCGACCCTCAGGCCATGTACTCGACCAACGGGCAGGAAGCGTGGCGGGTGCTCGGCATTATGGCAGAATTCGCGATCGCGACCGAGCGGCTGCGCGGCGTGCGCCCCGCGGTGAGCATGTTCGGCAGCGCGCGCATCAAGCCCGATGATCCGTATTACGGCAAGGCCGAGTGGATCGCTCGGTTGCTCTCCGATGCCGGCTTCGCAGTGATCTCCGGCGGCGGACCCGGAACGATGGAAGCGGCCAACCGGGGCGCGCACGGTGGACGTTCGCCTGCCGTCGGGCTCAACATCATGTTGCCCCATGAGCCGACCGGCAACAGCTATCAGGATATCGGCATCAACTTTCGCTACTTCTTCGCGCGCAAGATGATGTTCGTGCGCTTCGCCTCAGCCTACGTGGTCATGCCCGGAGGATTCGGGACAATCGACGAGCTGACCGAATGCCTGACGCTGGTCCAGACCGGCAAGAGCCGCAAGATACCGATCATCCTGGTCGGCGCCGAGTTCTGGCGCGGACTGCTCGACTGGATGCGCGACAAGCTCATCGGCGAGGGCATGATCAGCCCGGCCGACCTTGAGTTGATGCAGGTCATCGACGAGCCCGAGGCAATCGTCGAAGCGATTTTCGACTACTACGAAAGCCGCGGATTCCAGCCGACCCGTGCGGAACGCGACAAGATGCTGAACCTCTAAGAACATATCGGAGTCGTCGCTGGCTCCCCCCTTTGCTAGAATGGGCCCGTGCCCCCGCAAGTCAGCACCATGCGCTATTTCTCCATCACGACGTTGGCCATAATCGCTGTCGGCATTGCGCTGTCAGCCGCCGCGGAAACCGCGCCTCCGCCTCCCAAGCTCGAGCCCGTCCCCGAGGCCCCGCCCCCGCCCCCCGAGATCGCTAACGATCCGGAGCTCGAGCCGCAAATCACGATCGTCAGGCGCGAAAACGAAACCGTCGAGGAGTATCGCGTCAATGGGCGACTGACGATGGTGAAGGTCACGCCGCGACATGGTCGCCCGTACTACCTCGTTGCCGGCGGCGCGGATGGCACGTTTATCCGCCGCGACAGCCTCGATACGGGGCTCAGGGTCCCGTTGTGGGTGCTGTTCTCTTTCTGAACTGATTCGATAACGCTCTGGAGATCGCTGCCGCTGCCATGCGGTCGCGCTGGAGAATGTCGGTCTACACCACCGTCACCGCCGAGAACCTCGCCGCATGGCTGACGCGCTACGCGCTGGGCGCGGTCCAGGCCTTCGAGCCGATCGACGCGGGCATCGAGAATACCAATTATTTTCTGACGACGGGCAAGGGCGGCTACGTCCTGACCCTCTACGAGCGTCTGCCCGCCGAGGAGCTGCCCTTCTACCTCAATCTCATGGCGCATCTTGCGCGCGCCGGGGTGAAAGCACCTGCACCCGAGCCCGACCGCACCGGCGCTCTCTGGAGTTTCCTGAACGGCAAGCCGGCCGGGCTGGTGGCTCGCCTCGACGGTGCTGCCGTGGAGCAGCCCGATGTGGCGCACTGCGCCGCGGTGGGTCAAGCGCTCGCGGAACTGCACCTTGCAGCAAAGCAGTATCTGGGGCGATTGAACAACCGCCGCGGTCCTGGCTGGTGGCGGCAGGCGGCCCGCGCGGTACGCCCCCTGCTCTCGCCGCAGCAGAATGCGCTCATCGCCACGGAGCTCAAATATCAGGGCGCGTTCGCCAAGACGAAGTTGCCGCGCGCCGCGATCCACGGCGACCTCTTCTGCGATAACGTCCTCTTCGTGGGCAATCGCGTTTCCGGCATCATCGATTTCGGTTTCGCCGCGACCGACGCGCTCGCCTACGATCTCGCGATCACCGTCAATGACTGGTGCCTGGAACCTGACGACAACCGTTCGGGGCATCTCGACCCGGAGCGCGTCCGGGCGCTCGTCGGCGCTTACCATGCGGTACGGCCCCTCGCTTTCGAGGAACGCGCGCTCTGGGGTCCGCTGCTCCGCGCCGCGGCACTGCGCTTCTGGCTCTCGCGCCTGTACGACCTGCATATCCCGCGACCCGGCGAGCTCACCCACGCGCACGATCCCGCGTCGTTCGAGCGCATCTTGAAGAGCCGCGTTGCGGCCGAGCCGCGCTTTCCCGATCTGTGACGCCGCCCGACGCGTCGCCGGCCGCGATCCCGTTCGTCCGCCGCGATGCGCGGCGCGGAATGTTCTGGTTGCGCCATGCGTACACGATGTTCCGGGCCGCGCCGCTCCCGTGGTTGCTGCTGCTCGTCACCTATTACGTGCTAGTGGCCTTGACCGAGCTCGGACCTTGGCCTGCGCTCGGCAAGCTCGCCGCGTCGATATTGAAGCCCGTGTTCGCCGTGGGTTTTCTCGCCGCCGCATGGAGCCAGGAGCGCGGAGGCAGGCCGGCGCTTCCCGATTTGTTCCGTGGTTTCCGCAGCAATCTCTGGGCGCTGTTACCACTGGGTATCGTCTTTTTCGGCGGAATGACGCTCGCGGTGTCGGCCACCTCTCTGGTCGACGGCGGAGCGCTCGTCACGTGGTTTTCCGGAGGCGAGGAGCCCAGCGAAGAGGTCCAGCGCAGCGGCCGGCTGCAGCTCGCATTTCTGTTTGGCGCCGTGTGCGCACTGCCCACGTTACTTGCCCTCTGGTTCGCCCCGGCGCTGGTTGTGTTCCACGACGCCGGCGTGCTTGCCGCGCTCTGGACGAGCCTGCGCGCGGCGCTCGTCAATTGGCGCCCGGTGAGTGTCTTCGGACTGGCGATCCTTTTCTACGGCGGCGTGCTGCCTGCCCTGGGTGTGACGATCGCGTCCCTGCTCGGTACCAGCGCGGGGCCGATCGTTGCGGTAGGGCTGGTATTTCCGTACATGCTCGTGTTTCTCGCGACGTTCCAGATCGCGGACTACGTCGCGTATCGTGACGTCTTCCATGCCGACGAGGCACCGGCGACGAGCGATCAAGCAGGCTGAAGCTTCGCGTATTCCAGGGCGAGCCACTTCACGCCCGCGTTGCGGAAATTCACCTGTACCCGCGCGTCCGTGCCGCGACCCTCGGCATCGATGATGATGCCCAGACCGAACTTGGCGTGCTTTACGCTCTGTCCGATCCGCCAACCCGGCCGATCCTTGAGCGCATCGTAACGCGCCGCGCCGGATGCCGGCTCGCGCGCGGGCGGCACATCAGCGCGCTGCGGCGAGAGCCACTGAACCATCGCGCGCGGCAGCTCATCGAGGAAGCGCGAGGCGACGTTGTAGCGTACCTGCCCGTGCAGCATTCGACTCTGGGCGTGAGTGAGATACAGCCGCCGTTTCGCGCGCGTGATCGCGACATAGGCGAGTCGCCGCTCCTCCTCGACACCGTCATGTTCAGACAAGCTGTTCTCATGCGGGAAGAGCCCCTCCTCCAGCCCGCTCAAGAACACGGTGTGGAACTCGAGGCCCTTCGCTGCGTGCACCGTCATCAGCTGGAGCGCCGGCCGGCCCTCCGCAGCCTGCGTTTCCCCGGCCTCGAGCGCGGCGTGTGCCAGGAACGCGGACAGCGCATCGCCCGTCTCGCCTTCCGCCTCGCCCGCGACCTGCAGATCGGCCTCGCGCACGAAGCTTTCGGCGGCGTTGACCAGTTCCTGAAGGTTCTCGATGCGCTCCTGGCCGCCCTTCTCCGCCGTGTAGTGCGCGGCGAGTCCGCTCGCTTGCACGACGTGCTCCACCGTCTCGCCGAGCGGCAGTGCGGCGCTCGCCGCGCGCATCGTTTCGATCTGCGTGACAAAGGCCGCAAGGCTCCCGCCCGCCCTGCCGCCGAAGCGCGTCGCGCACGCCGACTGCCACAGGCTCGTCCCCGTCGCCCGCGCCTGGTCCTGCAGCGCCTCAAGCGTGCGCACACCGACGCCACGCGGTGGAAAGTTGACCACGCGCAGAAACGCGCCGTCATCGTCGGAGGCCGCGAGCAGACGCAGGTAAGCCAGTGCGTTCTTGACCTCGGCACGCTCGAAAAAGCGCATGCCGCCATACACGCGATACGGCATGCCGGCGTTGAAGAGTGCGTGCTCGAGCACGCGCGACTGGGCGTTGGATCGATACAGCACGGCCATCTCCGCGGGCGAAACCCCGTCGTCGATGAGGCTTTTCACGACGTCGACGATGAACGCCGCCTCGTGAGTGTCCGATGGCGCGACGAACGCGCGCACCGGCTCGCCTTGCGCGTCGGCGGTCCACAGATCCTTGCCCAGCCGACTCTGGTTATGCCGGATCAGCGCATTCGCCGCGTCGAGAATGTGACCGTGCGAGCGGTAGTTCTGCTCGAGCTTGATCAGCTTTACCGGCGCTTCGGGCGTGGCGAAGTCGCGCTCGAAGTGCTGCATGTTGGCGACGCTCGCACCGCGAAACGCGTAGATCGACTGGTCGTCATCGCCGACCGCGAACACTGCGGCGTGCGGACCGGCCAGCAGCCTGACCCAGCGGTACTGCAGCGCGTTGGTGTCCTGGAACTCGTCGATCAGCAGGTGCGAGAAGCGCCGCCGATAGTGCTCCCGCAACGATTCATGTCTCGACAGCAATTCGAAGCTGCGCAGCAGGAGCTCGGGAAAATCGACCACGCCTTCGCGGCGGCACGCCTCTTCGTAGAGCGCGAAGTGCTCGACCTGACGGCGCGTGAAGTCGTCATCCGCCTCGACCTGATTCGGCCGCGAGCCCGCCTCCTTCGAGCCGTTGATCAGCGCCTGCAACTGGCGCGGGGGAAAGCGCTCATCGTCGATGCTGCTCGCCTTGTACACCCGTTTGATCAGCGCCAGCTGGTCCTGCATGTCCATGATCTGGAACAACTGGGGCAACCCCGCATCGCGATAGTGGGCGCGAAGCATGCGGTTGCACAAGCCGTGAAAGGTGCCGATCCACATGCCGCGCGTGTTGACCGGCGTCAAAGCGGAGAGCCGGGCGAGCATCTCCCTGGCGGCCTTGTTGGTGAAGGTCACCGCGAGCACCGAGGACGGGCTTGCCTGGCCTGTCGCCAGCAACCAGGCGATCCGCGTCGTGAGCACGCGGGTCTTGCCGCTGCCGGCGCCGGCGAGAATCAGTGCCGAACCGTGCGGCAAGGTTACCGCAGCGAGCTGTTCGGCGTTGAGATTGGCTAAGAGCGGAGACGACATGCAAATGGAACCGACGCCTGGGGATTATAGGCGAATCCGCCGCCGCATTGAGTATCGCTGCGGATTTGAATAGACTCCCACCGAGGGTGGGGAAAATGAAGATCGTCGGCATTTCCATGATTCGGAACGACGCGGATATCGTCGAGCCGTTCGTTCGCCACACTCTGCGCCTTCTCGATCACCTGTTCGTCATCGTGCACTGTCCCGAGGACGGCAGCGGCGAGATTCTGAAGGCGTTGCACAGCGAGGTTTCCTTCAGGGCGAGGGGTTGACCTGGCTGGCGCGAGAGGCGCAGGCAGCGCTGCACCCCGATTTCATCTTCCCGCTCGACGCCGACGAATTCGTCGTGCCCGCAGATCGGGACGTGATCGAGTCGGCGCTGTCCGAGCTCCCCGCTGGCGTTCCGGCCGCTCGCATCCGTTTGCGGACGTTCGTGCCGACGACCGATGACCCGACCGACGAGCCCAACCCGGTGCGACGGATCCGCTATCGCCCCCCGGACGAACCCAAGGTTCATAAGGTCGTGCTCAGTGCGGCTTTCGCGGCGGACCCGACGCTCGTGCTCGACCACGGCAACCACGGCTTGCTTCGCATCGGCGCGTTGGCGCAACCACTCCCCGTGCCGCCGTTACGGCAGCTGGCGCTGGCGCACTATCCGGTGCGCTCTGCCGCCCAGGTCACGAACAAGACGATCGTCGGATACCTCGCGCATCTCGCAGCCGGCCGGCCGAACGTCGAAGAGCAGCGCCTCGCGACCCATTGGCGCCGCTGCTATGAAGAGATGGTCATGCATGGAGCGACACACGGCATGACCGATGCGCAGCTGATGGCCTGGTTTCACGGCAGGCCGGCGCTGTCACATCAAGGAGAGCTTGTTTGTGATCCGACGCCCGCGCCCGATCCGCTGCGCTATGAACACCTCCTGCACAACGACGCCTATGCGACGCTGGCCCGCTTCGCCGAAGCGCTCATCCGCGCTCGCCCGGGACATCTCGATGGAGTGCGCTTCGACCACGGTCCCGAACCGACCGCCGCGGCTCCGCCTTCAGCCGCCGACGCGGCCGGATCAGGACGCGCGTAGCGCCGCGATGCGTTTCGATCCCAAGCCGTTCGTGCCGTGGATCCGGGCCGCGGCGCCGTACATTCACGCCCTGCGCGGCAAGACCATCGTCATCGCCTTCGGCGGCGAGGTCGTCGCCGACGAGACATTCCTTGGCGTCGTGCACGACCTCAATCTGCTCCACAGCCTGGGCACCCGGCTGGTAGTCGTACACGGCTCGCGCCCGCAGATCGAGGCGATCCTCAAGCAGCAGAGCATCCCGAGTCGCTATCACCGAGGCTTGCGCATCACCGATGCCGAAACGATGGACTGCGTGCTCGAGGGGATGGGCCACGCACGCAGCCGCATCGAGGCGCTGCTCTCTCTGGGCATCGCCAACTCGCCGATGGCGGGCGCGCGCATCCGCGTCGTCGGTGGAAACTTCATCACCGCCAAGCCGATCGGCATCGTCGACGGCATCGACATGGGCCTGACCGGCGAGGTGCGTCGCATCGACATCGAGGGCGTAAGACAACGCCTCGACGACGGCGACCTGGTGCTGGTCTCCCCGCTCGGCTATTCCCCGACCGGCGAGATCTTCAATCTCGCCCTCGAGGAAGTCGCCACGCAGGTCGCCGTGCGACTGTCCGCCCACAAGCTCATCTTCCTGATGGAGACCGACGGGGTGCGAAACGGCCGCCGGCAACTCCTGACCGAGCTCTCGACGCGTGAGGCCGAAGCCCTGCTCGCGCGCCGGGCCAAGCTCGCACCGGACGTGTTCCATTACCTGCCCTATGCGATTCGCGCCTGCGACAACGGCGTCAAGCGCGCGCACCTGATCAGCCGTCACCGCGACGGCGCATTGCTGCTGGAATTGTTCACCCGCGACGGAGTGGGGACGATGATCGCAGCGGCACCGCTCGCGCACCTGCGCAGCGCGACGATCGACGACGTCGGCGGCATCCTGTCGATCATCGAGCCGCTGGAGGTCGAAGGGATCCTGGTGCGTCGCTCGCGCGAGCGGCTCGAGATGGAAATCGAGCGCTTCGTCGTTGCCGAGCACGACGGCGCGATCGTGGGCTGCGCCGCGCTGTATGCATTCGGCGAGGAACGCACCGGCGAGCTGGCGGCGCTGGCGGTGCATCCCGACTTTCGGCGCGAGGGTTACGGCGAGGCGTTGCTGCACGAAATCGAGCAGCGAGCGAGAAAGCTCAGGCTCTCGCGGCTGTTCGTGCTGACTACTCGCACCTCGGGCTGGTTCCTCGAGCACGGCTTCGTCGAGAGCGCGCCGGCGCGGCTTCCCAGCCAGAAGCGCGACTTGTACAACTGGCAGCGCCGATCGCTCGTCTACGAGAAGGCGCTCGACT
>WNGL01016614.1_pt2 | contig 12116 bp, 9 predicted proteins | sample 5400591 | NCBI WGS metagenome assembly WNGL01 (sample SAMN13153377, study PRJNA577476) | soil metagenome | isolation source: 80 cm soil or saprolite under Garry oak tree replicate 1 | place: USA:California | collected 2016-06-15
CACCGCGGACCTGGCCACAATGAATTCTCGTCTCCCATTCCCGTGAATCATCAATCGGGCAGCGCCATTGCGACAGGGACAATCCGCGGCGCGCAGCTTGCCGTGGGGAAGAATGGGCGGGTTCACGTGGCCTGGATGGGCGGCTCGGGCGCAGCTCGGGCCCAGGTGGGCGGTAAGGAAGTCACGCCGATGCTCTACACGCGACTCAGCGACGCGGGCACGACATTCGAATCGGAACGAAACCTCATCACGTCTGCCGCCGGACTGGATGGGGGCGGCTCCGTGGCGGCGGACTCTGAAGGCAATGTTTACGTTGCCTGGCATGCCAGCCCGCCAGGAAACGAACGGGGCGAGGCCGGCCGGGCGGTGTTCGTCGCACGGTCGAGGGATGAAGGCAAAAGCTTCGAACAGGAAGTGCGTGCCAACCCGAAATCGACCGGCGCCTGCGGCTGTTGCGGCATGAGGGCTTTCGCGGATTCCAACGGGACTCTTTATCTGGCCTATCGCGCCGCGAACGAGATCAGCCGGGACATGACACTCCTGGTGTCGCGCGACCGCGGTGCCAGCTTCGAAATGACGACCATCAACAAGTGGCTGATCAAAGGCTGTCCGATGAGCAGTTGCTCGTTTGCCGAAGGCAACGACGCTGTGTTCGCTGCCACAGAGAAAAGTGAACAAGTTTATTTTAATCGGATTGACCCGACAACCCTCGCCGTTTCCAAACCTGTGTCAGGGGCCGGAGGCGAGAAGTGCAAACATCCGGCAGTGGCGGCGAACACGAAGGGCGAAGTGCTCCTGGCTTGGACGGAAGGCACGGCGTGGCAAAAAGGCGGCGCGCTTGCCTGGCAGGTATTCGACAAGGAAGGCAGACCCATCACCGAAATAGGTCGGGCTGACGGAGTGCCGGTCTGGAGTTCGCCCGCCACTTTTGCTCAACCAGACGGCAATTTTGTAATTGTTTACTGAGAAACCGGCGCCGAATCAGGAACGCGTTTTGCTATCAAGACGTTGACACTCGAAGGCCGGATGCTTAGGGTAAGCGGAACTTAACCATTAACAAAAAAAATGCTTAGGATTTCTTTAATCATCGCACTGGTGGCAGGCATCGCCGCTTTGGCGGTTACCCAGTTGAGGGTGGCGGAAAATATCAAGACGCTGACCGGCGAGCGAGACCAGTTTAAGGCGGATTCGGAGCGAACTCAAAAAGAGGCGTTGGACGCCAAGAAACTGGCCAAAGAAGCCACGGCGGCGGCCGACCAGGCCAAGAAAGCCCTGGAAACCGCCAAAACCGAATTGGCCACCGCAAGCGAGAAGGCCGACCAGCAGGAAAAACGCGCCAACGACCTGGCAAGCCAAGTTGAGAGGTTGACCCAGCAGCGCAACGAAGCGCAGACCGAGTTGGCGAAATGGAAGGCCTCCGGGCTGACGCTCGAACAGATCACAGCCACGCTCCTCGAGAACAAAAAGATCACGGGCGAAAACAACACTGAAAGGCAAGATCATCGCGGTGGACCCCAAGTATGAGTTTGTGGTGCTGGATATTGGCGAGACCCAAGGCGTTTTGAAGCGCGGCGAGATGTTGATCAATCGTTCCGGCCGTTTGGTCGCCAAAGTGCGAATCTTAAGTGTCGAAACCAATCGCTGCGTCGCCAACATCCTTCCCGATTGGAAACAAGGGGAACCGATGGAAGGCGACGTGGCCATCGTCGGCCTGTAATCTATGAGACCCATTTCGATCCAATTTCCACGGTGGATTTTGCTACTCCTGCTTGCGGCCGCCAGCCTCGTTCTGTCCGGTTGCGCCACGGAAGAACCGGAGAACGCCTCCGCTCGGCCTTGGAACGAGCCGCGCGGTTGGGAAAGCGGGTACCCGACACAAATGTTCCAGGGCCGCTGAGCCCGCGCTGGCGGCTTACTTCGCGAATTCCACGCAGCGTGTTTCACGGATCACCGTGACCCGGATTTGCCCGGGATAGTGCAACTCCTCTTCGATCTTCCGCGCAATGTTGCGCGCCAGCACAAACGCGTCTTCGTCGTTGATCTGAGCCGAGCTTTTCCAGGTTTTCCACGCGTTTGATGTAGGTCGTCAGGGTCTCGGAACGCGCGCCCGGACGCGACGCGCTGATTGCGTCGGCAGCGCTGACCAGGATGCCCAACACGTTCGTGTGCGGCACTTCATCGTGATGGGAGGCGACGCCGTTGACGACGTCGTCCGATTCGCCGTAGCGTTTGATGAAGTCCGCCCCGATGATGGCATGGGCCCCTTCGACCTCATGATTGATCGCCTTGCCAATGTCGTGGAGGAGTCCGGCCCGTTTGGCCGTGGCGGGATCGAGATTGAGTTCGGCCGCCATCAGTCCCATCAAATGGGCGACCTCGATGGAATGGTCGAGGATGTTCTGTGAGAAACTGTAGCGAAAACGGAGCCGGCCCAGCAGCTTGATGATCTCCACGTGCAACGAAGGCAGGCCGACCTTCATCACCGCCTCCTCGCCGGCTCGAAGGATGGATTCATCCATTTCCTCGGAGACCCGGGCCACGACTTCTTCGATTCGTGTCGGGTGAATGCGTCCGTCGAGGATCAATCGTTGCATCGCCTCGCGGGCAATTTCGCGCCGCACAGGATCGAAGCCGGAAAGCACGACCGCATTGGGTGTGTCGTCAATCAGCACCGTCACGCCGGTGGCGGCCTCGAAGGCGCGGATATTGCGCCCTTCGCGGCCGATGATGCGGCCTTTGATGTCGTCGCCTTCCAGCGCAACCGTCGCCGTGGTGGTTTCGAACGTGTGTTCGCCGGCATAACGCTGAATGGCCAGGCTGATGACGCGTCGCGCCTGTTCCTCGGCTTTGAGTCTGGCGTCGTCCAAAATGTGCCGCGTCAAGTCGGTCGCATCCTGCAGCGCTTCCTTTTCGGCTTCCTTCAGCAGCAGGGCGCGGGCTTCGGTGTCGCTCAACTGCGAAAGCTTCTGAAGCTGTTCCTTGCGGAGTTTGAGCAGCCAACCCAGTTCCTCGCGCTCCGCTTCCAGCGCGGCTTCCTTTTGTTGGAGTGTCTCCTGCCGGTTCCGGAAGTCGTTTTCGCGCTGCACGACGCCTTCCAACTGGCGGTTGATCAGGCTCTCGCGTTCGGCCAATCGTTGTTCGAGGTCACTGAGCTCGCGCCGCCGCGTGGTGAAGGATTTCTCCGTTTGCTCGCGAAGCTTGAGGGCCTCTTCATTGGCGGCCAGGCGGGCTTCGCGCAAAGTGGTTTCCGCTTCGCGCCGCGCTTTTTCCTGCAGCGATTTCTCCTCCGCGACGCGGGAAGCGTGGAGTTTGCGTTGTTTCCAGCGAAACGACAAGCCGCCCAACAGCGCGCCCGCGAGAAAAACGAAGGCGGCGCTCCAATATGCCTGTGACGACGAAATCATTTCAAAACCGCACGCGGCTCTGCAAATCGCCAGCGTGTCGGCGTCAAGATACCATCCAAACGTATATCATGCGGCTCCACCGGAAGGTCGTCCACGATCTGCTCATCAAACCCGGCTCCGCATTTGCCGCCGTGAACGGAGGCGAGCAGCCGATCGTAAACCCCTTTTCCTCTTCCGAGCCGACGTCCATCCATGGCGAAGGCTACTCCAGGCACCAGCACAAAGTCCAGCCGGTTTAGCGGGACCAGCGGGCAATGATCCCGGGGTTCGCGGATTCCGTAGTGGCCGGCTCGCAAATCCTCATTGAGGTTCAGCACCTGGCAGGCCACATAACTGTCCTGGACCGGATCGAAGCGAGGGAGCGCCATCTTCTTGCCCGCCAGCAGCGCCTCCCGCAGCAACGGCAGAACATCCAGCTCGTCCGGAAGGGGCGAATAGAGCAATAGCGAGTCGGCTTCGCGCCAAACCGGCGCTTGTTGCAAGCGCGCGCAAGCCTGAGTCGATCCACTCAAGCGCTCGGCTGGAGAAAGGTTTCTAAGTGCGAGACGGACGCGCTGTCGCAAAGCGTTTTTTTGATGTTCCGGCGTGGCATTCATCGCGAATCACGACACGACGAAATGTTCCGGAAAATCGTGTGCGTATAAGTAGCCGTCCCCGTGGCCGAGCCGTTTGGCTCCGAGATAATGCGCGTCGCGCAAATGCTGCGGCACCGGAAGCGTGCGGCCAGAGCGAATGTCGCCCAGGGCCGCGTCGATGGCCGTGATGACGGAATTGCTCTTGCTGGCGGTCGCGATGTAGAGCGCCGCTTCCGCGATGGGGATGCGCGCTTCGGGCCACCCGATGAACTCCGCCGCTTGGAACGCCGCGGTCGCCAAAACCAGCGCCATCGGATCGGCCAACCCAACGTCTTCCGCGGCGTGAATCACGATGCGGCGCGCGATGAAACGGGGATCTTCGCCGGCGTGAATCATTTTGGCGAGCCAGTAGAGCGTCGCGTCCGGATCGCTGCCGCGCATCGACTTGATGAACGCCGAAATCGTGTCATAGTGCGCGTCTTCGTCGCCATCGTAAACCACCGCCTTTTTCTGAATGCATTGTTCCGCAACGGAAAGATCAATGTGGATGAAACCGTCGTTCGCCGGCACGGTGGTGAGCGCGGCGATTTCGACCGAGTTCAACGCTTTGCGCGCGTCCCCGTCGGCGACGGTTGCGAGGTGCCGCAGCGCCGGTTCGTCCGCCTTGATTTTCAAGTGGCCGAGCCCGCGTTGAGGGTCGGCCAGAGCGCGCTGGAGCAATTGAAAAAGTTCCTCCACAGTCAAAGGACGCAGTTCGAAAATCTGCGACCGTGAAACCAGCGGCGAATTGACGAAGAAAAAAGGGTTGTGGGTCGTGGCGCCGATCAACCGCACCACGCCGGACTCGACATCCGGCAGCAAGACGTCCTGTTGCGCCTTGTTGAAGCGATGGATTTCGTCAATGAAAAGGAGAGTGGGGCGCCCTTTGTTTTCGAGCCGGTTGGCGGCCGCGGAAAGGACACGCCGCATGTCGGCTACGTTCGATTCCACACCGCTGAGCCGCTCAAATTTGCTTGCAGTCTGGTTGGCGATGATTTGGGCAAGCGACGTTTTGCCGGTGCCAGGTGGCCCGTAGAAAATCAGCGACTGTATCCGGTCCGCCTCGATGGCGCGGCGGAGCAACTGGCCCTGACCGAGGAGATGCGTTTGTCCGCTGAACTCGTCGAGGGTTCTTGGACGCATTCGCGCGGCGAGCGGCTGATGCCGAAACGATCCTGTGGCTTCACCAACAGCCGGTTCAGTCCCATCCGAAGAGGCCAGTGAAGCGAACAAATCATCACGCGACATACCCCAATAAACTAGCAGCTTCCAGCCGCTCTGCCCAAAACAAAAGTGCTCTCTCTTGATTTATTTGCGAGCAGGCCAAGTCTCCGTCGGACGAACCACAACTGTTCGCGACCGTCGGTCGATGCTATTGCCACGCACGCTCAAGTATCTCGCCTCGTGTCACTTCCATTCTGTTATTGCCCTGCGTCCCTGGCTGGCGGCTCGTTTGGATCGGGAAAGCGCCTTGGAAAAGTGTTTCGCTCAATCTTCCAGGAGAATCAATCCAGCGGGCGGCAGGTGCACGGTAATTTCGTCACCGACGCGCAAGCCTGGCTGACCCGATTGAGCGTTCATCAGGGAGGCCCTCAGTGGTTGATCGCCGGCACGCAGCAGGTATTGAGTTTCAGCGCCGTTGTAAACAAGGTCTTCTACTCGTGCGCGCAGACAATTTAAACCAGAGTTGACCGGATTCAGTACCACTTTTTCCGGTCGAATCGCCAGCGTCACACGCTCGCGTCGCGGGGAAATCTCTTGCGATGAAATCGAATCAACTTTCAACACCCCGACGGCGGTGTGCGCCGAAACAGAAGACGCTCCGCGGGTTTGCACGGTTCCTTCCAGCAAATTGCACGAGCCGAGGAACTGCGCGACGAACCGCGTGCGCGGGCGCTCATACAATTCCTCGGGCGCGCCGAGTTGTTCGATCCGTCCGACGTTCATCACCGCGATGCGGTCGCTCGTTGTCAGCGCCTCTTCCTGATCGTGTGTGACGTAAATGAAAGTAATCCCGAGGCGTCGTTGCAGGTGGTGCAAATCGGCGCGCAGTTGTTTACGCAACTGGAGATCCAGCGCGCCGAGGGGTTCGTCGAGCAGCAGGACTCGCGGTTCGTTGATTATGGCGCGGGCCAGCGCCACCCGCTGCTTTTGTCCGCCGGAAAGTTGCGCCGGCCGGCGGTCGGCCAGCGGCGCGATTTCGACCATGTCCATCACGCGCCGGGCCCGCGCGGCGAGTTCTGCCGACGAAACTCGGTTCATCCGCAAACCGAACACAACGTTGTCATAAACACTCAAGTGCGGAAAAAGCGCGTAGGATTGAAAAACCGTGTTGACCGGCCGTTTGTGGGCCGGAACGTCACGCATGTCGGCGCCTTCGATCCGCACCGTCCCTTCGTCGGGCAAATCAAGCCCGGCAATCAGGCGGAGCAACGTGGTTTTGCCGCAGCCGGAGGGGCCCAAAAGAGAGAAAAATTCGCCTTTGTGGACGCGAAGGGAGACGCTGGAGAGAGCCTGGATTTGGCCGAACCTACGGACAACGTGATCGAGCTCGACAGCGCGGGTAGCAGAGGTCATTGGTCCGACTTTTGGCGCCATGATTGTCGCCGGTTTGGCTGTCACTTCCATTGCGTAGATGTAGCACACTCGCGCGCGAAGACGATGCAAAATCTGCCTTCCATATCAGGCCGTTTGTTCCTGCCGAAATGGTTTGTAACCACCTGGACGCCGGCCCCGTCCAGTTATGCGTATGCTGAAACCGTTGTCGGCCGAGAAATGGACGTTCACCACTGCCGCCCATTTGCTCAATCGAGCCGGCTTCGGCGGCACGCCGGATGAAATCGAAAAACTGGCGCAGATGGGGCTCGAGGAGGCCGTTTCCCACCTGGTCGATTACGAGAATATTCCCGACCCGACACCCGATCCGGACTGGGCGAGGCCGGACCCCGACCGGATGGAAAAGATGCTCGCGTTTCGGAAAATGAATCAAGAGGTTAAGAAAGCGAGCGACGAAAAGCGGAAGGAGTTGGAAGAAAAACGGCGCGAAATGCAACGCGATCAGCGGCAGACCCAGCAACAGCACCTGCTTGAGCTGCGCGGCTGGTGGCTGGAGCGCATGGTCAAAGGGCCGCGGCCATTGCAGGAAAAGCTGACGATTTTCTGGCACGGTCATTTCGCGACAAGCACCCAGAAAGTCCGGGACGCCTACTTCATGTGGCTTCAGAACGAAACGTTTCGTCGACACGCAATGGGTGACTGGCTGCAACTGCTCACGGCCGCGGCCAAAGATCCCGCGATGCTGATCTGGCTCGACCAGGCCGAGAGCCGCAAGGAGCACCCGAACGAGAATTTTGCGCGAGAAGTGATGGAACTGTTCGCGCTGGGCGAGGGGCATTACACCGAACAGGACATTGCCGAAGCGGCTCGCGCTCTGACTGGCTGGACATTGAATCGTGTTCAACAGAAATTTGAAAATCGCTACGCGATGCACGATACCGGATTGAAGACCGTCCTTGGCCGCAGCGGCAATCTCACCGGCAACGACGTGCTGGAGCAAATTGTCGCGCAACCGCAGGCGGCCCGTTTTATCTGCGCCAAACTTTGGAGTTACTTCGCCTCGGAAAATCCGCCAGAAGAGCTGGTCAGCGCGCTGGCGGACAAGTTCCGCCAGGGCAAGAGCCGTTTCCGTCCACTTTTGGAGACGATTTTCCGCAGCGAGGAATTCTACGCGCCGGAGGTGATGCGCACCCAGGTGAAAAGCCCGACGCAGTGGCTGGTCAGCAGCGTGCGAATGTTGGAGCGCAATTTGCCGCCGCCCATGATGACCTCGAACTGTCTGCGGCAACTGGGACAGGACCTGTTCGCTCCACCGAACGTCAAGGGCTGGGATGGCGGCGTGGCGTGGATCACGACGAACAATCTGTTGAACCGCTACAACTTTGCCTCCGTCCTGGTACTGGGCCGCAACGCCATGCCGGCGGTCATGGGCTTTGCCGACCGGAAAGAGCAGGCCAACCGAATGCAGCAGCGTTGGAACCGCTTCAACAGCCGGGCCGCTCCCGTGGACGCGGGAAAGCTTTTTCCACCGGAGTTGCGCAAGGACAATGAAACCTTCATCGCCGCGCTGGGGAAACGCTTTTTGCAGTGCCGGATGCGAGAAAAGCAGGCGGCCGCCCTCCGCGAGTATCTCGAGAACGAAGGTGAACTGGACGACGAGGTCGCGTTGAATGCAGTCCGCCTGGTCATGAGCACCCCGGAATTTCAATTGACTTGAACAAAAGGAACTTTATGAACAGCAGCACACCTGGTTTGAAAACACGGCGCGAATTCCTTCGCACGACGGTCCTGGGCGGCGCGCTTTCCTGGACCGTGCCCGCGTTCCTGGCCCGAACGTTCGCGGAATTCGAAGTCCGCGCGGCGAACGACACCCAGGTGGCCACCGGCAAAGACTCGCCGATTCTGGTCGTCCTGCAAATGGCCGGCGGCAACGACGGCCTGAACACGGTCGTCCCGTACGCGAACGACCATTATCGCCGTGCTCGCGCACGCATCGGCCTCCGGCCGGACGCAGTGCTGAAGCTCAACGACGATTTGGGGCTGCATCCGAGTTTGAGGGGCTTTCATGAACTTTTCGAGTCTGGAAGCCTGGCCATCATCCAGGGCGTCGGCTATCCCAATCCCAACCGGTCGCATTTCCGCTCGACGGACATTTGGCAAACTGCCAGCGATGCGAACAAGTTCGAGAAACATGGATGGGTCGGACGGTATTTCGACAACTCCTGCCCGGGCGAAGACCCGACGGTGGGCGTCGTTATCAGCCGCCAGATGCCGCTGGCTTTTGCGGCCAAAAATCCCAAGGGCGTCTGCCTGGACAACCCGGAGAGCTTTCGGTTTGGCACCGGCGACACGGGCGACGTGCTGATCGATCCAGGCGAGGAATCATTGCGTGAGTTGAACCGGCCCGAAATGACCGGCGAGTCAGCCGACACGAATTCGGGCGCCAGTGTCGGCGCGGCCAGTGGCACGATTCGACCGCACGGTTCCGTGCTTGATTACGTGGAGCGCACCGCGCTCGACGCGCAGGTCAGTTCCGACAGAATCCGCGAGATCACCAGGAAAGTGGCGAATCAAGCTTCCTATCCAGGCGGACAGCTTGCCAATTCGCTGAGACTGGTCGCTCGCATGATCGGCGGCAGCATGCCCACTCGAATTTATTATGTCTCCCAAGGCGGCTATGACACTCACACGAACCAGGTGCCGACGCAGGCGCGACTGCTGCAGGAACTGGGCGACTCGGTTAAGGCATTTGTTGAAGACCTCAAAGCCCAGGGAAATTTCGATCGTGTGATGTTGATGACCTTTAGTGAATTCGGCCGGCGCGTGGCGGAAAACGCAAACACGGGCACCGATCACGGCGCCGCCGCGCCCATGTTCATCGCTGGCAGCAAAGTCAAAGCCGGCCTGCTCGGAACATATCCGAGTCTGGCGCCGGACGACCTGTTGAACGGAGACTTGAAATATTCTGTCGATTTCCGCTCGGTTTACGCCGCCGTCCTGGAGGAGTGGCTCAAAACCTCCAGCGGGCCGATTCTCGGACGGAAATTCGAGCCGCTGGAAATTGTCTGAGGATAAGTCGGCTTGCCTCATCTGTCGGAGCCAATAGCATGGCCGGATGAGCGACTTAGTCGAGGCCATTGAACGAACCCTTCTCTCCCGGCAACTTCTGCCTCGAGGCCACTCCGTTCTGGTCGCCGTCTCCGGCGGATTGGATTCAATGGTGCTGCTTCATGTTCTTCATGCGCTGTCGGCCCGGAACCAATGGCGGCTGGTCATCTCCCATTTCAATCATCGTTTGCGCGGGATGGAAAGCGATGAGGACGAACGGTTCGTCCAGGAAACGGCGGCGCAACTGGGCTTGCGCTTCATCCGCGGCACCGCTGACACAGCCGCCCATGCCCGGCGGGAGAAGGTATCGATCGAAATGGCCGCGCGCCAGTTACGCCATCGCTTTCTGGCCCGCACGGGCAGGCGGTTGAAGATCCACACGGTTGCCCTGGCGCACCATGCGGATGACCAGGTGGAGTTGTTCTTTCTCCGATTGCTCCGCGGCTCGAGTGGGGAAGGTTTGGCCGGGATGCGGTGGGCGGGTCCTTCGGCAAACGACGCAAAGGTCCATTTGATTCGCCCGCTGCTCGACCAACCCAAAGCCGCCCTGCGAACCTTCGCGGACCAGCGGGCAATCGCCTTCCGCGAGGATGCCACGAATACCCAAGGCGATTACCTTCGGAACCGCGTCCGCAACAAACTACTGCCACTGCTCGCGCACAAATATCAGCCGGCGTTGGCCAGAACGGTTTTGCGGTCCATGGACGTTGTGGGCGCCGAAGCCGACTTTGTCCGGGACGCGGCCGAGAAATGGCTTCGGCAGAAGCGTCCAGGGAATTTTGAACGGTTGCACGTTGCCGTTCAACGTCAGGTCGTACACGTTCAATTGCTCAAGCTGCGAATTGCGCCCGACTTTGATTTGATCGAGCGGTTGCGTCGGGTATTTGAACAACCGATTTCCCTTGGTCCAGAGCTGGCGGTCTTCCGGGATCGTGCCGGGCGCGTTGCTCAACGAAGCTCGATTCAATCCGGCTTCCGCACGGGCGAGGCCTTAATCGAGTTGAACGGCAGCTGCGGGAACACTGTCTTCACCGGAATGGAAATCCGCTGGGAAATCATTTCCATTGGGCACACGGCAAAGCGAGCGCCGACATTCGCCGCCGGGGTGGAATACTTCGACGCAGACAAAGTTGGTTCCTGTGTCCACGTGCGGCATTGGCGACCGGGCGACCGGTTTCAGCCGATTGGCCTGGGTGCGCAGGTGAAATTGCAGGACCTTTTCACTAACGAGAAAATTCCACGGCCCGCACGACATCAACTGGTTGTGGCCGCCACGGAATCGGGAGAATTGTTCTGGGTGGAAGGCCTGCGAATTGCTGAGCGTTTCAAGCTCGACAAGAGAACCCTCCGCCGATTGAAATGGCGATGGTGGCGCGGTAATCCCGTGTTGCGGGTCGGGAAAGGCCGTGTTAGCTTGGGCCGAACATTTTTAGAAAATGGCTGACGACAGACACAACGACAACGGAAAGAACGAGAAAAAGGGCAGCGAGATTAAAGTGCCCCCGCGCACCTGGCTGCTCTGGATCGGCATTCTGGCGTTGATTCCACTCCTGTGGAAATTCAACAAGAATTTTGAAACCAAATATCGCGTCCCCAGCCACGTCGAATTTGTCAACTTGGTCACCAATGACCTGATCATCGAGGGGACCATCAATTACAACCCGCAAACCGAACACGGCTTGAACGAAATCACCGGCCGGTACTGGGAAGTCAAGGGGCCGGGGCCGAACGACAAAGTGGAGATGCCGTTTAAGATCAAAACCCGCCTGCTGCCAGACCTGGAAAAAATGCTTTGGGCTTCCGGCAAGTTCAAAGGCAGCGAGCCGAACACGCTTTTGTTGGGCGTGATCTATTCCTTGTTGCCCTTTGTTCTACTGGCCGCTTTGATCTGGTTTTTCCTTATCAGGCAACTCAAGATGGCCGGCAAAGGGGCCTTGAGCTTCGGCAAAAGCAAGGCGCGCTTGCTCAGCAAGGAAAAAAACCGGACCACTTTCAAGGACGTGGCTGGCATTGAAGAGGCCAAGGAAGAGGTGCAGGAACTGGTCGAATTCCTCAAAGACCCGAAAAAGTTCCAGAAGCTCGGCGGACGCATTCCCAAAGGCATTCTGATGGTCGGCGCGCCCGGCACCGGCAAAACGCTGCTCGCCAAAGCCATCGCCGGTGAGGCCGATGCTGCCTTTTTCAGCATCAGCGGTTCTGACTTCGTGGAGATGTTCGTCGGCGTCGGGGCGAGCCGCGTGCGCGACATGTTCGAACAGGCGCGGCGCAACACACCCTGCTTGATCTTCATCGACGAAATCGACGCTGTTGGCCGGAGCCGAGGCCACGGTCTGGGTGGTGGCAACGACGAACGGGAGCAGACCCTCAACGCGTTGCTCGTGGAAATGGACGGCTTCGATACCCAGGAAGGCATCATCATCATCGCGGCGACGAA
>WNGL01021071.1_pt1 | contig 12116 bp, 7 predicted proteins | sample 5400591 | NCBI WGS metagenome assembly WNGL01 (sample SAMN13153377, study PRJNA577476) | soil metagenome | isolation source: 80 cm soil or saprolite under Garry oak tree replicate 1 | place: USA:California | collected 2016-06-15
GTCAACGGCGTTTGGACTCCGGGTCAATCCACCTGGATCAATCGCAATCAGCTCACGGGGAGCCTGGGCGGGCCGATTGTCAAGAATAAGACGTTTTTCTTTGCTCTGTGGGACAAGCAGTTCGAACGAGAGCGCGTGACTGTGAGACCGGTCGTACTCACACCCTGCGCTCGCAATGGCATTTTCCGTTACTGGAAAGGATGGGGAAACGGGAATACCCTTACACCCACAACGACAACAGGCGTCCCGACGATAGCGTCAGTGGATTCTTTTGGCAACCCTGTGCGTCCGGCGACAAATACGAACGGTACTCCCTATACCGGGCAGCTTCGATACTTCAGCGTGTTCGGCCCACTCGCGAACACACCCACGACACCCGATTGTTCCGACGCAGTCACACCGGGCAATCCCTGGGATGCAAACCGCACAAGAATGGATCCCGTTGGAGTCACGCAGAAATACCTGAGCGCGATGCCGCTCCCAAATATTTACGACGGCGGAGATGGTCTGAATACCGCGGTGTATCAATGGGTCTATCGCGGCCACAACAACGGGAACTACGGACAGGCCACAGGAACCAGTACGGATACAGACCGGAAGGAAATCAATCTCAAAATCGACCACAACATTAATTCGCGCAACAAACTTGCTCTCAACGGCAGCTATGAATTGCTCGATGGCGACTATCTACAGAATGTCCAAAACCAATGGCCGAATGGATTCACGTCCCAGATAATCCGCCGTCCGAGAGTATTCACGGCTAATTTCACATCTACGATACGGCCGACACTGCTGAATGAGGCGCGGTTCGGTTATCGCGCGAACAAGCATATTATCTGGGCGCCATGGGAAGTGACGGATCCCGACAAGCGAAAACTCCCTGCATCGTACCTTCTGCAAGGAGGCCAGGGATCCCCGATCGCATACGCTCCGGCAAACGTGCAAGGGAGCGCGGCGCAAACGGCGATGACGCCGAACGGGTACTTCTGCGTGACGAATTGTGCTCAACAAGGTAACCGGACGCCTCTTTCGGATTATTCCGATACCGTCAGTTGGACCAAAGGCAAGCACGCATTCAGAGGAGGAGTGGACTTTCGTTTCGGCTACACGCGAGGATCTGAAACGCCCACTGCTCCGATACCGAAAGCGAACGTGTCCGGCTCCGGCGCCGGATTAAACCCAGTGCAGGCGTTTACGAATGCGGCCAACTTCCCGGGTCTCGTCAGCAACAACCAGTCGATGGCAAACAGCCTTTTATATTTTCTTGCCGGTTCGGTCGGCAGCGCGCAGCAGTATTACTTCATTCAATCCCCCAACCATAACAATCAATGGATGAGTTATCTCGACCGCAACAGGAAAATCAATGAACCGCATCAAAATGAATTTGCCCTGTTCTTCAAAGACGATTGGAGAGTGCGTCCGTCCCTGACACTCAATCTCGGACTCCGGTACGAATATTACGGAGTACCGTACGAAGGCCAGGGGCTGACGATAGTTCCCAAGAACGGTGCTGGTCTCGCTTTATTCGGAGTTTCCGGCCGCAGCTTCGATCGTTGGATGCGTCCCGACAATGGAGTGGACCTGAGCCTTGTTACAGACCTTCAATTCGTCGGACCGAAAACCTCGCAGCCCGACAAAACCATTTGGCCGGATGATTGGAAAAACTTCGGTCCCGCTGTGGGTTTCGCCTGGGCGCTCCCGTGGTTTGGCAAAGACAAAACAAATGTGCGCGGCGGATATCAAATCACCTATCCCGGAGGCGGCCACTTCGGGAATCTTGTCAATTACATTTTTGCAGCTCCCGGCTTCGTCAATCTCGCGCAAACTTCGGGACCAACCGATGGCAGCTACTTCGATCTTCGCAACCTGCCGAGCTTAATTCCGATACCGCCCAATTCGCTGCCGATGCAGCCGATACCCATTCAGAAACAGAATCAAAACGCGCACGCGTTCGATCCAAACTATGTGACGCCCTATATCCAGAACCTGACGCTCTCAGTGACGCGCGAGATTTCGCGGAACCTCACGCTGGATGTCCGGTATGTCGGAACCCGCGGTCTGAAGCTGACCGGATTCTTCGATCTCAACTCACCCGACGTGTTTTACAATCCAACGCTGTTCGATGCTCTCCAGCGAACAAGAAGAGGTGAAGACGTACCGCTCTTCGACCAGATGTTTTTAGGATTGAGCCTCGTTCCCGGAACGCCGGCCGTAAACGGCACCACGCAGCGAGGCTCACAGCAACTGCGGCTGAGCACGACTTTCAGAGATGCTCTTGCCAACGGAGACTTTGTGACCGTGGCCAACAGTCTCAACACCTACTACAATATCGGATCCGGCCCAACCGGCACAGTTGTAGGCGCTCCCGGTGAACGCGGCACAGTGCTGCGCAGGGCGAATAAAGGATTCAACATCGCAGGAGGAACGACAATAGCTGGTGGACCCATCGTACCCGCTGGCTTATTTCCGGAAAACTGGATAGCTGCGAATCCGCAGTTTAATCAGGCGAACTACTGGACGAATTCGGGCAAATCGAACTACCACTCCCTTCAGGTGCAGGGCACGTTGCGGCCGACCGAAGGCCTGAGTTTGCAAGGAACCTATATGTGGTCGCGGGCTTTGGAACTTCCAGGCGTGGGATCAAGTCTAGCCAGTGGCCTGCAAACTGCGCCATCGTGGACCGATCCCACGGACAGAGATAAGGACTATGCGCTCAGCGCAAACCACGTCACGCATGATTTCCGGTCTTATGGCACATTTGCATTACCCATCGGGCCGAATAAACTGCTCCTCGGCAAAAGTTCGGGATGGGTTGCCGGGTTCGTCGAAGGTTGGCAGACAAGTTTCATTCTGAACTTGAGCACAGGAAACGCGGCGAGTGTAACTTCCACTTATCTTAATGGTGCGATCTTGACTGCCGGGGCAGCGACCGTGGAGCCCACCGGACTATATGGCAATTCCGCTCCGGACATCGTCGGACCGTTTCCGATAAAGGATTTCGGAAAAGTTCAGTGGAATGGCGATTATGGCAGCTATTTCGGTTCGCACTTTGCGAGAGTCAGCGATCCGCAATGCGGGCAGGTCGCCGGCAATCTGAAGCAGTATTGCACACTGCAGGCAGTGACAGATGCGAACACCGGCCAGCTTCTTCTCCAAAATCCTCAGCCCGGAAAAAGAGGCACGCTTGGCCGGCAAACCATGGAGCTACCCGGAATCTGGGCATTCGACGCGGCGATGAGCAAGAGCGTCCGCATCTCGGAAAACAAGAGTATTCTCGTGCGCATGGACGCCACGAACGTGTTGAATCATCCGAATGTGGGTAACTGCCCCACCACGACGGGACCTCAGTGCACTCCAGTACTGAACAATCAACGGCACGAACCCGTTTGGATTCATCCAAACCAAAGGGGATCAGACTCGACAGTTCAAAGGAACAGTGCGGTTCAATTTTTGACGGAAAACGCGGGTTACTTGCCACCGAACAGCGGACGATAGTCGCGATTGTTTTCGCAGATGATTCGTCGATTTGATTCAAGCTCATCATTACCGGAAAGTGCCAGTGCCTAGCGGCTTGACCGCAGAAGCCTGCACTTCTGCAGCGGCCGGTCTGCCAATTGTCCAAGAATTGCTGACCGTGGCATTCTCAGAAGATTTCCGGTAGCGAAAACACCAGAACACCCTGATTGCGCATGTCGGAGATAATCACTTCCTTATTTTTCGGATTCAAGACCACACCGAAGGGCTTTTTGAGCTTGGTCCGATCATTTGCTGGAATCTTCCACTTTGGCGGGACGTCACCGTTATCGTCGTAGCTCCAGACTCCTAAGAAGGCGCCGTCCGGCTCCATGTTATCGATGATTCCTGGCATAGCCCCTACAATCAGCTTGCGCTGCGGATAGAGTTGCATCTGGTTAATCCGAATAATTCCCGATTTCGGCCCGCGGATGACGCCACGCGGTTTCACGTTGCCACTGTCCGTCCGATTGAACACGAGAATTGCGCCCTTCTCCAGGCTCTCGCTGTCCTCTAGCGTAATTGGTTCGTCAGATCCGAAATTGCTATTTAACCCGATGACCAGGATATCGTTGATCGGATCCACAGCGATCCCGTACGGGCGCTTCAACTGGGTATCCGGACCTCTAATGACACGGATGGGCGCGACGTCACCATTGGCTTCGCGCGGGTAAACCGTCACAGTGTTGCCGGTATACGTGAAAATCTCGTTGTGAATCGGGTCTACGTCTAACCGGCTGCCGATCGCTCCGGTCTTGGGACCCTGGATGATTCGAATGGGGCCTTCCTGTCCATCGGCTGCTCCGCGGAACGTCAGGATTGCCTGAGCGTAGGGAACGGGTACAACAATTTCATCATGCACGGCGTCGTAGCGGACGTCATGCATTGTTCGAGACAGTTTGCTGGCTTGACCATATAGTGCTCGAACTGGGGCTTGTCCTCCGTTCGCCAACCTGGCGAATATCGCAATCTGCGGATGAGCCACTCAGTTGGGCACGAGAATCTGTTCGCGTTTGGTGTCGTAGCCGACGGCTCCAGGATTCCCGATCATGAGACCCACGGCGCCAGCGGGCCCTCCTCGAATTGTTCGAGCCGGAGCGACATCCCCATTGGCTGCCACTGGGAAAACCGTTATCGAAGGTGTTCCCATATTCGCCACATACAGTTCTCCCAATTTCGCGTCCAGCGCGATTCCCGGCGGACTTTTGATCCCGGTTTTGGGACCCTTGATGACTCGGATCGGGGCCGCATCGCCCTCATCGCTCGCGCGAAATACCACGATGGAATTGTCGGCATCATTGGCAACGAACAGTTCCTGGCGTTCTTCGTGAAAGGCCATGTGTGCAGGCCAATTCATCAATGTCTTCGGTCCTTCAATGATACGTACAGGTTTGATATTCCCTGAACCTTCCATCGGATAAACCGTAATCGAGGGCGGATCAAACTTTCCATATCGTCCTGAGCCGGCTTCCCCCCTCAAGTTGGCATTGCCAAAATTGCTCACGAAGATGAGCTTGTTTTTAAAATCCAGTGCAATTCCGTGCGGGTCCTCCAGGTGTGTGTCATTGCCCTGAATCGTCCGCAGGGGTTTTTCTCCCCCGGAAGCTTGTTTACGATAAACCACGATCTTGTTGTCGCTCTGGATGGTCATGTAGAGGAGCTGCTTCTCCTCGTCCGCCGCCATTTGGAAAGGGTGACCGGGAATATTCAGCGCCCGGTTCGGCGCCACATTTCCGCGAGCATCTGTAGAAAAAATCGGCATCCAGTTCTGTGTGTCCCCGTTGAGGGCATAGATCTCTTTCGTCTTGGGGTCGATATAGACTCCGCATATCATCTCGGCCTTGGTGTTTGTTCCCGAAATGATCCGCTTGGGTTCTGTGAGACGAGCTCGGGGAGGAGTACTTTCTCGACGGTCGTACTCCATGATTCGAAACATATTTTCGTCCGAGACCACAAGCATGTTGCTGTCGGAATCGACGGCCACGGCGCTAAAGCTAGGATTGGGATCTTTGATGAAACGCAGCGGGGGCCGCTCGATGACCACGGGTTTTCTATCCACTTGGCCCTGCGCGAGAATTGCTTGAGCCAGCCAGACGGTGAAACCCAATAACAACAACTGAAACGGCCAAACTGTTTTATAACGAGAAATTTTACCCATTACTGAGCCTCCTTATGATCACCGGTTCCCGGCAACGCTGGAGTCCGGAACGAGCATCCGCTTCACAAAACGAGAGTATCGTTCAAAAGATTTCGGGCACCGAAAACGTCAACACGCCATTCAGGCGCATATTGGAAATGATGACCTCTTTATTCTTCGGGTGCAAGACAACTCCGAATGGTTTCTTGAGTGTCGTTTTGGGCCGATCGGGATCTTCCATTTCGGAGGAAACCAAAATTGAACATTCGAATCTGCAGGTCTGTCGCGGGGCACTTCTTGAAGAGATCAAATTTCGTCCAGTCCTTCCTAAAGATCAACTACGTCGCACCCACTGACCTCCCTTGGTTAAGAATCGCCGGGAGAGTCAACCGCCGAAATATCGCGTCCGCTTCGGCCGGCGACAATTTCGATCTCTCATCGAGCCACCAAGTGATGACGGACATCAGAGCGCCAACGACAAACTGAATGACAGCATTTCTAGGAAGTTCTGAGGAGCGCTCGTTTGGCGAAAGCGTTTTCAAATCATTTCGCACCAGGTCCGCGAGCAGCGCCCGCAACTCGCTCATAACAACCGTGCCGCTTTGCCGGCCCACGATTGCGTGATAGACATTCCGGTGGGAATGCACGTGCTCAAACAGAGCAAGACTGAATCCGAAGCCCCTCTCTCGAAAACTCCCCTTCTGCGCAAGCGCGGCACGCTGATGTGCGACCAAATGCTTGCTCAAATTCTTCAAACCGCTGATCAGTAGATCCTGTTTGCCGACGTAGTGAGTATAAAACGTCGATCTCCCCACATTTGCTCGGTCGATGATGTCCTGAACGCTGATGACTTCGTAGCCTTTCTCGATCATCAGTGAGATCAGGGCCTGATGCAGCACGTCTCGGGTCCGTTGTACGCGACGATCCACACGGTCCTCCAAGTTTTTCTCTGGACAAATCGACGCCGAATGTCCAGTAACGAACATTTCGGTATTGATGGTCATAGTTCGATTGTAGGCCATCGCGTACGTTACTGAACATGATGTTCATTACGTTCACGAATCGGATTTGAATCCCACGAAAGGAGCGGAATATGAAAACCGTTACCCCATCCGACAGCGATGACCACAAGCAATCGTCAACCAAGCGACACTGGAAGATTGGCGGATCAACTCCACCGCGGGCTGTGACATGGCTCACATGGCCGATCTTGTTCACCTTCAATATCGGCCTTGCCATGCGCGCGATCATGCAGCATGGGAATTATTCGAGCGTGCTAACGACGCTTTTGATCACGGATGTCGTCGTTCTCGTGACGCTGGAGTCTTTGTTTCCCGTTCAACGCCAGTGGAAGATGACATGGCGATCTTTCCGTCGTGATCTCAAATACATCGTGGCCGGGGGCGCAACCTTTGCCGTCATCGACGGCGTCTTCGGTTTGGCGTCGATTCGACTCAATACAGGTCACGTCGGACCCATTACTAATTGGCCACTGTATCTCTCTGTACCAGTGGCCCTGATGGTTCACCACAGTGCGAGTCTTTCCGAGTCGAAGAACTACGCTGTCACGCTGTCGTTCCTCGACATCATATTTGGCACTTTCTATTACCGGCCGGGGAGCTTGCCAGAGAGGCTCGGGGTAGTCGATCCGAGTGCCTATCCCAACTCCAACGAGTTCTGGCAGGTCATGAGGCTTCCGTTCGAGGGGGAGCTTGAGCAGGGGTTCAGCATTGCTCCTGTTGCCGATTTGCGGTGAGGTACGACGCGCTTCACGGGTTCCGTGGGCGCGTTGACATCGGGCTTGCGGGTGTTTCTGAAATGGCGTACTTAGGGTTAAGCGATGCCGCTCGCAGCGGCAACAGCAGCATCTTCATTTAGTGAACAACCAGATCCAACTGCTGCCCGCCGGTCGTGCGGAAGAGAACCGTTCCCGATGAGGTCTGATCCGTCACATTGTTGAGTATGATGAACTCCGTCGTGTAACCGCCGGCATCCACGAAATGAGGGAAGATGACTGGGGCAGACGATCCCTGAGTGAGTTCGTCGACGGGTGGCACGGTCGAGATCAGAAAGTCGGACCGTTCGTTGATACGGCCGCGCAAACCTGCGAGAGAAAGCGTGTTGGACGAACTTATCCGAAGAATCCCTTGGAAATCGCTTGATAAAGACGGAAAGATCTCATTGGCGAATTTCGCAACCTTGCCGCCAACAGGAATCGTTAATGAACTGGTCAGGCCTGTAGAAGTCCCATCCAGCCGGAACACTTCAAGGCGGACAGTGGCCGCCGTCGGGTCCGCATTTGCAATGGCCAACCCGCTCTGAATAGATCCAACCGAACCCAGAACGCCAGAATTTTGGATGTATGTTCGAAATTGGGTTCCGCGGGTCCCGGTGATCGCCGCTTCGGAAACCCTAACGCCACCAGAAGTGAATGAAAAAATGCCCAGGGGTATCGGTGTTCGATCCCCTGTTGTGGGGGTGATACGGACGGATCCTGTCTGTACTGTTGGTCCGGCATTGGGTAACAGGAATTTGAGGGTTCTTCTTCCCGGAATGGAATAATCCACGCTGGTCGCCGTCACGGTCCCGACTGGTACCGTTACCGGGTTCCCGAGGCCATCCATAAACGCCAACGTACCCGTTACTGGAGCATCCACCGTATTGACAAGAACCAGTTCCGTTCTCCAACCCCCACCCACCGCAAAGTGAGGCAGATAAGCCGGCAGAATAGACGCTGGAACAGATGGGTCGATAACCGGCAGGGTCGATACCAGAAACTCACCACGTTCGTTTGTGAAGCCGCGCAGGACTGTGACTCCGATAGGAGCGCTGGCCGTAAATGTGAGCGTTCCTTCAAGCGGCCGGAGGGCGAATGGCGGCTCATTCAAGAACTTGGCAATTTGGCTGTTGGCGGAAATGGTGACCGACCCGGTAACAAAGCTCCGGACATTACTCGAATCGGTGACGACGTAGTCGACGGTAACGTCCTCATTGTTGGGATTCGCGATGGCGATCCCCGTATTCACCGGACCGCTCATCTCAACGTAGTGCAAGCCGGTGGTTATCAGACGAGAGATGGAAACCCCTGTTTCGGACACGAGCGTCCCGTTCTGTCTCAACCCAAAAATCGCCACTCCGTCCGGAGCTAAACTTGCCGCATCCGGCTGAATGAGCGCGTATCCGACGGTTAGCGCCGAGTCACCGCCAGCGCTCTGGAATGACACTCCTCCTTTGTCCTTAATTGAGAAGGTCTTCGACCCCTTGGATCCATGACAGAAATTCCGCGGGGAAGCGCTATTGCGTGGCAGAGGAGTAACGCGTGAAAAATCGGAAGAATTGCTGTCGTTGTCCGTGCACCCTCCGCTTTTTCGCACGTACGCTACAAGGTCCAAATCGCCTAGCGGCCTCAGTGCGCGTGATTCGTAACATGACGTACTTCCGTACCCTACAAGGTCCAGAACTTTTGTATCTGACGAGCAACCGGTATCCAGCGCGGCGGTATCGCTCACCAGCGCGATCCTGCGAATACTGGAGCGTGATCCCCGGGAGAGCGACAGCCGTGGTTCCCCTATTGAACAACTCGATATATTGGTAGCGTAGTTTCAACTCGCTTTGCCCGGTTCCAAGATACAGTTGGCTGATGACCAGGTTTGAAGACGTCGCCCCCGCCGGACTCGGCGAAACCGCGGCGAGCAGGCTCAGGAGCACGAGCAGTCGAATCGAAATTTTCATTTTGCACTCCTTGCAGTCCCTACAAGCGAAGCACAGTATATCGATAGTCGGCGAGTTTGCAAGAATTTGATTCCCCCTATCTGCGATGTATTCGGGAGAGATCGCATTGGCAGCAGACGGCAGCGTGCCGGGAACGTGCGATCCTGCTATGACGAACTGAACATCTGGAAAATGTGGCGCGATTTCACTCAGCCGAAAATCCGCTGCCTCCACGTTTCGAGCATGTCGAAAATTGCCGAGGAACAGAACTTCAACGGGCCGGTCACAACCCGGTCAGCCAGCCTGCCAGGCCTGCACAACCGTGCATAATGCCCCTACTGCGCGACATTACTGGACAATCGCCTCCGGTTTGTGAGATAGGCTAAGTTCAATCCACCTGACTGAGGACGGTTACTCATGGCGCGCAGACCACTGATCGGTTTTGTGTTGGTGCTGTTGCTTGCAGGCTCGGCGGAAGCTCAATCGCGGCTGAACTTCCCGAGGGTGCTTCCGTTACAGGAACTAAGGACGACTGGTTTTGGCTTGGTGAACACCGCGTCTTCGCCGGTCGTGGCCAACTTCACCTTTTATGGTATCGATGGTCAGATTGCAGGTTCGTCAAGTCTGAGTGTTCAGGCGGGAGGTCAAGTCGCCAAACTGGGTTCCGAGATTTTCACTTCTGCCAATGCGAGTGGCTGGGTCCAAGTGACGAGCTCCAGCTCCGAACTACAAGGTTTCGAGCTGGTTGGTGATTTTGCGACCGTTTCTGAGGGAACCGGCCCTGCTGCGGAATCTACGCAACTCGCTGTGATCGATTTTTCGCGCGAAGACGTGATTCATATTGTGAACACGGCCTCCCAGGCCGGAACCGTCCAGATCACTCTTCACGACGCTAATGGTGGAACACTCGACACACGCTCGGTAGCGCTGGCGCGGTTTCAACCGTTCTCGCTTCGTTTGGGTGATGCCAATGACGACGATAACATCGACCTCGTGACGCTCAGCGCCGATGTCCAGATCAGCGCGTCCATCACTTCCAAGTTGTCCGGCGGGCGGGATATTGCCGTGACGAATGCTGTTCCGATACTGGGTGCTCCTTCGGATCTCTTGTTCCCCTTCGCACCAATCGGACCTCAGGGAAGTTCGAATTGGACGACCTTCATCGGTGTTTCAAACCTCGCGGCGGCATCGCAAACAGTATCGATCGCTTTCACGCCAGATGGCGGTGCGCCCGTAACGATCCAGCGAACTCTGGCTCCACGTGCCTCCCTGGGGGATTCTGTCGGCCGCCTCTTTGCGCTTTCGGCAAACGTCCTTACTGCCGGATGGATTCGGGTTTACGGCTCCGGGCCTTTGGCGGGCGTGGTGGCGTATCAAGATTCGGCGACCGGATCGTTGGCCACTGTGCCGTCGCAGTCGGTGGGCGCCAATCGTTTCTTCTTCGGCCATATTGCGAGTCTTGCACCTTGGTACACCGGTATCGCTCTCCTGAACACAAATCCGGTCGCGGCCAGTGTCGAGGTGTTTGCGATCGATTCCAGCGGGCAACTGGTGGGTTCCCCCGCGGCGTTTTCGTTAGCTGGCGGCAGTCGAAGGTCGGCTCTGTTGTCCGAACTGGTGCCCCAAGTCCTGCAACGCTCCGTTGATGGCGGTTTTGTGTTCGTTAGGACCACCAACGGTATTTCGCTGTACGGTTTTGAGCTCTTCGGCCATTCCATCTTCCCGATACTGGCGAACGTACAGGGATTTGCGCTGTCGTCCACCAGTACATTTGCACCTCCATCGGGTGGCGGCACGACCGGGCAAATAACTCTGGATCGCCTCACTTTTACCGATGGAACGAATTCCAAAGGACAGTTTCGGCCTCAGGACACTATTGTCTACGTTGCGACCGTTACAAATTCCGCTGGCGCATCCGTGTCGGCGCAAATGACGTATGACGTGAAAGATCCTCGAGGACAGGGCATGCTTACGACGTCGACCTCCCTGACGTTGCCAGTCGGCCCCAGCGACGTGCCGTTCTCCAGTTTCATTCCATCCAATGCATTGAACGGCCAGTACACGTCAACTGCCACGCTCCGCTATCAGAAACAGACAGTCACCAAGTCCGCTGTCTTTGATGTGAGCGGCGGTACGACAACGCCAAGCTTGGCACAAGAGGTTCCATTTTCGACGTCCACGCTCGATGTTTTCCGGATTGCCTTTCGGCCTGGAGAGGTTGCGCGTTTCGTGTTACCAACATCGAATTTCATGAGTCCGGTTGCCGATGCTGCGCTGAACTACCAACTCATCGGTCCCGGCGGCTTCATTGCCGGAATCGGATCGCTGAGTTATGCCGTACCGAGTGGACTTTCCAGCCGTACTATCGACGTTACTCTACCGGCTTCTGCGCCGCTCGGAATCTATGCCTTCTTGGCGAGATTGACTGCGGGAGGGACCACGTCGACCAAGGGGACCGCTATTACCATCGCTCCTACAAGCTCAACCGAGACCGCGGACATCGATACCGTTTTCGTTACGGACAGCGACGGAATTCCGAGAGCCGGATTCACACCCGGGAGTAACATCCGGCTGGTTGTCTCCCGGCTCAGTTTTTTTGGCGTAACAATACCGGCGACCATACGCTATACAGTGACCGGTCCAAACTCATCTACCGTCGCCGATCAACCGTTAGCAGTAAACCTTGCGACTGGACAGTCCCTCGGTTTCCTCCCGTTAGGCCTGAGCTCAAGTGCGGTCACTGGAACCTACACCT
>WNGL01023099.1_pt1 | contig 12116 bp, 12 predicted proteins | sample 5400591 | NCBI WGS metagenome assembly WNGL01 (sample SAMN13153377, study PRJNA577476) | soil metagenome | isolation source: 80 cm soil or saprolite under Garry oak tree replicate 1 | place: USA:California | collected 2016-06-15
TCGGACGGCGCGAAAACTTCGATGAGACCTACATGGCCGTCGCCGGCCTTGTCTCCGACCGCGCCGCCGAACGGTAACCACCAATCAGCCAGCCCGCCAGGCCAGCACGCGCGGGCGCTAATCGCGCACCACGCCGTAAATCCTCGCCCCGCCGGGGCCGCAAGCGCACGCATCATCGCTAAAGAACACGGCCGGACACCTGGCGGCGATGCTCAGGAAATCAGGCCGTCAACAGTTACTTACCAAGGCGCGCAATACACGGTAATGGGCGTGTCGATCGGCTACACCAACAACGTCCCGCATGTGAACGGCCACGACCTGCAACCAGTAGGCGGCGGACCCATCGTCAACCTGGTCCCCTACAGCGCGCTAACCCTGGTGGCCCCGCCGCCGCCGCCCCCGGCCCCGCCTGGCCCTCCGTCACCTCCGCCCCCGGGCCCGCCCCCTGGCCCGCCTCCGCCCCCGACGCCGCCGCACGCGCCGGTGACAGATCTGGCCACATCGATGACCGTGCAGTCGGCGAACGCCAGCCAGGCCACGGTGCAGATCACCGTCAGGAATCTGGGCGGCGCCTCCTCGGTGCCGGCCACGATGACGATCAACGTCCATCCGGTCCAGCCGTTCTCATACGAAGCCGGCGCCGGATCCGACTGCACGGCCACCAGCGGTGGCGGCGTCGACGACTCTCAGTTCGTCTGCCCCGTGCCGGTCATTCCCGTCGGCGGCAGCTATACCCGCCAGCTGACCGTCCAGAATCTCAGCGGCCAGTCGCCGCACTACGTCCAGACCGACGCGACGACGACCATGGCAGGAGACACTAACTCGTCGGACGACACCGGATACGCCACCATCACCATGCAATGAAATCCCCGAGCAGGTTACGCAGCACGTCGGGGCGGTCGGTGACGATGCCGTCCGCCCCGAGCCTGACCGCTAGCGAGGGTACACCTTGTGGTCATCCGCTGACCCTTCTGCCACCTGTGGCGTTCCAAAACTGTTTCGTGCCCCTGACCTGCAGTGATGACGAGCGTCAGCCGTGGGGCATCATGATCGTCCGTGTCTCTGCGCCTGCTCTACCTCATCTTCGTCCAGCTCTGCGGCTGGCTGGTCCTGCTCGGCCGGTCGGCAGCCTCCAAGGACGCTGAGCTGCTCGTGCTGCGGCACGAGGTCGCCGTGCTGCGCCGTGCCCATCCGCGGCCCCGGCTCGACTGGGCCGACCGTGCAGTCTTCGCCGCGCTGATCCGGCTCTTGCCGGTGCGGCTGCGGATGCACCGGCTGGTCACCCCCGGCACCGTCCCGCGCTGGCACCGCCGCCTGGTCACCCGCAAGTGGACCTACCCGCACCGGATGGGACGGCCACCGGTCAGCGCCGAGGTCGCCGCGCTGACCAGGCGGCTCGCTACCGAGAACAGCGGCTGGGGATATAAGAGGATCCAAGGCGAGCTGCTCAAGCTCGGCCACCGGGTCGGCGCGCCCACGATCCGTCGGGTCCTCAAGGCGCTGAAGATTCCCCCGGCGCCGGAGCGGGGCTCTGAGACGACGTGGCGGAAGTTCCTGCATACCAGGCATCGACGATGCTCGTCACGGACTTCTTCCACGTGGACTGCGCGCTGACCCTCCAGCGGTTGTACTGCCTGTTCGTCATGGAGGTCGGTAGCCGTTACGTGCATATCCTCGGTGTCACCGCGAACTCGGACGGGCCCTGGACTGTCCAGCAGATCCGCAACCTGCTGATGGATCTTGGTGATCGCGCCGTCGGCTTCCGGTTCCTGGTCCGTGACCGGGCCGGGCAGTTCACCGCGTCGTGTGACGCGGTCCTGGCCGGTGCCGGCATCGAGGTCGTGAAGATCCCGCCCCGTAGCCCGCGCGCGAACGCTTATGCGGAAAAGGTTCGTGCTCACCGCCCGGACCGAGGTCACCGACCGGATGCTCATCTTCGGCGAGCGGCATCTGCGGACGATCCTGGCCCAGTACGAGGGCCATTACAACGGGCGGCGGCCCCATCGCGGCCGCCACCTCCGCCCGCCCCGGCCCGACCACCCTGTCGCGGACTTCTCCCGGAAGCGGATCAAGCGCCGGCCCGTCCTCGGCGGCCTCATCAACGAGTACGAGCGGCCGCATAGAAGCGCAGGTCAGGACCAGTGGCCGAGTTCTGGAAACCCCACAGGGTCACGTCACGGATGGTGACGGCCCGCCGAGACAGGACATGCGAGATCCGCCGCTATGTGCGGGCATCTGGTCACCCGTGCTCATCGGCTCAGGCACTCATATCAGGTCGTTCTGCAGTGCCTGATCGGCCAAGCTTGGCAGGCAGAGCCCACAGGGTGACGGGTTTACTGACCTATGTTCTCTGTTCGGCCGGCTCAGCGGACGCATCCGGAACCTGGCCCCTGACCAGGTCGCGCTGAGGGACCAGCACGCCTGCCTGTCCACCCGCGCATTATCGCCTGCACCGCCCGGCTGCCACGACAGCCCCACCCTGTCCGCGTATTCGGGGAGGGCGTCGATAGGGCGAGCCCGGCCCCTTGAGCTGACGATGCGGCGGGAGGATCCTGGACCCGTGAACGTCCCTCCCAGCAGCGATGTGGGTGAGCGGCTGGCCGCACTGGCCGGGCAGCGGCCTTGGTGGCCGCTGGTTGAGCCGACGCCGCGGTGGATCCGTGTCCGGATCGGCGAGGAACTGGTCGCCGACTCCCGCCGGGCCCTGCTGCACGTGCAGTACGGGCCCGGCGCACTACCGCGCAGTTTCCTGCCGACCTACTACATGCCGGTGGATGATGTCATGCCCGCCGCCCTGGTTGACCCTGTGGAGGCCGGGACCGGGCTAACGGTCTGGGCGGTAGCAGCCGCTGGCCGTCGCGCCGATGACGCAGCGTGGATGCACCATCGGCCACCGGAGCCGCTGGAGGCGCTCGCCGGACTGGTGACATTCTCCTGGCGCGACCCGCTGACCTGGTTCGAAGAAGACGAGCCGCTGCTCGCGCATGCTCGCGATCCGCACAAACGGGTCGACGTGGTGGCAAGCTCGAGGGCCGTCCGGGTCGAGATCGACGGCGTGCTGCTGGCCGAGAGCCACCGGCCCCTTCTGTTGTTCGAGACCGCCCTCCCCGTGCGCTACTATCTGCCTCCCGGCGATGTCCGGATCGAGCTCGTGCCAAGCCAGACGCGATCAGTCTGCCCGTATAAGGGCGTGGCCACGTGGTGGTCGGCCCGGATCGGGGACCGGGTGGCCGAGGACATCGCATGGAGCTATCCGTCACCGGTCCCGGAGAATCCGCGCATCGCAGGACTGATCTGCTTCCGCAACGAGCGGCTCGACCTGACCGTCGACGGTCGGCGGCTGGAGCGTCCGGTCACACCATGGTCCTGAGCGTCGTTACGTCAACCTAAGCACGCCGATTCGCCAATTCGACCGGCGCACGGGGGAAGAGCAGCAGGAGTCGGTTCACTTCTACGCCGTCACGAACAGCCGGCATCTCGAGGAGGGCAACGGCAACTCGGCGTGTTCTGAACTGGGACGCCAGTGGCGCCCCAGAATCGGATCATCCGCGCCTTCGCCCGCGCGGCCGGTACCGCCACCCGAACCGCGCATATGCGGCGATCTCGAGCCCGGCCGGGGCGCTGCGGTCTGACCTTGTGTAGTCAGCGCCGGTGTGCGGTGCCCAGGCAGCCGGGTCATCCCCGGGTCATCCCCTGGGTTGATCCCGGGCATCAACTCGGACTCCCACACGAGGGCTGACGCGCCCGACGAGGTCCGCGCGGCACGCTAGCGGCATGAACATTTACCTGATCAACGCGCTGCTCGTCCTCCTCGTCATCCGCCAGATCCGCGAGCACCAGCTCGACCTGCGGGCCCTGGCCGTCCCGGTCCTGGCCGTGGCCGCCGCCGCCGTCATGTTCCTGCACGCGGTACCTGGCACTGGCAGCGACATCGCGCTGGACCTGCTGGGCGTGTCAGCCTGCGTCGCCATGGGCGCGGTCGGCGGCCTGGCCACCCGGCTGCGCCCCGGCGCCGACGGCCGCCCGCTGGGCCGCGCGGGCGCCCTGGCGGCGGGCATGTGGATCGCCGGCGTCGGCGCCCGGATGGCCTTCTACTTCGCCGCGACCCACGGCGGCGGCCCGGCCATCGCCGCCTTCAGCATCGCGCACCACATTACCGGCCCGGCCGCCTGGACCGCCGCGCTGGTCATGATGGCCCTGGCCGACGTGCTGACCCGGCTGACCGTCGTCTACCTGCGCGGGCGCCGGCTCACCGCCAGCACCACCCCGGTCACCGCGGCACCTGTCCCGGCCGGCGCCGGTGCCTGACCGAGCATCCCGGCCGCGCCGCCCGAACCGTCCCCGATAAGGCGCCGCCGGCCGCGGCGCCCTATCCATGCCACCCGCGGCCCGGTCGGTCCCGGCCCGCTACCGGGGCGGGAGCGATGGACCGCCAGCGTCCAGGTAGCCTGCGTCCGGTCTGGTGCCCGCGAGGACCGGCAACTGGTACCGGCGGCCGCGTCTGCCCGTACCGCGATGCCCCGCCATCGTCCTGACGGCTCGCCGCCAGGACGGGATCTCGGTTGCCAGGCTGGCCGTCCAGATTGCAACCGAAGGATCGTTATGCGTTCAGGCGGAAGTGACCAGCTGGGCTTGCGTCCGAGCTTACGGTGTCACGGAGCATCCGGCGCCGAGGAGATCATGACCGCGATGGCCGCTCCACAGCGCGCTGCCTTTCGGGGGCGTCACGAGGCAGAGGGCGCTCCGCCGAAGCCGATCTCGTTCCCGTCAGGGTCGCGGTAGAGGACCTTGCGGACGCCGTTGTCGTAGGTCTCCTGCTTCGCAGGCTGGATGCCGCGCTCCGCTATTGTCGCGACGCGGTCGTCGAGGTTGTCGACGAAGATTGTCACGACCGAGTGACCTGCGTCCTCGGGCTGCACGTTGATATAGACCGACCGATGCTCGGCAAGCTGCCAGACCGCCTCGGTGTCATTCGGGATGAAGCTCGGTTGGTGGCCGAGCAGGCGGGCGTACCACTTCGTAGCGGCCTCGTAGTCGCTGACGTAGATACCGGCGAATAGGGCGAGGAGCACGACCTTGAGCCTGATGGCCTCGCCGCCGGCCCTGCTGGTGCGGTAGGCCGGCCTCGCCGGGGTGGCCGTTACCTCAACTCGCGGCGCGTGGGCGGTCGCAAGAGTTCCACGAAACATAGGTCCAAGACCTGGCGCTGCACTTGACCGGCGTCCCATAGAAGTTGACGACGGGTGCCACCCGGCACACTCAGTAATCGCGCCGTGAACCGTCTGACGTGCGCGAACCGCCGTTCTGGCGCCGGTTCTGCTTCTCGGTCAGGGCTCTCAGCGCAATACCGATGGATCGTTCCGTGCGGCCGGGTACTGCGCCTGACCGGAAGCTGTTCCGCGCCGCCTGCTCCATTGGGGCCTCTTACGCCGGCTCTGCCCTCGAGGCCACGAAATGAGGCGGCGTCCGGGTTAGCCGACCAGGTTGTGGCGCAGTGCGAACAAGACGGCAGCGCCGCGGGTGGAGCATCCGATCTTGGTATAGATGTGCTGAATGTGGCTGTCGGCGGTCTTGGGGGAGATCATCAGCCTCCGCGCGATTTGTGCGGTGGTAAGCCCGGTAGCGGCCAGCCGCAGCACCTCGATCTCCCGGTCGGTCATCCCGGCCGGCCGGGTCTGCGATCGTGTTCGCGCCTGATGGCCGGCTGCGGCCAGCACGCATTCGGCGGCGTCGTGATCGAGATGTCCCTCCGCGGTCATCCGTCGCAGCTCCGTGGCTGCGGCCTGGGGGGTGAGCGCGGGCCGGTGCGCCCGCTCCTGCGTCATCGCCTGGTAGCGATCGGCCGCGGCGAGGATCCGCGCGGCGGGGCTGAACTGGGCGGCCCCGAGGCCCTTGGGGTAGCCCGAGCCGTCGGCCTTCTCGTGGTGGCAGGCCGCCAGCGGGTTCAGCTCGCCCAAGGCACCGGCCCGCGGCAGCATCTGCTCGGTGAGCAGCGGATGCAACTGAACCCTGTCGAACTCGGCCCGGGTCAGGGCGGCTGGCTTGTCCCAGATCGAGTTCGGCACCGCTGTGCGCCCCAGATCGTGCACCAGTCCGGCGCGACGTGCCCGCACCACCTCCGCTGCGGGCAGCCCGGCCCGCTGGCAGGCACTGGCGGCGAGCGCGGCGACCTGGCGCGAGTGCCCGGCCGTGAACGGGGACTTCAGGTCGATGAAGTCGGCCGCGACCTCCAGGGCGCTGTCCAGGTCCTCGCCGCGGAGCCGCTGGCGGGGCTCGGGCTCGCAGGCCAGTACCGCATCCCACGGATCGAGCTTGTCTAGCCGGCCGAAGAACCCGGCTGCGACCGGCAGGAACTCCGCGACCAGGCCGGGATCGTAGGCGCGGCCCGAACGCTCCCGGATCAATGCCATGGCGTCGGCCGGTGAGCGCAGCCTGGCCAGCGCCTCCGCGTCGTGAGTCAGGTGCACGATCCGCATCGCCAGCGGAATCCGCTCCCCCTTCACCCCGTTGGGCTGGCCCTTGCCATTCCACCGCTCGAACGTGCACGCCAGGGCGTCGCGCACCGGCTGGCTCATCTTCAGCCGGGCGGCGAGCACGTCCCCCGCCTCGCAGCCGGACCGGAAGTTCATCTGCGCGAACTTCCGCCCGCCCGCCAGGATCGAGCCGACCGCGCCCAGCCGCGCGACTCCCCTCTTGCCAGGCAGCCCGAACACCACGGCGTCCCGCAGCACCTCGGCCGGGTTCGACGCGTCGTAGGTCAGCGTCCGGCCCCGGATCGCGATGTCGTCGCCGAACATCGCCGACACCGGCCGCCGATCCGGCCAGCCAGACCGCCAGCAGCGTGGAGCGCATCTGGGACTCCAGCGGCTGGCCGAACGAGTTGTCCTGGCCAAGAGTGAGGACGGCGACCAGTTCGCCGAGGCTCAGCTCATCCATGCGGACTCCGACCCGAGACAGGCAGGAAAGCGCGCGCGGGTGCGGAGAAGATCAGGAATTCTCCCGATGCCTGGCCGCGCGCCCGCTCGTAGCGTACCGGTGACGAGGTTCGGCGATCGACCAGGAGAAACGATGAGCACATTCATCACCAGGCTGGACACGGCCGGCACCGGGCCGCGGCTGGCGGTCAAGGACCTCATCGACGTGGCGGGCGTCCCGACGACCGCCGGGTCGCGCGCGGTCGAGCGGGGCGCGGGGCCCGCCACCGCCGACGCCGCGTGCCTGGCGGGGGCGCGGGCAGCCGGCGCCCGGATCGTCGGCAAGACGAACCTGCATGAGCTGGCGATGCTGCCGCTCGGCACCAACCAGTGGTTCGGCACGCCGGTCAACCCGCTGGACCCGGCCCTGATCCCGGGCGGGTCCTCGAGCGGCTCGGCGGTCGCGGTCGCGGCCGGCGAGGCCGACGTGGCGCTGGGGTCCGACACCGGCGGCTCGATCCGGATCCCGGCCGCCTGCTGCGGCATCACCGGCCTGAAGACCAGCCATGGCCGGGTACCGCTGGACGGCGTCTGGCCGCTGGCGCCGAGCCTGGACACCGTCGGCCCGATGGCCGCCACCGTGGACGGGCTCATAACCGGGATGGCGCTGCTGGAACCCGGGTTCACCGCCGCGGCGACGCCGGCCCGGCGGATCGGCCGGCTACGGACGACGGCGCGGCCGGAGATCGAGCAGGCCGTGGACGAGGCGCTCAAGGCTGCGGAGTTCGAGGTCGTGACCGTGGACTGGGACGGCTTCGCCGCCGGAACGAGCATCTTCACCACGATCTTCCTCACCGAGGCGTGGGACACCGGCCACTCGCTGGCCCACGCGCACCCGGACGGCGTGGGCGACGACATCCGCCAGATGCTGAGCATGGCCGACCTGTTCCGTCCCGGCCTCGACGACGCCCGCGCCCAGCTCGCGGCGTGGCGGCGGTCGCTGCTGGACCTGTTCGGGCAGGTGGACCTGCTCGCCCTGCCGGCAATGCCGGTATTCCCGCCTGCGCTGGCGGACCTGGCCCCCGACTCGCTGGTCGACGTGATCATCGAGATCACCCAGTACACCGGGCTGTTCAACGTGGCCGGGACGCCCTGCACCGCGCAACCCATCCGGGCAGCGGGCACCCCCACACCGGCCAGCCTGCAGCTCGTAGGCCCCCCAGGGGCGAGGAACTGCTGCTCGCCACCGCACGCCAGGTAGAGGCCGCCGGGTAGGCGGCGGCTCCCGGCTGGCTAGGGGTTCACGCGCTGCGCCGCCACGCGACCGGCCTGCCGGAGCGGCGAGAGATGCGGCACGCGAGGCAGCGCAGCCGGAGCGCCCGGCGCTCCAGCAGGCCTCGGCCGGCACGGCGGGCCAGGATCCGGGTTCGCCGCTGACCGCCTGGGATGCTGGTCTACCGACAGACCTGGGCGGACTGCCGGGATGCGCTAGCTCAGCACTCCGCCGGGGAAGCTACGCCGCTGGTCCAGGCGGCAGAAAGGGTGCCGCCCTCCTATCGGCGGCCAGGCAAACCCGCTGCAACGCCTCCCGGCCATGAGTCACAGCTCCGCTGCCCGTAAATAACCGGTCAATCAGGCGCGGACTTCTTCGGCCGGCGGATCACTCCCAAGATGGGACCTATTCGGCAGGTCGCTCACGCTACCAAGCGGTTATCACGCTGCGTCATAATCGCTGGCTGCGGCTACCGCGCGAGATCCGCCGTTATGCATGTTTGGCGAGGCAGCTGGCAAGCATTCGTGGCCGCACAGATGAGGCTGATCTGGGCGTGTCCGGCCGGGACTGGCGTTCTGCCTGTCGGCACGCGCGGGGGATGGGGTTGATCGGCCTCCCTGGAGCGTGGTCTGACCGCCTGGCTGAAACGGCCCGGCTCGGAGGTGCAGGAGGACGGTTCTCGGTGAGCGTCGGAGATGACTTTCGGGCGTGCCGATGGTTCCTGCGCCGTGTGCCCTGGCGTGGCGGGGAATGTCGGGGCGGTCGGCTAGGCCGGAGTGCTGCTGGGGCTTCACCGCGACTGGGGCGGGGCGGCTGGGAACGTCACCGTCTCGGTTGGCGATCTCGGCCGCGGGCGGTGATTCTCATGGCCATGCGTGATCGATTGCGCTTGGCGAGGTCCGCGGGGCGCCGCTTCTGCTCCTCATCGGCCAGCAGGTCGTCTGCGCCGGTCTCCAGGGGGTGCGGCCAGGGTAAGCCCGGAATGGGCCATGGGCGGCAGGGAGTTTGCCCAGGTGTTGCGGCTCGGCTTGCCCGGGGGTGACCATGGGCCCCAGCACGCGTGGCGCACCAAGCTGGGCCGGGGGAGAAACCTCGGGCCCGTCCGGGATAGAGGATCTTTCTGCCGAACGGAGCCCGGTGCTTGCCCTCGGACAGGCTCGGCAGCCCAAGCTGGCTCGTAACGCCTGCCCGGCCGGCGAGACGGAACAGGCATGACAGCCATGATCGGCGGCGCTGACCGCGCATCCGCCCGCCTGGCGGCGACTCGCGCCGGGTGGCATCGTGTCGCGGAGCACATGCTCGCCGCCGCCCTGTACCGGGCGACCGGCCATACCGGCCTGGTTCGGTCACCGGGCGGCTTCCGGGCCCCGTCCTTGGGGACGGACGCCAGGTTCCTCGCCGTGGACGGCACTGAGCTTGTCGTCAGCGGCGCCGCAGGCACCAAGCGGGCGCCTGTTATCACCGTCCGGGCGGCAGCGGAGTTCGCCGGCGTCACGCCGGGCACTCCAGTCGGCGTGTCCGGGCCCGCGGCGCCGCCCGGCCTGGACGCGCCGCTGATGATCGAACCCGGTGCGGCCCGTCTACTGGCGGAGTGGTACGGCCTCGGCGCCCAGGTGCTGAGCCGCTTCGCCGCGGAAGCCCTCGGCGACCAGCCGGCCGTCCGCGTGCTGTGGCCCGCGCATTTCGATGCCGGCATGACCGCTGCAGCGATCAGCTACGGCGCCTCACCCGGCGATGATCATGTCGCCGATCCGTACCTGTACGTCGGCCCGCACGGTGGCCTGCCGCCGGGCGACCCGGCGTTCTGGAACGCCCCGTTCGGGGCGGTCCGCATCTTCGGCCAGGCCGGCACCGTGGCGGAGGCAGCGGCCTTGTCCGGTGACGGCCGGGAGCGGGTTCTCGCCCATGCCACGACCACCGCCACCGGGAGGACATCATGACAGGACTGCAGGACAAGGTGGCTCTGGTCACCGGCGGAAGCTCGGGAATCGGCCAGGCGATCGCCATCGGCCTGGGCGAGGAAGGCGCCAGCGTCGCGATCAGCTACGTGGGCGGGCCCGAAGGCGCGAAGACGCGGAGGCGTGCCATGACCCGGTTGAACGTGACCGACACGCGATGCGCGGCACTGTTCGCCTCAGGGCTGCAGCGATCGGATACCCCGGACGCCGACATGGTGGCGGAGGTGATCAGCCGCGCCGTGCGGCAGTTCGGCACCCGTGGCTGCGCCGGCCGGATGGCACAAGAGTTCGGCGACCACCCCGAAATGGCCGCCGACCGGATGCGGTGGGTCCCGCAGCTTGTGGGCGAGGTGTCCGCCCCGGCCAGCGCCCGGCGCGCCGCCTAACCGGGGTATCGGTAACAACGGGCCCGTCAGCACCGCTGGAGCGTCCAGTTTCCTGAACTGTGCTGGTGGCGTGGTGGCACGGGGTGGTCGTTAGCGTGGCCGGAACGGGTTGCCGGTGTAGCCGGGCCGCTGGTCAATCTCGCCGCGCCGGTATCGCCCGGCCTGCCAGGCGTCCCAGGCCCGCTCCGGTTGCGGGGTGGGGGAGGCGGGCAGCCCCTCGCGAGAGCAGAAGGCCCGCAACTAACCGTTCGGCACCTGAAAGACAAGGAGAATCCAATGATTGATGACCAAGGTCGCTGGGGCGTGGTGACCGGCGCCTCCTCCGGTTTCGGAGAGCCCTTCGCGCAGCGGCTCGCGGGGCGCGGAATGTCGCTTGTCCTGACCGGGCGCAACCGGAGCCGGACCGACGAGGTCGCGGAGCGCACCCGGACGCGATTGGCGTGGACACTGCACCCCGCTGGGCTAGCTCCATGACAATATCGCGGCCTGCTGAGGTGCAGGCGGGCTGCGGGGCAGCCAAGGGCGCGGAGCGGGACTGATGGAGAAGGCACTCCTGCTGGCCATCGCGGCAAGCTTCTGTACGGCCACCGCTTCGGTGTGCCAGCGCCTCGGCGCCAGGAGCGATAAGACGGCGGCCTTTGATGTCTGGCTCGTCTTCCGCCTGGCCCGCCGGCCGGTCTGGCTGATCGGCATCGCGAGCATGATCCTCGGGTTTGCCTTCCAGCTAAGTGCCCTGCACTATGGCGCATTGGCCCTGGTCCAGCCCATCCTGGCGCTCGAGCTGCTGTTCGTCTTCGGCTACCTGGCCGTCGCAGGCTCCCGGCGGGTCAAGGTGAAGCGGCGGGACTGGCTGGCCGCGGTCGCCATGTCGGCGGGGATCGGCCTGTTTCTCCGCGTGGCGTCCCCCTCGGGAGGACGACTGCACGCGCCGGGCTCCTCCTGGTGGCTGGCTGGCCTGGTCACTTCCGCAGTCGTACTCCTTGCCCTGGCCGTGGCCTTCGGTCCGGGTAACCGTCCCGGCGCATCCCGGCCTCGCCGCGCAGCGGTGCTGGGGGCCGCCACCGGGATCTCGTGGGGTTTCGTGGCCGCGGTCATCAAGGAGCTCAGCTCGCACCTCGGTGGCGGTCTTGGCGCCATCGTCTCCAGCTGGCCGCTTTATGCGCTCATTGCCGTCGGCGCGGCGACGCTGCTGCTGGCCTCCCACGCCCTGGCCGCCGGCCCGCTCGCCGCGTCGCAGCCAGGGTTCACCATCCTTGATCCGTTGTCGGCCAGCCTGCTCGGGGTGTTCTTGTTCGGCGAACATATCAGGACCGCGGGCGTCGGCCTGGCCGGCGAGGCACTGACGCTGGCCGTCGTCATGGCCGGCGCCTCGGTCCTCAGCCACAGCTGCCTCGTTGCCGGCGAGGATGGATCTTCGTCCTGCCTGCCGGCCGAATACCAGGCACCAGGCCACCGTAAGCAGCTCCGCGAGCTCACCGTCGACCTAACCCGCGACTACCAGCCCGCTGGCGCGGCCGACGGAGCCATCCGAAACCGGCAGCCCAGGAACCCGGCAACCAAAAGCCCCGAGCCCTGACACGAGGCT
>WNGL01019406.1_pt1 | contig 12115 bp, 12 predicted proteins | sample 5400591 | NCBI WGS metagenome assembly WNGL01 (sample SAMN13153377, study PRJNA577476) | soil metagenome | isolation source: 80 cm soil or saprolite under Garry oak tree replicate 1 | place: USA:California | collected 2016-06-15
GGTGACGCTGAAGCATCTCCTGCAGCGTCGGCCGGCGATGGTCCCCCAACTCTCGGCCAGTGGAGTGGTCAATGCTCAGCTCTTCTCGCCGATGAAGGCTCTGGCTCTGCTATCCACGCTGCAGAGCGCGGACATCGTGTTGCCAACGACGGATGGACGCGAGATCCGCTTGCGCCGAATTACCGAACCCACAGCCGAACAGAAATCCCTGCTGCACCAGCTCGGCTTCAGTCTGCCAGAACGTTTGAAATCTCTTTCAAAATGTAGTGCAGACTTCGCAACAGCCTGAACTGATTCTGAAAGACTTAGGTCGTTTCACGTTCATTCCGTGACGAACTTCGGCTAGCCAGAATCCGTACCCGATCGTTGAGGCCATTCAAAAGACCGTGCTTGAAGCCACCGCAGAGAGCGTGGGTCAAGCTGAAAAAGAATGGCAGCATGCCGCCCCCTCAAAGCCGATAATTGAAAACGGCGCAGCCAGTAGGCCACGCCTTGAAATTCACGTTCCGATTTGTTGCTAAGAGCGACTAAGCTGACATCGCCCTGCGCTGGGGCTTCTCGCGAATGGAGGAGACGCCCCGGCGGACGTTCAGCCAGCCGTTTTCCTGAAACAGCCGGAACAAGTCATACGTGTACGGGATTTCGCCGGTGATGATCTCTTCCTTTCCTTGTTCATCAATCACCGAGAATGCGACTTGTACCGGCTCATCAGGCGAGTTCTGTTTCGTAAAGTGGACGAGTTTTACGTTGAGAGTTTCTTGCTCTTGCGATTGCACTGGCATGTCATCTCTCCTCGTCCCTTGTAGGGAATGTCCAAAAATGCTAAGGGACAACCAGAGTGGATTCAACCTGAATCCAGAGTGCATAGCAAAAAGTTGTGGATATCGCGAGTTCCAGACACATCCTGGCGAGGATGTGTGCCTTGGGGCGGATTTTTCAGGCGTGTGTTGGAAGAGCAGCCGCTAGTTCGTTGATTCTGAGTGGGCTTGGAATCGAACATTTTCGCGACAATGACCTACTTTCCCGGCACCGGATTGAGCGAGTCGCCGCTGCTGACGTAACGGCCGCCGCCGGGGGACGAATAGATACTAACCAGGGCCGAGGGATTTCATCCGATGCGCGAAGGAACTGGCCGAGTTTGGGTCGTTAGCTGCAAAAGTTGGCAGGCGGGCTTTGATCCCAAACAGAAAATTGGCGCGATTGAGGGGACAAGAATGTTGCGGGAGGCGTACGTCACCGAATTGGACGTGCGAGCAAGGTGCTTGGGAGCTTCTAGTTTGCCCTCGATGAACGCCTCGTAGATGACCACCTTCGCGGTGACGTCTGTCAGTTCGCTTCTCTGCCAGGCTCCCACCTGCTTTCGCATCGGCTCAAAGTTGCGCTGCATTCGGTCGACGCCGACTGACATGCAGTCGATGAGTCGATGAGCGAAGACGACTTCGAGTGTTTTGCCAACACCGGCGTGAACGCGCCAGGGACAATGTCTCCGAAAATTTCCGTACTCCCTCACATTCACCTGAACGAGGCTCTAGCACAACCTCTTCCGACCACAGTTCTGCGCTAGTTTCAGCCTCGCAAATACCGAAAATCGCTGTTTTCGATTATCATGGCTTGTGAAAATAGCGAGGAGAGCTATTTTCGGTTATGCGAACGGCGACATTTGTTGCTTTGTTGCCAACATCCGGGCGGATCCGCTGCGATAAGCAGTTCTAAGCTACACCCGAGTCGGCTAAGGGAAGGTGTGCCAAAAGACGGTCCGTAACCCGCTGCATTTGGCTTTGATTTTGCTGGCCTCGGTTCTGCGTCTCATGCAACGCCAAATCCGCATCGTTTACGAATCGGGGTCACCCTGCGGGATCAAATGTCACGCGCTTTTATCTAGCGTGATAGTAGTATGACGCATTGTCGATACTCTCTGCTCCGGGAAAAAGACGGCGAAACAGGTCCCGCTTCGCCCGGGCTGCGTGCTGCTGCGCACCCGAATCCAGCCTCCATGTTTATCGACAATCCCACTTGCGACCCACAGACCAAGGCCAGTACCCTTCTCGCCCTTTGTGGTGAAGAATGGCTCAAAAATTCTTCGCCGATTCTCACCAGAAATACCCGATCCGTTGTCTGCAGTGAAAACACGGACGCCGCGCCTGGTCGGGTTTCCCCAATCCCGAGAAGCTAAAACGTGCAACTCGAGTGTTCCTTCCGGGGCCAAAGCTTCCAGCGCATTCCCCACAAGATTGGAGAATACCTGGGTAATCTCGCCGGGAAAGCCGCGTATCACGTCCTCCGAGTCGTATCGCTTCTCGACGATAATTTTGCCGGACCGAATGGCTGGGCCGTAAAATTTCAGAACGCTATCGAGTACTTCGCAGATCTTGACGTCCACTGGTGAAGTGGAGTTGCGGTAGAAGCCCAACATGCTGGTGGTTAGGTGCGCCACGCGTTCCAGTTCGCCATCCGCCGTGGCCAAATGTTGGCGCTCGGCTTCTCCCAGTCTGGTACTTTGACCGAGCAGATACAACACATCAGTCAGCGTCTGCAGCGGATTGTTGATTTCATGGCCAAAAGAAGCTGCCAGACGTCCAGTAGCGGCCAACTTTTCTGTGGAGCGCAGTACCTCTTCGGTTGCTTTGCGATGCGTAAGATCAAAAAAGGTAATCACGGCTGCGATGATACGGCCTTCGTGGTCGAGAATTGGGGCAGAGCTGACGCTTAAAAAAACCGGGGTGCCGTCCCCGCGCACGTACTCAATTTCTTCATCTGTGACCACCTCGCCTCGGGTGAGAGAACGTGCGAGTGGCCACTCTTCAGGTTTGAACGGCTGCTCATTGAGATGGAAAGCTTTATATTGGACGTATTCCTCAATCTTAGTGGCATGAGGGAATGCGTGACGCAGGATTTCTTCTACCTGTTTGTTAATGAGGATCAGCCGTCCGGATGGGGCTTCGGCGATCATGACCCCACAGGGCATCTGCCGAAGCACTTCTTCTAATTTCCTCCGCTCCCTTACCAGTTGATCGCGCGATAACCTAATCTCCTCCAGGTTGTTCTTGAGGACATTTATATCCACCAGCGTCAGGACGACACCCTCAATTATGCTCTCCAGCGTCCTGTAGGGCAGTATGCGAAGCGAATACCAATGCCCCTCTCGGTCCCGAACCTCTCGTTCTTGAACCGTTGCCGTCTTGATTACTTCCGCAATCATTTGCTCCAGGTCGGGCACGTCAATGTTTGGCCTGATATTGGTGATGAGTCGCCCAATGTCCGTGGGGATCAGCCCCAGCAACCTTTCCGCCTGAGGAGTGACACGTCGAATTCGCAGGTCGCCTCCCAACATAACCATCGCGATATTGGTGCTGCTGAGCAGATTAACGAAGTCATTGTTGGCTTGGGTCAATTCGGAATTTCGATTGTGCAGTTCCTCGTTGACAGTGTGTAATTCTTCATTCGTTGACTCGAGCTCTTCTTTGGCGGTTTGTAGCTCCTCGTTTGTGCTTTGCAACTCTTCGTTGCTCGACAGAATCTCCTCATTAGCCGCCTGGAGTTCCTCGTTGTTGGCTTCTTTGTCCTCGACAAGGGAGTGCAGATATCGCTTGGTAGCAGCCAGTTCTTGGCTCAATTGGATAGTCTGACGGTTACTGCGTTCCTTCTTTCCTCCCTTGCCAAGTTCTAGCCCTGTGGCCATGGTTTCCGCTGCTTCAGACCGACCCGGAGGTGTCGCAGCCTCGAATATGATCAAGAGATGTCGTTCTTTGGTGGAAGTCGTCTTGAGAGGGATCACTTCAAAATTCACAGCCTTGAGTTCACCATTGCGGCCGACCTCTACATTCTCCTTTCGAACTGGAATGCCCTCCTTCTTCGCTTTGTTGATAGCAGCGTGCAGATCGAACAGCAAGCCTTCTCGAGCCATCTTCAAAATGTTAAGGTCAGCTCTGCCGGGCGCGAGCCCGAGATAAAGGCCCACGTGTCCACGGGATTGAAGGACTTCCATGTCTTGATTAATCACCACCGCCACGGGCGCGTACTTCGTCAAGAGGATGCGATCAGTCTCTTTGTTTAACTCGAAGAGGCGCGCACCGCCCTCACTCTTCCGGCTTGCTTCCTTGTCGGTCGCAAGGTTTCCTGCCTCGAGCGGATGCTGGCTAGCGGCGAAGTCGAAGTGCAGCCGGGCTGGGGTAGATTTCCGGCAATAAATCTTGTGCTTCCTATCCATCAACTCAAACAGATCCGAAGCCGTGCCAAGGATGCCTTCCGAGCGCCCCAGTATAAGGAATCCTCTTGCCTTCAGAGCATAATGAAAGGTGGGCATGACCCTTTTCTGCAGAGCAAGCCCGAAGTAGATCAGCACATTGCAGCAACTGATAATGTCTATGCGAGAAAATGGCGGGTCTTGGAGAAGGTTGTGCCTAGCGAAAACACACATATCGCGGATCGTCTTGGTGATTCGATAACCGCCTTCCACTTTAGTGAAGAAACGTTGCAGCCGTTGCGGCGAGACATCGGCCGCAATACTTTCCGGATAAACCCCTGCCCGGGCTTTGTCAATGCCTGCTTGGCTGAGGTCCGTGCCAAAGAGCTGGATCGGAATATCGGCTTTCCTATCGCCCAAGAACTCGAGCAGCGAAATGGCGTGCGAGTACGTTTCTTCGCCCGTTGAACACCCTGGTACCCAAATCCTGATGGGCTCCGCAGGTGATCTGCTCTTCAGAATGGCAGGAAGCACCTCCGTCTTTAGCGCTTCAAAGGCATCGGGCTCTCGGAAAAAGCTGGTCACATGGATGAGGATGTCCTCATACAAGGACTCGACTTCAGCCGGATGGCGCTGAAGAAAGTGCACGTACTCTTTCACATTCTCTATTTTGTGCAAAGTCATCCGGCGCAGTATTCGCCGCTTGACCGTGGCGGGCTTGTAATCGGAAAAATCAATCTTGTTTGCCATTCTCAGCGACAGAAGGATGTTTTTGAGGTGAGGATCGCTGTCGGGTATCAATTCTGCGATTTTTGAGGATGGAGAATGGGCCAGATACGGATGCTCACAAATTCTCACCAGCTCCTCGGCAATCCCGTGAGGCGGCAGAACCAAATCCACGCAGCCGGCAGCAATGGCGCTCTGAGGCATGCCATCGAATTTGGCCGATTTTTCATCTTGGGCGAAAGTAATGCCCCCCTCTGCCTTAATCGCGGCTAATCCCAAGGTACCGTCCGAAGCAGTTCCTGAAAGAATTACTCCAATCGCATTGCTCCCCTGGTCCTCCGCAAGCGAGCGTAAGAAACGATCGATGGGCAAGTGATGGCCACGCGCGTCGGTACGGGCCGTTAGCCGCAATATTCCCTGGGAAATGATCATGTCCACATTGGGCGGAATAACATACACATGATTAGGTTCAACCAGCGTGGCATCAGCTACTTGCCTGACAGGCATCTCGGTCGTCTTCGTCAGGAGCTCTGTTAGCGCACTTTCGTGAGTCGGGTCCAGATGCTGAACAAGCACATACGCCATCCCCGTCCGCGACGGTAAGGCTTTTAGCAGCTGTGTGAATGCCTCTAAGCCACCCGCCGAGGCACCGACACCGACGATAGGGAATAAGGCGCGTCTGGACTGCTGAGGTTCCGGTTGCTGGGCGGTAAGGGACTTCGCGTTTGCCGGTCCGCAAGGATTCATTTTGGGGCTCCTGGGGAAGAGCCGCTATCCAAGAAAATACACATTACGTCCTAATGTCCTACGAGGGCTGGAACGCACTAGCGTATTCAACGAAACCATAGCAGGGTGTGTTGGCTGTCAAACGATTCTGGCTTCAGAGCCATAGTTGGCCACCCGAGACTGAGTAACGGCTCTTACAGGCTTTCGCTTATTGCCACGACTCAACAGTTGCTGAACTGCCAGGAGCATCAACTCGACCGGATCTCCTTTGGCGACATACTCGTCCACTAGTTGAAGCGCGCTTTCTGGCAGTGACGCCCAGCCGGAAAGCATGAGAATGGGGACTTGCGGCTTCGTCCGTCTCATTTCAGCAGCAACCAGTTCCCCGTTCATCTCCGGCATTTGATAGTCGACAATCACTGCATCGATGACATGCGACGCAAAAATTTCCAGTCCTTCGCGTGCGCTACTGGCAGTTGAGACCTTGTAGCCGACGTCTTCCAGAACTATTTTGCAAATGTTGAGGCTGCTCTGATTATCGTCGATACAAAGGAGAGTCTTCTGTCGCTTGGCCATGGCAAACTCCTTGTGCCGAGACCGAAACTCGGCCCCTTAGCCTTGTGACTGGTGCTGATTTCCGCGCTGCGACGAAAAGTTGGACAACTTCTACACCTGCGGGCTTTTGGAGTCAACCAAAAAAAACACAACTTTTATTTACCTCGTTTTCCACTACATATACACTCCTCCACAGCCTCATGACAAGAAACTGTGCAGTCGTTTCCTGCGTGTGTGCACGGAACTAGCGCTCTCCTGATTCTTTGCGTCGTTCTGTCTCCTAAATCGGTTCACGACACCGTCCGCTTGCCATCTGAAAATGTGGAAATTCAAGGGAAAATGGCGTCCCAAGCGGACTTTACTGGTAGTGGAAGACAAGCCCGTAATCGTACTCTTCGCGACCGCTCTCCGAAAACTGTACACCACTCACTTTCTCCTACACCAGCGCGTTGGGGTTTACCTACAGCACGTGCTGAGTGGGGCATTTGAGAATATTTTGCATGTTGAAACTGGTGGCATTTCTGGGACAGAGACGGTCACCATCCATGCACAACCAATTGTGGGAGAGGATGCGCCCCGATTGGGGGCACTAGCTTGTCGAATTGGACGCACGTTGCGTTGAGCACGCCGGTGCAGAATACCGCACGACGAGCGTAGCCCACGAGCTGCTGTTCTCTATCGGCAATACCGATGGCGGAAACCTATTTGGAAATATTGCCTGCACGGCTGGCTGGAGCTCTTTTGCTCTGGGTGGTGACAACAGCACGATGCGAGCAAGAGTGTACTCTTGTTTCGCGCACTCGGAGAATGTCGATCACCGTCCCGCCCGTCGGACCTCTGTGGACCGTTTGATCCCGGAGGTCCAGACGGGAGAACGCCACTGCACTTGCAGTGGCGTTCGTGGTTGCGGGGGGCGGATTTGAACCGCCGACCTTTGGGTTATGCGATCTGACTCACCTTTCGATGAGAGTCGGACTGTACCTTCACCCGCGAGGGGTGCTCGCCATCCAGTCTCTACGCCTTCCCCCACCATTCCGGGGGCTTGGTTCGGTATTGCCTTATCGCTCGCGCGACGTAGGTTTCACCGACTTTGACGAGTAATCTTCCGGTGCATTGCTGCGCCGGACGCCCATTTTTTTAAGGTCCTTGAGAATCCAGGGAGTTCTGAAGAACTCTAGGGAATTCTTAGGAGCGCAAGGTTATGAGCCCAAGAAGATAAGTAATTTCAACAACTTACAAGACGCGGGTGGCCCTCGAAAAACCTTGTAAGAAGCGTTAAGGAATGGTTATTGGACAGCTAAAGGACAGCGAATGAGTGTCGGGCTTGCATTGATTGCGGAACTCGGCAGAGATCGGATCGATCCGTCTGGCGCTGATCTGCCCGGTCGCCTCGAAGCGGATTTTCACCAGCGTTGAAGAGTCCCCTGGAATTTAACCTTCCGACTTGCCATGCTCTCCGGCCGCAATCGCTAGCAAAACTTCCTACAACCGGACTTCTGGACCGTGTCGCGAAGATTCGTTCCAGTTACGCAACTTCCGGTTTGCTCGTGACTCGGGCGCAATCCCAAGAGGCGTCGCTAAAGCGGCTGTGAAGAGCTCACTTCGACCAGTACCCGACTACACGTCCAGTGGCGTGTTGATTGGAGCGCAACGTGAATAACGCTGGAAATTATTCGTATCTCAGCGCGACCATCGGATCGACACCCGCCCTGCGCGCAGGTACATAGCACGCCGACAATGCAATCGCGACGAGGCAGCCAGGAGGGTCTACGGTCCGTCCACATCGAAATCAATTCCGTAACCCAAGAGTCAATCAGCCCGTCATGCTGCCAACCATTCTCGGGTGTGCCGAAATGCTCGCGTCACCTCGTTGTGTAAGTCTCTCTCTTTCAGCATAAACTTGGCCTATTGGAACTGTGCCGGGACCACATGGTTTCCACGCACGGTCGGCAACTCCCTATCCAGGCGAAAGCAGTGTCCAATCCCTTATTGCGCTGTACCATTGATGTATGTCATGGCTTTATTCCAGACAACATCAGCGACTAGCCGTCCAGTCTGGCGGCCTACAAGGTCATCCGCTTTAAAGTGAATGCCGCCATAGCGCCGCGAAATACCTGCCTGATCCGCAGCTTCCGTAAACGTCGCCCACGAAAGGGTCACAGATTGAGCCGGTGTCACGCCTGGTTCAACCGTAGATGAGCCCGGAAGTGCGGTGAACGATGCGCCGAAGCTGTCGCTGCCCGTAAACCGCTGCAACACTTGTGCCGCGGAAGCGCTGAACGTGCTGTGTCCAGAGATGTAGCTGGCAAATGGCGGAGTAGGGATGTAGCTCTTAAACTCCTCACCATCAATCAGCTGAGTTCCCATACCTGGCCCAGCCCAGGCCCGGATCGGTTTGCCTCGAAACAGAAATCGAATCGCTGACACTGGCCGGATCGAATCGGTGGCTCGCTTGCAATCCCAAACCGCGATTGAAGCGTCCATCAGTGCGTTCCCGAGAATGAAGAACATCTTCACATCGTCATCAATGGTGTGCCCGTCGCCCCGCGAGATTTCCTGGGCGAAGATGTTCCAGTGGCCAGGAGGCGTGCCGCTTCCGGGCCCGTCCGCCCAGTACTCAGCAATAACTTTCGCGGCGTCATTCAGCCGCGCGCTGAGGTGAAGCACCTCAATTGCCTGTTTGCGATAGGAGCCGTGCGGATATTGTGCCGGCCCGTAAGCCAGAATGAAGTCGCGAAGTTGCGAACCTGAGGCTAGCGCAAAGGGCTTGACCAGGCCCCATTGCGGTAAGAGCCACGTTTGCGGAATGCCATTCACCAGCAACGGTTGCCACTTGTTTGGATCGTTGAGTGTATCCACAGTATTCACCGGCACGTAGCCCGTGTAATCGGAATAGGCACCCGGATGAAGGTCGCCTAATTGGTTCGACCCATCCGTGTGGCGATAATTCAACAACGCCTGCGCACAAACGTTACCGACGCCGCTGGGACTGCTTGTATCGGCCGAGATGTCGGACGGGTCATACCCTAGGCTGCTCATGAGAGCGTCAAAAACAGCGGTTTGTGTGGGAAACAGGTCAACCAGCACACGATAAGCAGCGAAGCTCATGGCTTTTTCTTTGTTGGCCGCCGTCCGCTCTGGCTCAGGACGGCGCAAGCTGCTTCCCAGTCGTGTGCCCTTCGCCACAGGGTCATATGCGGCCCAGGCGTCGAACATTGCGGTATGAGTAATGGCAAACGCCCGTGCAGCAATCGGCGGCGCGCTTTTCGTATTGCGAATTGCATCCAATGTTGCTTCGTTCCATTGAAGTACAACATTGTCGATTGCGATGGCAGGCTTGACGGCAGTTAACAACAGCGCCAATCCGATCAACAGGGCTACTCTCCAACACGTAACGCGCATTTGGCATTGCAGAAAGCGCATAATGCCGCCTCCTAGGTCGGGCACGGCAATGGCCGAGAAAAGAAAATTCCAAGGGATTTGTTTTCTGCACGCAACTACTGTGACCGCGAGAGACCTGCCACACACTTCTTCGTCCCGATTGCATCCCGTCTACAAGATCGCACCCGGTGTGGAAATACTCGTGCGAGGTTTCTCCAACACCGCATGCGGCAGTACGCTCGGGGGCAGTTGGGGTATCATAGCTGCCCTGATTGTTTGCACCTTTTAGTCGATGTCTATATGGCCTTCCACGAGTATTTCGTGAAATGTGAACCCCGATACGTCTAGTCTGACCGTCGTGCCGGGTCCACCCGCCTGAACTGAGGCAATGAAGGAAGCCTCCTGACCAGCTCCAATGCCGGTAACGGTGGCAGTTCCGCGCAGTGTCGCAACACCCTTTGCAATCTCCAGAGATGTCACTTTGCCGGTTACGTACATCACATTCTTATCGAATTCACCGCTGCCAGTGCCGCTCGCCTGCGATGGTGCAAATGCCAGGCATTCAAAATCGCCGCCTTCTGCATCGGCATGGAAAGCGACCAGGGTCGTGACCGGTACTGGCGCGGCACCACCGGTTCCTCCCTCGATGATTGTTTTGCCGGCACCGGAGACGCCACCATGTTTCGCCGCTTCACCTGTGGCGACGACACTTGTCACCGGTCCAACGATCGCAAAAACTATGAGCAAAGCACCGGCCCAAAGCCACCAGCTCTGCACGTGGGAGCAGAGCCACGCCCCGAGCTCCGAAGCGAAAGAATTATGCTCACACATGGTTCACCTCGTTTCTTGAAAGATCAGCAGACATGCCCAGCAAACTTAAAGAGTCCTGACATGGCTGCCGATTTGAAACCAGCCGCCGGAGCGGCGAGCGGCATACACTTAACCGCTGCGCTGGACACGAATCTCGCCGACTCCGGTCTTCTCGTAGCGTGCGTCTCCCTGAGTTCAAATCCGTCCTTATTGCAAGAGGTGGAAATTCGTCCGGTTGGCGTTACCGGGGGGCGCCGGGGGCGCCTCACGGTTCCAGTAGTCGACGAAGCCCTTCGATGCTGTGATCCCCTCGAAGACTGCATTCGGCGTATCCACCAAGTGGCAGCTGAATACAAGCACTCCGCGACTTCCATCGTCATAGGAGAGGCGGAGAACAACGAGGCCGGCCCTGCTGTCGGCCAGGTTACCGATATTGTCATTTGGCAGCGGGGGCGTGCCGGGCGCCTGTTGCCAACGCACCAGCCCGGTCACCGCGTAAGTGCCACTGCCAGTGGAAGCGCCTGTGTTGTCAAACGTCTCCCAGGTGCCGCCGCCTGTGGTGGCGCTGGTGCTGCCGTTGCCTCCAGCAGGCGCGACAAACGTGCCCGAGCCGGTAAGAGTGATCTTGGAGCAATTCGTGGATCCTGGAGGCACGCAATCGTTAGCTCTCGCGGAGGCAATGCCACCCGCCGAGAGAGTGCCGGTTGCGAAATCCACGCTAATGATGTCCCACCGGACATGAGCAGCTTGCCCATGCACTACGGGGAGACCGGCCGTCATCGCTCCCAAGACAACCAATGACACAACAGCGATTCCCGAGGTCCATCTCGCTTTGGTTTTCATGTTTTGCACCTCTCAGAATTAATCTTAGGCCAACTGCTTGAACCACCTTTTTCGGATCACGCGGCCACCCAAACCAGCATTGCCAGTGAGGAAGGTTATGCGGTGATGCACATCACTGTTCTGGATTTCATGTTGCCTCCACTGCGTAAGGACTGGGAGCCGAGAGGCCGGTTCAGTCGAACCACGGCGCGGAACGAGAAACTGGGCGGGTACGGCTGAGCAGAATGAGTCTACTCTAAAAACGGCTTGTGTCAAGGCAAATCCCGGGGTGTACACCCTGAATGCCGCGTCAGACGGTGTTTTCGCAGCTATGCGCTGTGCGGTAACGATGGCACAAACGGGCACTCCTGTCCGGTCTGTCTTCACGGGGCTTCTACAGCCCAACAATTTCTTTTAGGCTCGGCAATGCCCTTTCGGGTCTAAGCTGCCGACAATTTGCAACTTCTGCTCGGGTCAAAACCCATGCTGAGGGGATTCGGCACAAGGGACCTGAATCGGAGGCAAATCCGACAGATCCTGGGTCGCCACGAAAGTTCTAAAATTGCGATACTGCACACCGGGGGACAGGTCAGCCGTCCTGCCCAAACGCAAGCTGTGGACGCAGTGCTTGCAACCGATCGCCAGCTTGACCGTGCATGGAATGACAAGGATGTCGATGCGCTCGACAAGCTGTGGGCCGACGACTATTTGTTCATCGGGTGGACAGGCGAAATCATGGACAAACACGAGCGCCTGGCGGCGATACGGTCAGGGAAATTTCAGGTCCAGTGCTGCATACCTGGAATCAGAAGCTCCAGCTTCATCCTCATGTCCATTGCGTTGTTCCCGCCGGCGGACTCTCGCTCGATCACACCCGCTGGATTCGATCTCGCCCGCACTTCTTCCTCCCCA
>WNGL01008360.1_pt1 | contig 12112 bp, 9 predicted proteins | sample 5400591 | NCBI WGS metagenome assembly WNGL01 (sample SAMN13153377, study PRJNA577476) | soil metagenome | isolation source: 80 cm soil or saprolite under Garry oak tree replicate 1 | place: USA:California | collected 2016-06-15
GTGCGCAAGCACTACGGCGGCACTATCATCGTCGGGCGCGATTTGCTTGAAATCTGAGGGAGACCCTATGAGCGTCAAAACACTCTTCATCGCAGTCATCGGCATCGCCGCTCTCATGACCACGGCTTCGATCAGCGCCGCCGAGATCAAGGTCCTCGCCTCGAACGGCGTGAGGGAGGCGCTGCAAGAGCTCGCGCCCGCCTTCGAGCGCGCGACCGGAAACAAGCTCGTCATCACTTTCGGCCTCGCCGCCGCCTTGAAGCGCCAGATCGAAGCGGGCGAGGCCTTCGACCTCGCCATCCTCACGAGCGCCGGGATCGACGACCTCGCGAAGCAGGGCAAGGTGGACGCGGCCTCGCGCGCCTCGATCGCGCGCTCGGGCGTGGGCATCGGCATCAAGAAGGGCGGACCGCGGCCCGACATCGGCACGGCGGACGCGCTCAAGCGCACGCTCCTTTCCGCGAAATCGATCGCCTGGGCGAAGGAAGGCGCGAGCGGCGTCTACTTCGCAGGCCTGCTCGAGCGCATGGGGATCGCCGAGCAGATGAAGCCGAAAGTCGTGCTCGCTCCCTCGGGCGCGGTGGTGGGGAAGCTCGTCGCCGGAGGCGAAGTCCAGTTCGGCGTCATCCTCGTCAACGAATTGATGGCCGCCCCCGGCGTCGAAGTGCTGGGGCCGCTGCCCGCGGAGCTGCAGAACTACACCGTCTTCCATGCCGGCGTCGGCGTGGGCTCGAAGGACTCGTCGGCGGCAAAGGCGCTGATCAAGTTCCTCACCACGCCGGCTGCCGGCGCCGTGTTCAAGGCGAAGGGGCAGGAGGTGGGGTGACGTTCGTCATGGGGGCGAACGCCGGGCGGCCGTATCTATTGACAATCGGCGAGTGCGGCGGGCCCGGCGTGGCGAAGGTGCGTGAACCGAAACGCGCGTGGCAATGATGCAGTGTGGCGTGTAGACGGTGAAGGAGTTTAAGGAGCGGCGCGTACGCAATGCTCGCCGGAGCGGGGCGTTCGCGATTTACTTATTGCCAGCAAGCCAAGGCTTTTGGCTCATGATTCGTTCGCGGCAACAGGTTCATTATAGGATCGAATATCTCGCGATCGGCTCGGCTGGCCATCAAAGAAAGGCGGAAACACGAGGGCGCACGAGCAAGAGCGACTTCCGAAGATTCATCCACCTCGGATTCAACGTGATCATGGCTGGTATTACAAGCGCTGCCCTCTCGCTAGGAAAGGCGGCCGCGGGGACGTTAATCCGGCTGCCGGTTGTCACTCCGGAGGGGCTTACGTATTCGCCCATTCGGCACGCCGCTCTTGCCGGGGGAGCCACGGTGCCCAGGAGAAGGAGAAAAGGTCAACGCCAAACGAGAGGACAGTACGAGGATTCGTACGATTTGTACGGTCTCTATGGGGCGTACCTGCCGACTGTCGCGTATATCCACCCGCGCTCGCGTAGGCGTAGAGCGCCGTTCCGAAAGGGCAAGCGGCTAAGAAATCGAGGAACGACGAGACGCAAGAAATGAAATGAGGGAGTTGAGTGTAGTTATACCTTTTGCAGGCAGTGTGAGTTTTTGTCACACGCTAAAAAGTCTAGCCGCCCAGACGCTGCCTCCGAAATTGTTCGAAATCATCATTGTCGCGGAATCGGCAGTGGCGTCAGTTCTGCCGAAGCTCGGTTTTTCAGGGCCCGCACCCCGCGTCGTCCTTTACAAACGGCCGAGAGGGTTTGGCGGCCACTCTGCCGGCATCATGAGAAACATTGGGGTCCGTATCGCGCGCTCGGCCATCGTTGTTCTCGTCGATTCGGATTGCATACTTCGCGAAGATTGCCTCCGGGAGCACTTACGATTGCAAAGGCGCCATCACAATTGTGTGATTTGTGGGGCGTGGCATGAGCTTCCCGTCGAGGAGCAATCGCTCCTTGAGAAAGCATCGTACGGTTTTGCCGCACTCTTCGAGCGCAGCGGGCCGGACTATCGCGAAGGAGCGATTCGAACGGACGGTTGGCAAAACCTGTATTCCGGGAATGTCTCCCTTTCGCGCCGCCTGTTTATGTCGGTAGGGGGATTCGACGAGGAAGGTCATCGTTGCCATGACATGGATCTTGGGTACCGCCTGTTTCGACGCGGGACACGTTTCCGCTACTCGCCGGAATGTCGCGCTCTACATATCGAGCATCCTCGCTCTGTTATAACCAGACAGGAACAAGCGCGAGGATGGAAACGCTTGGGCGAGAAGTACCCTGAAATCGCCGCGTATGCCGAAGACTGCGCGACGATTCTGAACCGCGCCTACAGTCAAACGGCTCAGCGATGTGAATCAAAGTTCGGGGCAATCACGTCTCGACTTCCAGGAATCCGCTCTAAGAACACATGGATTGTTCCAGCCTGGTACCCGCGGGTCGACTTAAACAAGACACTTCGCGGCTTCTCCTATGTGGTTTTTCAACGCTCCTGTCATCGAAAGCTCTTGCTGCGATTCGAAAGAAATTGCTGGGACTACTCGGTTGTCCAGGCGGAGTTAGGAGTGCTCACCTCTCCAGAGGTTTCGGTTTTGCTGACGACATACAACTCTGAAAGGACTTTGGAGCGCGCCTTACATAGCGTCTTGTACCAGACGCTGCAATCGTTCGAGGTGATCATCTTGGACGATGCATCCTCCGACGGCACTGAAGGCATCGCGAGATCGTTCTGCGCGGACGGACGCATTCGAGTGTTCGCGAATCGTGAGAATCACGGATTAGCACGTTCGCTCAACCGAGCTCTAGAGATGGCCAAGGCTCCGATTGTCGTTCAGCTCGACGCCGACGACTGGCTGGAGGCCGATGCGCTTGAGCAAGTCGTCCGGAGGTTCCGCGCGAAGCCATCGATCGGCGCTATATACGCCCGTGCCGTAGTTCACGAGGGCGATGCGGTCTTCGTGGAGAAGGGAAAACAGGTTGAATCGGATATCGAGCTGCTAACGTACAAGGGCGTGCAAGGGCCCCGGGCATACCGGACGGATGTCCTCAAGGCCATCGGCGGTTGGAGCATTCACGACATATACGAGGGTCGCTTCTTCGAGGATCGTCTCACGCTTGCGCGTGTACACCGTGCCGCGGGCACTTCGTTCATCAATCGTACGCTTTACCATGCCGATGTCACTCGCGGCTCGCTCAGCCGAAAGAATCCTCACAAGACTGCCATTGCGAAATTCCTAATTCTGCACGCCGAGGCCAATCGAGCGCGCTTGCTACTCAATGCACGTTTTCAGCGGTTGGGGCTGAGCGCGGAATTTGCCTCGCGGAGAGTTTCGCGGCCAAGACGGAAGTGGACCGTCATCATTCCCTCACACGGAAGGGAAGACCTGCTTCGGTATGCGCTCCGATCCTGGCTCGAGAGCGATGCCCTGTGCGGAAGTATTCCGGCCGAGCTCATTGTGGTGGATGATGGGTCGCTAACCCCTCTGGAAGGGGCCGTCGGCATCCGGCATCCGTGCTTGCGATTTCATCGGCTCGCATCGAGACAGGGTCCGGCAAACGCGCGAAACCTAGGTGTCTCAGTCGCTTCTCATGCCATGCTTTTTTTCTCTGATGGGGATCATGTCGTCCCGAAGGACATATTGGGCAGCCACGAGATGAGGCACGCCGCTTCGCCACAGCCGACCGTCGTCGTTGGCGGGTTGTTCGGGGAAAAGGTCGCGACGTCATTCGACCCTTTGCAAGTCGAGAGACGAACCCTCCGAAAATTGCTGGAACAGCTTCGCTTCGATGAAGAACGGTTCTTGCGCCTAGCAACCGCGGCTGTCTTTGGCGGCGTCGTAAATTTGCCGGGACATTCCAATGGGACTCCGGTGTGGCAGCTCGTCGCCCCTTTTTGCTTCGCCGACTCGTATCTTGCAGGGTGGGCCTTCCACGCGGCGAGACATGGCGACTTAGTTGCCAAGCCGCTTTCCTTCCTCCGCCTACGTACTGGAAACGTCTCCATGTCTGCAAAGACTTTTCATACCGTCGGCGGATTTGATGCCAACATGCCGGTGATGGAAGACTGGGAGTTTGGCGTTCGCTGCGAGGCGAAAGGAGTGCGTATCGTGACCGCACCCGAGGCAGAGGCATATCATCAGCTCCATCCTTCGGATCCGAACCGCCACCAGCTCGGCACACAGGCTCTGAAGTATTTTGAACGGAAACATCCCAGTGTAATCGGCGCGATAAGTACTGTTGCCGACGATGTGGCTGTCCCAGGATTGGAGTTCATCAGAAGCCTGGGCAAAAGAAGTGGTGGGCCCGCAACCGTCCTCAATCGAATCGGAAAGCGCCAAACGACATGCATGTCCCTCACCTTTGACGATGGGCCGCATCCTTTTGGCAGTTTTCGTATGCTGGAAGTGATTCGGAAATTTAATAGCGCCGCCACTTTTTTCGTAATGGGTTCCGGGGTAGCTCGTCATCGCGAATTGCTACGGGAAATTGTCAACGCTGGATGTGAAGTCGGCGTCCACGGCTGGAACCACGAACCGATCGCGGAGCAGACGACCGAAGAGATTTCTCGCAATCTCCGGCACGCTGTGACCGAGATACGGAAATGCATCGGGATACAGCCGCGGTTCTGCCGGCCAGCCTATGGGATCGCGACGGCATCCTATATGCGGGCAGCGTCCAAACTCCGTCTACAGCCCGTTGGCTGGCATGTTTCATCTCACGACTGGAGTTTCCGAGAGAGAGTCGAGCTCGTCATCGATCTTGCCACGAGCGACGTTATCGGCAAGGTTCTCCTCTTCCATGACGGAACGGGAGATTTGGACGCGACTGCAGCCGCCCTGACGTGGCTGCTAGACGCCAGCGTGGCTCACGGCGTTCCTGTTGTGTCGCTATCGGAGTATGCGCGTCGTGCTCCGCTTCCTTCTGTGCCGGCGTGAGCCCTACCTTGAAACCTGAGGTACTAGGAGGTCAGCATGTCAAAGCACATTCGAGCTGAAAAGTCGCAAGAGAAAACACCGCCAGACCACAGCCTGGCAGCCCGTCTCTGGCTATTCCTAAATAGCACCTTCGGCATTTTCCTGATGTCCACTGTGTTCATCAGCTTGTTTTCCTGGGGCTACAATCAATGGAGCTCATCAAGAGTTCAATTGGCTGAGAAAGAGAGGACTTGGAAAAGACTTCAGGTCGAGGTCTCAAACCGAATTCGGTTTATCGAGCGGATGACTTATCGATTCCCTTCCAGAGAGTATTCCGTTATTAGGTCAGCCATATATGGGTACGACCCACAGGGAAACGTGAACCCTTCGTGGATACGACACTACTCTCCGGTATTTCCCGAATACAAGGAAAGAAGTCTGTCTTCGCTAATATGGGAATTGGCGAGCGTGGATGCTGGTCAAAGACAAAGACAGATCGATGACCTTAGAAATAACGCTTATCAAATCGAATCATGTTTTGATCGCCTTGAATACTCTGAAGTCAAGCGTAAAGACAGAAAGGAGCCTGACGAATTCTACGATTTGCCCGATGGGGAAGGTAAGAAATGCCGAGAGCAAGCTGTGCAGCCACTCAGAATCCTTGAAACGACGGGGTACATGAATTGACCTACTTGCCGACTTTCTGAGTGTCCACTAAGTGAGCGGCCTACCGTTTTTCCCTATACTTAAGGGCTGGCGAGAGGTACGGATGGACACCGAAGCTTCGCCCAGTCATATAGAACAAGAATCACAGCTATGAAGTTCAAGCTCATCAGATTTAGCGTTGACGCTGCGCTTCTCCGCGAGCTAGGAGAACGGCTCGTCGGTCGACCGCACATAGCGCTTGCGGAGCTAGTAAAGAATTCGTATGACGCCGATGCGACCAGTTGCCGCTTTGTGTTTGCCGACGACGCCATTGAGGTTCAGGACAATGGCCTCGGAATGGACAAGGAAGACTTCACCCGGTTTTGGATGCGCATCGGTACGAAACACAAGCAAAGGGAGACGATCACACGGCGTTTGCATCGGCCCGTTACTGGCTCGAAAGGGATAGGTCGACTGGCAGTTCAATTTCTATCCAACAAATTAGAATTGTGGACCGCGACAAAAAGAAGAGGGCCCGTGCTTCACGTGAAGGTGGACTGGTCTGAGGCCTTACATAAAGACACGCTGATCGAAGCCGGTGCTAGGTATCGTTTGGAGAACCGCAAGGTTGACTGGGTAGAGAACTCCGGTGGCACTCGAATTCGTTTGGAAAATCTCAATCAAGAGTGGGACTCCCAAAATATCAAAGACCTGGCTAGAGAGATCTGGGTACTACAACCTCCTGCCGAATTTCTTGATGATGAAGAAAGAAGCACCGAGAATTTCAAGATAGACGTAGAAGGTCTGCCAGAGGAGGAGCTGAAGATTTTTCGGGATCAGATGTCCGCGGCCATAGAAAACTGGGACGCGGTTATCGAAGGCCGAGTAGAGAACGGGCGCAATTCAGGTAGAGCTTATGTAAACGTTGAATTTCGGGATGGTGAAACATTTGAAGAGTCCTTTTCGATCCCAAATCGTGCCCTCGATCGCGTTAGGTTTTCCATCCGCGTTTTTAAATTGGCCGGTCATCAGCCAAAAGGCATTTCTGTAACAGACGCCCGCGAATATCTCCGCAAGTTTGGCGGCGTTCGTGTCTACGACGCGGGATTTCGTCTTCCTTACTACGGAATAGAGCAAGACTGGCTGGGGCTTGAGATTGATCATTCCCATCGACTGATGCTGTCGAAACTACTCCCTGAAGAGCTAAGAATTCCAGGGGGTATGCAGGAACTTCCCACTCAAAGTCGTCTATTCGGGGTTGTTCGCGTCAACACGGGCCGTGAAGAGAAGAAAGCCGGTGCACGAGTGGTGCGTTCCGGGGACTATCTAAAGATCCAAGTAACTCGAGACCGGTTAGTAGATAACAAGGCTTATCAGGATCTCCGGCACGTAATCAGATGGTCGATTGATTTTTATGCGACCAAGGCGCGCATCCGCCGCCTTAGAGAAGCGCAGGGCGCGGAAGGAAGTGGCCCGGCGCTACGGGAATCCGTGAGCCGTCTAAAAACAGCGCTTCTGGAGAACCGTAGTCGAATTCCTAAGAAGGTCTATCAAGTACTTGAGACGGAGGTTGAGTCTGTTGAGCATGCCCAAGCTCGACGCGAGCGTGCGGCTCGTAGTGAGCAAATGCTTCTCGGCGCGCTCGCCACGGCGGGAATGGCTGCAATTGCAATCGAACACGAAGTCGGCAAACAAATGTCGTCACTGAGAGTCCATATCGATCAACTTCGAGATATGTCATCGACGTTGGGAAACGACGATCTGAAGGTGCTCGCAGACAAGTTGGACGGATGGGTTCAGAGAGTCTCTGACGCGAGAAAAATGTTTTCTCCATTAATGAGTGAAGGAGATCGCCAGACTTACGCTAAATTGCGAGCGAAACACGTTGTCGGTCGCGTGGCAGAAAATATGCATTCGCTGATGCGAGACGCTCAAATTGATCTTTCGGGGATTCCGGAGAGTCTTCGTCTGCCGGAGGGTACTATGGCCGGCTGGCAGGCGATTTTTCAAAATCTATTCACCAATGCAGTTACCGCCATGCTCGATTCTTCTGACCGTAGGATTCGCTGTACCGGAGGAATCTCTCGCCGCCAGGGCTTTGTCGTCGTAGAAGATACAGGCGTCGGTGTCGATTTGGAGACATCCGAAGACCTCTTCAAACCGTTTGTCAGAAAACTAGAGATTTCTCCCAGCAGGCAAGCTCTTGGTCTTGGCGGAACAGGACTCGGATTGACGATCGTAAAGATAGTTGCCGAGACCATGGGATGCAGTGTCGTGTTTGTCGAGCCAACGGCTCCTTTCAAGACCGCAGTGAAAATGTCATGGAGCATGAGAGATGAGTAATGGCCTAAAGGTCGTCCTTTACGACGATGAGCTTGAGCGCGCAGCACAGTGGAAAGCGCAACTTCAAGCTGAGCTCGCCGGTTTAGGCACTGTAATAGTCCTTTCAAAGGAAGAAGCAACGAAGACGGTCCGCGATCTGGCTGAACGTCGAAAAGGTGTGCGGGAGGAAAAGAAGGGCTTTAAAGACTTCACTGGGTCTCCAATCGATGGTGCCAACGTTCTGATAGTTGACTTCGATTTGTTCGGCTTCGAACTAGACTCGCAAATTCTGACAGGCGAGGAAATCGCCCAATTGGCTAGGGCCTATTCAAAGGCGGAAGTCATTGTTGTCGCGAATCAGTACGGTTCCAATAGATTCGATCTGACCCTGCGCGAAGGTTTTTCATCGCACGCGGATCTCAATGTGGGTGGAGAGCAAGTATTGAATCCAGGCCTCTGGAAAGCTCCATTCAGAGGATATCGGCCATGGAGCTGGCCGCTACTAACGAAGGCTGTTACGGACTTCCGCAGTCGCACTCAAGAAGTGGCAAAGAATCTAGATCGGCCAATGTTTGAGTTTCTAGAGTTCCCGGAGTTCAAAGGTCCATTACCGGCCAATCTATCGCGGCACTCCTTGTCCTTGTTGCAAGGTATCGCAGATGTGGGAAAGGGCGGTTCAGTGAAGGGAATCACTTTCCGCAATTTTGTCTGCGACTCCGGAACATTCATCCCTAAAAAAGAGGCAGGAGCGCTCCGGAAGCATGACGACATCGTCGCGCGACTTGCCTCCGCATACGTACACAAATGGTTGGAGTACGCGGTTCTCCCTTCGCAAGATGTACTGGTAGACGTACCTCATTTTTTGGAAAGAGTGCCTTGGATGCTAGATGGTAATCCCGGTGACTATAACAGCTGGAATGCCTCTCTTAACTTTGAAAAACCCCAAGCGATCAAGAATGACGCTTTGAAGTATCTGTTCAAGAAAAGTGCATGGTTGAGCCGTCCCGCCTTGTGGTGGAATCAAGTCGTCGCCGACGAAAAACTAACGAGTGCGCCCGGTGATTGGAATCCGTCTAACGTTCCGGACATCGTCTTCAGAGAAGACATTTCTAACTTTGGACCACGCAACCAATCACGTCAATTTGTCGCGGATGTCGAAGGTTTGGCTGACACTCGATATGTATCAGATCCTGGAACTGTAGAGGTGGGCCCGCGTGCTACGGATCCGAAGCGAGTGGAATATTCCCCTAGTGTTCGATTTGCCATGTAGGTCGGATGAATTAGATGACTTATGCAGCAACACTTGGTGAACTGGCGTCACCTGTACGATCCCTCTACAGGAGTGCACTTGGTTGGCGCAGCGGACTTGGTGTAAATGATTGGCGCAAGACCTTCAAAGGCGCGGACCTATTTACGTTGCTGGACAAGCCGGATGAGATAGAAGGTCTGTTCAAATATCGGCTCGAGAAGTTGAACGTGGGTTCACCTCCCTGCATCATCATGCGGCCTGGCAGAGATGCAGACACCATGTTGCCCATCGTTCAGTTTCGATACGAGAAAGATGCTGACTTTGAGAAATTGAGTTTTCGCGTCGGATTCCTCCAGCGTGTCGATAACCCGGGCGGGCCTTTTGGTTTCTTCGGCTATCGCTACGAATCACCGGAAAGAGGTATGACACACAACTTCTTCCACATCCAACCAATTCGTGGTTTCAACAAGAACGATGCAGTTCAGCAGTATTCGTATTCATGGATGCCAACCCGCTTCCCTACCTTTCCAGTTGCTTCGCGGGATCCATTCGAGTTGTTTGTCGTCATGTTGTACAGCGTTCAAGGTGACAGCGCACTTCAGTCATTCACTTCCGCAGGAGAAAGCGCCCGCGCCACCGAGATACTCAAGCGCCTTAAGGCGCCATAGAACGCGAGTTCCGTCCAGAGATGCGTTCAATCGGAATTTTCGCGGGCGTCGGTGGCATTGAGCTCGGGTTTCGCCTTGCGGGTATAGACACCGAGCTACTTTGCGAACTTAATCCTGTTGCACGATCGCTACTGAAGCGGCATTTTCCGAAGGCACGCTTGGCTGAGGACGTTCGAGATCTAAAGACGATTCCAAAGGCGGACGTGCTTACGGCTGGATTTCCATGTCAAGACCTTAGCCAAGCTGGCCAGACAAGGGGACTCAACGGGTCCTCTTCGGGGCTTGTATCGGAGTTATTTCGTTTGCTGCGACCTATTCGCACACGGCCTCGTTGGATCGTCCTCGAAAACGTACCGTTCATGCTTCAGCTTCACGGTGGCCGAGCAATGACGGTAATAACGCGTGCTCTCGAACGATATGGATACGTCTGGGCGTATCGAGTAATCGACTCTCGTTCGTTTGGTGTGCCACAGCGTCGCAGACGTGTCTTCTTGGTCGCCTCGAATGACTCGGATCCGCGCTCGGTGCTATTCAGAGACAGCTATTTCCGCCAGGAACCAAAATCTGGAACGAGTCATGGGTTCTATTGGACCGAAGGGAATACGGGAATAGGTTGGGCAGTCGACGCCGTACCCGCGCTGAAAGCTGGTTCGAAAATTTCCATCCCATCGCCGCCGGCTGTTTGGATTCCAGATTCCGGAGAAATTTTGACGCCTGATATTCGCGATGCCGAGCGTCTGCAGGGTCTACCCGTAAACTGGACTCGCACTAGAGGTAAGGAAAGCAAACACGATAGACGTGTCCGCTGGGGGTTAGTTGGAAACGCCGTAACTGCGCCTGTGGCGGAATGGATTGCAGAAGGAATAGCGAACGGCGGCGGTCGCTATCGATGGGCGTGGGAAAAGCCGATGTCACGTGGCTCTTGGCCTTTTTTCGGATGGGGATGTAGCGGCAAGAGGTTCGAAGTGTACGCAAGCGAATTTCCCACTGACGGACAATACACACCGCTCTCGACGTTCTTGCAGTTCGCCGGCACTCCGCTGTCCTTCAAGGCGACCGCAGGGGTATTAGGTCGTCTGTTAGAGAGCAGTTTGAAGGTGAGAAAGACGTTCATTCGAGCCCTACAGAGACATGTACGCCGCATGGAGCGTATCGATAGAGTAAATGAAGCCGCCTAAAGCAAGTTCTGCCGTGGTGAGGATTCGGATGTTGCATACACCGCAACGTGATACGCCTTGTGAGCTAGCACTCCGAAAGGAACTCTACCGCCGAGGATGGCGTTTTCGGGTCAACTACCGACCCTTACCTGAATCTCCTAGACGAGCGGACATCGTATTTGTGAAAAGAAGGGTTGCGGTCTTTGTGGATGGATGTTTTTGGCACAGCTGCCCCGTTCATGCAACCTTCCCGAAAGCGAATCGTCGTTGGTGGGCGGACAAACTGGGACAAAATAGACTCAGGGATCGTCATACGAACAAATCACTCAGGAACGCAGGGTGGAAGGTTGTTCGCATTTGGGAGCACGAAGATACTCAACGGGCCGCTGAGAAAGTCATAAAAACGTTGATTAGGCGCACAAGCAGCTTGGGCTAACACATGGGCCACCTTATCGAGCACAAACACAAGGAAACTGCCCTGCACAACGGGAGGGCATCATGAAGATCGTGCAAATTGCGTTCGCCGCGGTTGCGCTCGCGCTGACGAACACCGCCACGGCGCAGAGCCTCCGAAACCAGCTCGTCGGCACCTGGGATTTCGTCGTCGCCGAGGTCACGGCGCCGGACGGTAAGAAATCCTATCCGTTCGGCAAGGCGCCGAAGGGCGCGCTCATCTTCACCTCCGACGGCCGCTTCTCGCAGGTCCACGTGGGCGATGTGCCGAAGATCGCTTCCAACAACCGCCTGACCGGCACGGCCGAGGAGTACGGCGCGATCATGCGCCGCAGTCTCTCGGTGTTCGGCACGTACACGGTGGACGAGGCGAAGAAGACGGTCACGTATCACGTCGTTTCCGCTTCTTTCCCCAACTGGCAGGGCGAGGCGCAGACGCGCACGATCGACAGGCTCACGGCCGACGAGTTCATGAACACGAATCCGAATGTCGCCGGAGGCCGCGGCTCGGCGTCGAATTTCTACAAGAGGGCGAAGTAGGCGTTGTCGTTCAGGTTACCGATGACCCTCAAGCGGCAGGATCTGGAAGACATCTCCGCCCGCACCCTGGATCACTACGACCGCGGCGCCGACGATTTCTGGAAGGGCACGCGCGATCACGACGTCAGCCAGAATATCGCGGCGCTGCTGCGACACATCGAGGGCGAACCGCCGTTCGCGATTCTCGATCTGGGCTGCGGGCCCGGGCG
>WNGL01008361.1_pt1 | contig 12111 bp, 8 predicted proteins | sample 5400591 | NCBI WGS metagenome assembly WNGL01 (sample SAMN13153377, study PRJNA577476) | soil metagenome | isolation source: 80 cm soil or saprolite under Garry oak tree replicate 1 | place: USA:California | collected 2016-06-15
CTGCATTTGTTCGGCGGTGGCCATATACGGCTCGCCTGCCACGGAGAGATGAGCGCTGAACAGCAGGTCGTGCTGCAACGGTGCGCCGTGCTCTACGGTGGCAAACAGTGTGTCCGTGGCTTTGGCTGCCAGGAATCGATTCTGGACAACGTCCTTCTTGTGGAGCGCCTGTGCATCCTCATCGGATAGGGCGTAATAGATCTTTCGATACGTGAGGCTGTAATCCTTCTTTCTCGAGGTGGTGACCTCGATCTTGCGCTCTGAACCGTCGTACTTCGCGTTACTGGGCGCATAGGTGAGCGTGTAATAGCTTTCGCCGTGCTCGATGGCCTTGTCGATCAGGAAACGTGGATGATTGTCGCTGTAGTACGCATGGCCACCGGTCGCGCTCGCGATCATGTCCAAATTCTGGTCGTCATACGACGCATCCGCCTCACCCCCAACTGCTGCGACTCCGCCCACACCACTCAGGCTGACCGGATACAAGGCAACCTGACCCTGCATCATGGCCGAGTATGTGTGCCTAACCGCGGTTGAAAGCAACTCGCTCAGATCAAGAATTACACCTTCTCGAGTCACTTTGGGCCCCGTTGGGATTGGGAAGGAGCTTGCCAGCCATATCAGATTCTTTCGGCCCGGTATCCCGTTCATGTACTCCGCTATGAAGGAAAGGTTGGAGAGAGCGGCACCTGCATCGTATTGGCCGTAATTCTCGCCATAAATGAATACATCGGGAATGTGCGGGTTGGTGTCTCTGCGCAGAATGGCTTCGCGCAGAAGCGCGTGATCCGTAGTGAATCCCTGAAGAAGGTTGAGCCGCTTCGAGTTCACAAACAGCGCAATGCGGGTTCCAGGCTGCGCCTCATCCACAAACTTGAGCAGTTCCTGACGAAAGGTCATCTGGTCAATTTGCGAAGTGTTGACCAAGTCGTAGTAGAGAATGTAGAGCGGTCCCCGCTCTGGCTCGCTGGGGAGATCGATAAATGTGTTGGCGGGAAGCGCCGGCATTTTTGGCGGGACGAAGTTAGGCACCGCCCCGTTGAACGAATCGAAGCTGAGGATGTGCTGCGACTTTCCGTCCTCCTTCAGATCGAAGTCGTCAGTCTTCAAACCTCTCACGGGGTTTCCGTGCTTATCGAGCACGACCACGTCGACGGGAACGCGGCGCACGTTCGTTCGAAAGACGTAGCCCTGCTGTGCTGTTGCCGATAACGGTTTGGAGGAGGCGCTGGATTGTGCGTTACATAGAACTTGCGAAAAGCAGGCAACAAGGATGCTCAGGAGTGCGGAGACGGTGGTGCATTTCAGGTGGCCCATAGTCCTCCCGGTGTGCCATTTAGGACTTCACAAAATCACGACCGGCGGATTCACCAGTCGCTATGGTTTTCATTTCAGGCAGCATTCTACTCGCCCTTTTTCAATTTCGCGGTGATGGGGCTGCGCGCCGGATTCCGAGTTCTATGACAGCGCCCTAAGGAATCACTGATCATGTTCGAACATAACCGCCAGTACTCCCCTCAGCGGTTATTTAACCCGCACGTAAACCAGGCAAAATCGGCATGGCTTTACAGGCTCAGAAAAGACTCGCGTTCTCCTCCTTCGGAGGGAGCGTGGGGCTTTTCATGCTGGGTCAAGGGCAGCGGAGTCGAAAGCCTGCCCTGAACGTAGTCGAAGGGCATCTGCGGCTGTCTTTCGGTCCCGCGCAGCCTCGCCAAGGCATTCTGTCCAGTTAGCCGGTAATCCTGGCACAACGTGCCGGACAGCGAACCGGTCAGCCGTTCCCGAGCAAGCGGGGCAGCCGGCAATACACCAAGAATCTCTGCATCATCGGCCACTTGGGTAAGTGAGACCCCGCGGAGATCGAGGTTGCGGGAAGTGAGGCCAGTTATTTCTTCTCTTCTGTCGCAGTGGCCTCGGTCGTTTCTCGCTCGAAGTGGAACCGAAGTGTCCAGACGCTGCGTTCAGGATCGCCGTTCCGTGTTGGCGGCGTGAACTCCCAAGACTGCGCCGCTCGCTGTGCGAGCCTGGCGAAATAATTCCCTGGTCCCGGCGACACATAGGCGGCGCTTGAAACCGTGCCGTCCTGGCTCACTGAGACCCGCATTATGACCTCTACAGGCACCCGCATCCCGCTACGGGCGCCGGGCGATACGGCAGGCAAGACTTGCTTTGCAACGAGCCCCCTTGTTTTCTCTTCAGCCGGCGCGTGATCTGTAGCGGGTGGTGGTTGTGGTACCGGTTGGCTTACAGAGGGTGCGGCTTGAGTTTCAGTCTCCGGAGTGCTGTTGGGTCGTGGTTTTGATACAGGCAGGCTGGTCTCAACCTCTGTTGGATTTGCGACCGGCGGAGCGGGAACTGCTGATTGTTCCTGTGCCACGGGCTGGCTGATCGCAAGTACGTTCTGACTTGCCACAGCTAACGGTGTCCTGGTTCTGTTTCCTCGAACCCAGAGAACTGACAACAACGCAATTACAGCGAGAAGGACGACGACAGACGGCATCACCCAAGACCAGGTCGGGTGCGTTTCTTCGAGGTGTGCATGTGACTCGGAGAAATGGACCGGGTCGGAAGCCTCCTCGGCTTCGATCTTTTCTGCCGTAGAGGAAAGTGGAACGGGCTCATCCGAGATCGGAGTTCCCCTCGTCGGGATTGGGTTTGCTGCATGGGCGGGCCGATCTATCTCAACTGGGATCGGGCCGTTGGAAAGCGGGATAGATTTGCTTTCGTCTAATCGTTCCAAGATGGTCTCGATTGTGCACCGCTGGAGAGGATCTATTCGAAGACAGTCCTGTACAATTTCGCGAAAGGGACTTGGCAGCGATTCCGCGACGTCGGGTTCCTTATTTCCCGCAGAGTCCCAAGAGGGCGGAGCCTGGGTCATAGCTTCCCACAGGGTCATACCAACGGACCAAGTATCTGCTGCCGGGGTCACCACTCCATGCGCCAACTCGGGCGCATCGTAATTGCCGGGTCTGGGGATACTCCTCATGGCCGAGCCTGCTATCAGTAAATCGATCACTGAAAGTTTGGGTCTTAAGTCGGCAAGCAGAATGTTTGATGGATTTACGTGACCGTGGACTACACCGTTCCTGTGAAGGTAGGAAAGCGCACTGAGAACCAGGTTGAAGATTTCTCTTGCCGGGTCTGCCCTTAGTTTTCTGCTTCGAATGATCTTTGAAAGAGTCGAGTAGGAACGTTCTGTGACCACATACACCAAGTCACTGCGATCGATAACGCATCGGCCGGCTGCGAACACTTGTGTTAAATGCGGATGAGACAGTGCCATCGCGAAATCCCATTGCGCAACGTATGCGTCCGCCTCGGCGTCATCCGTCAAGATCAGTTGAATGACGGCTTCCTGAGAACCCTGCAAGATGGTAAGAAACGAGGTGCAATTCCCGGAGCCACTTAACCATTCCAGGAGCGGAAACCATCCCTCGACAACGCGTCCCTCCCACCGGTTGCCTAAAGAAGCTGTCTCCATAGGAACCAATTCTATCCAAGAGCACAGTGATTTCTCGCCAGTTGACCTGTCCAACGGCGCATTTTGGTAATGGGTTCCTGCCATGAATGTCCCTTAGATATAGTGTTGTCTTGATTGGCGTTGGAATACATCGAATTGAAGATCAAGCCTCAAGGCAAGCTTCTCCTGCTTTGCAGACACCCCTTCCACAATGCAGATGGCCAAAAGGATTCCCGCGTATCCGAATTTGACGGACTGCTGACGATGGGTCGTTCCGGTCCGTCTTCACCCGCCACGCGGAGCATTTCGCAGTGCTGAAGGCGCGACAGGCCTGGAAGAACACAATGACAGATGTTGGTCAATATTTCGCAGATCGGATCCTCACGACTGTCCGAAAGCCGGGCATTGGTAAGTCGGACTCTGCGGTTGAAAACGACGCTTGTCACGCAATGAGAGTTCGATCGGTCCTTCGGTTGGAGTTCCGTGCGGGTGGTGAGCAACTTGGCAGTGTTACCGATAGATATTTTCACTTCACCCAAGAGCACCTTTGCAGATCATTATTTCCCGCTGGCGCACAATGGAATTGGACAAATGCTGAGCGTACCCACAGCGAGCGGGCAGCTGGCAATCTAGCCACGCCATCCGCGAAGCAACAAACGCTGCTTTAAAGCTGTAAAACTGTAACGCCATGGTTAACCGGCTCAATTTCAGTCACTTGGGTGACGCGATCTTACAGGAATACAGAAAATGTAATGCCAAAATCGACCAAAACATGGCCATTATCGCCATTTAACGATGCACATTCGTGCCTAAATGCAAGGATTTCCATGGCACGGTCTCCCGGGGTCCCCGCGGACTGGTCTTTGTCCGTGGGGTGGCAAGGCATGGGTGGGAAGAGATACTTACTGTCCCGCCCGCGCCTTGATCAACTCACCCAGATAATCCGGTTTTCCTTCTTCCCGCGACAGGTGCGGATACCGCGCGCCGCCGTGGTAGTTGATGGTGCAGTTCCTGAAATAATCGTCCACCAGCACCAGCAGCGTGATCGGCTGCGAAGTGTCCTTCGCGGCCTTGATCGCATCGTCGAGCAGATCGGGTGTAAAGACGCGCCCATTCACGCCCATGATCTTCATTCCCGACGAAACTCCCGCCTCAAATGCGGGACTGCCAACAATCGCATCGCTCACCGCGCCGTCGCTGCCCACCTGCAGCCCGATGGAATAGACGCCGCTGGGAGTGCTGCGCCGCCCTTCCAGCTTCGAGGGCTCGCCATTGAACACAACCTTCCAGCCGCCGTTCTCGATGCCGCCCACAGGCGCTTCCGCCGCCGTCGAATCCAGCCGTGTGTGGAAGAAGCTCGCCCAGTCAAATGGCGCAACCTTATTCAGGTCGCTGACCAATTCGTCGAAGGTGTACGTCTTCACCTCCGGCCCATTGTTCACCCCGCCGTGAAATGCCAGACAGAAATCATCGATAGACTTCTTGCCATGAGATTCGCGATGAATAATCGTAGCCACCTCGAGCCACAACAGGTCGCCCTCGTCGTAGTAATCGGTGCCGCGGCGCAAGTTCAGCCAGCCTCTTGTGCCGAAGCCGAGTCCCGGCTCTGCATCCGCGGTGTCGCGCAATGGCCGCCAGGTACGCCCCGGCCGTCCGGGCCCAAGCTGCGCCGCAATGCCTGCCAGCCACTCGTGATACTGCTCCGGCGTAAACAAACCGCTGCGCGCAGCCAGCAGCGGCCCAAGATAATCCGTCAGCCCCTCGTAACCCCACAGCAGGTCAGCCTTCATCGGCTGCTCGTAGTAGGGAACTGTCAAATCCGCAGGCCGGCGAAACTTCCCGTTCCATGAGTGAACGAACTCATGCGACAGCAACCCGCCCAACGCCATCCCCGCACCCGGCCCAAGCAGCGCCCGCTCCGGCAACCGGCAGTCATTCGATTCGTGATGTTCCAATCCGAAGTGCGCCACATGATCGCTCAACGTGAGCAGGAAGTGATAATCCCGATAATGCCGCACACCAAACAGCTTGCCCGATTCCGCAACCAGCGCGGTCATCTGCTTCTGGTTCGCGGGACTCATGTTCAGAGCTGCTTCGCTGTCAGCCACCATATCGATCTGATGGTGAACAGGCTCCCCCGCCGGAGTGATATCGATGGTGCGATAAAACTCTCCCGTGACAACAGGCGAGTCCACCAGCATGTCGAGAGAAATCGGCTTGAACGAAACCGCATTGCCAGATTGACTCGCCAATGGAAGCGAAGTGCCAAACTTCCATCCAGCCGGCATCACCAGCTTCGCTTCGTACATCAGTTTCTCGGCCGGTGTGCCTTCCGGATACAGCATCACATCGTTCCATTCCAGCACCATCACCTTGTCCGTGGCCGAAAACCCGTCGGGCTCAATGTAATCGTAATTCGCCGTTAGTTGGCTGACACCTTCAGGAATCTCAAGGTGAAAAGTGAAAGCATCCAGCAAATCCCGCTGCCACGGAATAGTCTTGCCGTCCCCTTCAAATTTCAGCCCAGTGAGATTCGCGATCGGTCCATCCGGCCCGTGCTCTCCGGGAATCCATTTTGGGTAGTAGACCGTCAGAGGCCCAGGCTTCACCGGCATCACCAGATGCGCGTGCAGCAGTTTCTGTGGAGTCCTGGTGGCGTCCACCGTCAACGAGATCGTCTGAGCGGCGAGCGCGGCGGCGCCGGCAAGCGCCAGAAAAATAGCGAAGAAAACAGATGACCGAACTTGGCGAAAGATCATGCGAACACTCCTCAAACAAAATGCTGCAAACTCGTTCGTTCAGAAATTTCAATCGTTGAACAAGGCTCTGAACCTCGCTTAGCAAGAGAGATTCCGGCTCAACCCCTCAACCCTTTGTTGTCTCCAGCGCTCCGGTCAGACTCGATACGCGCTCCACGTGATGGCCTCGGCACCACGACTCGAGCCCCTTCGCAAGCCGTTCCGTTGCGCGCGGATCGGCATAGCTTGCCGTGCCCACTTGTACAGCGGTCGCGCCTGCCAGCAGAAATTCCACCGCATCTTCCGGTGTAACAATGCCACCCATTCCGATGACAGGAATATGAACTGCCCGAGCCGTCTCATAAACCATCCGCAGGGCAATCGGCTTGATCGCTGGCCCCGACAGGCCGCCAGTCACGTTCGTAAGCCGAGGCTTGCGCGTCTCCGGATCAATGGACATCGCAAGAAAGGTGTTCACAACGCTCACTGCATCCGCGCCAGCTCCCGCAGAAACACGTGCCATCTGTGCAATTGAAGTTACATTCGGTGAGAGCTTCACAATCAGCGGCCGCGTCGAAGCCGCCTTTGCCTCTTTTACCAGGTACTCGAGCGATCCGGGATCGGCGCCAAAAGCCATGCCACCGGCATGCACATTTGGGCAGGAAACATTGAGTTCATAAGCGGCGATTCCCTCGGCCCCATTCAGCCGTTGGATCACGCCGAGGTACTCGCCGACCGTGTAGCCGAAGACGTTGACGATGACTTTGCAGAGGGGATAGCGATTGAGCGGCGGAAGTTTTTTGGCGAGGAACTCGTGCACGCCTCCGTTCTGCAGCCCGATGGCATTGAGCATTCCTGCGGCAGTCTGCAAGATGCGCGGCGCCGGGTGGCCCGTCATCGGTTCCAGCGAAATGCCTTTGGTTACAAAACCGCCGATCCGCTCCAGCGAAACAATCTCTTCAAACTCGATGCCATAGCCGAAAGTGCCGCTTGCGGCGATGACCGGGCTGGTCAGCTCCATGCCGGCCAGCTGCACTTTCATGTCGGGTTTCACGCGCGGATGTCTACCTTCTCCACCATGGCTCGGATCTAGAGAGCTGGACTATGCCGAGACCGGCCTATGCCGTTACGGGTTCGGTTGCATTCACCTTCACCGGCGTCAACCAGCCAAATCGATCCGGCTTCAGACCGTTCGCGATCGCGAAGAACTCGTCTGCAATTTTCTTGGTAATTTCGCCTGTCTTGCCATCGCCAATCAGAATTCGGTCAATGGAGCGAATGGGCGAGACCTCTGCCGCCGTGCCAGTAAAGAAAACCTCGTCAGCGATGTACAGCATTTCGCGCGGCATCGCTTGCTCCACCACGGTCAATCCCAAGTGGCGCGCGATGGTCAGCACGCTGTCGCGCGTAATTCCCGAGAGCGCTGAGTTCGCCAGCGGCGGAGTGTAAAGCACGCCGTTGCGCACGGCAAAAACATTCTCGCCAGAGCCTTCGCTGACCAGGCCGTTGACGTCCAGGGCAATCCCCTCGACGTAGCCGTTGATGTCGGCCTCCATGCGAATTAGTTGCGAATTCATGTAGTTGGCGCCCGCTTTGGCAAGAGCGGGCATGGTGTTGGGAGCCAGCCTGTTCCAGCTAGAGATGCACACATCCGCGCCGCCAGTCCCCGCCACGTATTTGCCCCAGGGGAAGTTGGCAACGTAGACCTCAATCGGCGAACCCTTCGGGCTAACGCCAATTTCGCCGTATCCGCGCAGCGCGATCGGTCGAATATAGCACGGCGCAATCCCATTGGCCTCAATCACATCCACAACCGCGGCGCACAGCTCATCCAGCGTAAAAGGCAGCTCCATCCGGTAGATCTTGGCCGAGTCCAGAAGCCTTTGCATGTGCTCCGGAAGTCTGAAAACCGCAGACCCTTGCGGCTGCGCATAGCAGCGGATGCCCTCAAACACACTGGAGCCGTAATGAACCACGTGGCTCATCACGTGGATGTTAGCCTGCTCCCAGGGGATGAGGTTGCCGTTGTGCCAGATCTTTGAGGTTGCTTGAATAGGCATGGGGATTGACGAGCTCCTTGTTCACGCTGTATGCGATTACCCCAAGCCTATCGCGATTTGGCAGCCTCTGTCACTGAGGGTTTCCAAGCCCAGCCAACAGAGTTCCCGCTTTGGTACTGTTTGCAACGCACTCCAAATCAGTGGAGCAAGGAGCCGGCTGGGTCGCACTCCTCCCTTGTGCGCGTGTGCTAAGGTTCAACCGTGAAATCTGACAAACCGAGAAAGGATCCTACCCGGCGGTTGCTTCCCGGCCTGTCCGTCAAGGACGGTTATACGCGGCATCCCTTCGATATCGAGAATGGTGTGCGAACCAGTGGACTGATCTCCGGGCGCTATCTGAAGAGCGGTCACAGCCACGACCGTCATGCAACCGCCTATTTTGGCGTGGCGCCTTCAGTGTTTCAGTCTCTCCTGCAGCGTTGGCGCAGAAGCCAGCCAGCCGCGCCGATAGACCAGTTCACCTTCATCGACGCAGGTGCCGGGATGGGACGCGCCCTGTTACTGGCCGCGGAGATGCCGTTTCGCAGAGCCATTGGTATCGAGCTCAATCCCACTCTCACACGCATTGCACGCCGAAATGTCGCCTCCTGGAGGAAAGCTTGCCGGACGCAAACCGCAACCCGCATTGTCTCCGGCGATGCCGTTGAGTTCATGTTCCCGCCGGGCCCATGCCTTGTGTTTCTCTTCAATCCCTTCGGAGCGACCGTCATGCGCCGCATGCTTAGGAAGCTTGCCGACAGCTTCGCCCATCGACCGGGTCAACTCGATATTCTCTACGTTAACAACGAACAGGAGCACCTGTTTGAATGCCAGCCGGGCTTCAGCCGTCTATTCATCGGCAAGGTCCGCCGGTCGCGTGCCGACGCCATCGCCGATCATGCCATCATGGCTAATCAGCCGGACGGCGAATACGCATCGGCCAACTACGAAGACTGTTCAATTTGGCGCTGGACGGCCCAATAGCCTTCCAGGCACTATACGAACGAGCTGAATCAGTTGTTGACGAATCGGGCTTCCAGGGAGAAAGCTGATCACTGGCGGGACGGGGCATCAGATTGCCATGACAAACGGAGTCCATCCCAATGCCGCAGACGCTGCTGCAAGCCCATGGGAGTACAACCTTGAAAGAGCCGCATCTGATCCTGGGGATAGGTGAGTTGTTGTGGGATATTTTGCCGGAGGGGCCGCGACTCGGCGGCGCTCCCGCAAACTTCAGCGTGATGGCTGGCCGGTTGGGCAACCACGCTGCGATTCTGAGTCGCATCGGCCGCGACAACCTTGGCCGTGAAGCGGTGCATCTGCTCGATCCGCTTCCTGCCGACACGAGCCATCTGCAAATTGATCCAGTTCATGAAACAGGCCGTGTCACCGTCTCCTTTTCCGATGGCCAGCCGGAGTACACCATCCACCAGCCCGCAGCCTGGGACTCGATGGAGCTTTCCGGTGAATGGGTTCAGCTTGCGGAGCGGGCAGATGCCATCTGCTTTGGATCGCTTGCCCAGCGCAGCATAGAATCTCGTCAAACCATCCAGACTCTTGCCGCGCAGACATCATCCCGCTGCATTCGCATTTTTGACGTAAACCTGCGTACGCCCTTCTACTCGAGCGAAGTAATCCAGGAGTCGCTTGAACTCGCCACGGTCGTCAAAATGAACGATGCCGAGGTACCACTGGTCCTCGCGCTTCTCGGCCTCCCCGCGGAAGAAGACCCGCCACCCGACACTTTGCGCCTCGGCGCCGGACGCTTGCTCGTTGAATTTCCCACATTGCAGATGGTTGCCGTCACGCGCGGCGGTTGCGGCAGCCTCCTGGTTACGCGCGAAGAATGGCGCCAGCATCCGGGCTTCCCGGTCAAAGTGGCAGATACCATCGGAGCAGGCGACGCTTTCACGGCTGCCATGACGCACTACATGCTGCGCGGTGCAGACCTGCCGACGCTCAACGAAGCGGGGAACCGCTGGGGTAGTTGGGTCGCTTCTCAAACCGGCGCGATGCCGCCGCTCCCGGAACAAGTAAGGGCAGATGTGAGCGCGGCAATCGAGACATCCGCCTAGGGGCGAATGTCTCGCTTAAGGCGGAACCAGCAGAAGCCAATTCTCATCAGAATGCATCGACAAATCTCCGATCTATCTCTTAGTGTTCTTAGAAGAGCGCAATTTGCCCCCGCAGCCAAGATCGCGGACTGAAAGGCCCGGAATGCCAGGACCACGCAAAACGGCTAGCAGGCTCGCGCCTCCTCCAGAGGCCGATCCCGCCAACCGTGTGTCCAAGCATCGCCGCGTCTTCGATCACCTGCTCGCCGGCATCCAGTCTGGAGAGCTGAAACCAGGGGACCGCCTTCCCAGCGAAGCGGAACTCGGCAAGGTCTTCGACGCCTCGCGAATTACGGTCGCAAAGGCCGTGCTTGATTTGCAGCGCATGGGCCTTGTGACCCGCCGCCCAGGCGCAGGTACCCACGTCCTCTCGCAACATCAAGCAGCCGGCCATACCTTTGGGCTCCTTATCCCGGAACTCGGAATGACCGAGGTTTTCGAGCCTATTTGCCACGGCATGATGCGTTCGCATTTTGCCCGCCCCGACGCATTGCTTTGGGGCAACTCTTCGACCTCAGTGCGCGAGAGCGCCAAAGAGGCCGAGCAAATGGTGCATTCCTTCATTGTGCAAAAGGTTGCCGGCGTCTTCTTCGCACCCCTTGAGTTGACCGGCGAAAAGGACGCCGCTAACCGTCGCATCGCGCGCGCGCTAGACCGTGCGCAAATCCCAATCGTGCTCCTCGACCGCTGCTACATGCCGTTTCCCGAGCGCTCGGCCCACGATCTTGTGGGCGTGGATAACCGCCGTGCCGGATACGTAGCCGCCGCGCACCTGCTTGACCTCGGGGTGCGACGCCTGGCCTTCCTCGGAGAAGAGCAAGCAGCCAACACCGTTGACGCACGCATTTCCGGCTTCTACGATGCGCTCCGCAACCACGGCGTAGTACCGGGCCTGGATCCCGTCTGGCGTGGCAATGCGCAGGATGAGTCGTTCATCCGCCGCTTGCGCGATTCTTTCCGCCCCGAGGGCGTAATCTGCGCCAACGACCTTACCGCCGCCCGCCTGATGCAAACACTCCTCGGCCTGGGCATTCGCATCCCCGAGGAGGTGCGCATCGTCGGAATGGATGATGTCCGCTATGCCAACCTGCTGCCTGTGCCGCTTACCACCATCCATCAGGATTGCGCAGGCATCGGCACCACGGCCATGGCTACCATGCTTCAGCGCCTCGAGCATCCTGAATTGCCAATCCGCGATGTATTGGTTCCAATTCGATTAGTCGTGCGCCGCTCCTGTGGTGCACATCTATCCCGACCAGTTGAAGAAGATTCAATCCCTGCGCAGGCAGTGCATTAAGCTAATGAAACCGTGATCATCAACCTTGCCAGGCGCGCGCACGACCACAACTGGGAGCTGGACCCCATCACCCGCTCTCTGTTGGACACGGACTTTTACAAGCTGCTCATGCTGCAGTTCATCTGGAAGCATTTCCCCAACACTCGCGCCACATTTACATTGGCCAATCGCTCGGTCGGCGTCCCTCTCGGAAGCATCGTGTACATCGATGAGTTGCGGGAACAGTTAGAGGCCACCAGAAAGCTCCGCTTCCATAAATCGGAGATGATCTGGCTCGCCGGCAATACGTTTTACGGTCGCCGCGGCATCTTCGAACCCGCATTTCTCCGCTGGCTCGAGCGCGACTTTCGTCTCTCCGGCTTCGATCTCTCCGTACACGATGGCCAACTCTCTCTCCGTTTCGAAGGCCTGTGGACCGAGACAACGATGTGGGAGATTTACGCCCTCTCGGCCATTGATG
>WNGL01012518.1_pt1 | contig 12111 bp, 13 predicted proteins | sample 5400591 | NCBI WGS metagenome assembly WNGL01 (sample SAMN13153377, study PRJNA577476) | soil metagenome | isolation source: 80 cm soil or saprolite under Garry oak tree replicate 1 | place: USA:California | collected 2016-06-15
ACCCAATAAGGACGGTCCCGGTCGGTGGGGGGCGGATCGCCTACCATCGGCTTGGGAGCGGGCGACCGCTGCTGGTTCTCAATGGCCTGGCCGCAACCAGTGCCGACTGGGATCCCTCGTTCATCGAAGGGCTGGCGTCTGCCAACGAACTGATCCTCCTCGATAACCGCGGCATTGGCGCTTCCACGGATAATGGGGCTCCATTCGATATCGCCCAGCTCGCGGACGACACCGCGCGAGTGATCGACGCGCTCGATTTCCAGCGCGTGAGCGTGCTGGGGTGGTCAATGGGGGGATTCATCGCCCAGGCCCTTGTTTTGCAGCATCCGACCCGCATTAACAAACTAATCCTCCTTTCCACCGACCCTGGAGGAGTTGATGCGGAACTCCCATCCCCTACTGTCCGATCGCAACTGATCGACACATCTGGCACGCCGCGTGAGCAAGCTCGACGACTGCTCTCCTTGTTGTTTCCCGGCATTCTCGCCGACTCTATCTACGACCAGTATGGCGAAATCGTGGCGGGCGCACGGGCGCAGCTCTCTCCTGATCTCGTCCAGAGACAGGCTGCCGCGATGGACGCATGGCATCGCGATGGCGCGGTTGGCCGGCTTCGGGAGTTGAGAACTCCCACATTCGTTGCCGCTGGAAATGAGGACATCGTGATCCCCGCCTCCAACGCCTTAACGCTGGTCAACGCTATTCCCGGCGCCTGGCTTGCACAATTTAAAGAGGGCGGCCACGCCTTTATGGCGCAGTATCCACGGCCTCTGGCGGATCTCATCAATCGGTTCCTCGCCCTTTGAGAGAGCGCGTGTCTTGTCTCATCAATGATCCCAGACCCTTACCGCGTCCACGCCTTCCAGCGCTTACGGATCGGCTTTGCGTAGCGGTCCACGTCGATCTTTTTCAGCTGTTTAACGCCATCCTTCATCGCTTCGGCCGAGCTTTCGTATTTTTCCCTGGCTGATTTGAATAACGGCCAGAGAAAAGGCAGCGAGAGAAGACTCCAGTTCAGGTTTCCGAGCGGCGACTTAATCTCAATTTCCGCCTTTTGCTCGCTGGTAGAGGCGTAGCGGATCGCCAGTCCAATGGCGATTCCCAGCCCCAACGCGCCGAGGATGGTCGGCATGGGATTTGCGCGCACGAAATATTCCGTGCGTTCCCGAGCGCGGTCGGCTTTTTCCTTTGTCTCATCCCACGTCTGGCCCATAGCCGTGGAAATTTTCCTTGTTGCTCGACGAAACTGCTCACGCCCACCCGAGCCAAGTTGTTCTTCGCCCGACTGAGGCTGCGTCGGAAGCGGTTCGTCCCTCGTAAGATCGTTTTCGTTCGGATTAATCATACAAAGGAATCGTAACTGGCGCCTCAGTTGCGTTTCTCAACTCGCGGAAGCTCGCCACGGGACGAGTCCGTCCGATTGGCGGACTTTCGGGGTCACGTTGGCTGCGTTCTTCCCAACCGCTTCTTCCCATCCGTTGCCGCGCCCATTCGCGAACCAGTGTACAGCGATACTGCAACCGACGGAATGAAAGAAAGAACAGGGAAAAATGCCGCCCCGATCACGGGTGAATTGGATGTGCATCCCGTGGGCACCGGTGTGGAAGCAGCCGACGGAGCTGTTACTGGTGCCGCTCTCGGCGCGGCGATCGGCGGACCGATAGGCGCGGCAGTGACACAGTTGTCGGCAGTATCGCGGCATCCTGCGGTGCGCATGGAGTGGCAAAAACTATGAATCCAACAACTGAAGAAGAAAAATATTGGCGCGAATATCACGCGAAGCAGCCGTATGCAGAAAAGGGGCGTCCCTACGAGGATTACGCAGGAGCGTATCGCACTGGTTACGAAGGTTTCCATAAATACCCGGGAAAGCTGTACGAAGAAATCGAAAGCGATTTGGCGCTCGATTACGAGCGCAACAAAGCGGAATCGGCCCTTCCATGGGACCATGCCCGGCATGCCGTGAAGGCGGCGTGGGCGAAGCTCAGTCATGACATTGGGCCGCGCGATCCAGACCGCGGCATCCGCAGCGGCTTTTGATTTGGTGCAGAGGCGGCTGTCTGTTCGCGAACGCATTCGGAGTCCCCAGCCGCAAAGAGCCGAGCGCGCGCGCGAACATGCGCCGCTACAACAATCAAAGATACGCCTGGTAAATATCTTCGCTCCAAAGAACGAAGATTACCTTTTCGATCTTGTTGTTGGTCGCGAGAAATTCGCAGGTCGTTTCAACGGCAATCCGCGTTGCTTCCGGAATCGGATAACCATAGGCACCGCAACTGATTGCCGGGAAAGCTATCGTCTTGATATCGTTTTCGACCGCGAGCCGCAGCGAGTTCCGATAACAATTCGCCAAAATCTCCGGTTCGGCCCGCCTCCCGCCCCTCCAGACGGGGCCGACTGTATGAATGACAAAACGAGCGGGCAGTCGATAGCCTTGGGTCAATTTTGCTTCGCCGGGCTGACAACCGCCGAGCGTCCGACATTCTGCAAGCAATTCGGGTCCGGCGGCACGATGAATAGCGCCATCAACGCCGCCGCCGCCGAGAAGTGTTGTGTTCGCCGCGTTCACGATGGCGTCCACGGCGAGCTTGGTCATGTCGCCTCGGATAATTTTGATCCTTCGACTGCGCCCAGGACGAGCCTTAGTCATCTGCGTGAATCACGGATGCCACCTTTGCAGTAAGGGAGGGATGGAGGGTTGACCGACCGTAGAAGCCACAAAATTTAATTCCATTACTCCATTACTCCGGCCATCATGGCGCCAGTCGCTCGATTAACCAATTGCCATCGGCCTGTCGGGGGAATTCGCTCGTTGCCAAAACGTTCTGCCATCTCCGCCATGCGCGCGTCCAATACCCGGCGTCCATCGAGAAGCTCGCTTTGGCGCGATGCCCACGCACTCAACTGGCTGCCAATGGGGCGCGAATGAAAATAAGTTTGCGATTCTTCACGCGAAGTTTTCTCCGCTCTCCCTAAGATGCGAATTTGGCGGTCCAGTTCAATCCAATAAAACGCCAGCGCCGCGTACGGATTGGCCTCCAGCTGTTTTCCCTTCTCGCTCTCGTAGTTAGTAAAAAAGACGAACCCTTCCTGATCGAAACCTTTTAACAGAACAATTCGCACGGATGGTCTGCAGTCTGCGCCGGCGGTGGCGAGACTCATCGCGTTGACATCACGAATCCCGGCCTCGATCGAAGCCGTGAACCAGTTTGAAAATTGTTTGATCGGATCAGGATCGAGATCGCTCCGCCGCAATCCCTGCGCGGTGTGCTCGTAACGTGAAGCAGCAGGATCTCGTGGCGTTTCCATTACGAACACAACAAGAATCGCGCATCCTATCGCGACGCAAGAAAATTGTCGATCCGCTTGCGATCACCTGCATCCCCTGCCTCAGGCGACCAAGGGAGGACGCTGCACTCCTATGCGTGGCGTTTATCGCTATGCCGCGGGCCCGATTGCGGTGGTTTCTGGACGCATTTGAGCGGTTTCGCGAACCGGCGCCGCGATTTGCCGCAGCTTCTCGATCACTCTTGGAATGATTTCGATGACTCGATCGACTTGCGCCTCGGTATTGAACCGGCCGAAAGAAAAACGCAGACTTCGCCGCGCCCCATCCCCGCTTGGGTTCATGGCGCGCAACACATGCGAAGCTTCCTGCGAGCCCGTCCGGCAGGCTGATCCGGCTGAGCAACAAATGTGATGCCGATCTAATAAAAGAAGCGCCGCTGACGACTCGATTCCTTCAAATGAAAAACTCGATGTGTTTGGGACTCGTGCGGCGCCGGCGCCGTTAACGGAGGCTCCACTCACCGTTTCGAGGATCGCTTTTTCAAACCGGTCGCGCATGGAACCAACGTGCGCTTTGCCCTCCGACAGAAATTCCATAGCTCGCTCGGCAGCTTTCCCCAGGCCGGCAATCGACGCGACGTTTTCGGTTCCACCCCGTCGTCCGTTCTCCTGACCCCCGCCGGCGATCAGTGGATGAAAGCGAGTCCGCCGATTAACGTAAAGCGCGCCGACGCCTTTTGGCCCATGAAACTTATGCGCGGACAGGGAGAGGAAATTGATCGCCGTGTCGCGGAGGCGGATTGGGATTTTTCCGGCCGCCTGCACTGCGTCTGTATGAAAGAGCACACGTTTTTCACGGCACATCTCCGCGATTTTCTCGACGGGAAATATGACCCCCGTTTCGTTATTTGCCCACATCATCGAAACGAGTGTCGTTTCGGGACGAATCGCGGCCTCCAATTCGCCAAGATCGACGTTGCCATGTCGATCCACTCCAAGAAATGTAACGTCGCCCCCTCGTTTTGTGAGATCCTGGCACGGCCGCAGCACTGCGCTGTGTTCCACAGCGCTGGTAACAACATGTTTGCCACGCGCCTCAAACTGCAGCGCTGAATTGATCACTGCGTTGTTCGACTCCGTGCCGCCGCTGGTGAAGACAATTTCCGACGGTTCACAGCCAAGCAGCCGCGCCAGCTGGTCGCGGGCCATATCGACAGCTTTTCGCGCTTGGGCAGCAAAGACGTAGCCGGCCGAAGGATTGCCGTAATACTTCCCGAAAAACGGCAGCATTTCCTCGATTACGACCGGGTCGAGCTGCGTGGTGGCGTTGTTGTCGAGGTAAATGAGTTCGTCGTCTGCCATCAATCTCCCATTGTAGGGATACCCGCGCGCGCTGCAATCTCCGCGTTCGCACGATCCGCGTTTTGTCGATTCTGTTAATTCTGTCTAGATTGCGCGCATGACTTCGATCTGGGAACTGGCGAATCCCCAATTGCGCAATCTCGCTGTTTACGAGCCGGGGAAACCGATCGAGGAAACGGCGCGCGAACTCGGTGTCGATCCGCGGACAATCGTCAAGCTGGCCTCAAACGAGAATCCGCTTGGCCCGGCTCCAAAAGCAATTCAAGCCATGCGCGCGGCAGCTGAAGACGCGCACCTGTACCCGGACGGCGGCGGGTTTTACTTGTGCAAAGCAATCGCAGCCAAACTAGATCTCGCTTTGGAGAATGTCATTTTGGGTAATGGCTCGAATGAAGTGATCGAATTTCTGGGCCACGCCTTCCTCGACCTCGATGATGATGTGGTGACGTCGCAGTACGCATTTATCGTTTATAAATTAATCGCGACCTCTTTTGGCGCGCGCACCATTGAAACGCCGAGCCCGGATTTTCAGCAGGACCTCGAGGCGATGCTGGATGCGATCACGCCGAAAACGCGGATCGTTTTCATCCCCAATCCCAACAATCCAACTGGCACGCTGATTTCGCAGCGCGAGATCGACCGCTTCATGTCGCGTGTTTCGGAAAATATTATTGTCGTTTTCGATGAAGCCTATTTTGAGTTCCTGGATCATCCTCCAAACACGCTCCAGTTCGTTCGCGACGACCGGAACGTTGTTGTCTTGCGTACATTCTCGAAAATTCACGGGCTCGCTGGTCTGCGCGTGGGTTACGGTGTCGCCCGGCCTGACTTGATCGAAGTGCTTCACAAAACGAGGCAACCATTTAATATCAACAGCATCGCCCAAGCTGGCGCTCTGGCGGCTCTGAAGGATGAGGCGCATCAGCGCGAAACAAAGCGCGTTATCGATGAAGGCTTCGCTTATCTGCAGGAACAATTTACCGAAATGAAGGTGCGGTTTGTGCCCGGCGTCGCGAATTTTCTAATGGTAAATGTCGGCGATGGGCCGGCCGTCTTCCAAAAGTTGCTGGCTCGGAAGGTCATCGTGCGACCGCTCAAAGGCTATAATCTGTCCGAGTGGGTCCGCATTTCGGTGGGCACAATGGAGCAAAATAGGAAATGCATCGCAGCGCTGAAACAAATTCTGCGGAAAGATCGACAAGCCTGAACACAGAGAGGGAATCGATCATCGCAGGTGACACGATCGCCGCCATTTCGACTCCCGTTGGAGAGGGCGCGATCGCGCTGATCCGTGTCTCCGGCGTCGATGCCATTGCCGTTGCAGACAAAATTTTTCGCGGCAAAGAGAAGCCGTCGCGATTTGCATCGCACGCCCAGCATTTCGGGGAAATTCTAGATGGAGCAGATCGATTGATCGACCAGGTGATGCTCTCGATTCATCGTGCGCCCGCGAGTTACACCGGCGAAGATTTGATTGAGATCAGTTGCCACGGAGGAATGCTGGTCTCCGCAAGGGTCCTTGAAGCTTGTCTTCGCGGCGGCGCGCGCCCAGCGCGTCCGGGCGAATTTACCGAGCGCGCATTTCTCAACGGAAAAATGGACCTGACGCAGGCCGAGGCTGTGATCGATTTGATCCGTGCCAGGACGGATCTGGCGCTTCGTTCTGCCACAGAACAGCTCGAAGGCAGGCTGGGCGACAAGATCAGGAAAATTCGCGATGATCTTATCTCACTGCTCGCGCATGTCGACGCCTCAATCGATTTTCCCGAGGAAGGAATCGCGCCTGATGAAGGAGAAACGCTGCGCGCGCGACTCGATTCTGTTCGCGAAGAGATCGCCACGTTGCTCGCCACGGCGGATCAAGGCCGCATCCTGCGCGAAGGCGTGCGAGTGGTGATTTACGGAGCTACGAATGCCGGCAAATCGAGCTTGCTCAACCGGCTCCTGGGCTACGACCGGGTGATCGTCAGTGAAACACACGGCACCACCCGCGATACCATCGAAGAAACGGTGAATCTGGACGGCGTGCCAATCCGTTTGCTCGATACTGCTGGTTTGCGAGCATCAGCAAGCGAACTCGAGCGCGAAGGAATTGCGCGCACCGAAAAATCGCTGCTGCTGGCCGACCTGCGTCTGCATATCGCAGATCGCAACGCATCCAGGCCTCCGCACTTCGATGAGCGAACCGGCCTGCCCGCCGTAGCCTCGCCGGAGGCGGGCGACGCCAATGAAATTATGGTTTTGAACAAGAGCGATCTGCCCGAAAACAGTGACTGGAAAGATTTCCGTGCACTGCGGATTTCCTGTGTGACGGGAGAAGGCGTGCCACAACTGCAAAAGGAAATTCTGGCCCGGATTACGAGGCAAAATCTGAGACCGGAAAGCACAGTCGCGATCAATACCCGGCACCGCGATTGCCTGTGCCGGGCATTGGAATCGTGCGATCGCGCACGAGCAGCGCTGGGCAAGACGCTGTCGCCGGAATATGTCGCAGTCGATCTTAACGAAGCGTTGCGGGCGGTTGGAGAGATAATCGGCGACGTCGACGTCGAACAAATTCTCGATTCGGTTTTTGGGCAGTTTTGTATCGGCAAATGAGAAACTGCGCGTTGTAGCGTTAAACCGTTGAAGCGTTGAAATGGCGGTCCGGATGAAAAACATCTACGAGCGACTCCTCAGACCGCTTCTTTTTTCACTCGATGCCGAGACCGCGCACGATCTGATTATCGCATTGCTCCGCGGCGCTTCGCATGTCGATCCCGCACTGCGCGCGCTGAATGCTTTTCAGCCAGCACCGAAACCGAAAACGGTCTTCGGTATAAACTTTCCAAACCCAATCGGACTGGCAGCTGGACTGGACAAAAACGGTGTCGCCCTGCCGGCATGGGCCGCGATGGGTTTCGGTTTCATAGAGATTGGAACCGTGACCGCCAAAGCGCAGCAGGGAAATCCAAAGCCGCGCATCTTCCGTTTTCCCGAACAACAAGCTCTGATCAATCGACTCGGTTTCAACAACGACGGCGCAGATGCAATTGCGAGCCGGCTGCGAAAACTGCGCGAAAGCGGGCGATGGCCCGGCACCTGCCGGGTCGGGATCAATATTGGGAAATCGAGGATCACTCCGCTGAGCGAAGCAACAGACGATTACCTTTACTCCTTTCGCCTGCTTCGTGATTTTGCCGATTACATCGCGGTAAACGTCAGCTCGCCAAATACTCCCGGCCTACGTGAGTTGCAGGAACCGAGGGCGCTTTCGCAGTTGCTTCGGGCAATTCGCAATGACAACCAGATTTGCGCCAGGCCAATACTGGTAAAAATCGCGCCAGATCTGTCACCGACCGAATTGGAACAGATCATTGCCGTCTGTGAACAAAGTGAAGTTGCTGCAATAATCGCTACGAATACGACGCTAGACCATTCATCAATTCCGTCGACACGTGATCAGGCCGGCGGTTTGAGCGGCGCTCCGCTGCTGGAAAAATCGACCGCGCTGGTACGCAGCGTCGTCGCAAAGTCCAGAATCCCAGTGATCGCTTCCGGTGGAATTACGGATGCAAAATCCGCGCGCGAGAAATTCGAGGCCGGCGCGCAGCTTCTTCAGGTTTACACGGGCTACATCTATCGCGGTCCACAACTTCTTCGCGAAATCATGGAGATCGTCTCGTAAGCGCGCGCCAGGCGGTGCCCTAGAGGCCAGGCCTGCGTGCAAACAGCGGACCGCATCCGGTACGACTGTCACTAAAGATCTATCAGGCAAAATGGGCGATCGACAGAAACGGGCTGAAACTGTGTTATGGAGCTGGTGGCGGTTGGGGAGTGGCTTGGCGCAGCCCGCGCCGGTGCCGCTCTTCGCTTTGCTGAAGTTTTTGGCGCTGCTTATCTGTGAGATTGGCAGCGATCTGCCGGTGCGCCTCAGCGATGACCTGACGGACGTGCTGGCCAGTGTCGCGCCGGATATCCCTTAGTTGCGAGGCTGTCTTGTCGATGATGGGCGAGATGTTGGCAACTTGTTCCGGTGTGAGATTGAGTTCGGCACGAAGTCTGTCCTTCATTTGCGCGCCGATCTGCTCGGGACGATGCAATCCCAAGAAATGATGCCGGGCGTATAATCCCCCCACGAACGCGCCAGTGATTCCACCCGCGACGAACACGAGGAGGAAGCCGGCGATGAGTTTCCATTGCAACGCCCCGTTCATTTCGAGAATTCATCCTGGATCGCCGAATCCGCGATAGCGAATTCGTTCGTAAGCGAGTCGCGGATTTCGCTGCTCCGATTTGCTTCACGAACGGCAGCGATTGTTGAGACGACGATCACGGCCGCCGACAATACGGCCACGCGTCGAAGGAGCCGCATCACGCCATTGCCATTCGGCGTCGCAGCGCGCCAGAGGGCAACCACGCGAGTGTCGAATCCGAACGGCATCTCAGCGGCAGCCTCTTCGCCCGCCTGCGCCGCAGATTGCAGCAACCGATCGATATCGTCGTTCTTCATTGCTTTTCTTTTGCCGAAATTTTCGCGAGCTGTTGTTTCATTTTTTGCCGGGCTCGAAATGCTCGCACCTTAACGAGCGCCGCACTCCAGCCGGTGATTTTGCGGACTTCCTCAACGGAACGTCCCTGCAAATATAGCAAATCAATCGCCAGCCGCTCGACCGGCTTCAGCGCTGCCAAAAGATGCTCTACCAGTTGACGCGACGCGAACCGCTGGTCAGGAGTCAGCTCATCGCTGGACGTTGCGAGATTTTCAATCACCGCTTGCTCTTCGACACTCAGATCAGCATAGCGCACTTCCGGCCGCGCTTTCTCCGACCCGATTTGGTTCAGGGAGGTGTTAACCGCTACACGCGAGACCCAGTGCTCCAGCGGCACGTTGCCGGAAAATTGCGACAGCTTTTGAAATACTTTGATAAAGATCATCTGGCAAATGTCCTCCTCCGGTGTTCGACGCGGCCGATGCGCGCGGACGATCCTGGCCACCAGCGGATAAAGCTGTCGCACCAGCTCGCGAGCTGCTTTGTCGTCGTTTTGAAGCGCAGCTTTAACCAGAGCGCCTGCGTCGGAATCATCCATGTGATCGAGAGCGCATCCACCAATACATAAGACCGATGGGGTTGCGCTTTGGTTACAATTTCTCTCGTAGAGGTGCTTGTGCCAAGCACCAATGGGTTCGGTGCTCGCCGCGCCGAGCACCGCTACAATACGGCAAAAAAATTTTGTAACCGATGCAGCCCGCGCGCGGTCATGTCTTTCAAGGGCGCAAAGAAGCGCTTCCAAACAACAAACGAAGCTAACTATGAAAAGAAACCTAATCTGAAAAACGCTCGTCGCCGCATTTTTACGGCGGCAAATGCATGAGAATTATGAAACGCTATACACTTCGAGCGCTAATTCACGACGCCAAAATCTTTAACCAATTAAGGTTGGAATACCGCCAGACCAAGAAGAACCGGCGCAAAGATACCTCCTCCGACTGGCTGTCCCGTTACTTGGCTGGCATGAGGCGACACGTGCGAACTTTAGAGAATGACGCCGCATTCTGGTGGCGGCAAATGCATGAGAAGTGATCACTTCGCACCGATGATGCACGGACTTCGTCTGATACCTTTCCCAATCAGCTTTTCGCTGACCTTGACCCGCCCGCTCAAGATGTCTTAGTAGGGAACTATGAAACGAAACTTCCTTACACTCGCTGCTGCAAGCTTAATTGCCGTCGGCGGCTTTGCCGTGGTGCAAGCAGAAACCGGCCATGGTCGTGGTGCCCGAGGGCACGGGCTTGAACAATTAACCGAGGGGCTGAACCTGACGCCTGATCAACAGGCCAAAGTTCAACCAATCATCGATCAAGCCAAGCCGCAAATCGCTGCGATCCATCGGGAAGCGATGCAGAAAATGAAAGCGGTGATGGACCGCACTGTGTCGCAGATCCGCCCGATGCTCACGCCTGATCAGCAGAAGAAGCTCGATGATAATGAGAAGGCTCATCAAGGCAGGATGAACGCGCACAAGGGGCCTCGCGACACAATGGAGGACTAATCCCGATCGTTCGGATCGGGAGGAAGGCGGCGATTTGGAAGAGTCGCCGCCACATGTGGACACGGCTGCCTCTACAGAAGTGGGCCTATGCGCGGAAGGAACTTCCAGATGCAGGGGGGCCCGATGGTTTAAGAAAATGTATCCTCCGCTCAGCCCCGTTTTTTCCGAAGGGAAGATAGGAACATAATTACGCCCAACGCGACGAATACTGCCGCGACGGTGAACCCCGCCGTTGAGATTTCGGCGCGCGAGTGAAAACTCTCTTTAAGCCGCGCCGCCATGCCGATCAGAAAAAACAGAAGTGCAAGGTAAATCGAAATTACGCTGAGCGCTTTTTGTGTATCGGATGAGATCTTCATTCGGGAGTGAGCAATCAGATAGAACAGCGGGACAAGAATTCAAGCGCGCAATCGATAAATAGCCGTTTGGCACAAACGCCTCTACAACTCTTCCATTTCGCTCGCATGAAATTAGGATAAGCGAATGAGGAAACTTATCCGGTTGATTTCGACGTTAGCGGTTCTTCTTACAGCACATTCCCTAAACGCCCAGATCGATCGCATCACCGGAAAGAATTTCGCAACGCGGTCAGAAGTGCTGGCGCGACATGGAATGGTTTGCACGAGCGTGCCGGCCGCGACGCAGGTCGGGCTCGACATCTTGAAGCGCGGCGGGAGCGCCGTCGACGCGGCGATCGCCGCAAACGCAACGCTCGGTTTGATGGAACCGGTCTCCAATGGGATCGGGGGCGATCTGTTTGCCATCGTTTACAGCGCGAAAGAAAACAAGCTTTACGGGATCAATGGTAGTGGCCGTTCACCGCTCGGATTGAATTACGAGCAGATGAAGGCCGAGCTCGACAAACTTAATCGCAAAACAATTCCGCCACGCGGCATGTTGCCGATCAGCGTCCCAGGTACAGTTGATGCGTGGGCAGAGCTGCACAAGAAATTTGGCAAACTCAAGCTGGCGGATGATCTTGCTTCCGCGATTCACTACGCCGAGGAAGGTTTTCCGGTCAGCGAGTTAATCGCGTTCTACTGGCATTTCGCTCCGGAGGTTTACAAGGGTTTACCCGGCGCGTTTCTCGAAACCTACACGCTGGACGGCGAAGGCCGCACTCCCGCCAAAGGCGATATTTTCAAAAATCCGGCACTGGCGAACACGCTGCGATTGATCGGCGAGAAAGGGCGCGACGCTTTTTACAAGGGCGAGATCGCGGACAAGATCGACAAGTTTATGCAGCAAAACGGCGGATTTCAGCGCAAAGCCGACTTCGAAAAGCATACATCGACATGGGTCGATCCAGTCTCGATCAATTATCGCGGCTACGACGTGTTCGAGTTTCCGCCAAACGGTCAGGGCATCGCTGCGCTGCAAATCTTGAACATCCTTGAGGGATTCGATCTCCAAAAAATGGGCCGCAAT
>WNGL01008363.1_pt1 | contig 12110 bp, 8 predicted proteins | sample 5400591 | NCBI WGS metagenome assembly WNGL01 (sample SAMN13153377, study PRJNA577476) | soil metagenome | isolation source: 80 cm soil or saprolite under Garry oak tree replicate 1 | place: USA:California | collected 2016-06-15
GCGGTCACGCCGGAGAAGGACCCGGTCACGGTCTGCTGCTCCCAGCCCATGAACACGCCGCCCCAGATGCCGAGGAGCGGGTGGATGTTCGCCTGCGCGCCGACCTTCCAGAGCCGCGAGTCACAGGTGCCGCCCTGCGCGGCGCACTGGTCCTTGAGCTGGCTCCCGAGCTGGGTGAGGCCGATGGCCCCGTACGCGCCCACCGCGATCGTGTCCATGAGCCCGGCGTAGCCGAGGTCGAGCTGCAGCGGGAACATCGACTGCGTGACGTCCTTGTTCGAGAGCCCGCTCTGCACGTTGCCACCCGGGATCGAGTAGCCGGCCCGGGCGCCGAGGAAGAACCCTGCCCTCGAGGTGGTCGGCGCGAGAAGTGCGGCGGCGGCGAGAGCGGTGACGGCGAGCCTGCGCATGGTGTTTCCTCCGTTGGGGCCGATCGCGGCGAGCCTGTGGACGCGCCGCTCGATCCGGAATTCTATCGAGCCCGGGCTCCCGGACGAATGACGAAGCTCACGAAATCGTGAACGGCCCCGTCCCGCGAACGGGGGACCTCCGGACATCTGTGTCGCGATCCGCGCCCGGGCGGTGACCGCGCGGCCCCCCGCGAGGTCCGCGATCACTCGTTCGCGGCCACCGCCGGCGGCGCCTCCGCCTCCGCCACGGCGGGCGTGGCCACGAGCGCCGGCCGCCGGAGGCGGCTCCGGATCCCGTCGAGGATCGAGTAGACGACCGGCACGATGCCGAGCGTGAGCACCGTGGAGGTGACGAGGCCGCCGATGATCGCGACCGCCATCGGGACGCGCGTCTCCGCGCCGTCGCCGCGCGCGAGCGCGACCGGGATCATGCCGGCGATCATCGCGACCGAGGTCATGAGGATCGGCCGGAGCCGGATCGGCCCCGCCTCGAGGAGCGCGTCCCGCGTGGACTTCCCCTCGTGCCTCAGCTGGTTCGTGAACTCGACGAGGAGGATGCCGTTCTTCGTGACGAGCCCCATCAGCATGATGAAGCCGATCATCGACATCATCGACATGTACTGCTGCGCGATGAGGAGGCCGGCGATGCCGCCGATCACCGCGAACGGCAGCGACATCATGATCGTGAACGGGTGGACGAGGCTCTCGAACTGCGCCGCGAGGATGATGTAGACGAGGAGGACGCCGAGGAGGAGCGCCGTGACGAACGCCTTCGCCATCTTCTCCTGCTCGCGCCCCTGGCCCTCGAAGTCGTAGATCACCGACTTCGGGAGCTCCTTCCCGGCGAAGTCCTTCAGGTAGTCCGTCGCCGACTTGAGCGGGTAATCCCGCAGGTCGGCGAGCATCGTCACCTGCCGGATCTGCGCCTGGTGCTCGATCTGCGCCGGCCCGAGGGTCGGCTTCACCGACGCGACCGCGCGCAGCTGGACGAGCTGGCCGCCCTGCGTCCGCACCGGGACGCCGCCGAGCGCGCCGGGGTCGGCGAGGATGGCGGGCGGCAGCCGCACCTTGATGTCGTAGCTGTCGCTCCCCTCGTGGAAGTCGGCGACCTTGTCGCCGCCCATGAGGGCGCGGACGTTCTGACCGAGCGCGGCGGCGGGGATGCCGAGCGCGGCGGCGCGCTCCCGGTCGATCACGACGTCGAGCTGCGGCTTGCCCGGGCGGCTCGTCGAGTCGACGTCCGCGAGCCCGGGGTTCTTCAACATGTACGCGCGCGTCTTCTCCACCGCGGCCTGGAGCGCCTCCCAGTCGGTGGAGCGCAGGTTGAACTGCACGAGCTGGGCGCGGTTCCCGCCGCCCGCCATCGCGTTGTAGTCCTGCGCGGTGACGATCGCGTTCGGGGTCGTGCGGAGGATCTGGCGCAGGTACTGCTTGAAGTCCTGCTGCCCGTAGGCCCGGTCCTTCAGCTCGACGAGGTCGACGATGATCTCGCCCTTGTTGACCTCCTCGAGCGCGCCGCCGCCCACCGAGGCGAAGGTGTGGCGCACGCCGGGGACGCCGCGGATCTGGGCGACGAGCTCGTCGAGCTGCCGCTCGGTCTCGGCGAGCGGCGTGCCGGCCGGGAGCTCCAGCGTCACCTTCGCCATCGACATGTCCTGCTGCGGGATGAAGGTGAACTTGAGCTGCCCGGCGAGGGCGAAGGTCAGGCCGAGCACCACCGTCGCGCCGACGAGCGTGTAGGCGCGGTGGTCGAGGACCCACGTGAGCGCGCGGCGGTAGACGTGCTCGACGCGGTCGAGCACGCGCTCGATCGCGGCGAAGAGCCGCCCGTGCTCGGCTTGCTCGCGCAGGACGCGCGCCGAGAACATCGGCGTGAGCGTCATCGAGACGCCGTAGGAGATGAGCACCGCGACCGCGACGGTCACGCCGAACTGGAAGAAGAACCGGCCGACCATGCCCTCCATGAAGGCGACGGGCACGAACACGGCGACGACGGACATCGTCACCGCGAGCACGGCGACGGCGATTTGGGAGGTCCCCTTCCGCGCCGCCTCGAAGGGCGCGTCGCCCTCCTCGAGGTGCCGGACGATGTTCTCGATGACGACGATCGCGTCGTCGATGAGGAGGCCGATCGAGAGGGTCAGCGCCAGCATCGTGATGATGTTGAAGGTGAAGTGGAGCGCCCGCATCACCGCGAACGTGCCGATGATGGAGGTCGGCAGCGCGACCGCGGACACGAGCGTCGAGCGCCAGTTCCGGAGGAAGAGGAGGACGACGAGCACCGCGAGGATGCCGCCGATGATCATGTCCTCCTGCACCGAGGAGATCGACGACCGGATGAACTTCGCGCCGTCGATGACGACCTCGAGCTTGCTCCCCGTCGGGAGCTGCCCCTCGATGCGCGCGAGCGCCTGCTTCATCGAGGCGACGACCTGGACCGTGTTCGAGCCGGACTGCTTGCGCACGACGAGGCCGATGGCGCTCTTCCCGTCGAGCTTCGCGCCGCTGCGCGCCTCGCCGGGGCCGTCGAGCACCTGGGCCACCTGGCCGAGCCGCACCGGCGTGCCGTTCGGGCTCGAGATGACGAGCGCGCGCATCGCCTCGACCGACCGCGCCTCGGCGGCGACCTTCACCGACCGCTCCGCGCCGGGCTCGAGGGTGCGGCCGCCGGGGACGTCGACGGACTGCGCGCGGAGCGACGCGACGACGTCCGCGGGGGACAGGCCGTAGCCCTCGAGGAGCCGCGGATCCGGGACGACCGTGATCTCGCGCTTCTGGCCGCCCATGAGCTCGACCGCGCCGACGCCCTGGATCTGCTGCAGCGCGGGCTTCACCACGTCCTCGGCCACCTTGGTGAGCCGCTCGATGGGGAGGTTCGCCGAGAAGGCGAGCGTCGCGACCGGGGCGGCGCCGATGTCGAGCTTCTGGACGACGGGGGTCTGGATCTCGCGGGGGAGCTTCGAGAGCGTCGCCTGGACGCGGTCGCGGACGTCCTGCGCCGCGATGTCCGCGTTCCGCTCGAGGTCGAAGCGGATGATGATCTGCGAGACGTTCTCGAGGTTCACCGAGCGGAGCGTGTCGAGCGAGGGGAGCGTGTTGAACGCCTCCTCGAGCGGCTTCGTCACGGTGCGCTCGATCGCCTCCGGGTCGGAGCCCGGGAGCACCGTCGTGACCGTGACGAACGGGAACTCGATCTCCGGAAACTGGTCCACGCCGATGCGCGGGTACGCGACCAGGCCGAAGACCAGCACGGCCAGCGTGAGCATCCCGGTGAACACCGGGCGGGTGATGAAGGTGCGGATCATGGCGGCGTCTCCGCTGCGTCAGTCGGCGAGGGCGACGACCGCGGCGCCCGGCTCGAGCGAGCCCGGGTCTACGATCACGTCCGCGTCCGCCGCGAGCCCCTGCTTGACCACCACCGTGCCGGGGTGGACCTGCTGCGCGACGACCTCGCGCTTCTCGGCCTTGCCGTTCGCGATCACGTACACCCAGCTCGTCTTGCCGTCGGTGCGGAGCGCGGTGGACGGGACGAAGACGCCGCCGCCCTCCGCGAAGCGGCCGAAGTCCACCGTCACGAGCGTGCCCGGCCGGAGCCCGTCGGCGGAGACGACGTCCGCGAGCACCTCGACGGTCCGGGTCGCCGGATCGACGACCGCGCTCTTCACCCGCACCTTCGCCCGGAAGGAGCGGCCGCCGGGCGTGGTCTCGCCCTGGACGACCTGGCCGTCGCCGATGGCGGGCTCGAGCGCCTCGGGGACCGCGAGCTTCAGCTCGAGGTGGTCCACGTCGGCGAGCGCGACGATGGGCGAGACCGGCATGAGGGTCACCGTGTCGCCCGCGTTCCGGAACTTTCCTGTGATGACGCCGGCGAAGGGCGCGAGGATCATCGTGTCCTGCACCGCCTGCTCCGCCTGCTTGAGCCCCGCGCGCGCCTGATCGAGCTGAGCCGCCGCGACCTCGCGCCCCGTCCCCGCCTGGTCCATCTGCGACTGGGGCATCGCGCCGCCCGCGAACACCTGCTTCGCGCGCTCGAGCTCGCGGTTCGACTCCTCCAGGCGGGCGGACGCGAGCCGCTCCATCGCCTTCGCGTTCTGGAGGGAGAGCTGGGCGTTCACGGAGTCCATCTCGGCGAGCACCGCACCCGCCTTCACGCGGTCGCCCACCTGCACGCGGACGCGCCGGACCTGCCCGGTCGCCTTCGCGGAGAGGACCGCGTCCTCGCGCGCGCGGACCGCGCCGGTGGCGCGGGCGAGCCCCGTCTCGATGCGCGACGACGGCTTCGTCACGCGGACGGCGCGCGCCGTGCTGCCGACGGCGGGCAGCGCGGCCTTCTCGCCGCCGCGGTGGCACCCCACGGCGAGCAGGGCAGCGGCGGAGAGGGAGAGGACAGGGAGGCGGAAGTGCATGGCGTTTGGCTCCTCGGGCCGCACGCGCGGTGAGGTCCTGCCGCGGCGCGCTACGGGCCCTGAGATGGGGCGATGTAGCACCCCTCCGCCGAGGGGGCAAGCGCTACGGAAACCGGCGTCCTGACGCGCCGTTGGCCCACGAGCGGGCGATCGGGTCCGGCCCCTCCCGGGCAGGCGGCTCCGGGCCCCGAAATGCGTTACGAGGCGCCCATGCGCACCCTGCTCGTCGCCGACGCCTTCCCGAAGGAGCACCTCGCCTCGCTCGGCAAGCTCGGCCTGTCCGTCGACCACCGGCCCGAGGTCTCCGCGAAGGAGCTCCCGCAGGCGGCGCGCGAGGCCTCGATCCTCGTCGTCCGCTCGAAGCAGGTCACCGCGGACGTGTTCGAGGCGGCCCCCGCGCTCTCGCTGGTCGTCCGCGCCGGCGCGGGGGTGAACACGATCGACGTCGCCGCCGCCTCGCGCCGCGGCGTGTTCGTCGCGAACTGCCCCGGGCAGAACTCGATCGCGGTGGCGGAGCTCGCGATCGGGCTCGTCCTCGCCCTCGACCGGCGCATCCCCGACAACGTCGCGCTCCTCCGCGCTGGCCGCTGGGACAAGAAGGGCTTCTCCGAGGCGCGCGGCCTCTTCGGCCGGACCCTGGGGCTCGCCGGCGTCGGGTCGGTCGGCCGCGAGGTGGCGCGCCGCGCGCTCGCCCTCGGGATGCGCGTCGTGGGCTGGTCGCGCTCGCTCGACGCGGCGGCCGCGCGCGCCCTCGGGATCGAGCGCGCGCCGGACCTCCTCTCGCTCGCGCGCGAGGCGGATTACCTCTCGCTCCACCTCGCCCTCACGAAGGAGACGCGCGGCCTCGTCTCGCGCGAGGTGCTCGCGGCGCTCCGGCCGGGCGCGGCGCTCGTCAACACCGCCCGCGCCGAGGTGGTGGACCAGGACGCGCTCCTCGAGGCGGTCCGGGCCGGGCGGATCCGGGTCGCGACCGACGTCTTCGCGGGCGAGCCGGAGAAGGGGCAGGCCGAGTTCGACAGCCCGCTCGGCAAGCTCCCCGGCTGCTACGGGACGCACCACATCGGCGCGTCCACCGAGCAGGCGCAGGACGCCATCGCGCGGGAGACGGTCCGGATCGTCGAGAGCTTCGTCCGCACCGGCCAGGTCCCATGCGTGAACGTCGCGCACCGCACGCCGGCGAAGGCGCGGCTCGTCGTCCGCCACCTCGACCGCGTCGGCGTCCTCGCGAACGTCCTCGCGCTCGTCCGCGAGGCGGGGATCAACGCGGAGGAGATCCGGAACACCGTGTTCGAGGGGGCGGAGGCGGCCTCCTGCGCCATCGACCTCGACGAGCGGCCGGCGGACGAGGTCCTCGCGCGCATCCGGGCGCGCCGCGAGGAGATCCTCTTCGCCCACTGCTTCGACCTGTAGGATCCCCCGATGCGCGCGCTCCGCTACCATGGCCCGAAGCAGCCCCTCCGGCTCGAGGACGTCCCGGCGCCCACGGCGGGGCCGGGCGAGGTCGTCGTGAAGGTGACGGCGGCCGGCCTCTGCCACACCGACCTCCACTTCCTCTCCGGGCTCCTGAACCTCGGCGTCGCGCCGCTCACGCTCGGGCACGAGATCGTCGGGCAGATCGAGACGGCGGGCGAGGGCGTCCCGCGCGAGCGGATCGGCGAGCGGGTGATCCTCCACTACTACGTCGGCTGCGGCGCGTGCCGGCACTGCCTCGTCGGCGACGAGAACCTCTGCGACGCGCTCCGCGCCGAGTACGGGTTCGTGACGGACGGCGGCTTCGCCGAACGGGTGCGGGCGCCGGCGCGGAACGCGGTCCCCCTCCCCCCCCAGGTCTCCGACGCGGAGGCGGCACCGATCGGCTGCGCGGTGACGACCGCGGTGCACGCGGCGGCGCTCGCGCGGGTGGGGCTCGGCGACACCGTCGCGGTCGTCGGCGCGGGCGCGGTCGGGTTCGGGCTCGTGCAGGTCGCGCGCCTGCGCGGCGCGCGGGTGGCCGCGGTGGGGCGGTCCCCGGAGAAGCTCGCGCGGGCGCGGGCGCTCGGCGCGGAGGAGACGGTGCAGGCGGGCGCGGTGGACGTGCCGGCGCGGCTCCGGGAGCTCGGCGGCGGGCGCGGCATCGACGTCGTGTTCGAGCTCGTCGCGACGCGGGAGACGATGGGCTGGAGCCTCGCCGCGCTCGCGAAGCGCGGCCGGCTCGTGTTCGTCGGCTACTCCGAGGACGACCTGCGCGTGCACCCCATCCAGCTCGTGGTGGGCGAGCAGGTCGTGACCGCTTCGGTCGGGAACACGCTCGCGGAGCTCCGGCAGGCGGTCGAGCTCGTCGGGAGCGGACGGGTCCGGACGGTGGTGGACCGGACCCTGCCGCTCGACCGGCACGCGGAGGCGATCGACGCGCTCCAGCGCGGGGCGCTCGTCGGCCGGGCGGTGCTCCTGCCCTGACGCTAGGTGAGCGACTTCTTCATCACGACGTGCGGCACGCCCTGGTCGAGGAAGACGCTCCCCGCCCGCTCGTAGCCGAACTTCGTGTAAAACGCCTCCGCCGGCAGCTGCGAGTTCACCGCCAGCTCGGCGATCCCGCGCATCGCCGCCATCCGCTCGAGCGCCTCGAGGATGAGCGCGCCGACGCCGTTCTTGCGCACGTCCTTCGCGACCGCCATCCGGCCGATCTGCGCGGTGCGCGCGTCGAGCCGCACGACGCGGCCCGTCCCGACGCAGCGGCCCTTCTCGCCGAAGGCGACCACGTGGTCGGCGCTGAAGTCGAACGCGTCCCGGTCGAGCGGGCGCGGGATGTTCTGCTCCTTCTCGAAGACGGCCTGGCGGAGCGCATAGCCGGCGTCGAGATCGGCCGGGGTCGAGGCGAAGCGGACGAGGTAGCCCATGGCCCTCGACGATACCGAATTCACCCTCCGGCGTTCCAGCCCTCCCCCGACAGGAACCGGACCGCCGCCTCGATGGCCCGGGCGGCCTCGCGGCTCGTGTGCGGGCAGTGGCCGGCGTCGAGGAGCGCCAGGCGAGCGCCCGGCAGGGCGGCCATGGCCGCGTCGAGCTCGCCGGGCTCGGTGCGCGGGTCGCGCGCGCCGTGGAGGACGAGCACCGGCGCAGCGACCTCGGCGAGCCGGCCCGAGTAGACGTCGTGCTTCCCGCGCCGCCCCTCGTCGACGATGTCGAGCCAGGCCCAGCCGCCCGCGCCGAGGACTTCCTTCCAGCCGTCGCCGTGGTCGCGCCGGCAGGCCTCGACGGCGGCGGGCCCGAACTTCTCCGGGTCGCGCACCGCGGTCTCGAAGAACTCCACCGACGCCCGCTTCAGCGCGAAGAAGTGGAGCGACTCGAGGACCACGGCGGTGACGCGCCCCGGCGCGAGGAACGCCATGTGCGCGGCGATCACCGCGCCGTCGGAGTGGCCCCAGAGCGCCGCCTCGCGGATGCCGAGGGCGTCGAGAACCGCGAAGGTCTCCTCCGCCATGAGGCGGTGGAAGCCGGGCGGGAGCGCCTCGACGCGCCCGGAGCGGCCGTAGCCGACGCGGTCGGGCGCGAGCACGCGGTGCGCCGGCGCGAGCGCGGCGATCGCGTCGTCGAACGGATAGGCCTCGTACCCCCACCCGCCGTGAAGGATCACGATGGGCGGGCCCGACCCGGCCTCGCGGACGTGGATCTCCGCGGGCCGGCCGGGGGCGACGGGGGACTCCCGGAGCGTGACCGTTCGGGTGGCGTAGGGGGGCACGGCCCCGATCTTAATCGCCCCCGAACGGCGACTGCCAGCGGCGGCTCGTCAGCGAAGCGCTTTCAGCGCCGCGCCGACGTCGGAGACGCCGAGGAAGACGGTCGCCTTCCGCGCGCCGCCAGTACCGACGAAGACGTGCGTGATGTTCACCCCCGCGAGGCCCAGCGCCTTCGCCTTCTCGGCGAGCGCGCCCGGCTTGTCGGGGAGCTCGATCTCCACGATCTCGTGCTCCTCGACGGGCCAGCGCGCGGCGAGCGCCTTCTTCGCGGCCCCGTGCTTGTCGGCGACGAGGCGGACGATCCCCTCGTCCCCCTCGATCCACGCGTTCACGGCGACGAGGTTGATCTTCTTCTCGGCGAGCAGGCCTGCGACCTCGCCCAGTGCACCGGGACGATCGGCGACGCGGATCTTCAGCTCCTTGGCTCTCGGCATGATTCCTCCTCAGTAAGCGTGGGAAGCCCCCATCGGACCCGCCCGCGCGCGATCCGGCAACATCACTCTCGGGTAAGGCCCTCCAGGCCGGCCGCCGCAGGGACGGGAGGCCGGGCGCCCGGCCCCGTGCTAAGGTGGGTCCACCGCTTGATGTTCGCGGTGGCGGTGTTAGGAAGAACATCGTCAGTTCGCACACTTGGGGGCGAACTGGTTTCGACGGAGGACGGAAGGCGTCTGGTGCGCGCCGTGGTTGGTCAGCAGGCCACGTAAAAAGCCGACCAAGCAGAAACGCGAACGAGCCCATGGCTCTCGCGGCCTAAAAATAGGCCGTGCGTTCCCCCGGAAGCGCCGGGTACTGGGTGTGAACGTCAGCTCCGGCTGGACCCGGGCGGGAAGCGAGCCGCCTAGACCGGGTCGAGATGTAAGGGCGAGAACGTGAGCGGTTGCAGGCCCGGAGGTTGCCGCCCACGTATTCACTCCGGGATACGCGCGTAGGACCAGTCACTGAAAGTCTTTCGGACCCGGGTTCGATTCCCGGCGCCTCCACTTCACAACCCCGCGGCGACGCGGGGTTTTTCTTTGCGGTGTACCAAGGGCGCCGGGATTCTGACCCGGCGCGCACCGCGGCGCCCTCGTACCTGGCACGGGGTGGCACCCCGCAGGCGCCGCAGGACCTCCTGCAGCACGACTGCAGCGTCGGGTGGATGGGCATGAACCGCTCGCTCCACGCCGGTCTTCGTCCGGCCCTTGTGTAGGAGGTCTCGACCGTCATCCGCCCGAGCGGCTTGGCGTCGAGATCGAGGTGCCCGGCGACGCCCGAGTGGCGGCGATCCCCGCACCCGCGCCGCCGCCCGGTCGAGCCGGGAGCGTCGCGACGAACTCTGCGCCGCGTCCGGCGCCCTCGCTCGCGGCGCGGACGGTGCCTCCGTGAAGCTCGACGATCATTCTCGCGAGCGCGAGGCCGAGCCCTAGTCCACCCTGCGTCCGCGCGAGCCCCTGATCTACCTGTGCGAACGGCTCGAACACGCGCTCCAGCTGGTCCGGCTCGATGCCGATCCCGGTGTCGCGGACGCGGATCTCGACGCCGCCGCCGGTCCCCGCGACCGAGACGTAGACCCTCCCCGCCAGCGGCGTGAACTTTGCCGCGTTTTCGACGAGGTTTGTGACGACCTGCGCCAGGCGCGTGGGGTCGACCTCGATCCAGACCGCCTCGGCGGGGAGGTCGAGGTCGAGCCCGACGCCGCGCTTCTCGAACTCCGGCGCGAGATCGTCGCAGGCCCGCCGGACCGCCTCCCCGACATTGGTGCGGGCCGGCTGAATGGCGAACTTTCCGGCGGAGATCCGGTTCAGGTCGAGCAGGTCGTCGACGAGCCGGGTGAGATGTGCGGCCTGGCGCCTGATGGTCGCGCGGCAACGCTCGGCGAGGGGACCGTCGGGCGCGCGCTCGAGGAGGTGGATGCTCATGACGATGGGGGCGAGCGGGTTCCGGAGCTCGTGCGAGAGCATCGCCAGGAACTCCGCCTTCCGACGGTCCGAGTCCTGCACCGCGCGATGGAGGCGAGCGTTGTCGATGGCGACCGCTGCCCTCCGCGCGATGTCCTGCGCGAGCTCGCAGTCGTCGCGGCTGAAACGCCGGGGCGTGCTCGACCCGAGCGTCATCGCCCCCAGCGTCTGGCCGCGCGCGATCACCGGGACGACGATCGCGCTCCGCGCCCCGATCGTTCGCACGAGCTCGAAGTGCTCCTCGCTCTCCGTGTGCTCCCGGAGAAACTCATCGTCCATTTCCTGGATGAGCAGCGGCTTCCGCGTGCGGAGGCAGATGGAGGCCGGGTGGGGAGAGTCCCACCGGGCCGGGTAACACCGCGCGAGCCGGTCGAGCGCGGCCTCCCGGACCGGGTCGGTGCTCGCGCTGACGAGTCGACGGATGATCCGCCCCTCCACGACGTCGAGCAGGCAGTTCTCGGCGAAGTGGGTCGAGCAGAAGCGAACGAGGCGCGCGAGCGTCTCGTCGTAGTCCAGCGACTCAGTCACGACGGCGCCCGCTTGCTCGATGAAGCGGGCGCGCCGCTCGGCGGCCTCCGCGGCCTCGCGCGCCTCGCGCTCGCGCGCGAGGAGGAGCGCGTTCTCGAGCGCGAGCCCTGCCTGGACGGTGACCAGCCTGAGCCCGGTGACCTGCTCGCGGCTGAACGCGCCCGCCGTCTTGCCATTCTCGAGGTAGACGACCCCGAGCACCTCGTCGTGACGCGTGAGTGGGAGGCAGAGCACGGAGCGCGGGCGCTGGCGTGCGAGATACGGATCGGAACGATAGCCGGGCGCGCCGGCGGGATCGTCCAGGACGACCGGTGTCTTCGTCGTCCGCGCCCGGTCGAGGACGGTGACGGGCACCAGGATGGCAGGGTCGCCGGAAGGCGAGTGGACGACCTGCGGTCCTCCCCGCTCTCGCGCGACCGCCTCGGCGAGGACCTGGAACGATCCCTCGCGGATGATTACGAGGTCCGCCTTGTGGGCGCGGCTCTGCTCCAGTGCGACCTCGAGCAGCGTCTCGACGAGGTCCCTCATGGCCGATCTCTGCGCCTGCCGCCCGGCGGGCCAGAACGATGCGACGCGACGCTCGATGCATAAGGCGCCGCTCACGGGCAGGCACGTGCGGCGTAACGGCGCTCGCACCCCCCGCGAGCGAGCGGGCGGGCGGCGCTCGCTACACGCGCAACAGGCACGCTCATGTGATGAAGCAGTAGCGACCGACCGTCTCTGCACTCGACAACAGAATGTCCTGCTCCTCGGGTTCGCGATCGGCGGAGCGCACGAGGTCTCGATCACGGCGAGCGTCATCGCGCTCGCGGGGTTGGGTCAGGGTGGGCGGCCGAGTGGCTACTCGCCTCGCGCCGGCTAGAGAGCGGAGCTAAGGAGCGCACGTGAAGCGCGCCTACTCGTTCACCGCTAGATTCCAGGCCGGAGGCGACCCATGCAGTTCGAACGAGAAGACGTAGAGGCCAACCGGGCGCACTTCGCCGCCAAGCTCCGAGCCGAGAAGCAGAAGGTCGCGGTGATCGAGCACCTCAAGGACGGGCGGGGCGAGCCGTTCCTGCTGCTCGACGTCCGTCCCCGCGCCGCGTTCCGCAAGGCGCACATCCAGGGCGCTTG
>WNGL01011611.1_pt1 | contig 12109 bp, 9 predicted proteins | sample 5400591 | NCBI WGS metagenome assembly WNGL01 (sample SAMN13153377, study PRJNA577476) | soil metagenome | isolation source: 80 cm soil or saprolite under Garry oak tree replicate 1 | place: USA:California | collected 2016-06-15
TGTCCATCAGCCGCCGGCCGACCTCGCGGGCCGCCTGCCAGCCGACCACGCCGATGGCCGCCGTGATCAGCAGGCCCACCACCGGGTCGGCCCAGCGCCAGCCGATCGCCACCCCGCCCGCCCCGGCCAGCACGGCCAGTGAGGTGAACCCGTCGGTCCGGGCATGCAGGCCGTCGGCGACCAGCGCGGCGGAGCCGATCCGGCGGCCGGTCCTGATCCGGTAGCGGGCGACCAGTTCGTTGCCGGCGAAGCCGACCGCGGCCGCGATCGCGACCGCAGCCAGGTGCGTGACCGGGTGCGGGTGCAGCAGCCGGCCGATCGCGGCGTAGGCGGCCGCGGCCGAGGACAGCACGATCACGGCCACGATGACGACGCCGGCCAGGTCCTCGGCCCGGCCGTAGCCGTAGGTATAGCGGCGGGTGGGAAGCCGCCGGCTGAGCAGGAACGCGACGCCGAGCGGCACCGCGGTCAGCGCGTCGGCCGCGTTGTGCAGCGCGTCGCCGAGCAGCGCGACCGAGCCGGACAGCGCGACCACCACCGCCTGCGCCAGCGCGGTGGCGGCCAGCCCGGCCAGCGAGATCCACAGGGCCCGCAGCCCCTCGGCCGAGGATTCGAGCACCGGGTCGACCGCGCGGTCGTGATCATGGGAGTGCGGCCCGACCGCGTGCCGCAGGCGCGTCCAGAGCCCGCGGTGATCGTGCTCGTGCGGGTGGGGGTGCCCGTGGTGGTCGTGCTCGTGGCCGCTCATCTTTTCAGCATGACTCGGAAATCCCGTTGCCGCACATCGACATCAGCCACCCGCGTGCGGCTGCGAATTCTTCGCAGCTGCGGGCCGGCGGGCGGAGGCGGATAATCGGGTCATGGACAACGGGGACAGGCTGACCACGACTGCGACGGCCGAACGGATGGCAGGCGCCGCCTCGGCATTGCTCGCAGCGCTGACCGAGGAACAACGGAAACAGGCCTGCTACGGGTTCGGCGACGAACGGCGCTCCTGGTCGTACCTGCCCGCGCGGGACCGGGACGGGCTGCCGATCGGCGTGCTGGACGCGGGGCAGCGCGCGCTCGCCCACGAGCTGATCGTGACCGGCATCAGCCTGCCCGCATACGCGAAGGTGGTCTCGGTGATAGCCATGGAGCACGTGCTCCGGGCGATGGCGCCCGAGTCGCTGGGGGGCCTGTTCGACCCGGACCGGTACTGCTTCAAGGTGTTCGGCTCGCCGGGAGAGGCGGCGTGGGGCTGGCAGTTCGCCGGGCATCACGTGTCGCTCAACTTCACCGTCGTCGACGGCCGCTACGTGTCCCCCACCCCGTGCATGCTGGGCTCCCAGCCCGCGTCGTTCGGCATGCTCGCGCCGCTGGCCGACGACGAGGAACTCGGCTTCCGGCTGGTGAACTCGCTCGACGCCGGCCAGCGGCATGCCGCCATCATCCACCATCGGCCGCCGCCCGACCTGGCGGCCCGGATGGTGCCGAAGATCGGCGAGACCGAACGGCCGGACCCGGTGTTCGCGCCCGAGCCTGACTACGTGATCAGCGAGGAGGAGCGGGACATCCTGTCCTACGTCCGGACCAGCCCCAAGGGCATCCCGGCGTCGGTGCTGAGCCGATTGCAGTTCGACTCGCTCACGGAGCTTGTCGGGGCGTTCGTGCGGCGGCTGCCGGACGAGGTAGCCGGGGCCCAGCTGCACGACCTGGAACGGATGGGCATGGACAGCCTCACCTTCGCCTGGGCGGGCGGCACCTCACCTGGCGACCGGCACTACTACCGGGTGCAGGGCCCGACCCTGCTCATCGAGCACGACAACACGCAGGGAAACGGCACCCACGTCCATTCGGCGTGGCGGAACCCGGCGGACGATTTCGGTGACGACGTACTGGCCGAGCACTACCGCCTCCGTCACCGCGGTCCTGCGGCCTGACGACGCGGGCCGCCCGGCCGACCCGGGTCACCTGCCGCTGGGCTCGAGCCCCGGCGTTTCCTGCTGCGACGCAACGCTCCAGTAGCCGGCCAGATCCCGGTACATCGGGGAGCTGGCCAGCAGCGAGTCATGATCGCCGACCTGGGCGCGGACGCCGTCGAGCACCAGGACGCGCCGCGCGCGCAGCGCCGAGCTGATCCGGTGCGCGATGACGATCAGCGTGCCGGGCCTGCGCGCGAAGGCGGCTTCGGCGCGCGCCTCGGCGGCAGGGTCCAGGTGGCAGCTGGCTTCGTCGAGGATGGCGATCGGCGCGGTCGACAGGTAGGCCCGCGTGATCGCGATGAGCTGCCGTTCACCTGCGGAGAGGGCGGCCGGGTCGATGACCGCGTGGTATCCGCCCAGCCGTGACACCAGGGGACTGAGGCCGAGCGCGTCTGCGGCGGCATCGAGTCCGGCCCTGGGCAGCGGGTCGGCGGTGCCGCGGAGGTACAGGATATTCTCGGCGAGCGTCCCGGTGAAGACGTACGCCTCCTGCGGGATGAGCACCCGCAGGCGGGTCAGTGCCGCGGCCGGGTACCGCGCCATCGGCACCCCGTCAAGGAGAATCTCGCCGGCCGTGGGCCTGAGCATTCCGGCCAGCAGCCCGGCCAGGCTGGATTTGCCGATGCCGCTCGGGCCGACGATCGCGAGGTGATCGCCTGGCGCGATGTCAATGCTGAGGTCGGTGATAACCGGCTCCGCCTGCGCGCTATAGCCGAACCCCACGCCGCGGAGCCTCAGGCCCCCGGATTCGCGGCGGGCTGCGTGGCGACCGCGGGCAGTGTGGCCGCCGCGGACGTCGCGAGCGTCGTGGCCGTCGCGGGCGCCGTGGCGGGCGTGGGCGCCGCGGGCGGCGTGCGGCGCCGGCGGGGAAGCGGCTCCCGGGGGATCGGTCGGCGGGGTGCTCGCATCGACGATGCGATCCAGCGTCACGGTGAGCCGGACCAGGCCCGCTCCGACACCCTGAGAAAGCGTGTTCAAGGTGCCGCGCAGGCTCCCGCCGATGTAGCCGATGGCGCCGATGATATGGGCCGGGGCGACGCCACCGTGCAGCATCGACGGCGCAGCAGCCAGCACGAGCAGCAGCGGCAGCCAGCCGCCTGCCGCGAGGCACAGCAGGCGGGCGGAGCCGGTCCTGGCGACCGACCTGGCCGCGTCGGCCTGCTGGCTCACCACGGCGTCGAACTGCGCGAAAACCTGCACCTCGGCTCCGCTCGACGTAACGTCGCGCAGGCCAGATACCGCCTTGGCGGCGGAATTGGCCACCGCCTCCTCGCCCACGACGGCCCGCCGCTGCCGCGCGGCGAAAGGCCGCAGCAGCAGGCGCAGGATCAGGACTGTGACCAGCAGCGGCGGGATCACATAGGGCAGCGTGGCGGGAACGAGCGTGAGCAGGCCCGCAAGCGTGCTGCCCGCGGTGAAGGCGAACGTGCAGGCCACGGTCAGCAGACCGGCGAACGCGTCCCTCACGATCTCGGCCTGGTGCGTCATGCGGGCGACCGCGTCGGTATCCGGCGACCTGGTGGTGTCCATCGAGCGCGCCAGGGAGCCCGCGACGATGAGCTCGACAAGCTCGTCCCGCAGCGGCTCGACGACGGCGCCGAGCCGCAGGTATGACTGCCGGGTGCCGAGCGCGCCGACCAGCGCGGCCAGAGCCAGCAGCCCGAGCCAGCACAGGCCGTCCAGGGTGCGGCCGGCCAGGAACGCTCCGGCCGCCTCGGCGAGGACCCAGCCTGAGGCCAGTGCGGGCAGCGACTGCACCGCCGACCAGACGGCGAGCCAGGCGACATCCCGCGGGCGGCGCCGCAGGCTGCGGATCAGCATGGGGTGCCCGGTCCGGCTCCGAAGATCGCGCGGTACCGCGGGTCGGCCCACAGTTCACGGTGCGGGGCCAGGGCATACAGACGCCCCGCCTCCAGCCAGGCGACAAGATCGGTCCGGGCCGCGGTCGTGGCCCGGTGCGCCACGATCAGCCGGGTCCGGCCGCCCATCTGATCGGTGAGGACCCGGCTGACAAGCATCTCGGTGGCGGTATCCAGGCTGGAGGTGGCGTCGTCGAGGATGAGCAGCCGGGCCTGGCCGGCATGGGCGAACGCGCGGGCCAGCCCGAGCCTCTGCACCTCGCCGCCGGACATGGGCGTCTCGTCGAGCGGGGTCTGGATGCCGCCGGGCAGCCGCGTGAGGAACGCGGCGGCGCGGCTGTCTCTCGCCGCGGCCAGCACTTGTTCACGGGTCGGCCGCGAGCTGCCGAAGCTGATCGCCTCGAAGGGAGTCTCGCCGAACAGCGCGGGGCGTTCGAAGGCGTACACGACCGCATCGCGCAGCGCGCGCCTGGTGAGCTCGGGCAGGAGGAAACCATCCAGGATCACCTCGCCCTCATCCGGGTCGATCAGCCGCCCGGCCAGACCGGCCAGCGTCGACTTACCCGCTCCGGACCTGCCCACCACGGCGACCGACGCACCGCCGGGAACGGTGAGATCGAGCCGGTCAATCACCGCCTCACCGCCGCGCCAGACCGTCACCTGGCGAAACCACAGCTGCCCAGGACCGGGTCCAAGGCCGGCCGCGCCGTACACCGGGCGCGCCTGGGCGAGCAACCCGGCCGCGCGACGGGCTCCGCCCCGCGCGCGGCCGAGCCGGTTCACCTGGCCGATACAGGCTCCGACCCCCACGGCGATCACGGCGTACTGGCTCGCGGCCACCAGCTCACCGGGCGTGATCTTGTGCTGACCGAGCTCGAAGCCAGCGACGGCGAGCACGATGACCTGCAGGATCGGGACGATGACCATGCCTTGCGCGGCAGCGCGGGCCTGGATCCGCCACGAGGCATCACCCCGGCCGCGCAGGTCGGCCAGCGGGGCCAGGATCCGGTGCTGTTCATCGCCCTTGGTGCCCGCCGCGGCGATGGTGCGCGCACCCGCCAGGGCGTCGAGCAGGCGGGCCGCGATCGCTCCCTGAGCGTGCTGGTAGCCGGCGCTGACATCGGAGGACTCGCGGACGAACCTGCGCAGGACCAGCGCGAGTGCGGGGAACCCCGCGCCGAAGGCGACGGCCAGCCATGGGTCGATCAGGCCGAGGGCGAGCACGCTGCCGAACGGCGCTATGACGGCGGTGACGGCCATGACCGCGCTGGCAGGCGCGGCGCCCGCGTCGACCGTGCCGCCCACGATACGGCTGACAGTGTCTCCGGTGCTGAAGGACCTGAGCAGTCCGGGCCCGCAGCGCAGCACGTGGCCGGCCTCGGACCTGCGCAGCCAGGCCGTGCCGGCGGCGCTAGCCGTTCCTGTGGCCAGCTGGATCGCGGCTCCGGACACGACGATCACGGCGATGAGGAGGGTGCAGCCGACGAGCCACCTGGCCGTGCCCTCGGCGGGCGCGGACCTGATCCGGACGGTGCCGAGCACGGCGTCCACCGCGCGGCCGATGGCCGCGGGCAGCAGGATCTCGGCGATGGCTCCGGCGACCGATGCGCAGCCGAGCAGGATGAGCCACCAGCCGCCGCGCCGGGCCAGGCGCAGCAGCAGCCGGTCGGCGTCCGCGCGGAGGCGACGCGCATCCGCGTCGGCAGGTCCAGTCATCTGTGGCCGCGTCCCGGTCCATGGCATAGCTCAATTTGGCGTTGCCAGTCCCGGCGGGGAGCCGGGGTCAGCCATACTCCCCGCCGGTTACTTTTTCCTGGTCAGGCTAGAGACACAGAGTGGTGCTGAGCACGCTGTCGCACAGCAGCAAGCTCAGCTCACTCCCGCGGCCTCCGCCGTTGCCGCGCGAAGCCGACTCCATGCCCTGCATGTCGAGAAGAGCCATCATTCACCTCCTGTCATCGCTCGTGCTTTCTCGGCTCCCTGTGAATGCCTTCCAGGGAGGTCTACGGGCGGGCCGAGGAACGGCAGCGCGGCACCCTGAGGAGCCAGCGCGGCCGCCACGGCCAGCAGGACACCGGCGGTGCCGGTGCCGAGATCCATCGAAAGCCGGAACAGCATGTCCCCCGGGAAGGCCAGGCCACCCTCGTACCGGACGGCATGCCATGCCAGCCTGCGGATGTGCGCGCCGGCGTACCAGTCGGTCCCGACGTGACCGGCCAGGTAGAGGATCATCCCGGCGCGGCCGTTGAACAGGCCGGACTGGGCGAAGTACACGGACTGCGCGCCGATCCGGATCGCGGCGGCGGCCCCGGCCAACAGCGCGCTCTGGCGGTGCGGGAGGAACCGGTCGATGACCATGCCGATGCCAGCGCTGCCGGCGTCGAGATAGGGCAATGTCCGCCAGCCGTCGTCGACCTGAAGCGATCCCTTGTGATCGGTGACGCACCGGTCCAGGTCGGCGGCGATGGCTGCCTCCGCCGCGTCCAGGTAGGCCGGATCGTGGCAGCGCTCATAGAGCTTGAGGAACAGCAGCGCCTGCCCGGAGGTGCCCCTCATCAGCCCTGCTGCCCGGTCCCTTCCGCCGCCACGGGCCTGGGCCCTGTGAGCCACGATCTGGCCAGCCTTCAGGCCCGCGTCGACCAGCGATGGTTCCCGGGCGCGGTCGCCCACGGCGAGCATGGCCAGCGAGAACCCGGCCAGGCCGCCGTAAAGGTCGGAGCCGAGCTGGTCCCACCGGTTGCCGAGACACACCTCTGCCGTCCGTAGCGCGGCTTGCGTATGGCCGAGCCGTGACAGCACGTAGGCCAGGCCGGCCAGCCCGTCGTACAGGCCCAGGCGGCTGCCCCTGACCGGGTTCGCGGCCCGTTCGATGAGCCATTCCTCGTATTCAGGCACCCGCACGCCGGCCACCTCGGACAGCGCGTACAGCACGCCGGCGGCGCCGTGCGCTATGGCGAGCCCTCCGCCCGGAACAGTGAACTGCTCGATGTCGCCCGGGAAGAGCCGGTCGGTCCGGGATGGCGTGGCGCTGGCGCGAATGGCGCCGACAAGAGTCCCGCTGAGCGAGTGCCATGCTTGATCGCGGCCCGCGCTGAACCACTGACATTCCGGATATGCCGCGGTCTCACCATTCGTTCGGCTCTTCCCCGCAGGCCCCTTGCCCGGGTGATCCCTCCTCGCCGGGCCGGCGATTTCCCTCACCGCCTGTTCGAGAAACTCGGCCGGCACCGGAAAATGCTCCGCTATCACCGCTGCGATCTGCGCCGCCTTGCTGTGGTCCAGCGCGAAAAGGGTCGTCAGCGGCATGAACATCGCCAGCCGGATACAGGCCGTGCTATAGGCGTCGATGGCGAATCCGGTCCGGTCCCTAGGCGCCACGAATCCCGGATTACCGACGGTTAGCCTCCTGCCCTCGCTGACATGAGTGGCAGCTTCGAAGTCGATGAGCACCACGGTGTCATCGGGGCGCACCATGATGTTGAACATGTGCAGATCATTGAAGATCACCCCACGCTCGTGCATGGTGTCAGTGGCTCGCTCGATTTCGGCACAGATCCGCAGGGCCCAGGACGTGTACGCGGTGACCGCCGCCGGGTCTGGATCCGGCACGGTCAGCGGATAGCGATGGGCGTAACAGGAATTGAGCGGGACTCCCTCGATGAATTCCTCGGCCAGGAAGTGATGCCCGCCGATCTCGAAATAGCCGCGGACCTCCGGCGCGACGCCAAGGCCGGAAAGCCGCCGCAGCGAGTCGTACTCCTGGCGGAGCCTGACGACCGCGTCCGAGCCGTCAGCCGCCAGGCCCGCGTGCGGCCGGGCCTCCTTCAGGATCACTCGCTCTGCGGTCCGCTCATCATGAGCGGTGTAAACGCCACCCCCGTTGGAGAAGTGGAGTGCGCCCTCAATGCTGTAGGGAAGTCCCTCGACGGTCATCGACTCGCGGGCGGCGAGGTGTGGCGTGAGGAAGCCTGGGAGGCTGACCCAGGACGGTACCGCGAACACGGGCGACCGCAGGTCGGGCACCAGTTCGCCGGAAGGGTTCTCGATCGCGGGTACCATTTCGCCACGCGAATCGAGGCAATGTCGTTCGGTGAAGCCGCCGTAACGTACATAGAGCGGCCCTGCGCCATATCTCAGGTCGCTCAGAATATAGGGACCAGGAGCACCGTTAAGCTGTTCGTCAAGGTCGCCGAGGATAAGCTCGAATGCGGTCTCGTCTGGTGGATATATGGTAATGACTTTTCCGCTCGAGCCGCGCGGCGCATATTTAGCGTTACATATGAGGACGGCCAAGGGGCCAGAAAGGAATTTAAAGGAGATCGCCCTCGGCACGCAGTACTGCCATACCCGCGTCAGCGTTTCTGCAGCATTGTCGAGACACGCTGACACGTGGATCTTCCAGCCCTGATGGGGAAGCGCTGTGCCTGGCGGGACATTGACGAGCCAGTCACCGAGGCGCACACGGCGCCAGCCGTCCGGCAGCGGACGGCGAGAGATCTCAAAGCTTTTCTCCGGCGCGTGATCACTGTAGGAAGAATCGTAAAAAAGAGGGCTAGCCAAGCAATACTGTTCATACCTCTTATCCACATACGCTCCCAAGCGGGGGATCTTCTTACCTAGTCCTGTCAACCGTAACGTGTACAAGCATTTTGCTTCGCAGGTGAGTATGGCACCCCGATCAACATGCCGCGCAGCGCCACCTGTCTAGGTGAGTATGGCACCCCGATGAACGCACCGCAAATTGAAACCCGTCAACGTTTTCGCGACATGTTTGACGTTATATCAGAGTAGTTGCAACGCCTTTTATTTACATTTTCCAATTATTCCGGCTGGGTCAGGCTCGCGCATTTCACCCGATCTGCCGACCGCCAGGGCATGGGGCCGGGCGGGCGACTCCGACGCCCTCGCGTGCCAGGTCAGCGGTCCTGGGCTCGGTTACAGCCGGCCCGGCTCCGCGGCGACTCGGATGGCATCGACCCGGTGGCGGGGACCTGTGGCACAGCAGCAACCGGGTAGCGCGGCGTGCAGGGCGCGCGCGACGACGATTCCGTCATGGCCGGGAAACGCGGGTCCGCGCTGTAGGTTCGAGGTTCACCCACCCCCCGGCTTCGTCGATCACCTTACCGAGGTAGCCGCGCGTGCAGCGGATTCGGCGGGAGCCTCAGCCGGTACGTTACTAGCGGCAGCCGACGCGGCGGCGAGCCGTTCGCCGATCCGCCGGGCCCGGCGGCCGTGCGCGATCATCCAGGCGATGATGGCGGCGGCGACCACGTAGGGCATCACCTTGGAGACGGTCAGCGCGGTGCTGGTCGAGGTCGTCTCGACGATGATGACCCTGGCCGCCGCCTCGGCCAGGTACGCGACGCCCCAGACCACGGTGTAGAGCCGGAAGGCGTGACGGAAGCCGGGGTACTGCCAGAGGGATTCGAATTCCCGTCCCTTCGGGGTGCCGGCGCCGATGAACTCGATGGCGAACCGGTAGATCAGCGGGCGGCGCGCCCAGAGCGAGCCGAGACACAGCAACCCGAATACCGCGGTAGGCACCGAGCCCTCGACCAGCACCAGCCGGGGATCGCCGCTCAGCAGCCCGAGTACGGTACCGGCCGCGATGCCGGCCAGGACCAGGACGCCGATGGTGTCCGCGCGCCGGTGACGGATCAGGCTGGCGATCACGCCCAGGGCCGGGAAGGCGCCGCTGAGGACGAGCGCGGTCACCGCGCTCTGCCCGGCCGAGCGCAGCAGTGAGTAGGCCACGAGCGGCCCGGCGATGTCGAACACCACGATCATCGCCAGGTCCAGGAAGCGGTTGCGGCCGTGCTGGTCCCCGTTTGTCATACCTCAACGTTACGAACCCATCCGCGCTCGCCCTAGTGCGACAGATCCTGACATCGGCATGACGGATGTCACCGGGCGACAGGGGGACAGCCCCCGGGGGATTTCACCCCGGGCGGACCTGAGGGCCGTGGCTGTGGGAACCCGGGCAGGCAGTTTGCTCACGCATCATAAACGTGAACGGGATGTGTGGCCCCCTGCCCCCGTCTCGTCCGGGGTGTGTGGCCCCCTGCCCCCGTCTATCGGGGGCAGGGGGCCACAACCCCCATCGGCAGACGGGCGTGGGGATGCAGCTGTGACAGACGATGCCAGAGGTGCTAATGGTGTGGACGGCAGTCGATTGGTGGACGGCAGTCGATTGGTGGGCGGTGTGAGCAGCGGCGGGCGGCGGTCAGACGAGTATCTGGCTAGAGGAGGGGGCGTCCCCGTCGGCCACCACGCCGAGCTCGGCGTTGCCGAGTTGCAGGCCCACGTAAAAGGCCGGCCCGTCCTCCGGCATGCGAGAGATCTCCACCGCGCCGAGCAGCGCTTTGTAGAAGGCCAGCAGCAAAGGCAGGCTTGGGGTCACGATGACCGGCTGAAGCGTGGCGGGCATTCTTCCTCCCGCCATCACCTACCCGGCTCGCTGCCTGTCATGTGCCGAAGGGTGAGTCTGGGATGCGAGACTGGGGACGGTCAGGGCCTGATCGCGGGCACCGGCAGCCATTCGCCGGTCAGGGTGGAGGCGTACCGCCGGCCCGAGGGAGTGGTCCACACCAGGATCCCGGGGCCTGGCCGGTCGAGTTTCCAGCCTCGCGGGACCTCGGCGCGGCCGGCCTCGATGTCCGCGGCCACACGGGCCATGTGCGCCATGGGCCACTCGTCGTCATCGTCGTCCTGCTCATCGAATTCGTCCCACGCGTCGCCGTAGTCCTCTTCGGCATCGTCATCGAATTCCCGGCCGATGGGGCCGTGACCACACAACCCCCAGTCCTGATCATTAGATTCGATCATGGCTCGACTCCGTTCTGAAAGATAGAACTTTTGTTCAGAAGGGAGCGTAGCGACCATCAGTGTCATTCCGGCGCGGCCGGTCAGTTGCTGGCCGGGTGCCAGACGGTCTTGGTCTCCAGGTAGGTGAGCATGCGGTCCAGGCCGGGCGCCAGGGTCCAGTCCTCGTCACCGGGCTTGACCACCCGCTTGAGGTTCTCCGCCGCGGTCGCGGCCAGGTCGTCGGCGAGGGGACTGGCCGCGCCGGACAGGTCGATCGCGTTCACGTCCATGTGCGAGGCCAGCCAGGGCGCTATCTCGGCCGTGCGTCCGGTCAGCACGTTGATCACGCCGTCGGGCACGTCGGAGGTCGCGAGCACCTCGGACAGCGACACCGCGGGCAGCGGGCAGCGCTCGCTGGCCACCGCAACCACGGTGTTGCCGCTGACCACCGCGGGCGCCACCACCGAGACGAAACCGAGCAGGCTCGAGGCCTGCGGCGCGATCACGGCCACCACGCCGGTCGGCTCGGGCAGTGAGAAGTTGAAGTACGGCCCGGCCACCGGGTTGGCTGACCCGCGCACCTGGGCGAGCTTGTCCGCCCAGCCGGCGTACCAGACCCAGCGATCGATGGCCGCGTCCACCACGGCCTCACCCTGCCGGCCGGTCAGCCCTTCGGCCGCGCGGACCTCGGAGACGAACTGAGCCCGGCGGCCCTCGAGGAGTTCGGCGACGCGGTACAGCACCTGCCCGCGGTTGTAGGCGGTGGCCGCCGACCAGCCGCCGAACGCCTTCCGCGCGGCCGTCACGGCGTCCCGGGCGTCCTTGCGCGAGGCCAGCGCCGCGTTGGCCAGGAACCTGTCCTTCTGGTCGGTTACCACGTAGGACCGGCCGCTCTCCGAACGGGGAAAGGCCCCGCCGATATACAGCTTGTACGTCTTGCGCACGGCGATGCGAGCAGCCGCGGCTCCGTTAGACCGGGAAACAGGGTCAGACATCGAGGTACGCCTCCAGCCCGTGCCGACCGCCTTCCCGGCCGTAGCCCGACTCCTTGTAGCCGCCGAAGGGCGACGTCGGATCGAACTTGTTGAACGTGTTCGCCCACACCACTCCGGCCCGCAGCCGGGAGGCCATCCACAAGATCAGCGATCCCTTCTCGGTCCAGACGCCGGCTGACAGCCCGTACGGCGTGTTGTTGGCCTTCTCCACGGCCTCGGCGGGCGTCCGGAACGTCAGCACCGAGAGCACCGGGCCGAAGATCTCCTCGCGCGCGATGCGGTGCGCCTGCGATACCCCGGTGAAGATCGTGGGCGGGAACCAGAAGCCCTTCACCGGCAGCTCGCACGGCGGCGACCAGCGCTGCGCGCCCTCCGCCTCGCCGACCTCGGACAGCTCGCGGATCTTGGCCAGCTGGGCGGCGGAGTTGATGGCGCCGACGTCGGTGTTCTTGTCCAGCGGATCGCCGAGCCGCAGGGTGGCCAGCCG
>WNGL01021988.1_pt1 | contig 12105 bp, 10 predicted proteins | sample 5400591 | NCBI WGS metagenome assembly WNGL01 (sample SAMN13153377, study PRJNA577476) | soil metagenome | isolation source: 80 cm soil or saprolite under Garry oak tree replicate 1 | place: USA:California | collected 2016-06-15
AGCAAATACAGGTCGCGGGGCATGTGCAGCTGACGGACTTTGACCTCGACGAGCAGTCCTTGCTCGATCTCCCAGCGCACGCACATGCGCGGCACGATGGCCACGCCGATATCCATCTGCACGAAGCGTTTGATGCTCTCGATGGTGGGCAGCTGGATGCTCATGTCCAGCGGGACGTGGTGCTTGGCGAATAGTTGAATGACCCGCTGGCGAAAAGGCGATTCGACGATGTGGGCGATGAAGCTTTCCGGACCTAACTCCGAAAGATCGGCTCGCCCGCGTTTGGCCAGGCGATGCTTGGGCGAAACGACCAGGGCGAGTTCATCGCGACAGATTTTTACTGAGGCGAGTTGGGGCTCGTGGGGCACAAACGAGGCGACGCCGAGGTCGAGGCGATAGTTCAGCAACTCGGTGGGAATATCGCGGGAAAACGTGCGGCGCACGGCCAGATGCACGTCGGGAAAGAGTTGGCGGTAGCGGGCCAGTACCGGCAAAAGCGCATGAATGGAGCTTTCGTTCACGCCGAGCGAGAGCTCGCCGCGGCCGCCGGCGCGGAGGTCGTCCACGGCGCGGCGGATTTCGTCGCGGAGATTGAGGATGCGTTCGGCATAGCCGACCAGGAGCTGGCCGGCGTCGGTAAGCTGGCCGGAACGTGCACCGCGGGCGAACAGGGGTTCGCCGACCTCTTCTTCGAGCTTGCGGATGGTGATGCTGACGGCGGGCTGGGTGCGGAAGAGCTTCTGAGCGGCGCGGGAGAAGCTGCGCTCGCGGGCGACGGTGAGAAACACGTTAAGTTCAGATAAATCCATGAATTCCTGCTAAAATGCACTATAAGCACCTCTTATAATTGAGGCAAGAAGTATAAATTGGACTTTACCGCACTGGGGCGGCAGACTCCGTATAGCAGTGGCTCCCAGGAGCGGCGCTTGGATATCAAGCGGCCGCGACGTCAAAGAAGTTGGAGGATGGCGATGGAGATGGTGCGAATCTTCGATACCACGCTGAGGGATGGCGAGCAAGCCCCCGGCTTTTCCATGAATACGGCGGAGAAGCTGCGGCTGGCGCGGCGCCTGGAAACCCTTGGCGTGGACGTGATCGAGGCCGGCTTTCCCATCGCCTCACAAGGAGATTTCGAAGCGGTGCGGGAAGTGGCGCGCGAGATCAAGCACAGCACGGTGGCGGGGCTGGCGCGGGCGAAGCGCGAGGATATTGACGCCACTTTGGGCGCTCTGGAACGCGCGGCGCTGCCGCGGGTGCATGTCTTCCTGGCGACTTCCGACCTGCACCTGAAGCATAAGCTGCGCATTTCGCGGACTGAGGCGCTCGAGTCCATCGGCAAGATGGTGGAGTACGCAAAGACGCGCTGCCCGGAAGTGGAATTCTCGGCGGAGGATGCCAGCCGCAGCGACGTCGAATTTCTCGGGCAGGCGTTTTCAATTGCCGTCGATTCGGGTGCAACGATCCTGAACGCTCCGGATACGGTGGGTTACGCCACGCCGGAAGAATATGGCGGGATGTTTCGCGCCTTGCGGGCGAAGGTGAGCGACCGGCCGGGAGTCATCTGGAGCGCACATTGCCATAACGATTTAGGGCTGGCCGTGGCCAATTCGCTGGCGGCGGTGGAAGCGGGCGCGCGCCAAGTGGAGTGCACCATTAACGGAATTGGCGAACGCGCCGGAAACGCGGCCATGGAAGAAATCGCGGTGGCTCTGGCCGTGCGCCCCGACCGCTATAAGACCGGCACGCGGCTGCGGCTGAACGAGCTGTATGCCACCAGCCGGCTGCTCTCGGAAATTACCGGCGTCTCCGTGCCGCCAAACAAGGCCGTGGTGGGCGCGAATGCCTTCGCGCACGAGGCCGGGATTCATCAGGATGGAATCCTGAAGAATCCGCTCACCTATCAGGTGATCTCGCCGGAAGCCGTGGGCGTTCCGGCGCATCGGCTCGTCCTGGGCAAGCATTCCGGCCGGAACGCGCTGCGCGCGCGGCTGGCCGAACTGGGTGTGATCATATCCGAAGTCGAGCTTCGCGAATGCTATCGGCAGGTAATGGCGCTGGCGGACGCCAAGAAAGAGATCACGGACGAGGACATCAAGCGTTTAGCGGGGCGCCAGTCAGCGGAAGAGGCCGCTGACGATGGCGACGCAAATGTTTCGGATGTGGCGGTATGAGCCCAGGGCAGTGGACCATCGCCGTTCTTCCCGGCGATGGTATCGGCCCGGAAGTTATCCGCGCAGCAACTTCCGTCCTGCAGGATTGCGCCCGCGAATTCGGCTTCCGCGTAAATCTAATTGAATTTCCCTTCGGCGGCATGGCCATCGACAAATGCGGGAAACCCCTGCCCCAGGAGACACTGGACGGCTGCCTGAAGGCCGATGCGGTGTTGCTGGGAGCCGTCGGCGGCCCGAAGTGGGATTCGCAGCCGCTGGACCGCAGGCCGGAGGCCGGGCTGCTCGTGTTGCGGCAGGCGTTGGGCGTGTATGCCAACGTGCGCCCGATCCAGCTTCGCAAGCCGCTGCGGGCGCTCTGCCCGTTGCGGCTGAATCCCGATACGAAGATCGATTTCGAGATCATCCGCGAACTGGTCGGCGATATCTATTTTGGCGAGCATATAACCGAGGGTGAGGGCCAGAAAGAACGCGCATCGGACTTGGCCAGCTATAGCGTGCCGGAAATCGAGCGCATCACGCAATTTGCTTTCGCGCGTGCGCGGATTCGGGCGCGGCGGGTGACGTCGGTCGATAAGGCCAACGTGCTGGCCACGTCCGGGCTGTGGCGGCGAACCGTTACTCGGCTCGCGGCGGCGGCGAGCGATCTCACGGTCGAGCACCTTTACGTGGACAATGCGTCCATGCAGATCGTTTTGCGCCCGGAGCAATTCGACGTCTTGCTGACGTCGAATCTCTTCGGCGATATCCTCAGCGATGAAGCCGCGGCGCTGGCCGGCTCCATCGGCATGATTCCCTCGTGGAGCGCGGGCGATGGCCCGCCGCTCCTCGAGCCCATCCATGGCACGGCGCCGCAGCTCGTGGGCATGGACATGGCCAATCCCTCCGGCGCGATTCTCTGCGTGAGTTTACTGCTGCGAGAGCAATTTCATCTGCCCGAGGCTGCGGACGCGATCGAGCGCAGCGTGGATGCGGTGCTTGCCGACGGGTTGCGCACAACGGACATCGCCGAGCGCGGCTCGCGGACCGTCGGCGGCTCGCAATTCGCGGCGGAAGTGCAGGCGCGGATGCGGCAGGCGTTTCGGCAGCGGCGGCCGGAGCGGGCGCAGCCGGCGTAAGCACAACCACCTTCAGCGGCAGAGCCCTAGAAACCGGTCCTCTGTGAATGTCAGAGCTAAAGCTCTGCACCCTACCTCGCGGGAATCGATTCAACTAAGCGGGGGTTTTGGAGCGGCGCCAGGGCGCGAGGAGCCACAGGCGCGCCAACTGTTCATCGAGTTCGCGGATACCCAGGAGCTTGCCGATGATCACCATCAGCAGAATTCCCGCGGTGGTAACCACGACCAGCAAGGACAGGGCGCCGGGCAAGGTGTGCCAGGCCAAATGCGGTTCGAGCAGCTGGCGCAGCTTGTAACAGACTGCGGCCACAAGGGCCGAAGCGGCACAGATCTTGAAAAAAAAGGCGACCAAGGCGCCTTCTTCGCGGTTATGTGTGCGCCGGGCGAGCAGCAGGAAGATCACCACCGTGTACACTGTGATTCCAATGGAGCTGGCGATGGCCAATCCAAGATGCTGGAAGCGGCGCACCAGGAGCCAATAAACCGGCAAGTTGGCGAAGGTCAGCGCAGTACCGACGATGGCGGGAATCAAGGTGTTACGCGTGGCGTAGAATCCGCGGGCCAGGATGTACTGCGCGCCCCAGCCGAATAAGCCCAGCGTAAAGAAGACAAGCGTTGCGGCGGTGGCGTCGAGATCCAGCGGGCGCAGGCGCGTGTGGGAAAAGACCAGATAAACCACGGGCGCGCTTTGCGCGATGATCAGCGCGGAGATGGGCACAAGCGTGGCAATCAGGCCTTTGAGAGTGGAGTTCAGCAGGCGATTCAGCTCGTCAAATTTTCCCTCCGAATAAAGCTGGGCCAGAAAAGGGAAGGAAGCAACGCCGACGCCCTGGCCGACCACGCCCAGGGGCACGCGCATGAGCGTCTTGGCGTAACTCAGCCAGGTGATCGAGGCCGGCTGGAGGTAGGAGCCGAACCAGCGGATGATCCAGTCGTCGGTGAAGGCCAGAGACAGCGCGAGCATGATCGGCACCGACAGGCGAACGAACAGACGAAATCCCGGATGGAGCAGGTTGAGATTGGGATTGAAACGGGCGCCGACGGTGACCGCGCCGTACACTTGCAGCAGAAAATTGCCGGCGAGCGCTCCGACCAAAACGCCGACGGCAAAACCCGTCATCCCGATGCGCGACGCCAGGAGCCAGCCGCCCAGGATGATCATGACGTTGTAAACCACCGGGGCGAGAGAAGGCACGACGAAGCGTCCTTTGGCATACTGAATCGCGCTGAGAATGCTGCCTTCGTAGAAACAGAATTGCGCGGGAAGCATCAGGCGCGTCAGGAAAATGACGCGCGTTTTTTCCCCGGCCGAAAATCCCGGAGCGATCAGCCGTGCCAATTGCGGCGCAAAGACTTCGCCGGCGAGCACGAAGGCGACGAGCAGCAGCCCCATGAAGGTCATTACCGTGGAGAAGACATGCCAGCCCTCATCCTCGCGGCCTTCCGCGGCGTATTTGGTGAACACCGGAATGAACGTGACGCTAAGGGATGCGCCGGCGACCAGATAATTGAGGAAGTCGGGAAGCGTGAAAGCGGCGTAATAGGCATCGGTAATGGCATTGGAACCAACCTGGTGCGCGACCACCCATTCGCGCACGAATCCCAGGATGCGGCTGAGTAAAATGCCGGCCATGACGATGGCCGTGGAGGCCACGACACGGCGATGGAAGCTCGGCTGGCTCACAGAGCCATGGTAGAGGTTTTGTGGATGTTCGCCTAGTGCCGTTCCAACTTGTTGCTAACAAAACGTAGGCGTAGATCATCGCACCTCCAGCCATTTGGTCAAGATAGTTGGAACGGCACTAGTTGCTTCGCCTGGGATCGAACGGAGGCTGTGGCGTCAAAGGTACGCGGGGGTTGGGCGAGACATTCAGACGGAGTGGGCGATCTCCAGTTCGGCCTCGCGAGCCCAGGTGGCAAGCAGGGTAATTGTTTGAGTGACGGGCGAGATATGGATATAGAAAACCTGGTCGCCGGCTTGGATTTCAAAGAACCCAGGCCGGCGCTCGTCCGGAACGGCCGGGGCCTCCGATGTGATTGCTTGATGCAGCCGCCGCATGGTTTCCGGCGAATGTCCTCGCGGATCTTGTATTTGCAAGTCTGTTAGTCCCAATTCGAGACGCATGAAGTCTTCCATTGAGTTTAGTCTTCTACAACATGAAACGTATCAGCAGGGAAGAAGTTTACGCTGGAGATCGCAGCTTATTGCCTAATCAGTTAAGCCGTTCAGTCAAAGGACGCAAAAAGTGCGCAAAACGCCGGAAATGCGCCAAATCCAGGGCTGGTGGGTTACTTGAACTAACACTTGCGGCGGCGAATAGAACTTGAGATATTTCTCTGGCCACAACTGGAAGAAACCTTGAAGAAAACCAAAAAGCGCACTGCGCTGGGCAAAGACAGGCGTCGAAGGCATCGTCACTGGCAGGTAACCGTCTACTATGCGGACGGGCAGAAATTCGCGCGCGTTTATACCGATCGCGCCAAGGCGGCAAGCTTCGCCCGGCGGCAAAAGAGATCTCCCGTAGTGAAGTCCACGCGCGTGGTGCAGGTAAGCTAATTCCTTCGGAATAAGAGGCCAGCCGCTGAACTGCGCACGCGCTGCCTTGTGGCATTTGGGGCAGCGTGTTATAAATTTTCCACCGAAATGCGGCCGTAGTATAGGGGTAGTACGGCAGCTTGCCAAGCTGCAGGCGGGGGTTCGAGTCCCCTCGGCCGCTCCAGTTTTCCTTCCGCTTTCGCCAACTTATCGCGTTTCGGTTATCTTCGTCACATTGCATGGATACGATCCGCATCGCCGTTGGCAGCAAGCGCGCGCCGAAGCTCAAGGCCGTGCGCGAGGCTCTCAAAGCTTTGGGGCCTCTGCTGCACCCGAAATCGAGTTTCGAGGTGAGGGGATTTGAGGTTGCGACGGGCGTCAGCGGTACTCCTCGAAGCCGCACGGAGTTGATGGCCGGAGCACGGGGCCGCTGCGAAGCCCTGATGCGTCTGGAGAGCGAACCGGCGAGATATTTCGTCGGCTTGGAAGGCGGCCTGGATGTTATTTATGAAAATGGGCGCGAGAACGGGCGGCGCCTCGTTTTTCTCGAAAGCTGGGCTTTCGTTTCCGATGCGAACGGGAAAGGCTTTTACGGCCAGTCGGGGGCGATCCTATTGCCTGAGGCGCCCGCCGCCGAGGTTTTAGACCGCGGCATGGAGCTCTCCCGGGCGATTGAGGCTTACACGGGAACGCACGGCATCCGCGATTCGCAAGGCGCCTGGGGCGTATTGACAAAGAATCTGATCAACCGGCAGGAGTCGTTCCGTATCGCCGTGATCAGCGCGTTTGCTCCTTTTTTCAACGCTGACATTTACCGAAGGCGCTAGAAATCCCCGCCTGACGACCGACCCTGCAAGCCGGCGAGTTCGGCGGAAAGCTCGTGGCCGGGAAAACCGAGCAGAAATCGCTCGAGCACCTCTTGCGACTTTGCGTCCTTTACCGGCAATGTCCTCTTTCGCGTGTTCGCGCGGATGCTATCATGCCCGATTCGCAAACCTGACTGACAGAAGGGAAGCACGTAAACTTGCGAATTGAAGCACGCGCTCCTACGCGAATCGACTTGGCCGGTGGCACGCTGGACATCTGGCCGCTTTACCTTTTCCATCCGGGCGCGCTGACGGTGAATTGCGCGATCACGCGCTACGCCTCCTGCGTGATCGAAACGCAATCCATGGGGCGTGCCTGCGTGATCGAAACGCAATCCATGGGGCGTGGAATTCATCTCCTCTCGCGAGATACGAAGCGCCAGGAAGCCTTTCCTTCGCTGGCGGCGTTGGAACGCACACGGCGCTACCGTCTGCCCTTACTTGCTCACTTGGTGCGTTTTTTTCGCCCGCGCATGGGTCTGAGGTTGACGACTGATTCGCAGGCGCCCGCCGGCGCGGGGATTGGCGGTTCGAGTGCCCTGGCCGTGGCCATCTGTGCGGCACTCGATCGGCTCACGGGCGCGGCTCTTCGCCTGGAAGACTGGATTCATATCAGCCGCGACGCCGAAGCCATCGTCATTCGCGTGCCCACCGGAACGCAGGACCATTATCCGCCCGCCTTTGGCGGCGCCAGCGCCATTCATCTGGAACCCGGAGGCGAGCGTCGTGAGGAAATCGGATGCGACTTGGATGAACTCGAACGCAGGCTGGTGCTGTGCTACACGGGGAAGCCCAGGCAGCACGGCATAAACAACTGGGAAGTTTTCGCGCGGCACATTCAAGGCGATAAGCGAATCTTTAGCAATCTGGCGCGCATCACGGACGTGGCGCGTCGGCTCTTTACTGCGCTCAATCGAAACGACTGGAACGAAACCGGCAGGCTCATCCGTGAGGAATGGGAGTTTCGCCGGCGGAATTTGCCCACGATTTCCACGCCGGTGATTGACCGCATTCTTTCCGCTTCGCGACGCCAAGGCGCGCTGGCCGGCAAAGTCTGCGGCGCGGGCGGCGGAGGCTGTGTGGCTCTGCTGATCGATCCCCAGGCGCGGGCGCGGGTGGAAGCCGCAGTCTCGGCGGCTGGGGGGGAGCTTCTGCCGCACGGCATTGATCGCGAAGGAGTTCGCATCAGAGTAGGAGCGAAGAAGCGGTTCGCTCAGCCATAAAAAGTATCAACACAGACCTGTTTTGAGCGAGGCGCATGTGCCGTGCACGGGTGTATACTTTATAGGTCTAGTCACACGCCTTAAGCCGTGCCCGCGTGGGCGACGGTTCCTGAGCCTTCAGACAAACGCCCCGATTGTTTGAAGCCGCCCGGTCTCATAGCTGCAAAATGAAGAGGAGAATCTTCGATGGCAACCAAGAACCCGGAACCCTATTTCGACCCAGTCAGCGAAGGTATTTGTGAAGTTCTGCAGTGCTCGAGCCCTGCGAAGTATCGTGCATCGTGGGTGCAGGGTGTCATCATCAGGCTCGTGTGCCCCACTCACAAAGTGGAGGTAGACGGAAAGCCCTTCGGAGAACTGAGTCCGTCTACATTCGGAAAGACGCGGCACGCGAAGTAAAGGAAAGCGCAAGATTCGGCTCAATCCTTGCTAAACACGGGAACGCACCTAAAGTTGCAAAGTCGAGGAAGCTAAAATCCGGAGAAATGCGCTTCGCGAAAAGTGATCGGACGGCCGGCGGTAGAAACTATCCCTCTGCCCGGTGTCCCCGCAGTTTCCTTAGCATCTAATTGGGCGTAGAATGGGAAACACGGATTGGTTCATAGTCATGTTGCGTTTCGGCCCCATCGTCTTCGCTAGCGTGCTCCTCCTGGCTCCCGGAGTGTATGCGGGATTGCCTCAAGCGTCGCAGAATGGCCAGCAGCCTGCCGCGGCCCAGACGCAGTCTTCCGATAAGCAGGGCGACGACCAGGGCGGCCCTCCCACTTTGCGGTACAACAAGCCCGGTTCCCAAACGGACAAAGACACCGCCTCGCCCGACGGCGCAGCGAAACCGGCGGGGGCAGCAGTTCAGCCCGATTCGGCGGCGCAAACCGCGATCAGCCAGCCGGTGGCCCCGCCGCCGGAGAACGCTCCGCCTCTTAGCGAACAATCCAAACTACAGCTCCTGCGCTACGTCGACGGTGAATTCGCGAAGGTGCTGACGCCGCTGCCGGGAGGCAAGAGTGGCTACCACTTCAAAGCGGGCGCCCCGGTGGACCAGGATTCGCTGCGAAGAGCGCTCCTATCCGGTGGCGCCGCGCTGAACGCGGGCGATTCCGTTCAGATTACACGGGTCGAGTTCCACGACAGGGACGTCCAGATAGACATCAACAACGGGCCAAAGGGGAAGACCTCGTGGCGCGAGCGCATCCACGTGGAGGGGGGCTTGGGACTGCCCGTTTCCACCGGCACGAAGACCACGCCCGACAATGCTCCGGTAGTTCCGCAAAAGACCGGCGCAACCATATTTCTCGATTTCGACCGCTCTGTTCCGGATATGACCGGGGAGCAGCTCAAGGCGTACCTTGCGCGAGTTCTGGATTTTTCCAAGAGATCGGCGGCGGTGCAATATACCGATTCGCTTCCTCCGAAATTTCGTGAGGCCGTTGCGGCGAAACGCGCCGAAGTAGGCATGGACCACGACGCGGTGACTGCGGCTCTGGGCCGCCCGGAACGGAAAGTCCGCGAGCGAGATGCGGATGGCAATGATATTGAGGATTGGATTTACGGGAAACCGCCCGCCAAGACGACATTCGTGCGCTTTGAGGGCGATAAAGTCGTCAGAGTCACCGAATATCCGTAATTGTCGGCAAACCCTTCCCGCTCGCGTTTGACATCCGCGCGCATGCACCGTAGCATTTCTGCTTCGCTTCGCTAGAAGAATAGCGATTGAGAGCAATCTAAGGGACTGCGTTGGCGGATGGCTCTGAGATTGCTGGCAGCGATAGGTTTGGCAGTTCGGTTTCCGGAGGGAGCATGCCCATCGAGGTGGGAATTAACGGCTTCGGGCGCATCGGCCGCAACATCATGCGCGCGGCGCTCGGCGATCCTGAGATCCAGATCGTGGCGGTCAACGACATCACCGATCCGAGGACTTTGGCTCACCTGCTGAAGTACGATTCGATCCTCGGCAATCTGCCGAATTGCGTGAAGCACACCGACGACAGCATCTCGGTGGACGGAAAGAGCTTCCGCGTATTCAAGGTCAAGGACCCGGCGCAGCTCGACTGGGCATCGGTGGGCGCGCAGATCGTGGTGGAGTCCACGGGACTGTTTACTTCCGGGCCGGAGGCGCGCAAGCACATCAAAGGACCGGTCAAGAAGGTGATCATCTCCGCGCCGGCCACCGATCCCGACCATACGCTGGTGCTTGGCGTCAATGAGAAGACCTATGACCCCGCCAAACACAACGTTGTCTCCAATGCCTCCTGTACGACGAATTGCCTGGCTCCGGTTGCAAAGGTTATGCAGGATACGTTTGGGATTGTGCACGGCACGATGACCACGATTCATTCCTACACGAACGATCAGAAATTGCTGGACCTGCCGCACAAGGATTTGCGCCGCGCGCGGGCCGCCGCGATTTCCATGATTCCCACATCCACCGGAGCGGCCAAAGCCTTGCACTTGGTGATTCCTGAACTGAAAGGGAAACTCGACGGCTATGCCATGCGCGTGCCCACGCCGAACGTGAGCGTGGTGGATTTAACCGTGACCACGGAGAAGCCCGTAACCGTGGAGTCCATCAATGCAGCCATGCGCCGCGCCGCGGACGGCCCCATGAAATCCATTCTTCAATACGAGGAGGAGGAGCTCGTCTCCGTCGATTTTCGCGGCAATTCCCACTCCTCGATTGTGGATGCGGAGTACACGCGCGTGGTGGCTGGGTACTGCGCGAAGGTTCTCGCCTGGTACGACAACGAGTGGGGCTACTCCTGCCGCTGCCGCGATCTGATCAAGTTCATGGCCGCCAAGCTGTAGGCGCCCCGAATTTCCCGGAAAACAGATCGCTCGATGAACAAGCTTTCGATTCGCGATCTCGAGCTCGCGGGAAAACGCGTCTTTGTGCGCGTGGATTTTAATGTGCCGCTCGAGCATGGGCGTGTCGGCGATGACACCAGAATCCGCGAAACTTTGCCTACCCTGAAACTCGCGCGCGAACGCGGAGCCCGCCTCGTGCTGGCTTCGCATCTCGGGCGGCCGAAGGGCAAGCCGGACCCGAAATACAGCCTGCGCCCGGTGGCGGGGCGCCTGGCCGATTTGCTGAGCGTTCCGGTGGAATTTCGCTATTATCGTGAAGAGGAAGCAAACGACGAGGCATTTTCGCGGCAACTGGCGGCGCTGTGTGACGGTTTGTTTGTTTGCGACGCCTTCGGTTCCGCGCACCGCGCGCACGCTTCCGTTGTAGGGATCACGCGATTCGTTCGCCAATCCGCCGCGGGATTGCTGATGGAACGCGAATTGGCCTATCTGGGTAAGACGCTCTCCGCGCCGGAACGCCCGTTTGTTGCGGTGCTGGGCGGCGCGAAAGTTTCGGACAAGATCGAAGTGGTCGAGAACTTGATGAAGATCGCCGACGCTATGCTCATCGGTGGCGGAATGGCCTACACATTTTTCAAGGCCAGAGGAATCGCGGTGGGCAAATCCATCGTGGAGCCGGATAAAATCGAGCTCGCGTCGCGCGTGCTTTCCGATGCGCGCGGGCGAAATTTTCGGCTGCTCCTGCCAGTTGATCATGTTGTGGGCGCCGAATTCCGTGCCGACACGCAGAAGCGTACTGTTCCCGTCGGCGAGATGCCGGAAGGCTGGATGGGCCTCGATATCGGGCCGCAGACGGTGCAGCGTTTTTCGGCCGAAATCACGGGCGCGAAGACCATCGTTTGGAATGGGCCGATGGGCGTATTTGAGATGCCGGCGTTTGCTCACGGCACGTTGGAAATCGCCAAAGCCATCGCGGCCGCCACTGCGCGGGGAGCGACGTCGATCGTTGGCGGCGGCGATTCCGTAGCCGCGGTGAAGCAGGCGGGCCTTGCCGATAAAATCTCGCATATCTCGACGGGCGGCGGCGCCTCACTCGAATTTCTCGCCGGCAAGAAACTCCCGGGCGTGGAAGCGCTGACGGATAAGGTTTCCTAGTGGCCGCCGACGCGTCACTTCGCAAGCCGGTAATTGCCGGAAACTGGAAGATGTATAAGACGCAGCACGAGGCGCGCGACTTTTTTGCCGCGTTCAAACCGCTGGTCGCGGCAGCCAACCATTGCGACATCGTCGTGGCGCCGCCGTTCACGGCGATTGCGGCATGTGTAGAGGCGGCGAAAGCTTCAACGATCGGAATTGCGGCGCAGGACGTGTATTGGGCCAATGAGGGAGCAT
>WNGL01008369.1_pt1 | contig 12104 bp, 12 predicted proteins | sample 5400591 | NCBI WGS metagenome assembly WNGL01 (sample SAMN13153377, study PRJNA577476) | soil metagenome | isolation source: 80 cm soil or saprolite under Garry oak tree replicate 1 | place: USA:California | collected 2016-06-15
GAAATGAAGAAGCTTCTCGGAATCGTGGCGTTTGCGGCGGTGGTCGCCGCGGCGCCCGCATACGCCACGAACGGCATGCGCATGATCGGCTTCGGGCCGGTCCAGGACTCGATGGGCGGCGCGTCGGTCGCCGCGCCGCTCGACGGCGCCACCGCCGTCACGAACCCGGCCGGGCTGTCGGGGCTAGCGCCGCGGCTCGATCTCGCCGCGCAGGCGTTCATGCCCGACGTGAAATACTCGTTCTCCGCGGGCGGCGGCGCGATGACCGCCAACGGCAGCTCCGACCGGCCCACGGACTACCTGCCCACGATCGCGGGCGTCTTCAAGGTCCAGGACCAGCTCACCGTCGGCTTCGCCGCGCTCGGCACCGCGGGGATGGGCGTCGATTACTCCGCCGATCCGAACGGCGACAAGCTCTACACGTCGTACATGAACGCCCGGATCGCGCCCGCGGCGTCGTACCGCGTGAACGACCAGTTCTCGGTCGGCCTCGCGCTAAACCTCATGTACGCGCAGATGGGCTTCGAGATGGCCGGCAACCCGAAGTTCTCGAACACCGGCTCCTTCGGCTACGGCGCGACCATCGGCGTCACCTACGCGCCGATCGAGATGGTGACGGTCGGCCTCGCCTACGAGACCCAGAGCACCTTCCAGGACTTCAAGTGGAGCATCGCCGGGACGGACTACGCGGTCGAGTTCAACCAGCCCATGGTGGCGACCCTCGGCGTGGCGGTCCGGCCGGCGGCGGGCCTCCTCCTCGCGATCGACGGTGAGTGGATCAACTGGTCGGCAGTGATGGGCAAGGACCAGCCCAAGTTCACGAAGCCCGCGGGCGCGCCGAGCTTCGACATGGGCTGGAAGGACCAGATGGTGGTCAAGGTCGGCGCCCAGTACGAGATCCCGTCGCTCAAGGAGCTCAAGGTCCGCGCCGGCTACAACTACGGCGCCTCGCCGCTCGACAAGGAGCGGCCGAACCAGAACATGGCGTTCCCGGCGGTCTCCGAGCACCACTTCACGCTCGGCGCCGGCTACGACATCGGCAAGGTGTCGGTGCTCGCGGCCTTCGTCTACTCGCCGGAGGCGAAGATCACCGCCTCGATCCCGGCGATGGGCGTCGACTCGATCGAGTCGAAGATGTCGCAGACCGCGTTCGAGCTCGGCGGGACGTACCGCTTCTAGCCGTCTCGAGTGGTTTGAGCCGCCCCTTTGCGGGTGGCCGCATCGGGGCCCCGGCGGCAACGCCGGGGCCCTTGTTGTTTCCGGGAGGCGCCGCGTCCCAGGGCGCCTACTTCCCGCCGTCGCCGAGGATCACCGGCAGGCCGCCCTTCCCCGCCCCGACGATCACGACCTTCGCGTTCGAGCTCTCCGCGAGCTTCGCGGTCGCCTCGATCCCCTTGAACTGCAGGTACTCCTGGGTGAGCCCCTGGCGGACGATGGTCTGGTACTTGGAGATGCCCTCCGCCTCGATGAGCTTGCGCTGCGCCTCCTGCCGCTCGCGGTCGAGGGTGAAGCGCATCTTCTGGGCGCGCTGCTCCTCGGCGAGCTTGTCGGCGATGGCGGTCTTGATCGTGTCGGGGAGGTCGACGTCGCGCACCAGCACCACCTCGACGATGACGTGCTTCCCCTCGAGCGCGCGCAGCACCTCCTCGTAGATCTGCCGCTCGATCTCCTCGCGCTTCGACGAGTAGATCTCCTCGGGCTGGTAGCGCCCGAACACCTTGCGCGCCTCGGAGCGGACCACCGGCCCGATCACCTTCTGGTCGTAGTCCGGGCCGATCTGGGTCTGCAGCTCGAAGAGCTCCTCCGTCTTCGGCCGGTAGCGGACGCTCGCGTCCACCCGGAGCGTGAGGCCGTTCGAGGTCAGGACGATGAGCTGCTCCTTCATCTCGTGGACGCGCGTGTCGTACGGGATGACGTCGTTCCAGAGCGGGAGGACGTGGATCCCCTCCCCGAGCAGCTCCTTGCTCGTGCCGCCGCCGAAGGCCTTGAAGACGATGCCGCGGTGGCCGGACTGGACCGTGGTGCAGCGGCACCCGGGGAGGAAGGGGGCGATGGCGAGGGCGAGGAGCAGGGCGCGGCGCATGCGGCGGACCTCCGGGGGAATGGTCCGCGGAGCGTACCGCCTTCCGGAGCGCGCCCGGCCGAAATTGACACCCGGGAAATCCGGCAGGTAACCTCCTTGGGTCGCCGTACAACCGGAGGTTCGATGCGTCGCTTGGCGTTCCTCGCCGCCGCCGTCCTCGCCGTCTCAGCGGCTCCCCCCGCGTGGGCGGAGCCGTACGACGTGGATCTGACGCGGCTCGGGCCGCCGGATCCGACCGTGTGGACCACGATCCTGAACGCGAACGGCGGCGCGTTCGCGCCGACGGACGCGACGCCGACCCTGTATGCCACCCAGTCGAAGCAGCGGTTCGCCGCCCTCTCGTCGCAGCTGGCGCTCGCGCTCTCGTCGGCGGTGCTCCAGACCGCCGCGACGACCGGCTACAGCGGGTTCGCGATCGACTTCGAGGTCGCCTACGCCGACGTGAAGATCGATCCCATCGGGACCTCGACCACGGTCACGGCGCTCGGGTTCACGAACAACGCCTGGCCCACCGCGTCGAGCCAGCCGTCCTCGCTCGTCATTCCCGGGGTCCACGTCCGTAAAGCGCTCCCCTACAGCTTCGAGGTGGGCGGGCGGCTCCTCTGGGTCAACTCGTCCAACTACTACGCCGCGCAGGGCGAGGCGAAGTGGGCGCTCAACGAGGGCTTCGACTACGTCCCCGACATCGCGGTCCGGGCCGCCTTCACGCGCCTGCTCGGGGTGAAGGACTGGAACCTCTCCACCACGGACCTCGACTTCCTCGTCTCGATGCGGCTCGCGGCGAAGGGGGTGGTGAGCTTCACACCCTACGTCGCGGCGCGGTTCACCTTAGTCAACTCCTCGACGGAGCGGATGGACTTCGCGCCGTGCGCCGTGACGCCGCCGACGACGCCGCCGGCGCCGCCGACGTGCGTGGTCGCGACCACGCCGGACGACATGAGGGGCACCACCGCCGCGTTCCCGAACTTCAACGCGAGCTTCTACCGGACCACCTTCGGGCTCCGCTTCACCTCCTACTCGGTCTCGCTCGCGGTGGAGGGGACCTACTTCGGCGGCGCGACGGCCAGCTCGATCGAGTACCCGGACCTGAAGCTCAAGTCCTCGCTCTCGGGCGCGGCGAAGCTCGGCTGGGAGTTCTAGCGGGGCCCGCGACCGCGGAGGTCAGGCGCCCTGCGCGGCGAGCGCGGCGCGGATCCTCCCGGGAACGTTGGTGATGAGCGCCGCGGCGCCGGCGCGCGCGAGCCGGAGCGCCTCCGCCGGCTCGTCCACCGTCCAGACGTTCACTTCGAGCCCGCGCGCCCTCCACCCCCGGACGCGCGCGTCGGTCGCGAGGGCGCGGTCCGGGTGGATCGCCGCCGGCCGGAGCGCGCGGATCCCGAGGGCGGTGCGGAGCCGCCACGCGCGCTGCCCGTCCACGAGCAGGCCGGTCGGGACCTCCGGCGCGGCGAGCCGGAACGCCGCGACGAGCCGCCAGTCGAAGGACGAGACCACGACCCGGTCCGCCGCGCCGGCCCGCCGGACCGCCTCCGCCGCCGCGCGCGCGAGCGCGAGGTCGCGCCCGCCCCGGCTCTTCAGCTCGACGTTCACGAAGGCGCGCGGCAGCGCCGTGAGCACCTCGGACAAGAGCGGCACCCGCTCCCCGCGCCAGCGCTCGCCCTTCCAGGCGCCGACGTCGAGCGCGCGGAGCGCCGCGAGGGGCGCGTCCGGGATCCGGAGCGGGCTCCCGGCGACGCGGCGCAGGTCCTCGTCGTGCGCGACCACCACCTCGCCGGTGCCGCAGCGCCAGACGTCGAGCTCGACCCCGTCCGCCCCCTGCTCGAGCGCGAGCCGGAACGCGCCGAAGGTGTTCTCGGGCGCGTCCGCGCTCGCCCCCCGGTGGCCGAGGACGAGCGGGGGTCCGCTCGCCTCGCCTGGGCCCGTCGTGCTCGTCACGAGAACCTCCCCCCGCTATGCTAGCGCGCGGATGCCGTCCTGGAACGACCTCGCCGTCGCCGCCTTCATCACGATCCTCGTGTTCGGCGGGATCTACGTCCCTCGGCTCGGCGACGCCATCGGCCGGCTCGTCCTGGGGAAGCGCGGACCCGGCGACGGCCCGGGACGTTGAGAGCGGGGGCGCTCGTCTCGCTTCGCTCGTCGCGCCCCCCGAACCCCCGACGGCTCGCTCCGGGGCAGCCTCATCCGGCTGCCCCTGCGAGACCATTGAGAGCGGGGGGCGCTCGTCTCGCTTCGCTCGTCGCGCCCCCCGAACCCCCGAGGGCTCGCTCCGGGGCAGCCTCATCCGGCTGCCCCTGCGCTCCCGCGCCCGTCCACGATCCGCGTCGCGACCGCTCGCACGAGCGGGTGGAGGACGCCGTCACGCGCGACGTCGCGGAGCTCGGCGGTGGGGAGGCCCCCGAGGAGCTTCAGGGCGAGCTCGGTCTCGACGAACGGATTCCGCACGAGCGCGAGCGCCACCGCGGGACAGCGCCGCCAGCGGCGCGACTCGAACACGCAGCGGAGCGTGCCGGGCCGGCAGGGCCGCCTCGACGCGATCCGCACCACGAACGGCTCGGTGAGCTGCGCGTTCCGGAGGAGCTCGCGCACGACCACCGGATCGCCCTCCGCGGCGAGCCGCGAGAGGAGGTCCGGGTCGCGCTGCGCGCGCGCGAACGCCTTCTTGTGGCCGAGGGTGAGGTGCGCGAGGCGCGGATCGGCCTTGTCGCGTGGCTCCTCGAACGCGCGCTGGGGCGGCGGCGAGACGACGAGCGCCGTCACCTCCGTCGCGCCGCGCTCGGTCGCCTCGGCGTAGACGTCCGCGAGCCACGCGTAGGGGAGCGCGGGGTCGGCCCCTCCGAGCGCGTGCGCGACCGCGGCGAGCGCGGGGCGCGCTTCGGCGGAGGACGAGGCCCGCACCAGCACGCCGATCACCGCGACGGCGCGCGCCGGCTCGAGCGCAGCGAGGTGGCGCGCGGCGGCGTGGGAGCGGATCGCGCCCTCCTCGAGCGCCGCGAGCCTCCGGCCGAGCGCGAGCGCCTCCGCGGCCGGTTCGCCACTCACCGCGCCGCGCCTCGCGCGGGCCCGACCTCGACGCGGATGGAGGTGCCCTCGACCTCGGCGGGCGCGTCGCCCAGCGGAACGAGGAACGGGACCGAGTCGCCGGGCCGGACCACGGAGGGCGCGCGGACGACCGCGGCCGCGACGACCGCGGCGAGCGCGGCCGGATCGACGGCGCCGTAAAGCTCCTCCGGGGTGGGCACCGCGCCCGCGACGCCCTCCGCGCTCGCGATCACCTCCTCCCCACGGACCAGCTGGACGGAGACGCGGACCTTCGCCACCGGCGCCGCGGCGTGCGAGAGCACGCGGCCTCGCACGAAGACGAGCGGCGCACCGCGCTCGCGGTCGTAGAGCCCGCTCCGCACGTCCACGGCGGCGTACGGCCCGGTCGAGGCGCCCCGGCCGAGCGCCGCGAAGAGCGCCGCGGGCCGGAGCGAACCCGGGTCGAAGGGACCGTCGCTCCGCCAGATCACCCAGAGCGCCAGCGTCACCGCGAGGAGCGCGACGAGCGCGACCGCGTTCACCGCCGCCGCGCGGACGCGGGAGGTGCGCCCGCTCCGGATCCGCTCCGCGGCTTTTCCCCGGTCGGCGGCGGAGACGGTGGCGGGGGCCTGGGCCCGGTCGGGCGGGGTCTCCCCGGCCTCCCGTCCCTGCGCCGGCCGGGACGGAGTCGGCGGGGCGAAGGCGGGCTGCCCCCGCATGTCGGCGGAGTCCACGGGACCGCCGAACCCGAGGTCGAAGGCGTCGCGGTCGAAGGCCTGGCCGCCGGGCCCCGGCTCGGAGGCGAGCTCCGGCGGCGGGATGCCGAGCTCGAGCGACGGCTCCGCGATCTCGAGCGGCGCGTCCGAGAAGTGGGTGGGCCCGGCGATCTCGAGCTGCGGCTCGGGGTCGATCGCGGTTCGCATGGGCGGTGGCGTGCGCCGCTCCTCGAGCGCGATCGCCCCCGGGTCGAAGGGCCCGGAGGGCACCTCGAGCGCGAGCTCGCCCTCGGCGGCTCCCCGCTCGGACGCCTCCGCGAACGGATCCCGCGCTTGCGCAGGAAGCGGAGGCGGCGCCGCCGGCGCGGCCGGTCCGGGAGCGGGAGCGGCAAACGGATCCGGCGCAGAGGCGAACGCGGACGCGGCGAACCCCGTCGGGGCGGGCCGCAACGCCCCGGCGAACGGATCCGGCCGCGGCGCCGCCGGCGGGGTCGCGGCGCCACCGAGGAGGTCCGAGAGGTCCGTCACCGGGAGCGTCGAGCGCGGCGACGCGGCCTCGGCGAACGAGTCCGCACCCGCGGGCGCGGGAGGTGCGAATGGATCCGGTGCCAACGCGGGCGCGCCGAACGGATCCGCCGCCGGCGCTGCGGTCGCGAACGGATCCATGCCCGGCGCCGGCGCTGCGAACGGATCGGCGGCGGGAGGCGGCAACGGCGCGGGGGCGGCGGTCGGCGCGGCGGCGGAGCGCGTGCGGGCCACCGGGGTCGTGACGAACGGGTTCTCGGAGCGCGGCGCGCGCACGTTGCCGGTGTGCGCCTCGAGATCGAAGCTCGGTGCGGGCGGGAGCGCAGAGGCCGCCGACACCGAGCCGACCCCCGGGTGGACGATAAAGACGGTCTGGCACCGCGAGCAGCGGACCTTCGCGCCGCGCGCGCCGATCCGCTCGTCCGGCACCCTGAACTTCGCCTGGCAATTCGTGCAGGTGACGACCATTTGATCCCGTGCGGCGTGGCGAGTCTATCGCGCACGCAGCTTGACACCAAGCGCCATCGACAGAACAATGCCCAGATTGCGGGCACTTATCTCCCTGGACGGCTACCGATGAGCGAAGACATCCCCACCGCCGGCGCCGCCGAGGCTCCTTCCGGCAAGGAGCCGAAGGTGATCAAGCGCTACACGAACCGGAAGCTCTACGACACGCTGGAGTCCCGGTACGTCACGCTCGACGAGATCGCTCAGATGATCAAGGCGGGCGCCGAGGTGAAGATCATCGACAACCGCAGCAAGGAAGATCTCACCTCGGTCACGCTCGCGCAGATCATCTTCGAGGAGGAGAAGAAGACCGCGCGGGTGGGTCTCGAGACGCTGCGAGGGCTCATCCGCCAGGGTGGCGAGGCCGCGCACCGCCTGGTCGAGGGCACCGGCGCCGAATTGCGCGACCGCGTCGAGGCGGTCCGCGCCGCCGCGACGCAGCGCGTCCAGAGCATCCTCCAGTCGGGCCAGCAGACCGGCGACCGCGCGAAGGAGCTCGTGCAGGGCTCGCAGGAGGCCTTCCTCGCGATCCAGCGCAAGGTCGACGAGCGGGTCCGCGCCGCGATGGAGGGCATGTCGAACCTCGGCGAGGTGAAGCGCTCGCTCGAGGAGCTCGGCCGCCGCATCGAGGGGCTCGAGAAGAAGGTCGACGAGCTCTCGAAGAAGTAGGGCCCGAGCCGCCGTCAGGCAGCCCGCGCCTCCGCGCCGAGCGCGTCGATCTCGTCCGCGATCGCGGCGAGGGCGCGCGCGCCAGGCGAGCGGGGCGCCCACTCGAACACCGTCCGGCCGTGGCTCTGGGCCTCGTCCACCTTCACGGACCAGCCGAGGACGGTGCGCGACACCGCGGGCCCGAGCCGCTCGCGCAGCTTCGCGAGGATCTCGTCCGCGAGCTGCGTGCGGCGGTAGAGGGTGGCGACCGCGAGGGTGAGCCGGGGGGCCTCGCCGCGCTCGGCACGGAGCCCGTCCACCGAGCGGAGGATCTCGGCGCACCCGTCGAGCGCGAGGTAGGTGAGCGCGACCGGGATCACGATCTCGCGCGCCGCGACGAGGATGTTGTCGGTGACGAGCGACCGCGACGGCGGCGAGTCGATGAGGACCGCGTCGTAGGCCCCCTCCGGCAGCTCGTCGAGCCGCGCGCGGAGCACCGCGGCGCGGTCCGGCGCCGAGGCGATGGCGACCGGGAACGCAGCGAGATCGCGGTTCGCGGGGAGCAGGTCGAGGCCGGGGACCGCGGACGGCCGCACCACCGCCGCGAACGGCGCCGCGCCGACGAGCCAGTCGTGCACGTTAGGCGCGAGGCCGCGCGGGTCGAGTCCGAGCGACTTCGCCGCGTGGCCCTGGGTGTCGAGATCGGCGACGAGGACGCGGCGGCCGCGGGACGCGAGGCGCGCCGCGACGTTCACGCAGAGCGTGGTCTTGCAGGTGCCGCCCTTCTCGTTGATGAAGGCGATCCGGCGCATCGGCTATCCGCCGCCGTCGCCGTCCCCGCGCCGGCGCCGCGCCGGGCGCGCCGGGCGCGCCGCGAGCCCCTCGAGCATCGCCTCGAGCTCCTCGATGCGCCTGCGGAGGGCCTCGACGTCGTCGCGCGACGGGACGTTCGCGGCCCGGAGGGCCTGCTCGACGCCGCGCTCGACCGTCGCGCGGGCGCGCAGCGCGCCGGAGAGGAGCCGCTGGACGCCTCCCGTGACGCGCTCGTCCGCGAGGAGCTTCCCGACCGTTCTCCCGAGGCGCTCCTCGCCCTCCTGGAGCACCTTCCGCACCGCCGGGTGCCCGAGCACGTCGCCCCACGCCATGGTGGACTTGTCCCCCTCCGCTCGTTAGCTTGTCAAGCCTCGTGCCCGCTCCGCACCTGCTCGATCGCCGCCTCGTGATCGTGACCGGGAAGGGCGGCGTCGGGAAGTCCACCGTCTCCGCCGCGCTCGCCCTCCTCGCCGCCCGCGAGGGGAAGCGGGTGCTCGTGTGCGAGGTGAACGCGCAGGAGCGGGTCGCGCCGCTCCTCGGCGCCCCGCCCGCCGGCAGCACGATCCGCGAGGCGATCCCGGGCGTCTCCACCGTCAACGTGAACCCGCACGACGCGATGCGCGAGTACGGGCTCATGGTCGTCCGGTTCCGCGCCATCTACGACGCCGTCTTCGAGAACCGCCTCGTCCGTTACTTCCTCCGGGTCGTGCCGTCGCTCGCCGAGCTCGTGATGCTCGGCAAGATCCTCCACGAGGTCCGATCGAAGGAGGGCGGCCGCCCCCGCTGGGACCTCGTGGTGGTCGACGCGCCCGCGACGGGCCACGCGGTCCAGCTCCTCCGGGTCCCCGCCGCGCTCGTCGAGACGGTGCCGGGTGGGCCCCTGCGCCACGACGCGGAGTGGATGGAGGCCCTGCTCGTGGACCCGGCGGTCACCTCGCTCGCCATCGTCACCCTGCCGGAGGAGATGCCGGTGAACGAGGCGATCGAGCTCGACGCCCAGGTCCGGGGCGTGCTGGGCATCCAGCGCGGCGGGCTCTTCGTGAACGCGATGCCGCCCGCGCGCTTCACCGCGGACGAGGCGGCCCGGCTCGCGGTCCTCGCCGCGGAGGGACCGCCGCTCGGGCCCGCGGCCGCGGCGGGGCGGCTCCAGGCGCTCCGCGCGGAGCACGCCGGGCGGTACCTCGCGCGAGCCCGCGCCGCGCTCGACCTGCCCACGACGGTGATCCCGCTCCTCCCCTTCACGTCCTGGGGGCGCGAGGCGGTCGAGGCCGTGGCGGACGCGATCGCGGCGGGGAGGCCGGCGTGACGCAACCGGGCGTCCACGGCGTGCGCGGCAGCCTCGCCGGGCGGCGGATCGCCGTCTGCGTGGGGCCGGGCGGCGTCGGGAAGACCACCGTCGCGGCGTCGCTCGCGCTCGGCGCCGCGCTCGGCGGCGCGCGGGTGCTCGTCTGCACCATCGACCCCGCCCGCCGGCTCGCGAACGCGCTCGGGCTCGGCGCCCTCGGCAACGTCGAGTCGCGGGTCCCGGACCACAAGTTCGCCGAGGCCGGGCTGCGGCCGAAGGGCGAGCTCCACGCGATGATGCTCGACGTGAAGCGGACCTGGGACGACCTCGTCACGCGCCACGCCCCCGACGCCGCGCGACGCGAGCGGATCCTGAGGAACCGGCTCTACCAGCAGATGTCCTCCGCGCTCGCCGGCTCGCAGGAGTACATGGCGATGGAGAAGGTCTACGAGCTCGCGACGGACCGCGACTACGACCTCGTCGTCCTCGACACCCCGCCGACCGCCCACGCGCTCGACTTCCTCGACGCGCCCGACCGGATCCTCGACTTCCTCGGGAACGAGACCGCGCGCGCCCTGCTCGCGCCCGCGGCGGCGGCCGGGCGGATCGGGCTGCGGCTCGCGCAGCTCGGCGGCGGCTACATCGCGAAGACCCTCGCGCGCTTCACCGGGCAGGCGATGCTCTCCGACCTCGGCGAGTTCCTCCAGTCGTTCCAGGGGATGTACGACGGATTCAAGGAGCGGGCCGCGGCGGTGCGCTCGCTCCTCTCCGAGCCGGACGTCGGCTTCGTGCTCGTGACGAGCCCGACCCCGGTGGCGGTCGAGGAGACGCTCGCGTTCCACGACCGGCTCCACCTGGAGTCGATGCCCATCGCCGGGCTCGTCGCGAACCGCGTCACGCCCGACCTCTGGCCGGGCGGCCCGCTCCCCGACGCGGACGCGCTCGGGAGCGCGCTCGGCGTCGCCGGGGTGGCGGTCCCGACGCTCGCCGAGCGGCTCGCCCGGACCCTCGCCGAGCACCAGGCGCTCGCGTCGGCCGATCGCCGGTCGCTCGACCGGCTGCTCGCCGTCCTCGAGACGCCGACCGCGATCGTCCCCCGCCTGGAGACGGACGTGCACGACCTCGCGGGGCTCGCGGGCGTCTGGGAGCGCCTGTAGAGGATGGAGTAGGTTGTCCTGCCGAGCTCCCGACCCATGCCCCGTCCGACCGCCGCCGCCCTCCTCCTCTGCCTCTGCGCCTGCGCCGCCGCGCAGCGGCCCGGGTCGTGCCCGGCCTGTCCGGCGAGCCCGGCGGCGACCGGCGCCGCGTCCGCGCCGCAGGGGCCGCCGAAGCTGGAGTACCCGCCGGAGGAGGTGAAGGTCTCCCGGCTCGACCTCGAGCTCGGGGGCAAGAACGACGAGGAGCTCTTCGCGATCGGCACCGCCGCGTTCGGCGCGTCGGACTTCGCGCGCGCGGCCACGGCGTTCTCCCGGCTCGCCGATCTCTTCCCGCGGTCCCGCCACGAGCCCACCGCGCTGTTCGACGCGGGCCTCGCCTTCGAGCGGCTCGAGGAGTGGCGGCTCGCCGTCGAGCGGTTCCGGACGCTCGCCACGAGGTACGAGGGACCGGACGCGATCGAGGCGGCGTTCCGGATCGCGGAGTGCCAGTACCACCTGCACGAGCTCGCCGACGCGCGCGCGACGCTCGACGCGCTGCTCCGGCGCGAGGGGCTGCCGCCGACGGAGCGGATCCGCGCGCTGGCGCAGCGCGGGATCCTCGAGCTCGAGGAGGGCCGCCCGGAGGACGCGGAGCGCTCGCTGCGCCTCGCGGTGACCGAGTTCCGGGCCACGGGCGATCAGGAGCGGCTCGACGAGTACTACGCGGCGCAGGCCCAGTACTACCTGGGCGAGGTCTACCGCGGGTGGTTCCGGGCGCTGCCGCTCGATCCCTCGAAGGGCGACGAGGCCGCGCTCCAGAAGGACCTCGAGCAGAAGGCGGAGATGCTGCTCTCGGCGCAGGGCCACTACCTGCGCGCGATCCGGATGGGGAACGACCGCTGGGCGGTCGCGTCCGGGTTCCGCATCGGCGAGCTGTACGACGCCCTGCGGTCCGACCTCCTCGACGCGCCGCTCCCGCCCGGTCTCGACGACGAGCACGCCCAGGCGTACCGCGCCGAGCTCCGGCGCCGAGTCCGGGTGCTCGCCGCGAAGGCCATCACCGCCTACGAGCAGACGCTCGCGCGCGCCGCCCGGTCGAGCGTCGATGACCTCCGGTTCCTCTCCGACGCGCAGGGCTCGCTCGACCGGCTCAAGGCGGCGATCGCCGAGGACGCGCGACCGGGGACCTAGCGCCAATGCCGGTCACATAGCGGTGCCGGCCTCTCGAGGTCGCGCACATCGTGGTGCGGCTCCATCTCGACGATCTCGTCGCCCGGACCGAACGCCGCCGAGGCGGGCCGGGGAAGGCGCCGTCCTCCTGCGCCGCCGCCAGAGTCGCGACCGGCGCCGGACTGACGAGAGGGCCCGGAAACGCA
>WNGL01008372.1_pt1 | contig 12103 bp, 13 predicted proteins | sample 5400591 | NCBI WGS metagenome assembly WNGL01 (sample SAMN13153377, study PRJNA577476) | soil metagenome | isolation source: 80 cm soil or saprolite under Garry oak tree replicate 1 | place: USA:California | collected 2016-06-15
ACTAGCACGCAGTGCGTTAGCAGGATGGCTTTCAAGGTAGAAATACTATTTGATAGTAGTATAGCATAACACTCCCGTCCTGCTACAGTCCAGCAGCTTCGCGCAGTGCCCTGCTCCAGGGCAGCCAGCGGTCATCGGGGCCACGAGTGTAGTCCCACAGCATGTTGTTGCATACATACCCGACGGCAATGCCGCTTTCAGGATGAACAAATCCCAGTCTACCGCCTGCACCCGCATGGCCGAAGGAGCCGGTACCAAGCATCGGCGAGCCTGTACGGCTCAGCTCATAGCCCAGCGCGAAGCGCAGCGGATACGGCCCAGGCTCGATCTCAGGCAGCCCGTCGGTCTGTGGCTTGCGCGCCCGTTCGACGGTATCGTGGCTCAACAGCCGCACACCATCCACCTCGTCGATGATCGCGGCATACATCTTTGCCAGTGAGCGTGCGTTTTCCGATGCCATTGAGAGAGGGAATCTCCGCGGCATGGGTTTCACGCCTATTCAGAAACTGCCCCATCGCTGCGCTCACCGCGTCAAGTGGTGCGCTGCTGAAAACAGGTGCCACGCGACGGTCGCGTGTCAGATCGCTGGAGTCCGGCTGAGCTCCTTGCGCTCATCGTGGGGATGAGTACGATATGGCTCTTCGCGACCCCAGAAGTCACCAAACTGAACGCCACTGAGATCAGCGCTCAGCGACGCACGATCACCGAGGCGATACAACTGCTCGTTGATGGCTCCAAAAGAAAGGGAAGAGAGCCGTGAGAGGCTTCTTCTTGCGTACCTTTCCTTTCTCGTTCCCTGGTTTTGAACTCCTGGAGGTCTCACCACAAGAGACCTCCAGGACCATTACGGCTCGTGCTCTCAACCCAGAGGCGGCCTGCCCATCCTGTGGCAAGCACTGATGGCACGCGGATTTTCCGGCGGATATATGCTGGTCTCTTATTGCTGTCTCACCAACGGAATTTGCAAATTGGTGGGCCTGTTTTCAGGCTTGTCAAAAGCACGCCCGTCAACGTTTTTACTCCCATTAAACAGCATGTCGTTGTAGATATAAATGAGGTCGTAGTCGACATAGGTTTGTCCTTCGACCAGACTAAACAAAGGAAAGGCTTTTCCTCTGACATCTTGCATGACATTGACTTCCCACGCGTTGAGGCCAGTGCCTGGAAATCTGTTCGCGACATCGGCAAAGCCTTGATGCAGTGGAGTCACCTCGTACGCTTCATCTGCAATGTAGTCCAGGTTGTACGCGCCTGGTGCAATCGGGTGCTCTCCCCGCCAGGCGTTATGCCCTTGAATCACAATTTTCACCAACGGCACTTTTCCATTGGCATCGGCATAATTCATCACGGTACAGCCAAATCTGTCAGGAGGGGCATACGTAAAAACTCTTGAACAATAAAAGGGTTGGATTTCCCCGGTGGCTGATTTATTGGTACTTGGGCGCAGCTCAGTGGTGATGCTTACCCACTGGCCACCCTGGATAACCTGTGTGATTTGTTCGGGTGTCATAGAGCATTCTCCTTTTCTTAACGAGCACTGCTTCCCAAAGATGGAAGCGCCTATTTTTACGTTTTCTGAGCAGAGACATATGCATCCCGCATGCTCAACTCAGGTTCGACACAGCCTACATTCGTGTGTCACTGCCTCTTTCTGTATGTTCGCGTACATACCGGGTACGATGTTTGTCCAACAAAGGGCCTATGCGAGCCGCGCCGCGAACCCTTCACGCAGCCAGGTAGTAGCAAGAGCGATCACTCCCCGCGCCGCCGCGCTCGTGGCCAGGGCATTCAACATCACGAAGTCGTGGATGGTGCCCTGGAAGCGCACAGCCGTGACGCGAACTCCCGCCTCCCGCAGCTTGTTGGCATACGCCTCCCCCTCATCGCGCAACACATCGGCCTCGGCCGTAATGATGAGCGCACGTCATGTGCCTGGCGAAATGGCCTCCATGCACCTCACGACTCCGCGGCCTGATGGCAGACCAGGGCACCGGGCCTTACGTTTGCGGTCGGGTGCCGACAGGCTGCTCACCACCACCCTGCGCCTCAGTGCGAGAAGCGACTCTGCTTTGTAGTATACTAAGCAGCGTACTCGAAGTCACCGGACATCGCGTCACTTTAGCACCGCACATTACTTCACATCACTGCGTCTGTGTGAGGGAGACGAAAAGGGAATGTCTATGAAGGGATCCTCGTATGCGCACACTGCGGCGAGCATTGGGGGCAATTGAGGGTACTCCCTCATGTCAATAGAATTCTAAACCGGCGTTAATACAAGAGAACTGAATCCCAGACGAGTAAAGACAGTTCAAAGGGAAAACTCCTGCCGCCGCAATTTGCGAACGCAAACACCAGTACGCTCTGGCGTGACCAGTAGACCCGCGTATCTGGCTGATCCCAAACGACTCCTCACATTGACGCGCGTGTCATTGGGGCAGTGAGTATGGGCTGCATCATCGACGTGATGTCACGAGTGCCGCGAAGACCACGCTCAGATTCGTCTGGGCCATGCGCCGGAAATGCTGGCGGTCCTCAACACTATCGTGCTTGGACTCTTTGCTCGACAAGGTGAGACCAATGTCGCTCATGCCAGGCGCGATGCGCGCCTCTCATCTCGATAAAGCGCTCGTCCGGCAGGGTGGCTTGAGAGAAACCGACTTTAGGGAGTGGGTCACTTTCACTTTCGGCTTGCGGTCCCAAACGTCTCTAGTTGGCTCTCTACTCGACATAGCGAGCCAGCTTCTCGAGAGTCGACCGCGTGCCAGCCTCATTGTCCTCGGGTCGAATGCCCGACGGAATGTCCTTGAATAAGATAGAGACTGTTGTTCCGCCGTCTTCAGCCTCAAAGGTGACCACCATGATCATCTCTCCTGAGAAGGCCGGATCGACCGCATCAAAGGTGATCGCTTCGACGATTCTTCTCGGTGGCGTCAGTTCCACAAAGCGTGCAGTATATCTATCTTCCCTTTCTGAAGTCTTGCCGCGGAAGGTTTTTTCGGATGAAGGATAATACAGCGACATCTGATACCCTCCACCAACTCTGTCGTCGAAACTATGGACTTCGCCGGTCATGTCTCCAGGTGCAAGCCAGACAGCCAGGGCTGCGGGATCGGTAAAGGCTCGATAGAGAGCTTCAGGCGTCGCTTTGATAAATTTCGAGTTTCGCGTGCTGGCACGTGAGTGCGCATCTGTCATGGGCATCTCCTTTCGCAATCGAGTCGGGAATGGTCCTCCATCATCATACGGGCGTTTCCATCAGCTGTCAACCTGAAGTGGGATTTCAATCTGACCCACTACCCGACTTTTCCCAGATGGTCCGAGACACGATGGATGACCTGCTTGAGAAGAAGGCTATTCAAGCGAAGGGAAAGTAAACAGGCGTTGTGTGTTATACTCCTGGTATCGAGAAATTGGGGGATACCATACCCAATAGCGCAGGGAGGACGCTACTATGCCCAAACTATCACACTATACCCTCATCTGGTCCGAAGTGCATCAGCACTACGACCTCCATAGCGACGGGCAACTCGAGCAGTGTTTCCGTCCAGGAGACGAGCCAGCCTTCTCTGGCTGGTTGGCAGGGCACTCCTCGTTTGCTTTTTGGGGGCGAGCTGGACGCATCTTCGTCCTCAAAGAAGCCCGGCCACACGGGGCAGGCTATTGGTATGCCTATAGCACGCGTGCTCGACACACCCGCAAACGCTATCTTGGACGCACGGCCAATGTGTCGTTCGCACGCTTAGAGGAGGAGGCGAAGGTGCTGGTAAGTTCGCCCTCACCTGCCACTTCGCCTCCACAGCAAAAGATCGCAGCTTCCTCAGCCCGACAAGCAGAGACAGGGCGAGAGGAGTCCAGGCCACATATTTCGCATCACGACAAGCAGAGGGAAGTGTTGCTCGCGACCAAGCTCTCTCCTCCCCGTCTGCCCATCTCGCTGGTGGAGCGAGAACGCTTGCTCAGAGAACTGGATATGGTTCATGCTCACCCTTTGACGCTCGTCTCTGCTTCTGCTGGCAGTGGCAAGACCACACTGCTGTCTGCATGGGTGGCTGCGTCCTCGAAATCGCACGCACGCGAGGGAACGGTGCAGGGAGTCAAATCGGCTTTTGCCTGGCTTTCGCTGGACGCCCTGGACAATGAGCCGATCCGCTTTTGGGCCTCGGTGATAGCCGCATTGCGTACCTGCCTGCCCACGATTGGGGAGACGGCTCTCGCCATGCTCCACACTCCCCAGTCTCCCCCTCTTTCGACCATTCTAACAGCCCTGCTCAATGAGCTTCTGGGGGAGGGCAGAGCACTCACCCTCATCCTGGACGACTGTCACGTCATCACGCACCCGGTGATTCACGAGACCCTCCTCTTCTTCCTCGATCATCTGCCACCCACCCTGCACCTGGTGCTTGCCACGCGCACGGACCCCGAGCTTCCCCTCTCCCGCTTACGCGTGCGCGGTCAGCTCCTCGAAATCCGCGACCGTGATCTGCGTTTTACCGGAGCAGAAACAGCCAGCTTTTTGACTCAGGGCATGGGTCTGGCTCTCTCCAAAGAAGACGTGACCACCCTGGAACACCGCACGGAAGGCTGGATCGCGGGTCTGCAACTGGCGGCGCTTTCCCTGCGCAAGCACGAAGATCTCTCATCCTTTGTGAAAAACTTTGCCGGCAACCATCGCTTTGTGCTAGATTATTTGCAGCAGGACATTCTCGCGCAGTTGTCGGGTACACTCCAGGACTTTCTCCTCCAAACATCGATTCTCACCCACATGCACGCCGCTTTATGTCAGGCGGTCACCCCTCTTCCGACGCAAGAGAGGAACCAGGAGATGCTAGAGGCGTTGGAGCGGGCCAATCTCTTTGTTGTGCCGCTGGATGACCAGCGGCAGTGGTATCGCTTCCATGATCTCTTTCGAGAGGCGCTGCTCGCCCGGCTGCAAGCGAGCCAGCCAGACCGGGTGCCGCTCTTGCACCTCCGGGCAGCTCGCTGGTATGAGGCGGCGGGCAAACTGCGAGAGGCTATTGCGCACGCGCTGGCTGCCCTTGACTACCCATATGCTGCCACTCTCATGGAACAGGCTGCTCTTCCTCTCTGGCTCAGCGGGGAAGGCAGAACCATCCAGAACTGGGTGCTTGCCTTACCAGATATCGTCCTATCCGCGCATATGCGCCTGGCTCTCAATGCGGCTCTGCGCCTGATCAACACCATCAATCTGAGCAATGAAACACAGTATGCCAGCCTGCAGGCTCAGATGGAGTACACATTTACGCGCATGGAAGGAATCTTACAGAGAAAACGGGAATTGGCCCTCTCAGAGGCAGAGGCAGAGGTGATCGGGCGACGTCTACGCCTGCTGCGCGCATTGATCGAGGCGAGAGCCATCCTCAAGCGTGGCAACAAAGAGCACCTGTATCTGCTCTCTCAGGAAATAGAAGCGCTGCCCCAGGATGAAGAGGTGAACTGGAGCATTATTCCGCTCACGCTTACCTTCTGGCTCCATGTGTACCTCCAGGGTGAGGGCGCTACTCTGATCCCTCGACTGCTTTCGATGAAACAGTCGATGATGGAGGCGGGAGACCACCTGGTGACGATTCGTGTCAGGACTATGCTGGCTCATGCCTCTACCCAGGCCGCACAGTGGCACCGGGCTCAACAGGAATGTTTGGAGACACTCGCCCTGATTGAACAGAGCGGCATGCGCACCATCTGGTCAGGATATCTCTCGTATAACCTGCTCATCCTCTTCTACGCCTGGAATCGGCTGGAAGAGGCATCGGACTGGCTCCAGCGGTTGCAGCAAAGCGCGCAGGACTGGCAGCAGGTGGAATTGCTGGTCAGGTGGGAGATCTGCTCCGCACGGCTCGCGCTGGCCAGAGGAGATCTGGAAAGCGCGCATCGGGCACTCCATCAGCTCGAGGCTCTGGTGGAGCAGGAGGGGTATGCCTACCACATCCCCTGGGTGGTCTCGCTTCGCGTGCAGGTATGGCTGGCAGAGGCAAACCTGGCTCGTGCGTCGGAGTGGGCCGGGCAAACAGCGTTTTCCCCGCAGGCATGGGACCCCATGCGCAAAGAGGAATTCCTGGACAGTTGCTCCTTGTGGGCAGCGCAAGCAGCATATTGAATACGGAAGAGAGGAAAATCACATGCGAAAAATCATTGTTTCCGAGTACATCACCCTGGACGGCGTTATCGAAGATCCAGGTGGTGCTGAAGGGTTCAAACATGGCGGCTGGAGCTTTCACTTTGGGGGCCAGGAACAGCAGCAGTATAAATTCGATGAACTCTTCGCCAGCGATGCGCTTCTCCTGGGCGCCGGACCTATGAAGGGTTTGCAGCCGCGTGGCCGAACATGGCTGCTCAAACAGGAGCGTATGGCGAGAGAATGAACAGCCTGCCCAAGTACGTTGTTTCAACCACCCTCTCTGAAACGACATGGAATGCCACCCTGCTCAAGGGCGATCTGGCAGAGGAACTGTCCAGGTTGAAGCAAGAGGACGGTCAGGACATACTGATTTTCGGCAGTGGTCAGCTGGTTCAGACACTTCACGAGCGGGGACTCATCGACGAGTATCGACTCATGGTCTTTCCTGTGGTGCTGGGGAGCGGGAAGCGTCTCTTCCAAGACATAGAAGAGAAGAGGGTGCTCAAACTGATCGAGGCCAGGACATTCAATTCAGGCGTCGTGGTGCTCTCTTACCAACCAGCTAAGGAATGAAAGAGCAATGAGGAAAGCGCCATGAGAACAGTCAATTCAAAAGACGGCACCGCTATTGCTTTCGATCTGTCGGGGACGGGGCCAGCGATCATCCTGGTGGCTGGTGCGTTCACTGATCGATCCCAACCGATCCTGGTGCAACTGGCGGAAAGCCTTTCGTCACAGTTTACCGTCTTCAACTATGATCGTCGTGGGCGAGGCGACAGTGGGGACACGGCCCCCTATGCGGTCGAGCGCGAGATCGAAGATCTCGACGCCCTCATCAAAGAAGCTGGTGGATCGGCGTTTGTGTGTGGTTTCTCCTCCGGTGCCGCTCTGGCCCTTGAGGCGGCGGCGAGCGGCCTCGCTATGAAGAAGCTGGCACTGTACGAGCCACCATTCAGAATCGCAGGCGGTTCAAGCCAGCTACCGCAGGATTTCGCAAAGCATCTCAGCGAACTGATTTCGTCTGGGCACCGAGGCGACGCGGCTGAATACTATATGACACAGGCGGCGGAGATTCCTGCCGAATTCGCAGCCCAGATGCGCAACGAGCCATTCTGGCCGACGGTGGAGGCTGTGGCACACACGCTCATCTACGACACCGCGATCATGGGGAACGACGGCTCGCTCCCGATCGAACGGCTGACCGCGATCACGGTCCCTGCACTCGTGATCGACGGCGGGGCGAGTCCTGCGTGGATGCGCGACGCGGTGCGAGCGGTCGCGGAGGTCATACCTCATGCCCAGCGCCGCACCCTGGAAGGTCAAACACACCAGGTTTCTCCACAGGTCCTCGCTCCTGTCTTGATGGAGTTCTTCAAAGGCTGAGAGGGCACCCAGCGACTTTTCCATCGCCCTGTGCCACAGGATATTCACAGCTTTGGCCTGATTTGAATTGGACAGGTAGAGTTCGTTATGCTATCATAGCCCCAATATTCTTGACGTTCAATCAGGAGGCCGGTTTGTGGATAGTCTGATTGGCACATCCATCGGTGGATATAGGCTCGTTCAATTATTGGGCAGCGGGGGAATGGGAACGGTCTACCTGGCGGAAGACCCGGCCATCGGGCAACAGGTAGCCATTAAGGTGGTACGCACTGACTCTGATAGCCACACTGATCAAGCCACAGCGCGGGTAGCAGCGGAACGTTTCAAGCAGGAAGCGCGAGCGGTTGCCAGCCTGGATCACCTGCATATATTACCGCTTTATCGTTATGGTGAGGAAACGACGAGCGATGGTGCCCGGCGTGCCTATATCATCATGCAGTACCGGCCCGAAGGCTCCTTATGGGATTGGCTGCGGCGTAGAGCCGGGATTGGGCCTGGCTCATCATCCTCCCCGCTATCGCCTGTACCATCTCTATCCGCCATACCGGCGCAGGTGCATGGAACGTGGCCTATGGGACTCGACGAGGCGGGAGAGTACTTGCGGCAGGCAGCATCAGCCCTTCACTACGCGCATGAACACGGTATCATTCATCGCGATGTCAAGCCCGCCAATTTCTTGCTCCGTTTCGAGGGCGGCAATGCCGTCCACCTGCTGCTTTCTGACTTCGGGCTGGCGAAGCTCTACTCATCGAACTCCGGCACAAGCCACATTCTCGGCACTCCCGTTTATATGGCCCCTGAACAATTCGAGGGGGCAGCGGTGCCAGAAAGCGACCAGTACGGACTGGCGGTGATGATCTATTATTTCCTGGCCGGGCATCCACCTTTCGAAGGGGAACCGATGCGCCTGATGCACCAGCACCTGACAGCCGCGCCGCCGTCGATTGCGATGTTTAATCCCTCACTGGCGCAAGGCGTAGACAACGTGCTCACTCGCGCCCTCGCGAAAATACCTGCTGATCGCTTTCCATCCACCGCCGACTTCGCCGCTGCATTCGTCCAGGCTGCTCAGGAACAGCCAGCAACAAACTTCCGACGATTCATGACACTACCAACACTGGCACAATCGAATCGCGTTTCTCCTTATGCCCCAACCGTCTTTCCAGGTCAGAATGCGCGGCAGCCGTTCGTACCAACACAATCAGCGTATGCAGCGCAAACGACGCCTGCTTCAGCAAGCGGAGGCCGGACTCCATCAGGAAATTCGCAGCAAGCATTCTCCGCACCCCTTCCCGGCATTATAGTTCCTCCTCAATCATCACGACCATTGCCATCGCTGCCAGCGCAGCCACAAGGCATGCACAGACGCAGGGCGCTCGGCTGGATACTTGGTGGAGTCGCCGTTATCGCCGTCGGAGGTGGCACGGGCTTTTACTTCTATTCGAAATATCGTACTCCCGACCACGCGCTGCAGGTTCTGCGTGGACATAACGCCAGCGTCACAAGCGTATTCTGGTCGCCCGATGGCACACAACTTGTATCAGGCTCGCGCGACAATACCGCGAAGCTCTGGCAGGCTGCCAATGGACAAAATACCTTCACGTATAGTGGACATACAGCCGCAATTCTGAGCGTAGCATGGAGTCCCAACGGGCGTACCCTGGTCTCCGGTGGAGAAGACCAGACCGTGCAGGTCTGGAACGCACTGCAGCCGAAAGGGCTTATTCTAGCCAACCTGGGCGCAGCCGTTAGCTCACTTGAATGGAATGTCGAAAGTACCGCTATTATCGCAGGTACGTTGGGCAATGGCGGATTTGCGCTTTCCCTGAACCAGACTATAAGAAGAAACCTGGTTAAGACAAAGCTCCACGCGCTGTCGCTTTCGCCAAATGGCAAGTACCTGGCAAGCGCGACCGATAACGGGGATGTGACAGTGTTTACAACGCAAGTGCCGCGTAAAACGGTGTTTCGTCACCGTTTCGCAGGCCCGGCGCTCTGCCTGGCCTGGTCGCCTGATAGCACAAAGCTGGCGGCGGGCAGCGCTAACAGTACCGCTCTCGCCTGGGAAATCCCTGGAGGACATCTCTTACACACCCTGCCGCATAACGGCGCCGTGAACGGCATCGCCTGGGACCCGGCCGGAACAAATCGCGTGGCAAGCGGAGCTAGCGATGGCACAGTGAATATCTGGGACATCGACAGCAGCGCGCGCACCATCTATAGCGGCTATGGTCCCGCGATGAACTCGGTAGCCTGGAGCAGCGCCGGGCTGGCATCAGGTGACGCCAACAACACAGTCATTATCTGGCAATCGTAAAGCGTTTTTGTAGGGCTAGTAGTACTTCCTGCTCGTACTATTGAGCCATGGGAATACACGAGCCTATAATACACTATTGTAAAGCCTGGTTTGAGCAATTCTTGCCTTAGACGAGCCAGCGCACCAGGCCTATACCCGAACTGCACAGAGCGTTGATTACGAAGCATATAGGGTATAGGAGCTACAAACTAGAATAAAGAGGATCATTACACAATGGAAATTTCTGGAACCCAGAAGGTAAAGGCATCTCGCCCCGAAGTATTCAATGCATTATTGAACCCCGAAGTACTCAAGAATAGCTTTCCCGGCTGTGATAGCGCCGAATTTGTAGATTTCCCGACGGGCCGCCAGCTCAAGCTGATCATCTCACCGAACGTCCCCGGCTTCAAAGGACCATACAACGTCTTTTTGCAGAATGGGACAGCGAGCGCAGCTGCTAGCCTGCCACCCGTAGCCGACCAATGGTCGCGCTTAGTATACATTGCCGAGCCGACCAGTTCCTTTGGCTCGATCAAAGCTACCTGTATCATCGACCTTACCGATGACCCGGTAGGAACGTTGCTCACCTACAAGGCCGATGCTGAAGTGTCAGGCAAAGTCGCCGGTATTCCAGACATGGTTGTGAACGGCGCGGTGAAGATGGCGCTAGGGCAGTTCTTTAAGAACTTTGAGAAGCAGGTTAGCACAGCGAACGTGTAGGTTTTCAAGTTGAAGGAACTTTCCCATGCGTGACCTGCTTAAAGATGCCGCTGCCCGTGGAATCCGTTATCTCGAAGGACTGAATGCGCGCAGCGTCATACCAACACCAGAAGCACTTGCCAATCTGACGGAACTCGATGGCCCGCTGCCAGAAGAACCAATGGACCCTGCAACGGTACTTGCCTTGCTGGACGACTTCGGCTCCCCGGCAACCGTCGCCACGGCAGGCCCACGTTTCTTCGGCTTCGTGGTCGGCGGATCGCTCCCGGCGACGGTCGCTGCAAACTGGCTGGCCGGGGCATGGGATCAGTCACCTTATGCGTACACGGATTCTCCCATCGCTGCCACATTGGAAGAGATTGCGCTGCGCTGGCTCCTGGATATCTTTGGACTACCATCCACAGGCGGCGGTGCATTTGTGACCGGCGCGACCATGGCTAACTTCTCTAGCCTGGCCGCTGCCCGCCACAGCGTGCTACAAAACGCAGGGTGGGACGTGGAGGCTGATGGCCTGTTCGGGGCGCCGCCATGCGCATCAGCGTTTCCTCGTGGGCGACGACTGAGGCGGATGTCGAGCGCAGCCTGAGCACTATGATTCGTATCGTCGGCGAACAAGGCTGATGCTCCCGGCATCATTGCTCGAAAAGCAGCACAAAGTATGTACTGATCTTGGCCATGAAACCTCTTGACTCTGACATTAATGTCATAGTTTATACTGAGGGTAAGCATTCAGGAAAGGAGAGGTGCTCATGCGAATTAGTGAAATATCGCGCCGCACAGGAGTGAGTGTACGCTCCTTGCGCTATTATGAACAGAAACGGCTCCTCTGCTCTCGTCGGTTGGAGAATGGCAAGCAGGGAGTGAGTCTTGAAGTCAATGTCGAAAAATTCTCCTTTGCCGAAATGCCCAGCCAGGTCGCAGTCATTTCCTGAGCCCTGGCGGACGAGAGGTGTGGAGCATGCCCTACACCTCTCGTCCGCAGAGGTGTAGGGCATCTTCTGCCTCACGCATTTTCCGCCCGTCCAGGATTCTTCAACAGGAGAAAGGCTACCAGAGCCATCACGAACGACAGAGCAACACCGATAGCGAACGTGATCTGTGGCGTGATCCAGAGGCCAACGAGCGCCTGAGACAGCGGGCCGAGCATGACGGCGAGCGAGATGGCTGACCCACGCATGCCCATGACCTGGCCGCGATTTTCGTCGGTCGTGGCACCCAGGTAGATGCTGCCCATAGCTGGCTCGACGAAGGCACTGCCCAGTCCTGCCAGAGCCGCACCCGCTATCAAAAGCGGATAGAGGGGAGCCGCTAACATGAACACGATCAAGGCACTGAAGAGCAGACTGCCGGTGACGATGAGCGGCTTTTTCGGCAGGGTCTCTGAGAGCCGTCCCAGCAAGAGCGGGAAGATGGCCAGAGCCATGCCATAGACACTGAACAACATGCCATATTGTGCTGTGCTGTAGTGAAGCACCTTCTCAAAGAAGAAGGGAAGCTGCGGGAACACGAATGGGAAGGTGAAGATCATCCCGAAATCGATAATGAGGAACGGAGCCACGAGCCAGATC
>WNGL01008374.1_pt1 | contig 12103 bp, 14 predicted proteins | sample 5400591 | NCBI WGS metagenome assembly WNGL01 (sample SAMN13153377, study PRJNA577476) | soil metagenome | isolation source: 80 cm soil or saprolite under Garry oak tree replicate 1 | place: USA:California | collected 2016-06-15
TGAACCACTTCACCGTTCCGGTGGCCACCAGCTGTTCCCTCCTCTCGGGGCCGTGTTGGACCTGCGGTGCCGTCCGCCGGCCTCCGGCTCATCCTCGGCGAGGGACCTGCTCGAAGCCGCGCACGTCAACCTGCGATGCCGGACCCTCGCCAAACACTCTAGACGCCGGGCCCTGGCCTCACCTGCCCTGTTCAGGCCACGCCAGGCTTGTCTTCCGAGAGCATCGCCAGGGCGAGGTACCGGACGACCACCCAAGTCTCGACCAAGGGTTGAAGTCCCTCAGCCGATCCGATGAACCCGATCCGAACCGGGTAGGCGACCGCCAGCACTGCGAGCCGACGTGGAGCATGGGGACCCCGCGGACTTCCATCCCATCGGAACCAAGAACGCCGATTCATGTCACCTCCAAATGGATTGCCGGGCGCACCTTGCGCCAGGCCCACTGGAGGTCGATATGGATCGGCCTCACACCACTCGCCGGCCACTTGGGCCAGCCCCTACAGACTCGGTCACGTCAGGCCCGCATGCAACGACCAGCTTGTTCGTCCTTCGTCTGCCATCCGGCCGCAACCCGCCGGCCGCCTGGTCCGAGTCAACCCACACCACCCCCGGCCCCCAATGCCCAGGCCACCTCGGCGATCGCGACGTCGAGGTTCCTCAAGAGGCTGACGAGCTGTCCGCCCGATCGGCCCCCTCTGTCATTGATTCCCTGAAGCGCCGTGGCAAGTCGTTCAGCATTGGTCAGGTGGTCTCGATGGCTGGCACCGACGATTCCATCGAGTCCTCCCAGGACGACGAGGAGGACGCGAGCGAGATGCCCGATGGCGGTGATTGCCGTCGGGCGGACCAGGACCCTCTCTTCCTCCCCATCGAACAACAGCTCGTAGGCTTCCCCCAGCTCTTTCCACGCCAACACGAAGTCCGCTTCGAACCGCTCCTCCCCCTCGGTTCCCACGAGACCCATGGCCCGCAGGAGCATCGAGATTCGGTCGCTCAGTTGTCCCAGCACCTCATGCGCGTGCTCCATATGGAACTCCGCAGGTAGCGGGTCGGGGGAGCGCCCAAGCTCGAGGATGGGCGCCGCGGCGTTGGCGAGCATCCGGTCTCGGATCTCCTCCGGGGCCTCGGTGGAGGCAAGCTCGTTGAGCTGCCGCACCAGGAGGTGCTTCCTGTCATCCTTGATGGCTGAGGCGACTAGGGCGTGGTGGTCTTCCTCCCGGCCGAGGACCATCAGCATCTCATCGAGGTCCCGTGGCCTTCTCTGGGCGTAGGCCCTCGCCAGCTCCGGTCCGATCAGGCGGAGAACGTGAATCGCGGCTTGCAGGTTGCCCCCCTCGACCTCCCTCTTGACCACGTTCATCGCGAGGCGGACCGTCTCTCCGAATGCGTCAGCGGCCGCATCGGCTGCCTCGGCTTGGAGCTGGCTCACGCGAAGACGGAACCCGACATCGCTCCGCCACCGCCAGGGTGTGGCCCGGTTCATGCCGAGTTCCTCGGCGATTTCCGCGTCGCTTCGGCCCAGGGCCTTCAACTGAGCTCCCCGTTCCTGTCTCGGCGAGAGGATCCAGGCCCGCCCCAGGTCCTCGACGAAGGCTTCCTCCTCCTCCGCCGTAAGGTCGGGGGTGCTCACCTCCCCCGCTTCCTCCTCGACCGAACGGTCGGGCAGACCCTCGATCTGACTACTGTCCATGCCGCCACCTCCTTGTCCGGGAACCGACGCTCGGTCCCTGCGACCCTTGTGGCGGCTCGCGATGAGAAATCCCTCGATCGGGCCTGCCAGTAACCAAAATCGGAAATCCAATTCATCATGAATAGGTACTAATCGGGCGAATCGGCGAGAGCGAGGCCACCTCCAACTTGTTGCTTGGGGTTGCAGGTTGTTGCAGCGCCCGGAGGACGGGCTCGATGAGGACGGCGTTCCCAAATCCCTCAATTCCGTTCCCACGGGGCTGAAGGGATGGCAGCGGACCAGCGACAAGGTGGTTTTCAACCGGGGCCACGAGGGCGGGGGATGCAGAAAAGGTGGGAGGAAACCCTCCTGACCTGCATCGACGGCCTTCCGAGCGGTCAGTCTATCGAGCCGAGGGCCCAGATTGAGACGCTCTCGGCCTGCCCGGAGTCGAAGGGCCTGGACCAGGCAAGTGTCCATCCCGGGTCTGGAGGGGGTGGGATGCAGACGCCGGCTACGCGGCGGTAGCCTCGCGTCGCCGGCCACGGTGCCGGTCGAGCGCGAGGGAGTTCACGAGGAGCGCGTACCCGAGGAGCTCAGCCTGCTGGCGGAGCTGGCCCTTCGAGTGGGCCCGACCCAGGTACAGCGAGTCGTCGAGCGCCCGGTTAATGGACTCGGCGTCGTTCCGCCGCGCGTACAGCCTGGCGAAGTCGGGATCGGTGGGAGGGATCACACGGACGTTCTCGGGCCGGTTCAGTCGGCGCTCCCGGTCCTCCCTCGTACCGTGCAGGCGGACGGTCACCGTCCCCCCACCCTCCTCGGCCGGGAGCCGGTACTCGTTGTACCAGCGGTAGGTGCCGGAGAGGTCCCGGTTGCGGTGGGTCCGCACCCGCTCGAGTTCCTCGAACAGCGGCTCACCGGTCTCGGTGAGCCGAAGAAGCCCCACCGCCCCGCCGCGGGCGAACAGCCGGACCGTCGCCCGGCGCCCGTCGGGGGCCCGGATCTCCTTGTCCTCAAGGTGCACGGTCTTCTCCACGCGGCGTCCCTCGCCCCGTCGGGGAGCCCTGGCTCCCTTCTGGGCTGCCGTCACCCGGTTCACTGGGATGAGTCCGAGCTCTCGCAAGAGCGTCTGGTGGTGCACCCCCCGAAGGGCGGTGTCGTAGATGACGCCCAGGGCACCCGGAACGAGGGGCGCGAGGCGGCGGAAGCACTCCATGGCCACCGCGGCCTCCCCGCCGGGCTCCGGGACCCGCTCGACGTCGAGGATCATCCGGGCGTGGGTGTCCTCGCCTCGTACGGCCGCCATGACGAACTTGGTGCCCCAGGCGGCCTCACCGTCCCCCTCGAAGTGCAGCCGGGCGTCGGGCTCGTGTCGGACGGCCCGGATCTCCCCGGTGGATCGGTCGATACGGGTCTGGCCGGGCCTGGCTCTGTACAGGGGCGCCACGACCTTCCCGTCCGCGTACAGCATCCGAGACAGGTGGGGATGGGTCCACGATCCCGGCCCCTCTGGGTCGAGCAGGCCGATCTCTCGCGCCTGTCGGGCGGCGAGCTCCCGGTGCAGGCGCCCGATGCCCTCGAGGACCTCGGGGCACGACAGGTACCGGTTACGCCCGTACAGGTAGTGGTGGCGCCGCATCGGCCGGCTCGGCAGATGCTTCGACCAGTCGTCTGGGAAACGGCGCCGCACCAGCCGACGCATGAACCGCCACGTCACCGGGTGGGAGAGCTCTGCCTCGACCTGGCGACCGCTCCGGTACACGCCGAGGAGGGCGTCGAACACCAGCAGCATGAAGTCCGGGTAGTGGCGCTGGCGACCGCCATGTTCCTTTGGGGGAAAGGGGATCAGCTCCGCCAACTCGTAGATGGCGTCATTTCGGAGGATGGCCTCGATCCGCTCCAGGGATGCGACGCCGGGGGAGTGGCTCACCGAGCATCGCCACCTTGGTCGCCACGCCAGTCCCAACCAACCAACCGCGCCGCGCGATCGAGGCTCCGCATTCCGAGGGCGCGGGCCACGACATCGATAGAGCCTCCCCTGGCGAGGATGGTGGCCCCGACCCACGCGGCCACCGATAGGGGACGAACGTCGTGCTCCTTGCCGAGACCGGCCCGGCGCAGGGTCTCGGAGATCGCGATGCAGGAGGATGCCTGCCCCGCCTCCCCGCCACCACCGGCGTACACGAGGGGGGTAGCAGGATCGCCCTTCAGCTCGCCGATCCGACGGGCGACCTGCTTGGTACCCCACTCCGACAGCCGGCCCGAGCGGGGTTCGAGCCGGGGGGAGCCGTGGACCCACACCGACCCGGAATCGAGATCCACATCCGACACCCGGAGGTGCGGGACTTCCGAGGTCCGCGCCCCGGTCTCGGCCAGGGCCCATGCCGCGGGCTGGCGGGTGTCTTTGAGCGTGTGCAGCGACCAGCTCCGACAGAGGGCGACCTCGGCGTCGGTCAGGGTACGGCACCGCAGGGACGACCTCGGTGGGAGATCGATGTCGAGAGTGGGGTCGCTCTCCGCCCAGCCTAAGAGCCGGGCCATCCGGAACAACAGGTGGAGCGAGGACCGCCGATGGTGCATCGTGGCTGTCGTTGGCTCTTGACGGGTCCCTAGTCGAGACCGGACATACGCCTCGATGTCCTCCTGCCTTATGTCGCGGAGTCCATAGGCGCGGCAAGCTTGCTCGGCGAAGGAGGCGAAGCGAAGCAGCGTTCGACGGACGCGCCTGGCACTCTGGTCGGCGAGGAGGTTCTGGCTGAGGGCGTGCTGAAGAGCAAGTTCCACACAGCCGCCTAGATTGGGGGGCGTCGACGCTCGGCTGTCGGACTCCGCGGCTATGCTCGCGATGTCGGGACCTCCTTACTAGGTTCCGGCCACGCCCCGGGGTGTTCCCGCACCGCCGGGGCCTTCCTTGACAGACGCTAGAGTAGCGAGGATCTCTCGCGTCTGTCAAGGATTATGGCCTACACTGGCGTAATGACGGAGCACTTGGTCGGCGTGACCGAGATCGCGCGCCTATTGGGCGTTTCTAGGCAGCGGGCGGACCAGATCACTCGGGAGTACCTGGACTTCCCGCGGCCGGAGGCCAACCTTTCATCCGGGCGTGTCTGGAGGACACTGGCAGTCCGGGACTGGATAGGGAGACATCCCGACCGGCCGCCCGGTCGGCGGGCCAGCCGAGAGCACAGGTAACTGGCAACTAGCCACTAGCCACTAGCCAAGCCTCGGCTTGTAGCAACGGTTTCCTGCGTGTTCTCGTACGAGGTGCTCGGAGAGGTTCGGGCGCGATGGGAGGATCCCGCAGGGACCGGCGGGTGACCCAACGGTTTCCTGTCGAGCGAGCCGGCTCTGACTTCGTTTAGGCCAGTCCCCTCGGTCCCTGCGGCGACCCGTGACTTGATAGCAGCGTGAGGATCTTAACGGCAGGAATGTCCGCGGTCGCCTCCCGTCCGTGCACCACACAAGGAAGGAGGGACCGGTGATCACGATCGGGATCGACCCGCACTCGAGGACGCACTCGGCCGCGGCGCTCGACGACCACGGGAGGGTCCTCGCGGAGCTCGCGGTGGGATCGAACGCCCGCGAGCTCGATCGCCTGGCACGGTGGATCGCCGGCATGGGACCCGAGCGCCTCGTCGCCATCGAGGGGGCGCGCGGCTTCGGCCTGGCCCTCTCCCGACGGCTGCTCGTCGCGGGAGAGACCGTCGTCGACGTGGCGCCCGCGCTCACGATGGGCGAGCGCCGTTCGGCCCGTCGCTCGGGGAAGGACGATCGGGGCGACGCCGTCGCTGTAGCTCGAGTCGCGCTACGCGAGCAGGGCCTGCCTCTCGTCTCGGCCGAGACGAGAGGTTCTGACCTGAAGCTCCTGGTCGATGCCCGTGACCAGCTCGTCGCGGAGGCGACTAGGACCAGGAACCGGCTGCACGCCCTGCTGCTCGCGATCGCTCCGGGGTACCACGAGCACGTCCGGGACCTCACCTCATCCACAGCGCTGATGGTGGCGAGACGCCTCGCGGTCCGCGCCCGTCCCACCGACCGCGTCCGGTCAACGCTCGCGTGCGCGGCCATCACCAGGCTCCGCTCCCTGGCGGGAGAGATCGCCGCCCTGGAACGCGAGCTCACGGCCGGCCTGGACCGAGCGGCGCCGGCGAACCTGCTCGCGATCTGCGGCGTAGGCCCGCTCGTCGCGGCGAAGATCCTGGGTGAGGTGCGCGACGTCTCGCGGTTCTCATCGCCCGCCGCCTTCGCCTCCTACTCCGGCACCGCCCCGATTCCGGCCTCGAGCGGCACGGTGATCCGCCACCGGTTGCACCGCGGCGGAAACCGCCAATTGAACAGAGCGCTGCACACCGTCGCCCTCACCCAGGCGAGGCGCGATGACCGCGCCCGGGCGTTCCTCGCTCGCAAGCGAGCGGAGGGGAAGACGCCGCGTGAGGCTCGCCGCGCTCTCAAACGCCACCTCGCCGTCGTGGTGTACCGGGCGCTCGTGTTGGACGCACAGGAGGTCTTGACCTCAACGACTTGACATAGCAGCGCCTAAACCGTGTGTCGCAGGTTCGATTCCTGCCGGGGGCACCAGCCAAAATTCCATTGATGTCATTCTTCGGGGCGGTGACCCTGACGTCCATTCCGGTCCCGCCGCCCGGAGCACCGTAAGGGTTCCACAAGGAGTGCTTCGCTAGCCTCCTGCCCCGCGGGGGGACGACCCGACGGACTGCAGGAGGCGAGATGGAAGCATCGAGGGTTGCGAGCCGCTGGACCATCGCGCTCGGGCTGGTCGTGGCCTTTGCATGGTTCTCCCCCCAGGCCGCGACGGCCGCCTCGCTGCCCGTGTTGGGCACGGTGGCCTCGCCCAACCAGGGCAGCCGGGAGAACGTGCTGGCCGGCGTGTCGATCGTGTCGCCGTCCGACGTCTGGATGGTGGGCGAGTACAACCCGGGCCTCCCGCCCACCGTGACGGGTCGAAGGACCCTGGCGGAGCACTGGGACGGCTCGACGGTGCAGATCGTCCCCACCCCGAACGCGACCTGGTCGGGCGTCGACAAGTCGACGCTGGCGGACGTGGCGGCCGTCGCGCCGTCGGACGTGTGGGCGGTGGGCTACGCGGAGGACTTCGGCTCGCTGAAGAGCACGACGCTGATCGAGCACTGGGACGGCTCGAAGTGGTCGCAGGTCCGGAGCCCGAACCCCGCCGGGTCGTCGCTCCCGAACAAGCTGTTCGCCGTCGCGATCGCCTCGCCGACGGACATCTGGGCGGTGGGGGAGCAGGGGTTCCCCGAGCAGTCGCTGATCCTGCGCTGGAACGGATCGAGATGGAACCCGGTCGCCAACCCCTGCCAGGCTCCCCTGCAGGGCGTCAGTGTCATCTCCGCGACTGACGTGTGGGCGGTGGGCTGGGCCACCACCTGCCACTTCGACGGGACGGGGTGGAGCGTGGTGCCCAGCCCGCAGCCGCCCTCCGGAGAGGCCTACCTGCTCCAGGACGTCTCCGGCGCCGCAGGCAACGACGTCTGGGCCGTCGGGTTCCGGGTGATCCCACAGGGCGAGAGCGAGACCGACGCCCCGCTGATCGAGCACTGGAATGGGACGGCGTGGTCCGTGATCGCGATCGTCCCCCGCGCGTTCGTGCTGCTGGGCGTGCAGGACGACGGGCCGAGCGACGCCTGGGCGGTCGGCACCGACGGTGCGCTCCCTCTGATCCTGCACTGGGACGGTGGGGCCTGGAGCGCCGTGCCCACGCCCAGCCCCGGAGCTGGGCAGCTCCTCGACGTCGGCGCCTCCGGGGCCGCCGACCTGTGGTCGGTCGGCTGGTACGCGCCGTCGGGGTCACCGCAGCAGACGCTGGTGGAGCGGGCCCCCTCGACCACGCAGGGGCAGGTGGTCGGCCAGACCAACGTGTCCGGGGCCCTGATCTCGTGGTTCGGGCCCCAGTCCGGGTCGACGGAGACGGATGTCTCCGGGAAGTACGCTGCCGCCGGCCTCCTGGCCGGGACCTACACGTTCGTGGCGTCGGCGCAGGGGTGCAATCCGGCCTCCGCCCCGGTGACCGTCACCGCGGGGCAGACCACGGTCCAGAACTTCAAGCTGGTGTGCTGAGCGTCAGCCGCCCTTCAGGGCGGGGATGACCTTCTCGCCGAACAGCTCCACCGCCCGCGACGCCGTGACGTAATCCATGCCGGGGTAGTGCAGCCGCACGATCAGGTGGAAATCCCGCCGCTCGGCGAAGGCATCCACCATCGGACGCAGGCGGTGAGCCACCTCCTGCGGCGTTCCCATGGCCACCGTGTGGCGCATCACGGGCGGTTAACCGGCCAGCAAGGCGTCGAGACGGCCACCTTCCAGGAGGCCCTCCCATGCCCCCGGGTCGGCGTTCCACCACACTCCGATCGACCCGCTCGGGCCGAGGTAGTCGCCGGCTTCGTCCACCGTGGGGACCTGGCCCGAGACGGCGAACGTGGCCCCCGCGGGACCGGAGGCGGGTTCGAGGGTGGGGTCGTACAGTCCCGGGCTGGGTTCGGCGCACAGGGCAGGTTCGATCGAGGCGAGGACCCGGCGGGCCACCGCGGTTGTCCCGCGGGTGAAGGAGGTGCCCGGGGTTGTGTCCGGGTACTGGACGCGTTCCAGCGACAGGCAGCATGGCACGGCCATGGTCATCTTCGAGAACGAGGAAAATGCCCGGGCAGCCGCCGACCAGGTACCGAACATGGCGCCCGAGTACGTCCACTTCGACTCCATTGAGGTCCGTGAGGTAGTCGCGCAGCTCTAGCGGGGGGCTGCCCGGTCGTCTGTCCCGGTCCCCTTTCTGGGGCCGACAGCCTGCACGGCGATCCCCACCAGCACCCGCCGGACCTCCCGCGTTGCCGCTCGAGCGCGTGGCGGAGTGGGTGTGGAGATCCGTGCAGGTCCCAGGGAGCGAGGAGTCTCCATGACGATGTCAAGGCAGGAGGGGGAACCATGAGGCGCGTCCTGGGTGCAACCACGGCTGGTTTGCTCGTCGGACTACCCGGGCAGCACCACGACCTTGCCGCGGGTGTGGCCGGAGCCGACCTCGGCGAAGGCCTGCGGCGCATCCGCCAGGGAGAACGAGCGGACTTCGGGGCTCTAGATCTCTGGCCTTCTCGAAATCGAGGAGCTGGGCGCTCTCCAAGACCTCGGACAGCCCCTCGTGTGCGCGCTCGTGCTCCTGGGTCTTGGCCACTGTCATCACTCCTGCCGGCGGGCCTCGTCCTTGGCGCTCACCGCGCGGTTCCGCCAGCCGCGCCGGCGCCAGGCCCCTCAGGCCATCAGCTCGAACCACCCTCCGCGGAGAGGGGCACGCCTTCACGGATCACCGCGAGGATGGGCCGACCGTCCACGATCACGTCGACCTCCTCGGCCATGGAGACTCCCCCAGGGGAAGGGCGCCGGCTCAGCTGCACGGTGATCGACTCCGGGTCGAAGCCTGGCTCCAACCGGAGCTACCGACGTCGCTCGATCGCGCGCAGACCGCGTTGTCGATGGCCGTGGACGGGTACGGTTCGATGAGCGCGACCCCCATCGATGACGTGCCCGGCCCACCCCGCAAGCCGGGGTCCATCGGTGTGTGGACGCTCACGGGGGAGCAGTATCAGGCGCTCCGACAGGAGACGGGCGGGACGGCGCGCGCTCGGGGCATCGAGCCACAGAAGATCATCGATCGCCAGGACCACCGGCCCTCGGAGGGAAAGGGCCCGCACCATGCCCAGGAAAGCTGCCGATATCGCCCGCCGATCGAACAGGCCGCTTTGGGGCCGAGACCGGAGGAGAGCCACCTCTAGCGCGTGTCGTTGCGGTGCCGGGATCTCCTCTTGCATCAGATCGAGCACCACCTCGGTGAGATCGCTGAGAGCGGTGAACGAGAGCTTCGCCTCGGACTGGGAAGGGCGGGTGGCGAGTACCCAATAGGCGCGACGCCGAGCCTCCTCCACGCCCTCGGCCCACACAGTCGTCTTGCCGATGCCGGCTTCACCCTCGATGAGGAGCGTGCACGGCCCGGCGGGGAGGGCATCGAGGAACCGGAACACCGCGGCGAGCTCGACTTCCCGCCCCACGACCTCGTCGTGCATCCTCGCCTTGCCCTCGAGCGGACGACCCTGCATTGTTGTTCCAGGGTCCGGACGTTGTCGAGCCTGGAACCCTTGGCCGACGATCACCCGACCTCTGCTGATCTGGGCCGAATGGAACAGCCATCATCTCGTCCGGCTGCCACTGCCCAGGAACCTCGCCGTCGCCGACCGCCTCGAGAACGTCCGCTTCCTGATCCGGGACCGAGACGCCAAGTACTCAGGTCGGTTCGACGATGTCCTCCGCTCGGAGGGCGTGAGGATCATGCCATCGCCGGTCCCGTACATCGCCACCCTGAAGCCCGAGGCCCACCAGCGCGATCGGCTGACCCGGCGAAAGAGAGAGCCGCGCGAGGCGGCTCTCTCTTTCGTGCGCCGGACGCTGACAGGAAGGCGTCCGGGGGCTCGTTCAGATCGCCGGCGTCCTGCGGTACCGCCGGAAGATCGTGGCCCCGGCCGTGGCCAGCGCCACCGCTGCGAGGAGCAGCCCGAGCGGGGTCCAGTTCGTCGACGCGGCGGGAGCGGGGGCTCCCACGGCGACGGGCGCCGGAGCCTGCACGCGCACCGGTGTGGGCACGATGAGGTCGCCGAATCCCGGCCGCGCCGGCTGGACGTGGTCCCCGAACCCGGGCCGCTCACTCACGACCGCGGGGTGGTTCGGTGCACCGATCAGGTCGCCGAACCCCGGCCGCTGGGCCGACACCGCCGGGTCGCTCGACCCACCGATCAGGTCGCCGAACCCCGGCCGCTCGGTCGCCTGATGCTGGCCCTTCGGCAGCACCCGGTCCGGCCCCCCGTCCGCCAGTGCGGCGGTCACGGGGCCGGTCACGATCAGGAGCGACAGCGCTGCCGTCACGATCCCCCTCAGGGACCGGCCGACTCGTTCGCTCATCGTCCTCTCCTTTCCTTCCTGTCCGGGAGCCCGTCTCCCGGATGTGGTCGTCACTTGGAAGGCGTGAGGAACGACGGAACGCCCGTTCATTCGGGCTGAACGACCGGAGAAATCTCTACAGATGCCAGGTCAGCGGGAGCCGGGGGTCCGGCGCGTACGAGCAGAACGCGTCGGGTACACAAACTCATGCCGCGAGGCTGTACTCGTGAAGGAGGCCCCCCAACACGTCCCGCCGCCGAACGTCCGCGGCCCTCGGGTCACCCACCGCCGGCGACGGGCTCCTGATCGGCGTCTGAAGAACGAGCCCACGATGGGGCCTCGCCTCGTTGTAGTGCACGATGTAGGTGCGGAGGACGCGCTCGGGGTGTCGTCGGCCGAGGATGAGCGTCCAGTCCAGGCACTCGGCCCTGAGTGTCCCCACCCATCGTTCGCAGAGGGCGTTGGCGTTGGGAGCCCGGATCGGAGTGAGGACGACCTCCATGCCTTCGGACCGGAACACCTCGTCGAAGGGGCCGGTGAACTTGGTGTCCCGGTCGTGGATCAGGAACCTCGGGGATGGTTCCTCCCGTTGGGGGGCCGTAGCGAGGTTCCGGGCCTGCTGGGCGACCCACGCCGAGTCCGGATTCGATGTCGCTCCACCCAGGTGGACCCTTCTCGTCCCGAGCTCGATCCACACCAGCACGTACAGGGTCCTCAGGGTGATGGTCTCCACGGTGAGGAAGTCGCACGCCAGGATCCCGGCCGCCTGGGAGCGCAGGAACTCGCCCCACGTGGGACCGCGCCTCGGAGCCGGGCCCAGGCCGGCCCGGCGGAGCAGGGTGGCGATCGTGGTGGCCGAGACCCTGACCCCCAGCTTGAGCAGCTCTCCCCGGATCCGCATGTAGCCCCACCTGGGGTTCTCTCTCGCCAGGCGAAGGATCAGCTCCCGGAACTCGGGATGAAGGGCGGGGCGCCCCGGAGGGCGGTGCGGCATGGTCCACTTCCTTCGGACGAGCTGCCGGTGCCACCAGAGGAGGGTCTCGGGGCGGACCAGGAACACGCTCCACGCTTCCTTCCGAAGCATCCTGCTCACGGCGGCGAGGAACGCCTTGTCGGATGCGCGGTAGATCGGCCGCTTTACCTGCCTTCGCAGGATCGCGACCTGGTGTCGCAGCACGGCGATCTCGAGTTCCGCCTCGGCCGCAATGCGGTCGTCCGAACGGACCAGACCGAGGACCCGCCCGCAGGAGGAGATAGAGGAGGGAGCAGATCACGGCGCGGCATTGTCGCAGACCGGACCGCCGCTGCGGTCTCAGGCCGCGATCGTGTTTCTGGACCCCACGACATTCTCAGAGCTGCCAGGTGATCGGGAGCCGGGGATCGGGAGAATACGAGCAGAACGTCCCCGTCCGAATCGCACTCTCCAGGTGTCGCCCCAGAGCCGGTGAGTGCTCGGCGATGCGCCCGAGAGCGGCCTTGATG
>WNGL01011677.1_pt1 | contig 12103 bp, 6 predicted proteins | sample 5400591 | NCBI WGS metagenome assembly WNGL01 (sample SAMN13153377, study PRJNA577476) | soil metagenome | isolation source: 80 cm soil or saprolite under Garry oak tree replicate 1 | place: USA:California | collected 2016-06-15
TCGAACTCCTGGAAAGCCTCGGCCGTTTTCTCGGCGAGATCGACGCCGTGCTGCAAGACTTTTCCCATCCGGCAGCCCACCGCGAACTGAAATGGGACCTCTCGCGCGCCGGCTGGATTCGAGGTCATTTGCAACACATCGCTGACTCCTCGCGCCGGGCCCTCGTCGAGCGCTTCCTCGCGCTTTACGAAGCGGAGGCGCTACCCGTCTTTCCGCATCTTCAGCGCAGCGTCATCTATGGCGACGCGAACGATTACAACGTACTCGTCGGCACTCCGTGGCCTCAGCCGAGAAAAGTGATCAGCGTGATCGATTTTGGCGACATGCACCACGGGCTGACTGTGGCTGAGCCTGCCATCGCCGCTGCGTACGCCATCCTGGGAAAGAAGGACGTGCTCAGCGCGGCATCCGCCGTTGTGGCGGGATATCACCGGGCTTTCGCATTGCAAGAGTCCGAGTTGGCGGTTCTCTACGCGCTGATCGCCATGCGGCTGGCCGTGAGCGTCACCAATTCCGCCCACCGCAAGACGCTTCAGCCCGACGACCCCTATGTCGCCATCAGTGAGGAGCCCGCCTGGGATGCCCTCGAGCGCCTCGCGCAGATTCACCCGCGCTTCGCGTTTTACATTTTTCGCGAAGCGTGCGGCCTGCCGCCTGTGCCACAAAGCGAAAAGGTCCAGCGTTGGCTCGTGGACAATTCCGCCGCGGCAGCCTCGATCCTCGACGCAAATCTCCGCAGCGCGCCGAGCCTCGTTTTCGATCTCGGCGTCGGCAGCCGTTTTCTCGGCGCCGATCCGCGGACGGCGGAAACCAGCCATCTCACCGAAGCCATATTCGGCGAGATGAAACGCGCGGGCGTTTCCGTCGGCGTGGGGCGCTACGGCGAAGCGAGACATCTCTACACGGCTCCACTATTTGGAGCGGGCGCGAATCCCACCGATGAGCGGCGCACCATCCACCTCGGCATGGATCTTTTTGTCGAAGCGGGCAGTCCGGTTTACGCCCCGCTTGACGGCGTCGTTCACGCCCTCGCGGATAATGCGGCCCCTATGGATTATGGCCCGCTCGTTATCCTTCGGCACACGGCTGGCGATGGCGCAGAGTTTTTCACCCTGTATGGCCACCTGACGCGAGATACGCTCACCGGGCTCCGCGTCTGCCAGCGCATCACGCGCAGCCAGCACATTGGCCACGTCGGCACGCCGCAGGAGAACGGAGGATGGCCGCCGCACGTCCATTTCCAGATCATTATGGACTTGCTGGATTGCGGCGCGAATTTCCCCGGCGTTGCTTACGCCAGCCAGCGCGCCGTCTGGCGGAGTCTCTCTCCCGATCCGAATTTGCTGCTGGGGATACCGGCCGAACGTTTCCCGCCGGGCGAGCTCGACAGCGAGGCGACGCTTGCCGCCCGCCGCGAACTGCTCGGAGGAAATCTCAGGGTTTCCTACCAGCGTCCACTGAAAATCGTGCGCGGATGGATGCAATACCTCTACGACGACACTGGCCGCGCATTCCTGGATGTGTACAACAACGTGCCGCTTGTGGGGCACAGCCACCCCCGGGTCGTTCGCGCGGTGCAGGAGCAAATCGCGCTGCTCAATACGAACACGCGCTACCTGCACGACAACGTCATCCGTTACGCGGAACGCCTCACGCGCCTGCTGCCCCTGCCCCTCCGCGTCTGCTATTTCCTGAACTCCGGCAGCGAAGCCAACGAGCTTGCGCTGCGTCTCGCGCGCGCCCACACTGGACGCGAGGATGTCATCGTCCTCGAGCACGCCTATCATGGCCACACGAGCACGCTCATTGACATCAGCCCATATAAGTTCGACGGCCCCGGAGGCCGCGGCCGCAAACCTTGGGTGCACGTGGCTCCCCTTCCGGATGATTACCGGGGGCCATACCGGCGCGGCGACCCGGACGCTGGCGCCATGTACGCACGTCACGTGGCGGAAATCCTGGATCGCCTGCGCCGGGAAGGACGGACTGTCGCGGCGTACATCGCAGAGACATTGCCAAGCGTGGCGGGGCAAATCGTATTTCCACCCGGCTATCTGGCCGAAGTGTACCGACACGTGCGGGCCGCCGGAGGTCTCTGCATTGCCGATGAAGTGCAGACCGGCTTTGGGCGTCTCGGCACGCACTTCTGGGGTTTTGAATCGCAAGATGTTGTTCCTGACATCGTCGTTCTGGGCAAGCCCATCGGCAATGCGTTTCCGCTGGCGGCAGTGGTACCTTTGGCGGCAATCCGGTGGCCTGCGCTGCCGCCCTGGCCGTGCTCGAAGTTCTCGAAGAAGAAAAACTTCAGGAGCGCACGTTGCGCGTGGGCCGCCATCTGGTCAACTGTATGTGTGACCGCGAAGCGGTCAACGGCCTGCAATCGCTTCAGCAACGGCATCCTCTCATCGGGGACGTGCGCGGGTCGGGGCTTTTCCTGGGCGTGGACCTCGTGCGCGATCGCGCGACACGCGCGCCCGCTCCGGAAGAAGCCAATTACGTGGTCAACCGTCTGCGCGATTGCGGCATCCTGACCGGCACGGACGGCCCGCATCACAACGTCCTGAAGCTGCGGCCGCCGCTGATTTTTTCCGAGGCCGATGCGGACCTGTTCCTCCAAACGCTGGACTCCATTCTCGGCGAAGACGCGGCCCAGCCTATGGCTTGAAGCTCCGGATGCGAGCGACCAAATGGCCCATTTGCCCCTACATTGCGCGGGTGACGAAATTCGTCGGTTGGTTGTGGAAATCCACCCCCACCCTCGTGTTTTTCGTAAGAATGTGCCGATAAAGGGTTTAGGGGCGGCGTGTTTGTAAGAATGTGACTCGAAAGGGGTTAGAGCGGCCGCTGTGGAGGCAATTCGGGGAGGAAGGAAAACCGTCCGGCTAGAGAGAGGAGTGCTACCCTCCACACCCCCATGGCGATAGAAAGAGTGCGGAACGGATTGATTGCAAAAGGTTTGCCGTGCGCCCGTTGCGGAAAAGAGTGCGGAAGAGGCAAAAAGGAAAGAGGTTAGATGAAAAAGTTCCGTGTTTTGCAGGGAATTGACCGCGGAACTGGGTAGACAGTATTCCGAGATTTTGAAGGGAGCGAGCGGGGACGCATAACTGAACTGGGGCGGAAGAATCGTGCCCGAGCGATGAGGCCATTATAGCATAGTTCTCTTACTTGTTAATACATATCGTAGGTTATTGCGAACGGGTGAAAGTGCAGCGCTTATCGGTGTTCTGGGTGACCGCCCCGATTCTATCGGGGCAAACGCCGCAAGCGGTCAACTTCATGTATGACCGCAAGCGGTCAACAAGAGCGTGTTTGCATCCTGAATGACTGCTTGCACCAAGCGCTCGGAAAACGGCCCTTACCCTGGGCCATAGGGCGGTTGCTTCGGGGAATCGCGCCCAAGCGGCAGAATAACTTGCGAGTAGCCCGCCCACAATCCGAAGCGGTGTGTGGTGATGGCTCGGGCCACGTTCCGGCAGCGCCCTCCCACACGCGGGATCCGGGCGTCCGCTTCTGACCGCTGCCGCCGCCCGGAGCTTCTACAACAACCCCAATGGCTGGGGATCAATGTCTCCACCATCGCAGCCCATCCCGGGCAGCCTGTGCCCTTGAGCGATTCCTTAAGAATCGTAGCCGGGGCCGGCACGCGCCCCGCACTCTTTCCACAGCTTTTCCCAATTCCAGAGCCCGGACGTCACTTCGATCGGCAACGGGAATCCGAGCTGATGCGCGAGCATACACACCTGCCCGCGATGGTGGGCTTCGTGAGAAAGCATGTAGCACAGCATTTCCACGCCAACCGGCCAAGGCCGGGCCCAGCCGTCTCTGCGAAACTTCTCGACGCGGCCCCCACAACCCCCGAGCGCTTCAGCGAGCATCTCCGCGCAGCGAGCGGCGCTCTCGGCCAATCCCGCACGAGCCTGCTGCGGCGTGCAGTGCGCGCGGTTGAGCTGTCGTGGAACCTTCAGGTGCGGAGCTGTAAGCCTGACCCACTTGGAGCGGACATTGTGCATGTGCGTGAAGATCGCCGCAATGGTGCGGGCCTTGCCGGGCGGTTTGGCTCTCCAGGCGGCGGGGTCAAGATGTTGGATAAGAATCTGGTTCATGCGATCATTGGCGGCAAAGATCTGAACTGCGGCTCGGCCCAGTTGAGTGTGAAGTCGAGTGTGAACCTTGTCTTGACGCGTGGTCACGGCTCCCTACTCCTTGACCTATAATACTTCCAGGCGGTCGGCAACTCTTCCGCAATGGGATTATGGAAGTGTTGCCCGTCAACCGCCCACAATCGGTGGCAAGGGGCAATCGGTCCAAAAAAGGAATCTTGACAGGCGTACCTGAGGGGCGCATCGTTCCTCGTACTACGCGTTCCGAGGCGCATCGGCCAAGTCCCTATCACGACATCCGGCAGGGGTTCACACGTGATTTCGCCATCTGCCACAGAGAAATTCAGGGCGTCTCTTCGAGGCCCGTCCTTTTGCCCTGGCGAGCCGGGTTACGAAGAGGCGCGCAAGATCCACAATGCGATGATTGACCGGCACCCCTCGATCATCGCGCGATGTGCCGGAGTGGCCGATGTGATCGCGGCCGTCAAGTTTGCCCGCGAGCACGAGGTTGCCACTTCGGTTCGCGGCACGGGCCACAATGTGGCCGGCATCAGCTTATGTGACGGTGGCATCGTTATTGACCTCTCGGGAATGAAGGGAATTCACGCGAGTCCTGCGGGGCGCACGGCGCGCGTAGAACCGGGCGTCACTTGGGCGGAGCTAAATCACGAATTGCAGGTCTTCGGTCTCGCGGCGACCGGTGGCTTCGTCGGGACAACAGGTGTGGGGGGCCTCACGCTGGGCGGCGGGCTGGGGTGGATGGTCCGCAAACACGGATGCGCTTTAGATAGCCTTCTCTCCGCCGACGTGGTCACCGCCGACGGCGAATTCGTCACTGCCAGCTTGACCGAGAATCCGGATTTGTTTTGGGGCCTTCGCGGCGGCGGCGGGAACTTTGGCATCGTCACGTCGTTTGAGTTTCAAGTGCATCCTGCGGGAATGGTGCTAGCAGGCCTCGTGCTGCACCCGATATCGAAGGGCCGGGAGGCACTGCGGTTCTGGCGCGAGTATGAATTGACGGCCGGGGAAGAAACGAGCAACAGCTTCGTGATGTTTACGGCGCCCGCGGATCTGCCCTTGCCCGACGTCTTGCGTAGCGAGGCGATCGTGGGAATCGGGGGTGTCTACGTAGGGCCGCTCGACGAGGGCGAAAGGGCGCTTCGGCCGTTGCGCGAATTTGGTCCGCCGACTGCCGACATTTATCAACCCATGCCATACAGCGCGGCGCAAACTATGGCTGACTTCCTTTGGCCAAAGGGACTTTACAGCTACTGGAAATCGAGCTTTCTGAAGTCGCTAAGCGACGGCGCCATCGACACGATTCTCGATTTCTACAGCAAAACTCCTTCCCCACGGACTGTCATCGTCGTCGAGCACGATGGCGACAGCGCCTGGAGCCGTGTGCCGGAAGACGCGACGGCGTTTGGGCACCGGAATTGGTCCTACAATATCGTGGTCACAACGATGTGGACCGACGCCGCGGACACGGACGCCAACATTTGCTGGACGCGCGAGTTTTGGAGTGCCATGCAGCCCTTCCTGGCGGATGCCGCCTACGTCAACTATCTTGGTGAGGTCAGTGAAGAAGGCGTGCGAGCAGCTTATGGTCGAAAATATGAACGGCTTGCGGCGCTGAAAGCCAAATATGATCCCACAAACTTCCTCTGCATGAACCAAAACATCAGACCGAGTCTGGGAAAACAGGAGGCAAGGACTGCCTAGCTCGCGACAGACTGCGTGGGAGTCGAGGTCGGCTGTCCACCAGTGCTTGCTTGTCTCAATACACCAACCACGTGCCCGGCGTTGCGAGTTCGATCAAATGCCGGTCCGGGTCTCGGAAATAGAGGCTCCAGCCGCCCGCTTCCCACATGCGCTTCTCTTCCACTGCGACTCCTTTCGTTTCTAGCCATGACTCCCAGTTGGCCAATTCAGCGGTCTGGATTGCGAACGCGAGATGTAGTTCGCCATCCCCATCGTGTGGCGATGAAATCGCGCGCGAAGCCCCCTTTTTGAACAGCAGCAGGACCTGGCGTGCTCCCGCGTGCATCGCACAACCCCGCTCGCCGAACTCGCTGATGACGGAGAATCCAAAAGTCTCCTGATAGAAACGAGCGGAGCGAGGCACGTCGCTCACATACAAAGATGATTCAAGGATGCCTTCAATTTTGGGGTGCACTGAACCCTCCGAGCGGATCACCTGACGGTATCAGATTCCAGCGCGCAAGGTGCGGACACGCGGGTTCCGGGCGAGTCGTCGGCGACTCGGAAACCAACAGCAAATGGTGTTCGGGGAAGTGGTGAGCCGGGTCGGTGAGATAGGGGTGATCCGGAAACGAGGACGGGACTACGGGGGGAGGGACTTGACAGGTTTGTTAGGCTACACATAGGCTCGCGGCGCGATGGGGTCCTTTCCTTGGAGCTAGATGCTTCTCTAGCGTGGCTCGCGCTGACGCTCACGCCGGGCCTGGCCGCGCGATTGTGCGGGCGATTGCTGCGGCGATTCGGCTCGCCCGAGGAAATCTTTCGCGTGCCGCTTTCCGCGCTGGAAACCTGCAACCTGCCCGCGGCGGTCGGGCAGTCCATCGTAAAGAAAGAGGCGTTCAAGCGGGCGGAAAAGGAGCTGGCTGGCGTTCGCCGGCTGGAGTGCCGGCTGCTGAATTGGAGCGACCCCGAATACCCGCGCACGCTGCTCGAGATCTACGATCCGCCAGTGCTGCTCTACGTGCGCGGCGACGCACAAGTGCTGAATTGCGTTTCGCTGAGCATCGTGGGCACACGGCGTCCGACGGTGTACGGCACGCAGATGGCGGAACGTCTGGGGCGCGATCTGGCGGTGCGCGGGATCGCCATCATCAGCGGGATGGCGCGGGGCATAGACGCCATGAGCCATCAAGGCGCCTGCAGCGCGCCGGGCGGCCGCGCCATCGGCATTCTGGGCACGGGCATTGACGGCGTCTATCCGAAGGAGAACAGGAAGCTGTACGAAAAGGTTTTGGCGTGCGGCGCCCTGGTCACCGAATTTCCCATCGGAACGCATCCCGCGCCGGAGAATTTTCCGGTGCGCAACCGCATCGTCGCCGGCATGCCGCTTGGGGTCGTGATTGTCGAAGGCGCGCAGTATTCCGGCTCGCTGATTACGGCGCGGCTGGCGATGGAGTTCGGCCGGGAAGTATTCGGCGTGCCGGGCAACGTCACGCAAGCCGTGAGTTTTGCACCGAACCAGCTCATCAAGCAGGGAGCCAAGCTGGTGACCAGCGCGGACGACGTCATCGAAGAGCTTCCAACGCCGGTGCGCGCCGCCCTGGTTCAGGCCATGCAACCGGATACCGGACAGCGGAATCTATTGCTTGCGGCTTCCTTGAGCCCGGGGGAGAAGAAGATTTACGAGCTGTTGAGCGCGGATGAGACGAAACACGTGGATGAAATTGTGGACGGCTCCGGCTTGAACTCTTCCGAGGTTCTGGCTACGCTCTTCGACATGGAGATGAAAGGCATCATCCGCCAACTGCCGGGGAAACAGTTCAGCAAAGTGCTTCTGTAGCGGCAGCCTTTCATCCCGCTCAGCCCGTATAAACGGAAGGATCACAGCGCAGAGTCTGGCGGGCGAATCCGGGGCAAAGCATCCGCGTGGGCGCTCGAGGCATCACCAAAAGGTAGCGAGAAGGACACACGCCCTCCCGTTGACCCTTCCTGCGCAAGATTCCGGAGTTACAAAGGCAGAATGGCACGTTCGCTTGTCATCGTCGAATCGCCCGCCAAGGCGAAGACCATCAACAAATATTTAGGACGCGACTACTCCGTCAAAGCGTCTTACGGCCACGTGATGGATTTGCCGAAGAAGACGCTGGGCGTTCTTCTGCCCGGCGATGAAAACGGACGGAAACGGCGCACGGCCAAAGGCAAGGCGAAAACCAGCAGGAAAGCCGGGAAGCGCTCTGCTGCCGACAAAACCTTCGAGCCGAAGCTCGAGATCATCCCCGGCAAGAAGAAAATTATTCAGGAATTGAGAGTAGCGGCGAGCTCGGCGCCGTCCGTATTTCTTGCCGGTGACCCGGATCGCGAGGGTGAAGCCATTTGCGCCCATTTGGCGCAGGTGCTCTCCAAGCCCGGCCGCTTTATCAAACCAGACGACGGAGAGGAGAGCCCCAAAGCCGGCGACACCGACATTCAGGAAAAGAAGGAACCTTCCAAGAAGAAACCGTCCAAGGCGGCAAATGTCCGGCCGGTGGATCCAAAGAACATCTTCCGCGTCTCGTTCAATGAGATTACGCCGAAGGCCATCCGCGCCGCTTTTGAGCATCCTCGTCAGTTGGACACCAACCTGGTCGACGCCCAACAGGCGCGGCGCGTTCTCGACCGCCTAGTCGGCTACAAGATTTCGCCGCTTCTGTGGAACAAAGTCCGCCGGGGTCTCTCCGCCGGGCGCGTCCAGACCGTGGCTCTGCGACTGATCGTCGAACGCGAGCGGGAAATTCGGGCCTTCGTCCCGCAGGAATACTGGACCATCCACGCGCTTCTTGATGCCGGTCAGCCGCCGTTTTTCGAGGCCAAGCTTGCAAAATATAAGGGTGAAGACGTTGAGGTTCCCAACCAGGAAGCCGCGGACAAGATTGTCGCGGAAGTGGGCAAGGCGAATTGGCAAGTGGAGTCGGTTTCGCAAAAGGAGAAAAAGCGCTACGCGCCACCGCCCTTCACGACTTCAAAACTCCAACAGGCCGCGTACAACCGCTTGCGCTTCACGGCCAAGCGCACCATGGCCCTGGCGCAGCGCTTGTATGAAGGCGTGGAGCTCGGCGACGAAGGCTCCGTCGCGCTGATCACTTACATGCGCACGGATTCCGTGCGCGTCTCGAGCGACGCGCTCGCGCAAGTCCGCGAGGTGATTCCGGAGCGCTTCGGGGCGAACTATCTTCCCGAGAAGCCCAACTTTTACAAGTCGAAAAAAGACGCGCAGGAGGCTCACGAAGCGATTCGCCCGACCGAGGTGAGCCGCGCGCCGGAAGACGTCCGTAAATTTCTCGACGACGATGTCTTCAAGCTCTATCAGCTCATCTGGCAGCGCTTCGTGGCCTCACAGATACTTCCGGCAGTCTTCGACCAAACCACCATCGACATTTCCGCCGGCGACTACACCTTCCGCGCTACCGGTTCGGTTCAGAAATTCGACGGCTACCTCCGCGTCTATCAGTTGCCGGAAGCGGCCGCCGACCGCGAAGAAGAAGAAAAGGGCGAAGAGGGCGAGGGGCGTACCTTGCCTCCGGTGGCGGAGGGCCAGGCGTTGCGGCTCGAGCAGCTTCGTCCCGAGCAACATTTCACCGAGCCGCCGCCGCGCTATACGGAAGCCACACTGGTGAAGGAACTCGAAGAAAAAGGCATCGGCCGGCCCTCTACTTACGCGACGATCATTTCCACCATCGTCGAGCGCGAATACGTGAACAAAGATCAGGGCCGCTTCACGCCCACGATGCTGGGCGAAAAAGTCAGCGATCTGCTGGTGAAAAGCTTCGAGGATATTTTCGACGTCACGTTCACCGCGCGTCTGGAAGAAGAGCTCGACGAAATCGAAGAGGGCAAACTCCCCTGGCGCCGCTCCGTCAGCGAGTTCTGGGAAAAATTCGAGCTCGACCTCGACAAGGCCGAAGGGGAAATGGAGTCCTACAAGGCCGGCATCCCGACCGGCCTGAAATGCGAGAAGTGCGGGGAAGGCGAGCTGCTCGAACGCATCAGCCGCCACGGCTTCTTCCTCGGCTGCTCACGCTATCCCGAGTGCGACTTCACGAAAGACCTTTCGCCGGAAGTGGGCGGCGAAGAAGTCGAAAGCGAAAGCACCGTCGAGTACTGCGAGAACTGCGGCAAAGAAATGGCGATCAAGCGGGGCAAATGGGGACCCTTCCTCGCCTGCACGGGCTATCCCGAATGCAAGACCACGCGGCGGCTCGTAACCGGCACGCGCAAGGCCCGCAAGCCCGATGAGCCCCTGGATGAGAAATGCCCCGAATGCGGCTCCGGGCTGGTCAAAAAGCACGGCCGCTACGGCGAATTCGTCGGTTGCTCCGGCTATCCGAAATGCAAGTACACGCGCCCGATCACGCTGGGCATCAAATGTCCCAAGTGCGGCACGGGCGAATTCGTCCGCCGCGGCAGCGCCAAGGGCCGCGGCCGCACGCGGATCTTCTATGGCTGCTCGCGCTATCCCGAATGTGATTTCACGACGCCGCACCAACCCATCTCCGAACCCTGTCCGAAGTGCGGCGCAGCTTTCATCGTCGAAAAGAAGACCAAGACCGGCACGGTTCGCGCTTGCCTGAAAGAAGGCTGCGACTGGGAAATGGAAGTCCACGAAGCGCAGCCCGTGGAAGCCGCGGAAGCCGTCCCCGTGAAATTCTGACCCAGCAAGGCGGCTCTCCCGGGGTCCGTGTACTCTTTTCTCGCGCGGTTTCCGGGGTGGTGACCGCGGGTGACACGCGCGTTCTTCTCACCCCGCGGCGCCGCGCGTGCGCCTATAATGTCAGGCGGCAGGACCCATGGAGCCGGGGATCAAAAGGGCGTCGGAAAGATATCTCGAGTATCTCCGCTCGGTGCGGAATTCTTCGCCGCACACGATCCTCAATTACGGCAAGGACCTCGAGCAGTTTCTGAGGTATCTCTCGCCTCCGGGCGCAGAGCCGCCCGCATTGCCCGAAGTGACGCACCATTTGATTCGCGAGTACGTAGCGCATCTCCACGACCAGGGCCTCCAGAAAAGCAGCATCGCGCGCAAGCTCGCCGCGCTTCGTTCGTTCTTCAAATATTGCGTTCGTGACGGCCAGCTCAAGGAAAACCCCGCGCGGCTCGTAGCCACCCCGAAGCTGCCAAAGCGCATTCCGTCCGTTCTCTCTGCCGAAGAGATGAACGACTTCCTGAATCAGCTCTCTGCCATGGACAGGCCAGATGCCGTGAAATCGCAGGCGAAACGCAAGATGCGGAACCCGTCGGCATCATCACCGCGCGCGGCCCGGAGAGAGGACGCGAGCCTTCTCCTCCGCCGCGACCGCGCGCTACTCGAGCTGCTCTACGCCGCGGGGCTTCGCGTCAGCGAGTTGACTGGCCTCAACCTGGCCGACATGGATCAGAACGAGCGAGTCCTGCGCGTGCGCGGCAAAGGCGACAAGGAGCGCATTGTGCCCTACGGTACCAAGGCGCAGATCGCTCTCAATGCCTACTGGGCGGTGCGCACGGAGCTCCTGCGGCAATCGCAGCGGATGCGTCGCGCCGTGCTGCTGGACGCGGAGGCCGTCTTTCTCAATTACGCCGGGCGCCGCCTGAGCCAGCGTTCCGTTCGCCGCATCGTCAAGAAGTATGTTCGCCTGGTGAACATCAATTGGGATCTCCATCCGCATTCCCTGCGCCACGCCTTCGCCACGCATCTCCTCGCCGATGGAGCCGATTTGCGCGCCATTCAGGAGCTGCTCGGACACCAATCGCTGTCCACGACGCAGAAATACACGCACGCTTCTATCCGCCAGTTGATGGACGTGTACGATAAATCGCATCCCCACGCCTGACGCCCGCAGCTCAACTTTGTCGGCGACCTCTGCTGCGCTATCCTTGACCGCCGTCTCCGGTCATTCGCCGTGATACTTCGATGCCTCGGCTTTTTCTGGTTTTTGATCGCAATCGGCGCCATTTTCTCCGTTCGCGCCGCCGCGCAGGACAACTACGAAATCCAGGTCTATTCCTACGAAACCGTCGCGCCCGGCCACACGATGGTCGAGCTGCACAGCAACTTCACATTCAGCGGCTCGAAGACTGCGCAGAACGGCGTATTGCCCACGAATCATGCGTTCCACGAAACGATTGAGATCACCCACGGTTTCAACGACTGGTTTGAGGTGGGCCTTTATATTTTCACTTCCCTCCGCAACGGCGAGGGCTGGGACTGGGTGGGCGATCATATCCGCCCGCGCGTGCGTGTCCCTGCAAAATGGCGCTGGCCGGTCGGCGTGAGTCTTTCCAACGAAATC
>WNGL01016823.1_pt1 | contig 12102 bp, 14 predicted proteins | sample 5400591 | NCBI WGS metagenome assembly WNGL01 (sample SAMN13153377, study PRJNA577476) | soil metagenome | isolation source: 80 cm soil or saprolite under Garry oak tree replicate 1 | place: USA:California | collected 2016-06-15
TGCTGGCGCGCGCTCCCTCACCCTAGCCCTCTCCCGCGGTGCGGGAGAGGGAACCTGTGCAACACCTCACTTCTCCTCCACCCATTCCCCCCGCTCCTGCAGCACCCTCTTGAGGGTCTTGAGCCCTTCCACCATACACGGCACTCCACCGTACGTCGCCATCTGGAAGATCACCTCCGCCACCTCGTCTTTGGTGGCACCGACGTTAAGCGCGGCGCTGCAGTGCAGGCGCAGTTCCTCCTGGAAGTTGCGCGCCGCTAGCGCTGCCACCGCGCACAGCTCCCGCTGTTTCTGCGAGAGCACCTCGCGGGCGTACAGGCGGCCGGTGAAAAACAGGGAGAACTGCTTAGCCAGCTCGGGATCGAACTGGCGCCACAGGGCGTAGACGCCCTCGCCCTTCTTGGGCGGGCCAAACAGCATCTCGGCGGTTTTGCGCGTCAGTTCGCTGAGTTCTTTCTCGTCCATATCGCCCTCCTGCTCAGTTAGGGGTTGTCCTCACCAGCGCGCATGGCCATCTGTATGGACCAACGCACCTCTTCTTCCTTAAAGAACAGCGCGCCTTTTTTCTTGGGCGGTAAAAGCTGGGTGATATGCTGGTAACGCTCCTGGGCCGTGGCGATGACCTGTAGTACGACCGCGCGAGCGTCAGCGGGGAGCTCTTCGTAGATCACAGAAAGAATATACTGGTGTTCAAGCAACGCGTTGGCTATGACTTCAGCCAGCGGCGAGGTGTCCGCTGGCTTTGCCCCATCACTGGCGCTTTGCACGATTTGCCCCGCAAGCTCAACATACACGCGGTAACGGTCAGCCGCAGTCTCAGCCGCCGGCGCGTTCTCGGCCTTGACCATCGCCTCCAGCTCGGCCAGCTTCTCGCGGGCAAAGGCCAGGCATAACTGGACTTTTGCCTCGGGCGAGCGCGCCAGCCAGAGCTTAGTTTCCTCCTGCCAGGCGTCCAGTCTGTACCAGGCGCTGTCCGGCGTGCGGCCAGGGTCGGGCAACCATTCTATATTGGCAAAGGCGGTCATAAACCCGTGCCCAGCCAGGGTTGGCACCGGTACGAGCAACAGCAGCCAAAGAAAACAAGCCGACCGGCTGAACCCAGCCTGAGTAAAAACTCGGACGCTCATGAAACAGGGCCAGCCGAGGAGGCGCTCACCGGCACAATGGAATGCACGGTGGTGTCAGTCCCTTCGCTATATTCCACGACCTTCACCATGAAATCCGCGACCAGGGTCGTGCCGGCCGGGGCACATTCGAAGAAGAGCTTGTAGATCCCGGACGTGGGAAAAATATGGTGGACCGGCAACTCAGGACCGCTATACACCTGCCTAGCCGGGCCGCGCATCAGTTGCACCATCATGCGTGCCATGTGGTTGGGGTCGTTGGTGTGGTTGCGCATCATCGCCATCATGGTCGCCATCTCTGGGGTGTAGGTGTGCTGGTGGCCGAAGTGCTCACCATCGAGGCGCCAGGCAGCCAGGTGCACTTCGGTACCTAGGTAGAGACCGAGGTCGGTGACCGGAGTCCCGTCCCGCATGAGGCGGCAGACCAGCTCGGTGTCATATCCGGCCACCGGCGGATCGGGTGAAGTCCTGAGTGACACCTGGTAGTGCCCGAACGCCTTGTCGCGGCGCAGGTCCTCGTTCACCTGACCCTGTGCACCCTCACCACCGACGGCCTGTGTAAACCGCTTGACCCAACTGCGGTCCTTGTGAGTAAATTCGCCAACGATGAGGTACTCTCCGGCATACGGGAACACGTGAGGGTAGTGAAACGTAGCGGCAGCAAGGTCCTGCGCGGTTAGGGGAAAGAAGTCCTCGTGGTGGGTGTGGACAAAAGTCCTGAAATCGCGGCTGACGATAAAAGTGTGCAGAACCCGCTCGTGCAACACCTGCAGGTCAGGAATAGGCTGCCGGGTTTTCGCGTCGCTGACGCGGTAGGTCAACGATACCTCCTGGCCGGCGTGTGGCTGGGGCGGATCGAGGGAGAGTTCTAGACGGTAGGGACCGTCTGGCTGGCCGACCAGCACCGTCTTCTGCGTCTTCCCGCACCCCAGGAGGCCAACGACCAGGCAGAGGAGGAATACCAATTGCGGAATGCGGAGTGTCAACTTTGGACTGTGGACTGTGGACTGTGGACTGTTGGAGCGAGTGCGGAGTGCGGAATAGAGAATGTGGAAAGTTAAGGTTCATAGTATCCCGGTCATAGTCCGTCATAGGCTTGGTGTCAAACCGCGGCCTCCTGCTGTTACGAATAGGTGAAAAATCAGCATTTGTCAGGACTTAGGGTTTCATCGGGGTCGTTGCTTTTCTCTGTACGTTCCTTTATACGGGGTAGAGCTTTATGAATGGATGAGGCTGCCAGGGGGAGAGGAATCCTATGCACGTATCCTTCGGTGGAGGATTGGAGTGATGTCAGTGGATCCACGGCTGATTCATCTCTATAGCTATTATCGTGACGCAGAGTTACGGGGCGCAACCCTGCTGCTGAGGCTCATTCTGCGCATCGAGGACAGCGAGGCGCAAGTCAAACTCTCGCGGCATCTCGCCGATGAGACCCGCCACGCCTGGCTCTGGACCAAACGGATCGCTGACCTGGGAGCCGTGCCGGTCCGCGTGACCGACGGCTATCAGACCCGTATCGGTCAGCAAGTTGGCATTCCCAAGACCCTCATCGATTTGTTCGCGCTCACCGTGGTGGTGGAAGAGCGGGCGCAACGCCGCTATCTGGAGCACGCCCGGCGACCGGATGTCGACCCGGACACCCTGGCGATCCTGCACGAGGTAACAAAAGACGAGAAATGGCACATCGGCTGGATTAAGGGCAAGCTCAGAGAGCTAGCCGCGGTGAACGGTGGGGAAGACAAAATGTTGGCGACGCTCGAACGGTACCGCCAGATCGACTGCAAGGTGGTCGCGGATATGCAAGCCAAAGAACGCGAGGCCTTCGGGTTTTCCTTCTCCGATGGGCCGGCCGTGAGTGTGTAAGCACGCTCGAGTTGTGGAGTACACGCAAGGGTGGCGGCTGAAGGTACTCCCTCCTCTCATACCGGGGCTGCGGTACAGGCCCCCTCTCCTGCTCGTCCCCAGGTTCGGAAGAAAAAAGTTATCCGCCCGGCGCGAGAAAAGGGCCGGCTGGTTGCGCGTTGCGAGTACCTACTTTTTCTCGCCTTCTTCTCTTTCTTCCGTCTCCTGCCTTTCCGGCTTGCCTTCCATACGGGCGAAGGGGTTGGATGGCTCTTGTACCTGCTCGACCGGTCCCGCCGCCGGGTTGGGCTGCTCAACCTGGCGCTGGTCTTTCCGCATAAAAGCGAGGCTGAGCGCCGCACGATCTTGCGCGAGAGCATGCTCAACCTTGGTCGGCTGGTCGCGGAATTCTGCCACCTGCACACCCTGACCCCGGAGAACATCAGCGAGCGGGTACGCTTTGCCGACTTGGCCCAGTGGCAAGAGCTAGTGGCAAAATTCCAGCACACTGGCGCGCTGATTCTGACCGGCCATTTCGGCAACTGGGAACTGCTCGCCTATGCGCATGCCTACTACGGCTTTCCGGTCCACATCATCCACCGCCGGCTGCGCAATCCCCTAATCGACGACTTGATCGTGCAGATGCGGGAACGCTGCGGCAACAAAGTGATCCGCAAAACGACCGCCGGCCTCGAAGTCCTGCGCGCCATCCGGCACAAGGCGGTGGTCGTGGCGGCAGTGGACCAGAACGCCTCGGGCCGGATGGGGGTATTCGTGCCCTTCTTCTCCCTCCTGGCCTCGACCTCGACTGGACTGGCAGGGCTCGCCCTCGCCTCTGGTGTCCCCGTGATCCCCGCTTTTCTGGTGCGGGAAAACGGCACGTGGCGCCACCGCATCGTGCTGCTGCCGCCAGTCGAACCCGTCCGCACCGGCGACCAGGAAGCAGACCTGCGGGCGACCACGGCTCGGTTCACCGCCGTCTTTCAGCAGATGGTCGAGCAGTACCCTGGTCACTGGTTGTGGATCCATAAACGCTGGAAACGGCGCCCAGAGGGCGAAGCCCCGGTCTACTGAGGGCCCTGCTCAGAGGGGTGCCGGTCATTCTATGCTCAGAAGCCTGCAGCGCAACCCGTCCCTCAGGAGCAGCCTGCAGGCGCACCGCCATCCGCACCGTCTCAGTAATGCGGAATGCAGAATGGGAAACAGGCAGAGAAGGGCGACCGTTCCCTCTCCTACGAGTGGAGAAGGCTGAGGGGGCATATCCCACCTCTACGCCTCGACCTTCTGCAGCAACACCTTGGCTGAGCCCAGAAGCTCGGCCACCGTATGGAGCTTATATTCTTTCTCGTAGAAGACGCGTTTGATGCCGGTATTGATCAGCACCTTCAGGCAGTGGATGCACGGAGTGTGAGTCACGTAGATATCCGCGTCGCGGATGCTCACCCCGTTCTTGGCCGCCTGGGCGATCGCGTTGATCTCGGCATGGATGGTGCGGTAGCAGTTCTCCTCAATCTCGCCGGTCGGGGTCTTCGACTGGTAGATCAGGCACCCGACCTCAGTGCAGTGCGGCAGGCCCGCCGGAGCGCCGTTGTAACCGGTAGCCAGGAGGTTCTTGTCACGCACGATCACCGCGCCAACCTTGGCCCGGCTACACGTCGAGCGCTCGGCCACCTGCCGGGTGATGGTGAGGAAATATTGATCCCAAGAGAGGCGCTGGTTCACGGGTGATAGAGAAAGAGGAAGGGCCGCGTGGCAGCCGCGTGTCCAAGGTGGTACACGACCGGGGTGGTCTCGCCAGTGGGGACCGCTGACCGGTCAGACATGGTGATCGGCACCGGGGTGAACGTGAGGGCGAACAGGCCGACTGTACACCAACCGTAAACCTTGCGCCGCAGATCAAGCGGAGAGAAGAGGTCGAGCGTAGGGGGATGATCGACCCCGAGGAGCGACAATAAGACTACCCAGACAAACCAGCCCTGCCATCCCTGAAAACCCAGCAGTAGGATCGCCACCAGAGCAACCCGCGAGATCCAGCGATGCCAGCGGCCAAACAGGGAGTACATGACATGCCCGCCATCGAGCTGCCCCACGGGCAAGAGATTAAGGAAAGTCACGAATAGACCAAACCAGCCAGCCAGAGCGATGGGGTGGAGAACAACGCTGACATCATCAGCTGAGACGCCAAGCACGAGACGCGTGAGCGCGGAGAACAGGAACGAACCGCCCAGGATGACACCCCCTTCGAGGGGATTGAGCGGCCGCACCTCGGAGAGCGAGAGCCCCAAGATCACGGCCGGGATAGCAAGGAACACCCCGGCCCACGGCCCGGCGGCGCCGACGTCAAACAGCGCCCGGCGGTTGGGCGGCGGCGATTTCATGCGGATGAAGGCGCCAAAGGTCCCGACCAAGAACGGGGGACCGGGAATGAAATAGGGTAGGCTGGCCCGCACGCCATGCACGCGGGCCAGCAGATAATGCCCCATCTCGTGAAAGAGCAGGATCGACATCAAGGTGGCGGCAAAGGGCAGGCCACGTAAGAGCGACGTCGGGTCAGTCAGCGGATCGACATCTTGCTGTAACGCGCCGGCCAGGGTGGTCGTCCCCAGAGTGGCAAGGAAGAGCACGAAGTGAATCAGGGGGACCCGGCGCTCGGTCGGGGCTTCGACCTGAGGCCAAGGATAGGCCCCGTTGAGGCGAGAGGAATCGCGGGACAGCAGCCGCGGCAGCGGTAACGACATAGAGATACTCTATACCTCTTCTGTGATCAGATATACTGGATGTCCAGGTTGGACCCCAAACTGTTGGGCCGCGGAACCGTTCCGCACCGCAATTTCCAGCATTCCCCAACTGTTGATCAGCGCGGCGGGCGCGCCGACCGCTACGGCCGCGTACGAGGTCACAATGCCATGAATGCGCACGCCCTCAATGCTAACCAAAAGCCGCTCTTTTGAAAAGGGCCCTAGATCCGCTTCAGTAATGTTGGTGACCAGGTTACCGAAGTGATCAATAGAGATCACACTGCCTGTGAGCCCCGTTCCTCGGCGTTCGGCGACGGGAAGCGTCACCCTCTCCAGCGTGGTGACCGGGGGACCAAACCGCTCCGGCGCGACGCCGAGAGACAGGTGCGCGGCCACCGGGGCAAACACATCCCGGCCGTGGAAGGTGTGGCTGCGCGGCGCAAGCCAATACTCCGGGTTCGTCAGCTGGAGGCTGCGCACCACCGCCTCGGCGGGCGCGGCAAGACTCAAGAGCCCATTGTCCGGTCCAATGAAGACCGCGTTGCGGGTCTCGAGCAGGAGCGCGCGCCGCGCACTGCCTACCCCCGGGTCCACCACCGCGACATGGATCGTGCCGGGCGGAAAGAAGGCCGCGGCGCTCCGTAAAATCAGCGCGCCGGCGCGGATATCCTGGGCAGGCACTTCGTGCGACAAATCCACGAGGCAGGCCGCAGGATTAATACCGAGGATCACGCCCTTCATGATGCCGACAAACGCGTCCCGCGTGCCGAAGTCGGTGAGCAGAGAGATGAGGCGGCGAGTCACCAGGTTTCTCCCTTCACGCGCTTGCTCTGCCTCACTCCTTTGCACGGGGTGCGCCCGCTATGACACGCGCTTAGCGGGAGCTCAGCTTGTACGTCACCAACCCTTTGGCAATCCGCTCTCCGCTGGGCGTGGCCACGTCGACCTCGACGAACACCACACTGCGGCCACGGCGAATCACCCGCGCCTCGGCGATGAGGTCTACGGCTTGGGCCGCAGCCAGAAAGCTCACCGTCAGATTGGCTGTGGCCCCGCGGCTGGCGCGGGCATCCACGTTCGACCACACAGCCACGACCCCGGCGCTGTCGATGAGCGAGGCAATGGCGCCACCGTGCACCACTTCTGCTGCTGTACGCAACTCTGGGCGAAACGGCAGACGCATGCGACAACAGTCAGGGGTGACCTCCTCAATCTGCAGGCCGAGGAGCGTGAAAAATGGCTCCGGTCGTGTGTACCCGTCCATCACTGGATCCCCTTTCCTGCAAGCGCCCCTTCCATCCTGAGCAACGCCTCCTTCATCGCGAGCCCCCCGCCAAAGCCAGTGAGCGCGCCGTTGCTCCCCACAGCGCGGTGGCAGGGAATAATCAGCGGCACGGGATTCAGCGCGCAGGCTGCGCCGGCCGCGCGAACCGCCCGCGGACGCTGGGCTTTCGCAGCCAAAGCGGTGTAGGTAAGGGTGTGACCATAGGGAATGCTGCCCAACACGTCCCAGACCCGACGGAAAAACTCGCTCCCCTCAAGCTCCAGCGGCACGGTAAAGCGACGGCGGGCGCCGGCAAGGTATTCGTGCACCTCCTGTTGCGCCAGAGCCAGCACTGCCATTCCCTGCTGCCCTTGCGGGCCATGGCGTTTCACCCACTCAGCAAAGCGCGCGTGTTCTTTGGCTGACGGCAAGGCAAGACGGCAAAGCCCTCGTGCGCTGGCCGCCAGCCATAACGTACCAAAGGCCGTCTCGAGCGAGGCGACGCTGTGCTCAACGCCTGTCGGCATCTCACTCTCAGATGAATGCGCCGCTTACCAACGCGGCATCTCCAGCAGCTTAATGCCCAAGGCGTTCTTGCCGATCAGCTCACGCAGGCGGGCGTTCGAGAAGGGATGATTGGTGCCGGCGCGCACATCGCGATAGTACCGCTCCAGCGGATACTTCTTCAGGATACCGACCGCGCCTACGACCTCAATGGCCAGGTCGACAATGCGGATAGCGTTATTGGTAGCAAAGTACTTGGGCATGCACACCCGCCTGAGCCCGTCCTCGCCAGCAAAGTCCTCTCCATTCACCCATGCCCTGGCGGTCTCCAGAGTATAAGCGCGCGAGGCCGCGAGCAGGGTCTCGGCCTCGGCCACGGTGAACTGTACCCCGGGCAGATACTTGATTGGCCGCGGCAGAGGCAGAGGCTGGTGACGGTCGGTGAACTGCTTGGCAAAGTTCAGCGCCGCGATGGCAACACCGGTATAGACCGAGGCGATACTGAGCGAGAACCACGCGAACAGGCTCACGTCCTCGGGCAGGATCTCGCCAATCGGCCGCAGCCGCAGGGCGTGGTCGAGGGACACGCGGCAGTCGGTGATCACCAGGTCATGACTGGCAGTGGCGCGCATGCCCATGGCGTTCCAGGTCTCGATGATCCGCAGGCCGGGAGTCCCTTTGGGGATGAGAAACGTGCCGCCGAGCAATCCGGCATTGGGATCCTGGACCGTGACCAGCACCATGAACAGGTCAATCACCGGAGCCAGGCTGGTGAACACCTTGCGGCCGTTGAGCACGTAGGAGTCGCCCTCTTTCACCGCACGTGAGACGAACAGGCCCCAGTTGCCGCCGGTCTCCGGCTCAGTGATACCGCCACCGATGATCTGGCGGCCGCTGCCCACGGCCCGTAAAAATTGTTGGCTCTGGGGTCGCGTGAGGTCTCCACGCTCGACCAGCGAGCCCAGGCCGAAGAGGTGCATGTTGATCGCCAGGGCGGTCGCCCCGCAACCCTGAGCCAGCCGCTCCTGGCACAGGCAGAAATCGACCAGGTCCGCCCCCAGGCCGCCATACTCCTCGGGAATCACCAGCGCGGTATAGCCCGTCTCCTTCATGCGCGCGACGTTCTCGACGGGGAAGGTGTTACTCTGGTCGTGCTCGCCCGCGCGGGTGGCAAAGTCCTCAGCCAGTTCTCCAGCTAAACCAAGCAGACGCTCCCTCTTGTCGTTGTGCGCGCTCACGCTAGGCAAACCTCGTATTGGGATTGTTCTTCAAGATATCTGGGAAAGGGTTACCTGAACAAGAGCGGGACACTGACGGGCTGGCGAGGAGTCCCGGATTTTTCTGGGCTGGGCGGCTGCGAAGGGACGTGAGGCGTTGGCGGCTTCTGATAGGGGAAAAACAGCAGGGCCACAATCACGTAGAGCAGGCACCCCAGGACCAGAAAGGGTTGCCTGTCCGTGAACGTCACCGGACCGATGTCCACCTCGGTCTTGCCCTGCCACTTGCGGAGGATGAACACAGCCGGCACGGTGAGGGCCACGGCGATGAGCACCGGATACAGCGCAAACGTCGGTGGGGTGTATGCCTCGCCAGCGTCGATATAGGGTTTCAGACGGAGGCCGGAGACAATCGCCGCGAGCACGACTGATAAACCCGTCACCCCCAACCCGAGAACCTTGTTCATGGGCTTTCCCTACTGGCCGGGTGCTCGCAACCCCACCTCTGCCGTGCGGCGGCGGGCAACGCGCTGGCTAGGGCTGCGAACTCTCGACAGCATCCGTGAGTTCGTCAACAGCCAGACTGTGCAGAGCGGACCAGCTCAGAGTTCAGAGCGGAGCAAGAGGCTTTTGCCGCTAAGGGGCAGCTTACGGCCTTTTCTTCGGCCGTCCACCCTTGCTCTTGGTCCGCTGGTATTCTTCAAGAGCGCCCTTGGGAATGAGCACGACGTGCTGGAATCGCAGCGCCTTGAGCCTCCCACGGTTGACCGCGTGCCATATGGCCTGGCGGCTCACTCCTAAAGCCCCCGCTGCCTGGCCCATGGTCATCACATCGGGCAACTCTTCCTTGCCCTTGCGTTTCATTACCTCTCTTCGTCGTTTTGTCTCAGCAGGGGAACGAACCATTGGCGCTCTTATCCTTTTTTCATAGAGGAGATCAGCGGGGATGGGCTTCTTATCCAATCTCCAGGCTCCTACGCGGTAGCAAAACCGACGTAGTCAATATGTTATGTGTAGAGACAACGTGGCGAGGCGCGGTTCTTACCTTGGCATGACAAAATAGAAAGAAAACCCGGTTGCCCGGTCGGGCGTTACCACCTGTATACAGACAAGAGTGGCGAGACACAAAATGTTCCTTGAACTTGTGAACTCGGTCAACGTACCTCGGAAAATGTCAGACCGCAGGGCCGCGTGAGCGCCAGGAGCCCCCACCAGCCCTGCACCCTAAATCGTACTATATAGGGAAAAGGCGCGCCGATACAGTAGGTGTTAGGCACGCAAACGTCAACCCCTAGCGCGGCACGAAGCCGGCTCACCGAGCCTCCACTCACAACCAGTCGAGGAAGCCACGCGCCTAAAGCCTGAGTGTCTAGTCCGAGAGTGACTCTGTCTCTCCCCCTTTACAGTTGTCCAGTAGACTTAACAATCTCAAACAGTTGCGGTCGAGGGGCAGGAACGCGGGCAGCCTGGCAGTGGGGGAGAGGGACGAACGGAGAGGGCGGGATTTGAACCCGCGGTACGAGTTTTGCCCGTACACTCGCTTAGCAGGCGAGCGCCTTCGACCACTCGGCCACCTCTCCGTATTGCCTTCTTGGGATTGTGCGATACTACCGTTTCCTCCTCTGCCGTGCAACGACTGCCCCCCGTCAGGTGGCGGGTCTGGGCTGCGCCTGCGCGCGGCCTTGTTGCCCCAAGCGGCAGGCCATTGACAACTGAAATTGAAAATGATTTTCAATTTCACTACCAAGGAGGCCGATATGGCGCGACGCGTGTTGACGGCAATGGGGCTGCTGGCGGCGCTGGGAGGAACGGCGGCCGCCCAGAGCCCTGCGCTTACCCCGGAAGAGAAGATTGAGAAATTGCAGCGGCAGATGCTCGAAATGCAGCAAGAGCTCGATGCGCTCAAGGAACAACAGCGTCAGGATGCCGCAGCAGCCAAAAAGCGCCAGGAAGAAAGCACACAGCAGTTGCAAACGGCACGGGAGCAGCTTACCGAGCAAACCCTGAGCCTGCTGGAGCGGGTCAAGATCGGCGGGTATGGCTCCGTGCGGTTCGAGGGGAACTCCCTTAATAAACTAGCGGACACCTTCACCTTCCGTCGCTTCGTCCTCACAACCGACGCCCAGATCGCCCCCCGGCTGCGGTTTTATACGGAGCTGGAGTTTGAACGCTTCCGCAAGCTAGAACTCGAGCGCAGCGTCGACCGGGCGGGCGCGGGCTTACTCGTCCAACAGGCAATAGGAGGAACCAACGACTCTGAGATCGCGCTCGAACAAGCGTGGCTGCAGTACGATCTGACTGATTGGCTCAGCCTCCGTGGCGGGGCGGTCCTGGTTCCTCTGGGCCGCTTCAACCTGCACCACGACGATAACCTCTGGAACCTCCCGCGCCGTTCCCTGGTTGACCGCGGAGTGCCTGTCCTCCCCTCGACCGCGGCCTGGGATGAGTTGGGAGTCGGCTTTGTGGGCAAAACCCCGGTGGGAGAAAACGGCCTGCTGGATTATCAGTTCTATGTGGTTAATGGCGTGAGCCTAGATGCGGAAGTGGAACACATCCTCCAGAGCCGCGAGGAGACCCGGGGCAAGCTGGAAGCGGAGGTGGAACTGAAGCCAGCGACGGGGACTTTCGCCAACGATGCCAAGGGGGCCAAAAGCTTGACGGGTCGCCTGGCCTTTAGCCCCGCTCCCGGGCACGAGGTGGCCGGGTCTTTTTACTGGGGCCGCTATACACCGCATTTCCTCAACGACGAGAAGCTCTGGTCGCTCGGGGTCGATGGGCTGAGTCACCTGGGTCCAATTGAGTTGGAAGGCGAGTATATTTTTACCCGCTTCGAGGGCATACGGAACGTGGCCCGGAGCTTTGCCCGGGCTGTCAGGGATCAAGAAGCAGCGGTGGAGGACGAGTTTAGTCCAGCCTTGGAGACGGAGCTCGATTTTGAGCTGGCCAACCTGGCCAGGACTAAGCACGGGTATTGGCTAGAGGCCCGCTACCCATTTTGGCCAGAAAGTTTGAACGACACCCTCCTGGGCCGGGCATTTACTAACCCGCAGCTCATCCCCTTAATTCGCTGGGAGCAGGTGTGGCTCCCCAGCCTCCTCCAAGAGGCGGAGTTCGCAGATGGGGTGCTGACTCAGTTCAAGACCGAGAGCCGCTTCGTCCACCGGATTAGCGCCGGCCTCGCGTACCGCCCCACTCCGCTGGTCGGCTTCACCCTCGCTTATGAATACACCTGGACCAACGATGGCAAGAGCTTGGCCCCTGTCACCAACTTTCTCCCAGCTCGCGCAAAAGAGCATGACGCCCATGCCCTCCTTGCCGGTATGACCTTCGGGTTCTGAGCGGGGCCAGCGCACTATGAGAGCTGCCTGGCGTTGGCGCGGTTCGCGAACCGCGCCAACTGATCTAGGATGAGG